>Ga0335078_10010693_pt1 | contig 13590 bp, 8 predicted proteins | sample Lox_Sample_32_FD_206711 | JGI IMG/M metagenome (GOLD analysis project Ga0335078, IMG submission 206711) | Soil microbial communities from Loxahatchee National Wildlife Refuge, Florida, United States - Lox_Sample_3.2 | ecosystem: Environmental > Terrestrial > Soil > Wetlands | place: USA: Florida...
GCGGCTGCCATGGCGGCCCAAAGAAATCCGGCGGTAAATTCCGTTTTGAAGAAGAATAAGGCCGCGCGCCGCGATATTAGCCGTTCTGGCCTTTCGCGACGTCGATCGCCGCCCAGATCTTTTGCGGAGTCGCCGGCATGTCGATGTGGCCGATGCGGTAGGCGCGCCAGAGCGCGTCGAGGATCGCATTGATCAGCGCCGGACACGAGCCGATGGCGCCGGCCTCGCCCGCGCCTTTGACGCCGAGCGGATTGTTCTTGCACGGCACGTTGCGCGTCTCGAACACAAAGTCGGGTGCGTCGGCCGCGCGCGGCATGGCGTAGTCCATGAGACTCGCGCTGAGCAATTGGCCGGAGGCGGGATCGTAGACGGTGTCTTCCATCAAAGCCTGGCCGATGCCCTGCACCGCGCCGCCATGCACCTGCCCCGCCAGCAGCAGCGGATTGAGCGTGGCGCCGAAATCGTCGACCACCACATAATTCATGATCGCGGTCGCGCCGGTCTCCGGATCGATTTCGACTTCCGCGATATGGGTACCGTTGGGGAATGTCGGCAGTTCGGTGCCAAACTCGCTCGCCGCGCGCAATTGCTCGGGCTTGGCCTGCGGATGCGCGGCAAGGTCGGCAAAGGAGATGACGCGGTCGGTGCCGGCGACGCGGATCGCGCCGTCGGCGATCTCCATGTCGGTGGGCGCGGCTTCGAGCGCATCGGCGGCAAGCTGCTTGAGCTGCTCGGCCAGCGTCTTCGAGGCACGATCGACCGAGACGCCGCCCACGGGAATGGAACTGGAGCCGCCGGTGCCGGCGCCGGTCGCAATCGCATCGGTGTCGCCCTGCACCACACGCACCCGCTCCGGCGGCAGATCGAGCCGTTCGGCGACAAGTTGCGCGTAAGAGGTGGCATGGCCCTGCCCGGTCGACTGCGAGCCGATCAGCACGGTGACGCCGCCGTCGCGCTCGAGCCGCACCACCGCGGTCTCCGGCCCGTTATTGCCGCAGGCTTCGACGTAGCTGGCAATGCCGATGCCGCGCAGCTTGCCGGCGCGCTTGGAAGCGGCGGCGCGCTTGTTGAAACCGCTCCAGTCGGCGGTTTCCTGCGCGCGCGCCAAGGCGCCGGCGAAATCACCGGAGTCGTAGACCTTGCCCGTCGGCGTCGTATACGGCATCGCCTTCGGCTTGATCAGATTGCGGCGGCGCAGCACGTCGGGCGCGACGTCGAGTTCGCGCGCCGCCGTATCGACCAGCCGCTCGATCAGATAAGACGCCTCCGGCCGTCCGGCGCCGCGATAGGCATCGACCGGCACGGTGTTGGTATAGGCCGCGCGCAGGCGCACGTGCGCCGCCGGAATATCGTAGGCGCCGGTCGCCATGCCGGCGCCGAGCCAGGGAATATAGGGCGCGTAGCATGACAGGTAAGCGCCCATGTCGGCGACGATGTCGAGCTCGAGCGCGAGGAAGCGCCCTTTGTCATCGACCGCCAGCCGCGCCGTCGAAATATTATCGCGGCCGTGGCTGTCGCCGAGGAAATGTTCGGAGCGTTCGCAGATCCAGCGCACCGGCTTGGCCGTCCGCTCGGCCGCGACCGCGGCCAGCGCGTATTCGCGATAGGGAAATAGCTTGGTGCCGAAGCCGCCGCCGACGTCGGGCGTGATCACGCGCATCCGCTCGGGGGGAATGCGCAGCACGTCGTTGCAGATGATGTCGCGGATGATGTGGCTGCCCTGGCTGCCGAGCGTCAGCGTGAAGCGCTTGCCGTCGTATTCCGCGATCACGCCGCGGGTGTCCATGTAGTTGGTCACCAGCCGCTGATTGACGATGGTCAGTTCGACCGTGCGCGCGGCCTGCGCGAACGCGACTTTGGTCGCTGCCGCGTCGCCGAGTTCGGTTTCGAAGGCGAGATTGCCGGGCCGGTCGGCCCACACGCGCGGCGCACCGGGCGCGAGCGCCGCCACGGCGCCGATCACATGCGGCAACGGCTGCCAGTCGACGGCAATCGCTTCGGCGGCGTCCTTTGCCGCCGCCAGGCTGTCGGCAACCACGAAGGCGACCGCGTCGCCGACGTGGCGCACCACGTCCTTGGCCAGGATCGGGTAGACTGGAACTTTGATCTCAGGTCCCGGAATCACACCCGGCGTCGGCAGCGGCCCAAGGTCCGCTACTTCAGCGGCGGTGAGCACCAGACGCACGCCCGGCATGGTGCGCACGCGCTCAATATCGTGGAACGCGAAGCGGGCATGCGCGTGCGGCGAGCGCAGCACCACCGCATGCAGCGTGGCGGGCGCCGCGACATCGGAGATATAGCGGCCGGCGCCGCGCAGCAGCGCGTCGTCCTCCTTGCGCTTGAGCGGCTGGCCAAAGCCGAACTTCATCGTCATGGTTTTGCCGCCTGCGACTGCGGGCCGCGCCGCGCAAAGCGCAGCGCGATCCAGCGCGTGACCACATAGAATACCGGCGTGAAGATGAGGCCGAACACCGTAACGCCGATCATGCCGGAGAACACCGCCGTGCCCAGCGTCTGCCGTAGTTCCGCGCCGGCGCCGATCGCCCAGACCAGCGGCGTCACGCCCAGGATGAAGGCCATCGAGGTCATCAGGATCGGCCGCAAGCGCAGATGCGCCGCCTCCACCGCCGCCGCGAAGCGGTCGCGGCCGGCGTCTTCCAGCTGCTTGGCGAATTCCACGATCAAAATGGCGTTTTTGGCGGCTAGACCGATCAGCACGATGAAGCCAACTTGCGTCAGAATATTGTTGTCCTGGCCGCGAATCACCACGCCGACGATGGACGCGATCAGGCACATCGGCACGATCAGGATTACCGCCAGCGGCAGCGTCAGGCTCTCGAACTGCGCAGCCAACACCAGGAACACGAACACCACCGCCAGCACGAAGGCGAACATCGCGGTATTGCCGGCGCGCAATTGCTGGAAGGCGAGCGTGGTCCACTCGTAAGAGAAGCCCTCCGGCAGGATTTGCGCCGCCAATTGCTCCATGATCTTGATCGCCTGGCCCTGGCTGTAGCCGGGCGCCGCGGCGCCGTCGAGCTCGGCTGCCGGATAAAGATTGTAACGCGGCACGCGGTAGGGCCCGGTGATCGTGCGCACCGTAGTGAAGGCGCCGAGCGGCACCGTGGCGCCGCTGTTGTTGCGCACGCGGATGCGCAGCACGTCCTCGGTGTTCTTGCGATAGTCGCTCTCGGCCTGCGCCACCACGCGGTAGGTGCGGCCGAACAGGTTGAAGTCGTTCACATAGGCCGAGCCCAGATAGATCTGCAGCGCGGCGAACACGTCGGGGATGTTGATGCCGAGCAGCTGCGCCTTGACGCGATCGATGTCGAGATAAAGCTGCGGCGTGGTGTTCTCGAACAGCGAAAACACCTGAACGAGCCCCGGCGTCTGCGCCGCCCGTCCCATCATCGCGTAGACCGCATTCTGCAAATCCTGCGAGCCACGCCCGGCGCGGTCCTCAACCATCATGCGGAAACCGCCGGCATTGCCGATGCCCGCGACCGGCGGCGGCGCGGCGACGAAGATCAAGCCGTCCTTGATGGCCTGCAGGCGCATGAACAATTGGCCCTGGATCGCGGCGGCCGATTGATCGGGGTGTTTGGCACGCTCCTCGAACGGAGCAAGCGTGACGAACACCGCGCCCGCGTTCGGCGCGTTGGTGAAGGTGGCGCCGGAAAAGCCGACGATGTTCACCGCGTGCGCGATGCCCGGCACTTTCAAGGCGATCTCCACCGCGCGGCGGTTGACGTCGTCGGTGCGCGCCAGCGAGGCGGCCGGCGGCAGCTGCGTGATGATGATGAGATAGCCGCGATCGAGCTGCGGGATGAAGCCAATGGGCGTCTTGCGGAATTCATTGAGCCCGAAGGCGATGACGGCGGCATAGACCACCAGCATCAGCACGGCGATGCGGACGGTGCGCGCCGAGAGCCAGCCGTAGCCGCGCGTCAAAGCTTCGAAATAGCGATTGAAGCCACGGAAAAACGCATGGATCGGCTTGTTCCACCAGGTGTCGTCTTCCAGCCGTCCGTGCGGCTTGAGCAGCAGCGCGCATAGCGCCGGCGACAACGTCAGCGACACGATCAACGAAATGATCGTGGCGCCGGCGATGGTCAGCGCGAATTGCCGGTAAAACTGCCCGGAAATTCCGGTGATGAAGGCCGACGGGATGAACACCGACGACAGCACCAGCGCGATCGCGATCAGCGCCGCGCCCACCTCATCCATGCTCTTGACTGCGGCATCGTGAGGGCTCAAGCCCGCCTCGATGTTGCGTTCGACGTTTTCCACGACGACGATGGCGTCGTCGACGACGATGCCGATGGCCAGCACCAGACCGAACAGCGACAGATTGTTGAGCGTGAAGCCGAACAGCGACATCACGAAAAAGGTGCCGATCAGCGATACCGGAATAGCGACGATCGGAATGACGGCGGCGCGCCAAGTCTGCAGAAACAAGATGACCACCAGCACGACCAGGATGATCGCTTCGCCGATGGTCGATTCCACCGCGTCGACCGACTGCTGGATGAACTGCGTCGGGTTGTAGACGATGGTGTATTTCAGGCCCGGCGGAAAACGCTTGGACAGGTCCTCCATGGTGTTCTGGATCGCCCGCGCGGTCGACAGCGCGTTCGAGCCGGGGCGTTGGAAGATGCCGATGGCGATGGCCGGATCGCGGTCGAGATAGGAATTGGTCGAATAGTCTTGCGCCGCCAGTTCGACCCGCGCGATGTCCTTGATCCGCACGATCGCGTTGGCGGTCTGCTTCACGACGATCTGGCCAAACTCGTCCGGATTGGCGAGACGGCCTTGCGTCTGCACCGAAATCTGAAACGCGCCCGATTTGTCCATCGGCGGCTGGTCGAGCACGCCGGAGGCGACCTGCACGTTCTGACCCTGCAGCGCCGTCACCACGTCGGCGGCGGTCAGCCCGACCGACTGCAGGCGGTCGGGATCGAGCCAGATGCGCATCGCGTAGTCGCGCGCGCCGAACACGATGAGCGAGCCGACGCCGTCGACGCGGGTCACCGCGTCGGTGATTTCGAGCGTCGCATAGTTGGAGATGAACAGCGTGTCGCGGGAGTTGTCAGGCGAATAGAGATGTACGACCATCATCAGGTCGGGCGAGCTCTTGTTCACCGTCACGCCGATGTTGCGTACGTCGGCGGGCAGACGCGGTTGCGCGATGGCGACTCGGTTCTGCACCTGCACCTGCGCGATGTCGAGATTTGTACCGATGTCGAAGGTGACGGAAATCGTGAAGCGGCCGTCGGCGGTCGAGTTCGAGGACATGTAGATCATGTTCTCGACACCGTTGATCTGCTCTTCGATCGGCGTCACCACCGTCGAGGCGACGACGTCGGCCCCGGCGCCGGGATACTGGCCGGATACGGTGATGGTCGGCGGCGCGATCTCCGGATATTGCGCGATCGGCAGGCGGAAGAAGGCGACGCCGCCGAGGATCACGAAGATGATCGACACCACGGAGGCGAAGATCGGCCGGTCGATGAAGAAATGCGAGATGCGCATGGCTTTGGCTGCGACTATTTCGTGGCCTGCGGCGCCTGCGCGCCGGGCGCTGGCGCGGCGCCCGGTTTAGCCTCTTCTTGCGGCGTGACGGCCTGACCCGGCCGCGCACGCATCAGACCGTTCACGATGATGCGATCGTCGGGGCCGATGCCGCTCTTGATCACGCGCAGATTGTCATTGGTGATCTGGCCGAGCGTCACGTATTTCGGAACGACCTTGTTGTCGGCGCCGACGGTCAAGACGAATTTCCGCGTCTGCTCGGTGCCGATGGCGACATCCGGCACCAGCAACGCCTCGTAAGGCGGCGAGCCGGCGACCTGCAGGCGGGCGAACATTCCGGGCGTGAAGAGATTGTTGGGGTTGGCGAATACCGCCCGCCCGCGGATGGTGCCGGTCGACGGATCGATCACGTTGTCGACGAAATCCATGCGGCCATTGTGCACGAAATCCTGCTCGTCGATCAGCTTGAGCGCGACCGGCACGCCGCCGCCGCGGCTGGCGATGTCGTTGCCGGTCTTCGCCATGCGCTCGTAGCGCAGGAACGAGGCTTCGTCGAAGGTGAACTCGAAATAGATCGGATCGGTCGATACGATGGTGGCGAGCAAGGTGGTGTTGCCGGTGGTGCCGCCGGTCACCAGATTGCCCGGCGAGACGCGCCGGTCGCCGATGCGGCCATCGACCGGCGCGCGCAATTCGGTGAACTCGATGTCGAGATCGGCCTGGCGCACCGCCGCTTCATTGTTGTTGACGGAGGCTTGCGCATTGCGGAAGGCCTGCGCGCGCTGCTCGAAGACCTGGTCGGTGATCGTCTTGTCTTTCACCAACTGCTGGCCGCGGATGTAGTCGGCTTGGGTGAACTCGAGATTGGATTTGGCTTGCGCCAGATTGGCGCGCGCCTGGTCGAGCGTGTTCTGGAACGGCCGCTTGTCGATGGTGAACAACAAGTCGCCCTGTTTGACGATCTGACCGTCCTTGAAATGCACGCCGTCGAGATAGCCGGAGACGCGGGCGCGTACTTCCACAGAATTGATCGCGGTGAAGCGGCCGACATATTCGTCGTAGTCGGTGACCGCGCGCTTGACCGGCACGGCGACGCTGACCGCCGGCGGCGGCGGCGCGGCGCCCTGTTTCTGCTGCTCGCCGCAATTCGCGAGCAAGATCGCCAGCGCGCAAAGCGCGGCAACGGTGCGGCCGCGCATCAATGAAACTGATGGAGTTCCCCGTGCAGAATTCATGAATACCTGCATTATCGGCCGACCACGAATAGCCCGGTCCGTCCCCATAGCGTCGGGCAGCAGTTATGTCCACCGGAGCCCATCGGCAATAGCCGCGCGGCGGCGAAAGACTGCGACTTTAGCCTTGCTGCCGGGCGCGAAACGCGGCGAGCCAGTGCGGGCCGATCAATGCCAGCACGATGCCGCCGTAGACGGCGCCGCCAATCACGGCCAGCAACGCAAGACTAGCCACGTCGCCCAGGCGGTGCCAGCCGGCGAACAGATGCGCGACCGGCGTTGCGCACAGCCAGAGCGCGGCCGCCAGCGCTAGCCCGGCGACGGCGAGCCTGATCGTCGATTGCCGCAGCCGCTCGTCGATATGCACATGCCCGGCGCGGGCCGCGAACCAGACCACGAGGCCAAGATTGATCCAGGCGCCGATCGACGTCGCCAGCGCCAGGCCGACCTGCGCCAGCGGCCCCATCAACAAGAATTTGAACGCGATGTTGACGGCGGCGGCAACCAACGCCGCCTTCACCGGGGTTGCGGTGTCGCCACGCGCGAAGAACGTCGCGACCGTGCTGCGGATCAGCACGAAAGGCAGAAGCCCGACCGCATAGGCCGCAAGCGTATGCCCGGCGGCAACCGCGTCGTTCGCGGTGAAGGCACCGCGCATGAACAGCGCCCGCATGATCAGTTCCGGGATGACGACGAAAGCCACCAGACAGGGAAGCGACAACAGCAGCGTGAATTCGATGGCGCGGTTCTGCGCGCTGGACGCGCCGGTTTCGTCGCCGGCGGCGATGCGGCGCGCCATCTCCGGCAGGATGACGGTGCCGGCGGCGATGCCGATGACGCCGATCGGCAATTGATCGATGCGGTCGGCGTAATAAAGCGCCGACAGCGCGCCCGCCGGCAGGAAGCTCGCGATGATGGTGTCGGCGAACAGCGCGAGCTGCACGCCCATGGAACCGACCGTCGCCGGACCGAGCGCGCGGAAGAACCGGCGGACATCAGCATCGAGCTCGGGCCAGCGCAAGACGGTCATGGCGCCCGCGCGCCAGGTATCGCCACCGACCAGCATCGCCTGCAGCACGCCGGAGATCAGCACGCCCCAGGCGGCGGCATGGCCGGCGGTCGGGAAAAAAGCGGCCAGCGCCAACGTCGCGATCATCGCCAGATTGAGCAGCGTCGAGGCAAAGGCGGCGGAGGCAAAGCGCTGCAGCGCGTTGAGGATGCCGCCATAAAGCGTCACCAAGGTGATCAGCAGCAGATAAGGAAAGGTTATGCGCGTGAGATCGACCGCCAGTGAGAATCGCCCCGGATCCTTGGCGAAGCCGGGTGCCAGCACCTCGATCACCGTCGGCGTGAACAGCAGCGCGAAGGCCAAGAGGACGATCTGGCTCGCCAGCAGCAAGGTGAAGATGCGGTCGGCGAAGACTTCGGCGCGCGCCGCCCCGCCCTGCTCGCGGATGCGCGCATAGGCCGGAACGAAGGCCGCATTGAAGGCGCCCTCGGCGAAAATGGCGCGGAAATGATTTGGCAGCCGGAAAGCCACGAAAAAAGCGTCGGCCGCAGGCCCCGCGCCCAGAATCGCCGCCAGTACGATGTCGCGGACAAATCCGGTGATGCGCGACAGCAGCGTCAGCCCGCCGACCGTGAGAATCCGCTTGATCATCGGTGAATATGCCTGGCGGTTACGGAATATACCGAAATTGAATGGACTCGGGCGGTGCGCAACGCTAGCGATAGTCAGATCGGTTTAACTGCCTTAAGACGATTCCCACCCTAAACATAGAGCCACGACCGCTCCCGCCATAGCCATGCCCTCGCCTATCATCCCCGTTCTTCTCGCCGGCGGCGCCGGGACGCGGCTTTGGCCGGTCTCCCGCGACGCCCTGCCCAAACAGTTCCTGCCTTTGGTCGGCGACCGCTCGACCTATCAAGAGACATTGCTGCGCGTGCAGGATCCGATGTTTGCCCCGCCGATCGTCATCACCGGACCGAACTTCCATTTCTTTGCCCGCCGCCAGGCCGAAGACGTCGGCGTCGAAGCCCTGGTGGTGATCGAACCGCTGCGCCGCGATTCGGCGGCCGCCATTGCCGCCGCCACCGTGGTTGCGCGCCAGCGCGACCCTGACGCCGTGGTGCTGGCGCTGGCCGCCGACCACATCATCCTCGACGTGCCGCAGTTTCGCACCACCTGCCTGGCCGGCCGCGAGGCGGCCGAGGCCGGACGCATCGTCACCTTCGGCATCAAGCCGAGCGAGCCGAAGACGAGCTACGGCTACATCTTGCCGGGCGAAGAGATCGGCAAGACCGGCGTGCAGACGGTCAAACGCTTTGTCGAGAAGCCCGACGCCGCCACCGCCGCGCGCTATGTCAGCGAAGGCTATCTGTGGAATTCCGGCAACTTTCTGTTCCGCGCCGACGTGCTGCTGTCAGAACTCGCGCGGCTCGAACCGGCAATCGCCGAAGCGGTCGACGCCGCGGTCGCGAACGCCACCACCGACCTCGGCTTCCTGCGCCTTGAACCGGAGGCTTTCGCCCGCGCGCCGCAGAAGTCGATCGACTATGCGGTGATGGAGAAGACCGACCGCGCCGCCGTCGTCGCCGGCGATTTCCGCTGGTCGGATATCGGCAGCTGGGACGCGCTGTTCGACATTACACCGCCGGATACGGCCGGAAACGTCGTGCACGGGCCGGTGGTGACGCTCGATACGAAAGGCTGCGTGCTGCACTCCGACGGCCCGCTCGTCACCGCAGTCGGCGTCGAGGATATGGTGGTGGTGAGTACGTCCGACGCGGTGATGGTGGTGCCGCGCGAGCAGTCGCAGGACGTCAAGGATCTGGTCGCCAAGCTCAAGACCGCCAAGCGGCCGGAGGCGATCGTGCACAAGCGCGTGCACCGGCCCTGGGGCTATTACGAATCGATCGACATGGGCGAGCGTTTCCAGGTCAAACGCATCGTCGTCATCCCCGGCGGCAAGCTGTCGCTGCAGAAGCACCGCCATCGTGCCGAGCATTGGGTCGTCGTGCGCGGCACCGCGGAGGTGACGATCGGCGACACGGTGCGAGCGGTGCACGAGAATGAGTCGATCTATATCCCGATCGGCAGCGTCCACCGCCTCGCCAATCAGGGGAAAATCCCGCTCGAATTGATCGAGGTGCAGACCGGCAGCTATCTCGGCGAGGACGACATCGAGCGCATCGAGGACATCTACAAGCGCAGCTAGGCGCGCCGGGCCGGCTTAAATGGCGGCGATGGCCGGCTTCGCCGTGGCGCTCTTGAATTGCTCGAACGCATCCAGCGCGTGATTGGCGTACATCGCCGACGGGCCGGCACCCATGTAAACCGCCATGCCGAGCGTCTCCAGCACCTCGTCGCGCGAGGCGCCCTGCTCCAACGCCGCCTTGACATGGAAGCCGACGCAGTCGTCGCAGTGGATGGCGACGGCAATGGCAAGCGCGATCAGTTCTTTGGTCTTACAATCGAGCGCCTTGGGCGCCAGCGCGGCTTGCGCCATAGCGGAAAACGCCTTCATGACCTCGGGCGCACCGGTGCGCAAATTGCGCAATTGCGCGGTGCGTTCTTTGGTCACCTCCGGCCAATTCGTCATCGCACAATCTCCACTCCTTTGCGTCGCGCGCAATGGCACCACGCGATTTCATATTCGCAGGTTGCTATACGATAGCGAAAGCGGGACGGCGCGTATTGATTTCGATCAAAGCGCGGGCGCGATAGACGCTGCGTCACAAAATCTTTCGCTGCACCAGCGCGTCGATGACCTCGCTCGCCAGCCGGTCGGGATCCTTGGTTCCGGCCATCAGGTGCAGTTCGGGATTTTCCGGCACTTCGTAGGCCTGGTCGACGCCGGTGAAATTCTTGATCTCGCCGGCGAGCGCGCGGCGGTAGAGGCCCTTGGGGTCGCGCGCGATGCATTCATCCAGCGGGGTGTCGACGAAGACCTCGACGAATTCGTTGCTGTCCAATTGCTCGCGCACCATGCGCCGCTCGGCGCGGAACGGCGAAATGAAAGAGCACAGCACGATAAGGCCCGCCTCGGTCATCAGCTTGGCCACCTCGCCGATGCGCCGGATGTTCTCGACGCGGTCCGGCTCGGTGAAGCCGAGGTCCTTGTTGAGGCCGTGGCGCACGTTGTCGCCGTCCAAGATGAAGGTGTGCGCACCGCGCGCGTGCAGCGCAGCTTCAACGAGGTTCGCGATCGTCGACTTGCCAGAGCCAGGCAGGCCGGTAAACCACACCACCGCCGGGCGGTGCTGCATGAGATTCACGCGCGCGGCCTTGCTCACCAGATGATCGTGATGGTGGATATTGGTCGCGCGGCGCAGCGCGAAATCGATCATGCCGGCGGCCACCGTCTCGTTGGAATAGCGATCGATCAGGATGAAGGCACCGGTGTCGCGGTTGTCGGCGTAGGCGTCGAAGGCCACCGGTCGGGCAATCGAAAGATTGCAGACGCCGACTTCGTTCAGCCCGAGCGTCTTGGCGGCAAGCTTCGAAAGCGTATTGACGTCGATGCGGTGCTTGAGATCGGTCACGGTCGCCGGCAGCGTGCTGTGATTGATCTTCATCAGGTAGGAGCGGCCGGGGAAAAGATTTTCCGCCGACATCCACACCAGATGCGCGGCGAACTGGTCGGCGACCTGCGGGCGGTCGCGCAGCGCCGCCAGCATATCGCCGCGCGAAATATCGATTTCGTCTGCGAGCGTGACGGTGACCGAATCGCGCGCCTGCGCCGCGTCGAGGTCACCGCCGGCGCCGATGATGCGTTCGATCCGCGTCGTTTGCGCGGACGGCAGCAGCACGATGTCATCGCCGGGCTTGACGTTGCCGCTCGCGACGGTGCCGGAAAAGCCGCGAAAATCCGAATTCGGCCGGTTGACCCACTGCACCGGCATGCGGAATGGTTTGTCGGCGCGGTCGTCCTCGACGTCGACCCTTTCGAGATAGTCCAGCAGGTGGGGCCCCGCGTACCACGGCGTGCGCTCGCTCAACGACGACACGTTGTCGCCGTAGCGCGCGGATACCGGAATCGCTTGGATGTTCTTAAAGCCGAGTCCGCCGGCAAAACGCCGAAAGCTCGACGCGATCTGTTCGAACACCGCGCGATCGAATCCGACGAGATCGATCTTGTTGACCGCGAGCACGACGTGGCGGATGCCGAGCAGGCTGGCGATGACCGCGTGGCGGTACGTTTGGTTCAAAAGACCCTTGCGTGCGTCGACCAAGAGGACCGCAAGCTCGGCGTTGGACGCGCCGGTCGCCATGTTGCGGGTATATTGCTCGTGGCCCGGCGTGTCGGCGACGACAAAGGCGCGCCGCGGCGTCGAAAAATAGCGGTAAGCGACGTCGATGGTAATGCCTTGCTCGCGCTCGGCCTCCAGCCCATCGAGCAGCAAGGCATAGTCGGCGCCTGTCCCATTGGTGCCGTTCCGCTTCGAATCGCGTTCGACCGCCGCCCATTGATCGTCGAAAATGAGATGCTGCTCGTAGAGCAGGCGCCCGATCAAGGTAGATTTGCCGTCGTCGACCGAGCCGCAGGTGAGAATGCGCAAGGCCGGGCGCGCATCGAGGCCGGCGGCGCGCACGGCGTTTTCGGCGACGATGGACGCGGGGCGGTTCATCAGAAATATCCCTCACGCTTCTTCTTTTCCATCGACCCAGCCTCGTCGTGATCGATGAGGCGGCCCTGCCGCTCCGAACTGGTCGCGCCGCGCATTTCTTCGATGATTGCGTCGAGTGTGTCGGCGGCCGATGGAATCGCGCCGGTCAGCGGATAACAACCGAGCGTGCGGAAACGCACTTGCATCGCGCGCGGCTTCTCGCCGGGCAGGAGCGGAAGCCGTTCGTCGTCGACCATGATCAACATGCCGTCGCGCTCGACCACCGGCCGCGGCTTGGCGAAGTAGAGCGGGACGACCGGAATATTCTCGGCCCGCACGTAGTCCCACACGTCGAGTTCCGTCCAGTTCGACAGCGGAAACACGCGCATGGATTCGCCGGTCTTGATACGGGCGTTGAACAGCCGCCATAGTTCGGGCCGCTGATTGCGCGGATCCCAACCATGGCTGGCAGTGCGATGCGAGAAAATGCGTTCCTTGGCGCGACTCTTTTCCTCGTCGCGCCGCGCGCCGCCGAAGGCCGCATCAAAGCGCCATTTGTCCAAAGCCTGCCGTAAGCCTTCGGTCTTCATCACCTGGGTGTGGATGGCGGAGCCCGACGTAACCGGAGAGACGCCGCGCTTGAGCCCCTCTTCGTTGACATGCACGAGCAAATCCATGCCGAGCCGCGCCGCCGTCTCGTCGCGGAAGGCGATCATCTCGCGGAATTTCCAGGTCGTGTCGATGTGCAAGAGCGGAAACGGCGGCTTGGCCGGCGCGAACGCCTTCTGCGCGATGTGCAGCAGCGCGCTCGAATCCTTGCCCATCGAGTAGAGCATCACCGGGTTGCGGAATTCGCTGACGCCCTCGCGCAAAATATAAATCGCCTCGGCCTCGAGCCGCCGCAGGCGAAGGTTTTGAGAACGCCAATCCATCTGATCAATCCGAGCCCTTTTGCCCGGCAGTGCTAGCGCATTTCGATCGTTTACGGGAGAAACTGATATTTCAATTTCGCAAGCCGCGCGGAAAAATTAGCCCCCAAACGCTCACTGCACTAGGGAACGACGCACGGCATCGATAATGCGGTCTTGTGTGGCCGCATCGAGATAGGCGTGCATGGGCAGGCTGATGACCTCGCCGGCCAGCTTCTCGCTCACCGCAACGCCGCCGTCGCCGACCGGGAAATGCTTGTAGGCCTGCTGGCGGTGCAGCGGGATCG
>Ga0335078_10010694_pt1 | contig 13589 bp, 9 predicted proteins | sample Lox_Sample_32_FD_206711 | JGI IMG/M metagenome (GOLD analysis project Ga0335078, IMG submission 206711) | Soil microbial communities from Loxahatchee National Wildlife Refuge, Florida, United States - Lox_Sample_3.2 | ecosystem: Environmental > Terrestrial > Soil > Wetlands | place: USA: Florida...
CCCCATAGTTCTGCTGTCTCTTCAGCCCGCCCCAGGCGCCGCCGTACCCGGACACTCCGCTCACCACCCGGAGCAACCGCAGGTCAGCATTCCAATCCACAAGTGGCCGGTCGTGGGCGCCGATCCGTCGAAAGAAGGCTGGTGCGAAAGGGGGGACTCGAACCCCCACCCCTTGCGGGACCAGATCCTAAGTCTGGCGCGTCTGCCAATTCCGCCACTTTCGCTTTGATCCGCTCAAGACCCGGCACTCGCGATTGAGCCTCGCCGGGCCGCTGCTTGCCGCCACGATGCTCTTCGTCGCCTCGCCTGCGCTGCAAGGCCAGCGGCCGCGTTTCGAGGTCGAGACTCGACTTATTTTATACCGATCGAGCGCAGAGCGGGACTCGGACCCTGCAATCCGGACGGCCTCGGATGCTCCGGAGCTGACCGAGTTGCGCTGGGAGAGGATGTTTTGGACGCTATCCCGGGTAAGCGCTCCAAAGTATACTACTCTCGCCATGAGAAGATGTAATCGTCGCGATTTCATCCGCACCGGATTGGCGTCGGTGGTGGCGCCAGCGGCCGCCTCCGGCATCAGGCCTGGTTCGTTCGCGCCCGCGGAATCGCAGGGTACGCCTCCGACACCGCAGCCGCAAGCCGCCTCAGGATCGGCCCGCGAGAGACTGCTGCTCGACTTCGGCTGGCTGTTCAAGCTCGGCGACGCCTGCGAGCCGGCAAAGGACTTCGGATTCGGCGTGGCCGAGGACGGCGTCTTCTCCAAGTCGGGCCGGCTGGTCACGCCCGGGAAGCTTCAGGAGCCCGAGTTCAATCAGGCGCCTGGAGCCTCCGGCGTGCCTCCTCTGTTGGTCACACCCGGCCATTCGGGGCCGCCCGCCGCGCTGGTAGCCAGCGTCGAGAACGAATTCGGCGGGCCACCGAAGGTCATCTTTGACCCCACCGGCTGGACCCAAGTCAATCTGCCGCACGATTGGGCTGTGGATCTGCCCTTCGTGAACCAACCCCACCTTGCTTCGCGGGGCTACAAGCCCCTGGGCCGCGACTTTCCCGAGAGCAGCATCGGCTGGTACCGGCGCGAGTTCGAAATTCCGGCCGCCGATCAGGGGAGGCGCATCGCGGTGGAGTTCGACGGCATCTTTCGTGATTGTACGGTGCTGTTCAACGGCTTCTACCTGGGCAAGAATTTCAGCGGCTATGCGCCTTTTCACTTCGATCTCACGGATTTTGTCCGCTACGGGGAAAAGAACGTTCTGGTCGTAAGGGTGGACGCCACGCTTGGCGAGGGATGGTTTTACGAGGGCGCGGGAATCTACCGCCACGTGTGGCTGGTGAAGACCGCCCCGCTGCACGTGCCCCAATGGGGCACTTACGTGCGCTCGGAACCAGAGGCGCGGGGCGCGACCTCCAGAATCTCGATCAGCACCGAAGTTCGAAACGACGGCGGGGCTGCAGCCTGCCGCGTGATCTCCCAGATCCGCGACCCTGACGGCAAGGTAGTGGGTAGCGCGACCTCGGTCACCGAATCGGTCAAGGCAGGGTCCACTCGTGCCTTCGAGCAGGAAGTCGCGGTGGGAAGTCCGTTGCTTTGGTCGATCGAGCAGCCCCATCTCTATCATCTTGAGACCGCCATCGAATCCGACGGCGCGGTCGTCGATCAGTACGACACCACCTTTGGCATCCGCAGCATTCGCTTTGACGCAGACAGGGGCTTCTTTCTCAACGGCCGCCCAGTGAAGATCCAGGGAACCTGCAATCACCAGGACCACGCTGGCGTGGGCGCAGCCCTGCCCGACCGTATCCAGTCCTACCGCATCGAGCGCCTCAAGGCCATGGGCGCCAACGCCTACCGCACGTCGCACAACCCGCCCACCCCCGAACTGCTGAACGCCTGCGACCAGCTGGGCATGCTGGTGATGGATGAGACGCGAATGATGTCCTCGGCGCCCGAGGGTTTGAGCCAGTTGGAGCGGCTGATCCGGCGCGACCGCAACCATCCGTCGGTGGTGATCTGGTCGCTCGCTAACGAGGAGCCGGAACAAGGCACCAGCACCGGGGCGCTGATCCTCTCCAGCATGAAGCGCCTGGCGCGCGAACTCGATTCGTCGCGGCCGGTGACGGCCGCAATGGATAACGGCTGGGGCCATGGCATCTCGGCCGTCGTCGACGTGCAGGGCTTCAACTACCACGACCGCGCCATCGATGGCTTTCACCAAAAGTTCCCCGGCCAGCCAGCGGTTGGGACCGAAACCGGCAGCACCGTGTCCACGCGAGGCATCTACCAGAACGACTATCAGCGCGGCTACGTGAGCGCCTACGACGTGAACTATCCGCTCTGGGCAGCGACCGCTGAGACCTGGTGGAAGATTTACGCCGAACGGCCTTGGGTAGCGGGCGGTTTCGCCTGGACCGGTTTCGACTATCGCGGCGAACCGACTCCCTACGAGTGGCCGTGCATTAACTCCCACTTCGGCATCATGGATACCTGCGGGTTTCCCAAAGACAACTTCTTTTACTACCAGGCCTGGTGGACCAGCGAGCTGGTGCTGCACCTGTTTCCACACTGGAACTGGAGTGGCCGCGAGGGCGAAGAAATCGACGTGTGGGTGCACTCGAACCTGGACCGCGTGGAGTTGTTCCTGAATGGCAGGAGTCTCGGCTCTCGGGAGGTGCCGCGATTCTCGCACGCGGAGTGGAAGGTGAAATACGCGCCGGGCACGCTCGAAGCCCGCGGATTCAAAGACGGCCGCCAGATCCTGACCAGCATACGCACCACCACGGGTGCTCCGGCCCGCCTGGCGTTGCATGCGGACCGGACACACATCGCGGCCGACGGCGAGGACGTCTCCTTGATCACCGTCGAAGTGCAGGATCAACAGGGCCGGGTGGTGCCCACGGCCGGCAACGCGATCAGCTTCCGCATCACAGGCAACGGCCGGTTGATCGGTGTGGGCAATGGCGATCCCAGCAGTCACGAGCCCGACCACGGCAGCACTCGGAGCGCATTCAACGGGTTCGCCATGGCGATCGTGCAAGCCCCGACGCAGCCGGGCAGCCTGCAGGTGGAAGCCTTCGCGTCCGGACTGGACTCGGCCTCGGTGAGCATCACTTGCGAAAGTGCCCGTCTCCGGCCTACTGTGTCTTCCGCGTGAAGACGCAGCCGAAGCAGGCGTGCCGAGCGTCACATCCCTCCCGTCTGGTTTATACTGACTGCCGGATTGTCGATGGGCTTCGCGGAGCCGCTCCGCGCGCGCGCGCCGAGGCTCTGAAATCGCTGTTGGGTTGCGACGGAGGAATCATGGTGCGCAGCGGCGCCAGAATCTGGGTTCTCGGATTGGCGGTAACTCTCGCCTGGGAAGCACGCTGTCTGCACCTGCCGCTCCTGGCCCTTCAGGACCCCGCCGAGCCGGCAACCGGCAAGCCTTCCCCAAAGCCGATCCCTCCGCCGGCGGGCGCCATTAGGCTTGCGGACGTCGACCAGACGGAGTTGCGCGCGCTCGACGATGAGCTGGTCGCCTGCGGAACCCGCCATTCGCTCTCCTCCTGGACCGATCCCGAGCGCGGAATCGGTTGCGGCCGGGACCGCATCCTGGCGCGGCTGCAGGTCATTTCCAAAATGACCGGCGGCAAGCTCGAAGTGAAGGTCGACCGCTTCGAGGCTACCGCGGCTCGCACCCGCAACCAGCCGGCGCCGCTCGAGAACGTATTGGCGATCCTGCCTGGAATCGATCCGTCGCTGGCCAAGACTGCTTTCGTCGTTTCCGGCCACTACGACTCCACGCCCTCGAACATCATGGATTCGACGAGCGCCGCGCCGGGCGCGGACGACGACGCCTCCGGCACGGCCGTGTCGATCGAGTGCGCCCGCTTGTTGGCCAGCCGCCGGCCGGCGAACGGATATCGGGCCACGTTGGTCTTTGCGGCCGTCTCCGGCGAAGAGCAGGGATTGCTCGGAGGCAAGCGCCTCCTCGATGACTTGCGCCAGAGCGGCTTCACGATCGGCGGCATGCTCGACAACGATATTGTCGGAGCCGACTTCGCGCCCGGCGGGCCACACCGGGTGCGCGTCTTTTCAGCCGGATGTCCCGAGGGCGCGGACCCTCCTTCGCGCGAGCTGGCACGGTCGGTCGAAGAGATCGACTCGCCCGGGGCCATCCGCCTCGTATTTCGCGTCGATCGTATGGGACGTGGCGGCGATCATATGCCGTTCGTCGAGGCCGGGCTGCCTGCCGTTCGTTTCACCGAGCCGCTTGAGGACTACCACCACGAGCATCAGACTCCACGCATGGAAAGCGGCGTTCAGTACGGCGACCTGCCGCAGTACCTGAACTTTCCCTTCCTCGCCAGCGTGGTCCGCGACAACGCCGAGGTTCTGCGGCAGCTGGCGCTCGCGCCCGCCCCGCCCACCGACGTCTTCCTCTCCGGCGCCGTCACTCCCAGCGCCCTGCTCCGCTGGCAGGCTCCGAATGATCCGGATCGGGCCGGCTTTGAGATTCTCTGGCGCGAGACCACGACTCCGCGCTGGTCGGTCTATGACTTCGTTACCCAAGGCGGCGAAGCGGTGCTGGCGGGCGTCTCTACAGATAATCATTTCTTCGCGGTGCGTGCGGTCGGCCGTAACGGCGCGCGCTCGATCGCCGTGCCTGCCATGCTGAAGCTGCGCAGCTCATGAGCCGTGGCCCCCAGCTCATGCGCCGGTCCCTCGTCTCCGCCGCGACGCTGCTCGGCGTTTGGGTGGCCCTGCTGATCCTGCATGCCCCGTTCCTCAGGCTGCCCTATTATTGGGACGAGGCCGGATACTACGTCCCCGCCGCCCTGGACTTCCTGCGTCGCGGGCTCTTGATTCCCACGAGCACTCTGCCGACCGGTCATACGCCGCTGGTGACGATCTACCTGGGCCTCGCCTGGCGCGCGTTCGGATTCTCTCCGCTGGTGACGCGGGCCGCCATGATCCTGGTGGCCGCCGCCGCTCTGCTCGCCGGGGCGGCTCTCGCTCGGCTGGTGTTCGGGAAGGGCCCGCGAGCGACGGAGCAGATGGTTTGGAGCGCACTCCTGCTGGCCCTCGCTCCCCTGTTCTTCGCCCAGAGTTCGATGGCTCATCTCGATCTGGCGGTAGCGCTCTTCACGTCCCTCGCCGCTCTATTACTGTTGCGCGAGCGCTGCGTGCTGTTTGGCGCCTGCGCCTCGCTAGCCGTCCTAAGCAAAGAGACTGCGATCATCGTCGTGCCAGTGGCTTGGATCTACCGCTGGCTCGATGCTCGCCAAACCGGTAGCAAGACGACGCCGGCCGTCTGGCTTTGGCTCGCCTCGCCATGCGCGCCGCTGACGGCCTGGGCATTCTATTATCATCACCACACGGGCTTCTGGACGGGCAACCCCTCCTACCTTCAGTACAACCTGTACTCCACGCTCAGCCCCGTCCGCATCGTACTGTGTTTCATCCGCCGCCTCTACGAGGTGTTCATCGCCGGCTTCAGCGGGTTCATCACCGCCTTGGCGCTCGGAGGATTCTGGTGGAGCCGGCATCGACCGCGAGCTCAGATCCGGACCATCGTAGAACACCGATTTGTTACCTTGGCGCTGCTGCTCACGGCCGCCTATCTGCTGATGCTGAGCGTGGTGGGCGGCGCCATCCTTCCTCGTTACACGCTGCCCTTGTTTCCGCCGTTGATCGTGCTCGCCCTCCTCTACATCGGGCGGCTGCCGGCGCGGGTGGCGAGGGCCGGGTGCTTCCTGGCGGCCGCATGTCTGGTGGCCGGCTGGTTCACGCGGCCGCCCTACCCTTTTCCTTTCGAAGATAATCTCGCCTACGCGGATTTCGTCAGGCTGCACCAGGCGGCGGCGGACTTTCTCTCTCAGGGCGAGCGCGCCCAAGCCGGAAAGCCACTCCGCATTCTCACTGCCTGGCCGGCCTCCAACGAGCTCACCACGCCGGACCTCGGGTACGTCGCCCATCCGATTCCGGTAGTGCCGATCGATGGCTTCGAGACGCCTGACTTTGAATCTGTGCGGCCAGGGTCCTTCGACCTGCTCTATCTCTACTCCCGCAAGTGGGAACCTCCGGGAAACTGGCTGGCGCGATTCGCCTGGCTCCGGCGCCTCGAGGCTCGATACTTCGACTACGAACCGCGGGCGTCCGAGGCCGATCTGGTGGCAAGGTTCCAGCTTACGCCCTTGGCGCGCTGGGAACGCCGAGGTCAATGGGTCGCGATTTATAAGGTCGAGACTTCCCAGCGGTAAGCGCGGCAGATTGCCCCTTTAGTTTCGGAGATATCCGGAGACAGCCCGCTTAAACCTTTTACTTTCATTAACACCCCGGGGAGCACGCTCTTGCCTCAAGTCGGAGTGCGTGAGCTCCGGTCCGTTTTTGGCTTAAGAAGTTTCCCATCAATTAGATGACGGGTTTTCGCGTGTAAGCTATCTATTTTCAATAAGATGACGCCGGGGACCAGGGCGCTAGTCCGGGAGAAGGTGCGGCCGTGACCACCAGGCCGCTAGGCTACGGGGAGCTGAAGCGGTTGGTGGCGGAGGCCTTCGGGCTGAACCCGAGTGGAGGGAGTGGAGGAGTACCCGGCGCCGGGTTCGAGGTGCGCGTCCCTGTCTCTCCTGCGTTGTCACCCCCGCGAAAGCGGGGGTCCAGCTCCGATTGCCAAGACTGGATTCCCGCTTCCGGGGGAATGACCAAGCGGGCCTGGGGCTTCCGGACAGACGGCGGCGGGAATCCCGCCCTTCGACGCCGAACTCACCCGGGTGGCGCGGCGGCTATGGGTCATGACGCACCACGGGGAGCGCGAGGCCCGCCGGGAAGTAGAGCGCTATGAGGCTAGCCTAGCTCTGAAGCCCGCGCCCGTCCAACTGGCGCTCGGGCTGGAGATGACCGACGCCGAGGCGGCCTTCGCGGGCGAGGGCCGGCTGGCGCAGGCGAGCGAGGCGTTGCGGCGGCTGCTGGCGGCGCGTTATCCGGAGCGGCTCGAGGGTCCGGAATCGAAGGCGGGACAGCGCTGGACGCTGAAGGACGAGTTCGAGCGCTTGCGGCCGGCGGAGACTTGGTTCGACCGGGAGGCGCGGCAGGCGCTGCGGCAGGATCTGGGGTTGGAGGGGTATCCGGAGGACTTTGAGACCCCGGCGCCACCCGAGGATTTCGTGCGGAACTACCGGAAGCTTCTGAACGATCTGACTGACATTGCCGACCTGCGGGCCCGGGTGCGCGAGCCCGGGTGCGGGAGCTGGAGTATGGGGAGTAAGAAGAAGGCAAGAGGCAATGGGCAATGGCCAAGAGGCAATGGGCAAGAGACGAGAGGCGGCAGGCAAGAGGGTCGCGAAATAACCGCCATCGAGCCCTTGATGTGGTATAGTGCAGTCATGAGGCGCATGTTTGCGGTTGCGGCCTTGTTGGGAGTGGCGGCTTTCCCTTCATTGCTGGGAGCGCAGATGCGTGGAGGTCACGCCTTTGGCGCCGTTCCTGGACCCATCGGCAGAGGCGTGAGCCGCGGTCTCGCGCCCAGCCATCCGGCTGCGCCGGCGCCTTCGGGGATACGAACCGGAGGTCCAGCGCATACAGGGCCGGTCAGCACCGGGATCTGGGGGAATGGCTTCGGGCGCACCGGACCTTACGGCGGCTGGCACAACGGCGGTTGGCATAACGGCGGCTGGCAGAGCTTCCGGAATCCGTCCAGCTACTTCAACCCTTACTACAACTCGCTCTACAATCCCTACTATTACCCGTACTATCCGGCGGCGTTTCTGGGGCCCTTTTCCTACGTCGGCTTTCCCAGCGACTACCAGTCGGATCAGTCCAGCGAGCCTGCAGAGGCCGCTCCCGGCTACGCCCCCGGTCCTGGGTCCGATCAGGCCTTGGCGGAGCAGGTGGGCGCGCTGACCAACGAGGTCGAGCATCTGCGGGCCGAACAAGCCTCCGGCGGCTACGAGGCTCCGCGGGCCGCAGCGCCGGCGCCAGCGCCAGCCGATGAGAAACCCGTCCGCACGGTCTTCGCCTATCGCGACGGACGGCAACTCGAGGCGCAGAATTACGCGGTGGTAGGGCAGACCCTCTGGGTTTTCGAAGATGACAGGACTCGCAAGATCGCGCTGGCGGATCTCGATCTGAAGGCGACCAAGAAACTGAACGACGAGCGCGGCGTGGATTTCACCGTGCCGACGCCGCATTGATCCCTCCCCCTCTACCGCAGCGATCCCAAGACCGTGTCCTTGGTGTTGAGGCCGGCGCTCACAGAGCGTCGCGACAAAGGGCTCTTCGACTCTGGCCACGCGCCGCGCTTTCGGTTACAATTCCACTTAAGCCTTTGACGGCGCCTCTGACGAGGGTCGAGTTCTCGATCGAACAGGAATCCGATGCGTGTCAAGCCGCAGCAGTATCTCACCTATCGGGGCCGGGCGGGCCAGTGGAGCTGGCTGCTCCATCGCCTGACAGGGCTCGGCGTGCTCTTGTTCCTTTTCACCCATATCATCGACACCAGCCTGATCGGTTGGGGGCCGGCGGCCTATGACAAAGCCATGGCACTCTTCCGCCATCCGGCCTTCAAGGTGGGCGAGGTGCTGCTGGCGGGCGCGGTGCTCTTTCACGCCCTGAATGGGGTGCGCATCTGCATCATCGATTTCTGGCCGGAGGCCACCGCCATTCACAAGAAGCTGTTGTACGGCGTGGCCGCGCTGTTTGCGGCGATCTACATTCCGGGCGCGATTTACATGTTGCGCTGGATGGTGCGGTAGCGGTCATGAAGAAGGAAGGACAGCGATGAGCGCGGCAGCCCGGCCGAGGCCCGAGAGCGGTTTCGAGCTTTACGCCTGGATCTTCATGCGCGTCTCCGGCGTGGGGCTGCTCTTCATGGCCCTGGTCCACCTCGCGATCATGCACGTGATCAACAATATTGAGGTGATCAACTACCAGTTCGTGGCCAGCCGCTACGGCACGCCCTTCTGGCGCACCTACGATCTGGTGATGCTCTGGCTGGCGCTGCTGCACGGGTTGAACGGGGCGCGCACGATGGTCCTGGACTACGTGCATGGGGGAGGTGTGCGAGTGGCCTCGCTGGCCGCTCTCTACGTGGTCGGCTTCATCATGCTGGCGTTCGGGTCGCTGGTAATCCTGACGTTTCATCCGGTCACCAGCTAGGGAATCGAGCCTTCGAAATTCGAGCTTTCTCCATGTACCAAAAGTATGACGCGGTGATCGTCGGCGGCGGGGGCGCGGGCCTGATGGCGGCGCTCCATCTCTCGCCGCACGGCGAAGTGGCCGTGATCAGCAAGCTCTATCCCATCCGCTCCCACACCGGCGCGGCCCAGGGGGGAATCGGCGCGGCGTTGGGGAATCTCGAAGAGGATCACTGGGAATGGCACATGTTCGACACCGTCAAGGGCAGCGACTACCTCGCTGACCAGGACGCGGTGGAGATCCTCTGCCGCGAGGCCATCGAGACGGTGTACGACCTGGAGCACTGGGGCCTTCCGTTCAACCGGACACCGGAAGGCAAGATCGCGCAGCGGCGCTTCGGCGGGCATGCCCGCGAGTTCGGCAAGGCGCCGGTGCAGCGCTCCTGCTACGCCGCCGACCGCACCGGCCACATGATCCTGCAGACGCTCTATCAGCAGTGCATCAAGAACGACGTCCACTTCTATAACGAGTTTCACCTGCTCGACCTGCTGGTGGAAGGCGACCGGGTGGCGGGGGTGGTGGCGCTGTGCCTGGCCACGGGCGAAATTCATACTTTTCACGCCAAGGCCGTCCTGTTTGCCACGGGCGGCTGCGGCCGGATGTTTCGGGTGACCTCCAATGCCCTGGCGCTCACGGGCGATGGCATGGCCGTGGCGCTGCGGCGTGGCATTCCGCTCGAGGACATGGAGTTCTTCCAGTTTCATCCCACCGGCATCTACAAGCTGGGCATCCTGCTGAGCGAGGCGGCGCGCGGCGAGGGCGGCATGCTGCGCAACAGCAAGAACGAGCGTTTCATGGAGCGCTACGCTGCCACCTTGAAGGATCTGGCGTCGCGCGACGTGGTGTCGCGGGCCATCTACCGCGAGGTGCAGGCCGGGCGGGGAATCAACGGCAAGAATTACGTCCACCTCGATCTGACCCACCTGGGGCGCGAGGTGCTCGACCAGAAGCTGCCGGACATCACCGACTTCGTCCGCACCTACATGGGCCTCGAACCGGCCACCGATCTGATTCCTATCCAGCCCACGGCACACTATGCTATGGGTGGCATTCCCACCGATCTGGACGCGCGGGTGGTGATCGACGAGAAGAACACCCCGTTGCAGGGCTTTTACGCCGCCGGCGAGTGCGCTTGCGTCTCGGTGCACGGGGCCAACCGGCTGGGCACGAATTCGCTGGTGGATATTCTGGTCTTTGGGCGGCGGGGCGGCCGTCACGCGGCCCAATTTATTAGTGAGAATGACTGGGTGCCGCTTCCGCCGAATCCTCAGGAACGCGCCCGGGCGCTGGTGGCCGGTCTGGTCAACGGTGGCGGCCAGGAGCGCGCGGCCAGCATCCGCGACGAGCTCCAGGATGAGATGATGGAGAAGGCCGGAGTGTTCCGCGAAGACTCCGGCTTAAGGGCGGCCCGCGCAAAGGTCGGCGAACTCCGCGAGCGCTACGCCAGGGTCAAGATCGAAGACCGGGGCCACCGTTACAACACGGAGCTGCTGGAGGTGATCGAGCTTGGCGGCATGATCGATCTGGCGGAGACGCTGGTGGAAGGAGCGCTGGCGCGCGAGGAGAGCCGCGGCGGCCACGCCCGGGAAGACTTTCCCAAGCGCGACGATGTCCAGTGGCTGAAGCACACTCTGGCCTATCAGGCCGCGAGCGGAATCGAACTGCGGTACAAGCCGGTGACGATCACCAAGTTTCAGCCCATGGAGAGAAAATACTGAAACTCGAAACTCGGCCTTGTTATGCAGGTTCACTTAAAAATCCGGCGCTTCAATCCTGAGAAGGACCGCCAGCCGTGGTGGGGCGAGTACACGGTTGATGCCGAGCCGACGGACCGTTTGCTGGACGCCCTGAACCACGTCAAGTGGTACCAGGACGGCACCCTGACCTACCGGCGCTCCTGCAATCACGGCGTTTGCGGGTCCGACGCCATGGTCGTGAACGGCGCCAACGCTCTCGCCTGCCAGGTTCTGCTGAAGAATCTCGGCGAGTCCGTCACGGTCGAACCGCTGCGCGGGCTGCCGGTGATCAAAGACCTGCTGGTGGACCTCGAAGGGTTCTTTGCCAAGTACCGGCAAGCCAAGCCGTATTTCATCACCCACTCACCCACGCCGCACAAGGAGCGTCTCCAGACGCCGGAAGATCGGGAGCGATTCGACGACGTCACGAAGTGCATCCTGTGCGCGGCCTGCACCACTTCCTGCCCGTCGTTCTGGGCGAACCCGGACTACCTGGGACCGGCGGCCATCGTCAACGCCGCCCGGTTCATCTTCGACAGCCGGGACGAGGGTCGCGAAGAGCGCTTGCAAGTCCTCAACTCCCTGGACGGCGTCTGGCGCTGCCGCACGATCTTTAATTGCGTGGAGGCGTGCCCGCGCGGGATCAACGTGACCAAGGCGATCGGCGAGGTCAAGAAAGCTCTGCTCTTCCGCAAGGTGTAAGATCAGGGCGAAGTCTTGAAGGTCGCCGGCGGTCGCAAGCATGATCGGCGAGCCCGCAAGGAGTGCACGAGTCGGAGCCGGGGTGCCCTTTCGGGGCGAGCGTGAGTTTGTCCGCTGGCTGTGCCGCCGCTGGCCGGATAGGGCTCCGGGTCTCGAACTTGGCATCGGCGATGACGCCGCCGTGGTCAGCACCAGACCCGGCATCGATTTGGTTCTCACCACCGATCTCTCCCTTGAAGGCGTCCACTTTCAAGTTGGGCTTCATCCGCCGGCTTCCATCGGGCATCGCGCCCTCGCCCGCTCCCTGAGTGATCTGGCCGCCATGGGCGCCCGGCCGAAATTCGCCTTGCTCTCGCTTGCCATCCCACGACACACCCCACGTCGGTGGATCGCGGCCTTTTACGACGGCATGGGTGCGCTGGCGAAGCGCGTCGAAGTCAAGTTGATCGGTGGCGACACGGCTGTCGCTGCGGACGGGCCGATCGTGGTCGATATGATCGCTGCCGGTGAAGTCAAACACGGGCAGGCGCTGACCCGCGCCGGCGCCCGGCCAGGCGACCGCATCTATGTCACCGGGCGCCTGGGGCTCTCGGCGCTCGGCCTGGACCTGCTCAAGTCCAGGGCACGGGCGATCCCCGTGTGCGCACCCGCAGGTCGGCAACCCCGAAGCAGCGAGGCGGCGGCGCTCGCAGCGCACCTTTACCCTGAGCCCCGCTGTCAAGCCGGCATCGACCTCGTCAAGCATGGCTTGGCCTCGGCCGCCATTGATGTGAGTGACGGCTTCGCGCGCGACCTGGGCCGTCTCTGCGACTCAAGTGACTGTGGTGCCCTTGTTTGGGAGGACCGATTGCCTGTGCCGCAACCGCCAGCCCGGGCCAGGGCGAGTTCCGGACCGCGACTCGGCCCCAGCCTCGATCCGGTCGAGTGCGCACTGCTGGGCGGCGAGGATTACGAACTCCTCTTCACCGTACCCAGAGGCAAAGGCCCCCAGGTTCCTTCAGTGCTGGGCGGTGCCGGCCTGCGCGAGGTGGGAGAGGTCCGGCGAGGCCGCGGGCTGCGTCTCGTGCGCCGTGACGGGAGAGAAGTCAGGCTTGCGGCGCGAGGCTATGACCATTTTCGAAGTCTGAGCTGAGATGTGCAGACGTCGAGGTCATGGAGCGTCAGGGTTGCAGGGGATCGCGGGCCGCTGGTGCTGGCTTGGCTGTCGCGCCGCTGGCTGCGGTTGGGTTCGCCGACTCGGTGGAAGCCGGCGCACTCGGGGCGGACGTGGAGGCGAGCTTGGTCGTATCTCCAGTCCCCGCCCCGTGGTCAGCGGGCGGAGGCAGAGCGCCGCCACTGGCCAGGATTTGGTTCACCACTTCCGGAGTGGTCAGAAGTGGGGAATTGGGAAAATGCTCCACCGGCCGGTCCTTCAGCGCTTCGCCCATGAATTGCATCCAGATGGGCAGCGCCACGTGCGAGCCCTCCTCCTTATCGCCCAGGCTGCGGTGATCGTCAAAGCCGACCCAGACGCCGCAGGTGATCCCGGGCGAGAAGCCGATGAACCAGGCGTCCGTGAAGTCGTTGGTCGTCCCGGTCTTTCCGGCCAGATCATACTTCGCGGCCAGAGGCCGGGCCCGGACGGCCGTCCCAGTCGGGAACTCGATGTCCTCGCGCAACATCGACACCATGAGACGAGCGATGGGGGCCGGGATCGCGTCTGAGATCTCGGGCCGAAACTCGTCGATGACGCGTCCGTCGTAGTCGGTCACGCGATCGATCGTGCGCGGCGCGATATGCAGCCCGTCGTCGGGAAACGTGGTGAAGCCGGAGGTGTGCTCGATCAAGGTCAGGTCCGAAGCCCCCAAGGCAAGTGGCAGGTTCGGGGTCAGCCTTGAGGTAATGCCAAAGCGGCGGCACAGCTTGATCACTTGGTCGACGCCCACCCGGGCCAGAAGCCGGACAGCCGGAACGTTGCGAGATTCGGCCAGCGCACGAATCAGATC
>Ga0335078_10010695_pt1 | contig 13589 bp, 17 predicted proteins | sample Lox_Sample_32_FD_206711 | JGI IMG/M metagenome (GOLD analysis project Ga0335078, IMG submission 206711) | Soil microbial communities from Loxahatchee National Wildlife Refuge, Florida, United States - Lox_Sample_3.2 | ecosystem: Environmental > Terrestrial > Soil > Wetlands | place: USA...
CCAAGCTCCTGACCGCTGACCGTGGCGTCAGGCGGGGGCTTGGTCGGGAGCGTGCCGGCCAGCAGCGCGTAGGTCAGCGCCAGCAGCGCCGACCCGGCGGCGGGACCGGTCGAAGGTGATGTCGCGTTCGTCACGCAGGACACGCCGCTGTACAAGACGATGTCGGCCGCGGACCTGCTGCACCTGACCGGCAACCTGACTCGCCGCTTCGACCAGCCCTACGCGCGGGCCCGGCTGGGTGAGCTGGGCATCCCGCTGCGGCGGAAGGCCGGGAAGCTGTCCGGCGGGCAGCAGGCGCAGCTCGCGCTGACGCTGGCGCTGGCGCGCCGGCCGCGGCTGCCTGTGCTCGATGAGCCGGCGGCGATGCTGGATCCCATCGCCAGGCACGACTTCATGGCCACCGTGCTGGCCGCGGCGGCCGCCGACGGCGTATCGGTGCTGCTGTCCTCGCACGTGCTCACCGAGCTGGAGCGGGTGGCCAGCTACCTCATCCTGCTGTCACGCGGCCGGGTGCGGCTGGCCGGCGCCGTCGGTGACCTGCTGGCCGCCCACCACCGGGACAGCCTGGAAGAGCTCGCGCTGAACTATCTGCGTGAGAACCCGGCGGAGGTGGCGAAGTGACCGCGCTGACCGTCCCCGCCCGCCCGGACGAAGAGGACGCCGACCTGCTGCCGGTGCCGTGGCGGCGGATGGCCTGGGTCACCTGGCGGCAGCACCGTTTCGCGCTGGGCGGGGTGGCCGTGCTGCTCGGCGCGCTGGCGCTGTACCTGTGGCTGGGCGGCCTTGCGCTGCACCACGCCTACGCCGCGGCGGCCGCCTGCCACCCGGCAAGCTCACCTGGCTGCGAGAACCTGGTCATCGACTTCAACGGCGGCTACGGCCAGACGGCGGACAATATCGCCACCGCGCTGGGGATAGTTCCCGCGCTGATCGGGGCGTTCGTCGGCGCGCCGGTGCTGGCCAGGGAACTGGAGACCGGCACCTTCCGGTACGCCTGGACGCTGGGCGTCGGCCGGCGTCGCTGGACGCTGGCCAAGGTGGTGCCGGTCGCGGTTGCGGTGGCGGTCGCCGCGGGGGTGTTCAGCCTGCTGTTCTCCTGGTACTTCCAGCCGTTCTTCGCCGACGGCGCGCGGATCCCGCTGGACCCGAAGCTGTTCGACGTGCGCGGGGTCGCGTTCGCCGCCTGGACGCTTGCCGCCTTCGCGATCGGCGCGCTGGCCGGCCTGCTCATCCGCCGCGTCGTCCCCGCGATCGCCGCCACCCTGGCCGCCTACGCCGGGCTCGCCCTCGCGGCGGCCTTGTACCTGCAAGAGCACTACGCGAGACCGCTGCTCACCAGCGGCCTGAACGTGCCAGGCTCCGCCTGGACCCTGAGCCAGTGGTGGACCAGGGGCGGCGTGACCCTCAGCCAGTCCGCGCTGCGCCAGGTCTTCAATGCCGCGGCCATGCAGATCGCACCCGTACTGCACAGCAAGGCGCAGAAGCTGCAGCTGGTAACCGCCACCATCCCGCAGTACCTGATCCGCCACGGCTATACGCAATGGACCAGCTACCAGCCAGGCGGCCGGTTCTGGCCGTTCCAGTGGATCGAGGGCGGCTGGCTGCTCGCGCTGTCTGCCCTGCTCATCGCCGCGACCGTCTGGCTGGTGGGCCGGCGGGCAACCTGAACCCGACCTGCGGCAGCGCCCGGCGAAGGCTGGCGTCGTGGCGCGCACCCCCGTTCGTTCGGTAAAAAAAGAATTTGAATTATTCCGAACGGGCGGTGGTGCACGGCCCGCGGACGAGCAGCTCGCTACGAGGGCGCCGGACCCGGGCAGGGGTGCCTGCGCTACGGCCGGACGAGGAGGATCGTCTTGCCTGGCGGGCGCGGGCGGCCGCCGCTTTCGAAGGCGCGCCGGCCCTCGGCCAGCGGGAACGTCTGGCTGACCACCGTACGCAGCCTGCGGGCACCGGTCATCTCGGCCAGCTCGGCGAGTCCGTCCGGGTCCTGCTCCACGACGAAGAACATGGCGTGGACGCTGTGCTTTCTCGCCAGCTCCTGGTCCGGCGGAGCGCTCAAGGTGACCAGCCTGCCGCCCTGGCGCAGCAGGGCGTACGAATCGTCAAGCGCCGCGCCGCCGACCGTGTCGATGACCACGTCGCCCACCGCCGGGCTCGTGACGTCGGCGCCGAGGCCGACGACGCCGGACATCTCGTGCGACGGGATGACCTGCCGGGGTGCCGAGTGCAGATGGTCACGCTGGAGTCCGCCTCGGGCTACTGGCGCTTCTGGTTCTGCGTGCTGGAGAGCACCTGGGCACACGAAGGACAGCAGACTCACCAGGCAACTCGGCCCACCTCCTGGGAATCCGCTTCATAGACATGCGCTTACAGCGGGACTCGATGACTAGAAGGTCAGTCTGGGCGCCGACGGCCGACGTTGGTTAGGTTACCGCCGATACCAGCCGGCCACTGCCGGACCACTTAATTGCGCCCCAAGGGCTGTCGGTCTAGGACAAATCAAGGATTCTAGGGGAATCTTATGACCGACAAGACCCTGGAGTTAATTGGATGACATATTGACCCATTGCGTCCTGTCGATCTCTATATGGTGGTACGAACAGCCGCCAATTGGGTCCCGTGCATAGAGTGCCCCAAAGCGTCCGCCGCAGGTTAGGTAATAGTTAATAGTCTGCCGAAATGGCCTTCCATGTACCGGGTAAAAAGCCTGCCGCCTGCTGATGGCTATGCCAGGATGCGCTCACGCTCTTCCGGCCGGGCAGCCATCTCCCATCCGTAAGCGCCATCTCCCGTGGCGTTGATGGCCGTGACAACCCAGGAGTACGCCGCTGCCCCTGCCTTTACCGGGTCGTCTTCTTCCACGCACACCGTGAACAGGGCAGTCCTGGCCGTGCCATCCGACGACAGGGTGAAAGCCAGGAAAGGGGCCGTATTCCGCTGGACCTCGTCCAGCTGCCGGGCAACAGCCCTGGCGCTCTGCGCCATCTCGTCCGCTGGGCAGCCGCTGACAGTCGCCTTGATACTGATCTTGTACGCTGCCATCACTGCCCCTCTGAGTCGCTCTTCATTTGCTCTAACCAGAGCTCCAGCTGCCTGACCACGGCCCGCCAGGCTGCCGACGAGGGCACCACGTAAGTCATCCCGGTTCGCCTGGCGGAACAGATCCTCAACATGGTCATCCGGATGCGGCGGCCAGGTGACATAGGGATCGAGATCCACGACCTCAGCCTACCCGCAGCACCGCCAGCCACCCCGAGTTCACCGCAAGAGCGCTCCGCCCGCCCCGCACCATCCGCCGGCATGTCCCGCACACCGGCCGCGCAGCGCCACGCCCGTGCGTGTCGGCGCTGGACGCCGCGACGACGGCCCTGCCTGCATCAACGTACTCATCGCGCGCTGCCCGGTGGGATCCGTGGCACCTCGATCCCTGAAGAAGGGACCACGCCAACCCTGCACACGCCCATCCTGGCCGTCGGCTGATCATCGAAGCGACAGCCGCCTTGTGATCACCGCGGGAAGGCTCGCCGGAGTGCTGATCCACCGTCCGGTTCACGATCGGCTAGCAGCGTCAGCCGCGCTACAGCAGTCCCCGGAACTCATCGACGGTCAGACCCGTATCCCTGAGGATGTTTCTCAGCGTGCCGGGGCGGATGTCGCGACCCGCGTGAACGGGAACGGTGGTCCGCCTGCCGTCGGGATGATGCAGGATGTGGTGGCTGCCGTTGATCCGGCCGACGGCGAATCCCGCCTTCTCCAGTGCGCTGACCACCTGGCTGCCCCGTACCGCGGGAACCGGCGGCATCAGGCGACGTCGGGGACGGTGATGGTCAGCTCGTCCGGAACCCCGAATTCCGCGAACCACCCGTCGAGCGCCTCGCGGAGATCAGCGACAGCCTCTTCCGGGGTCTGCCCCTCGCCGTTGGCACCGCCACCAGGCAACGACGCATGGGCGGACCACCAGCCGGTCTCGTCCTGCTCGACGGTGTACGGTACGTGCGCAACGCGGTCCACAAAAGAATGGTACCCGCGGCTCATCACGATGACTGGCCGGTCCTGACGGTCAGTTCACGTCCATGGAAGTGAACACCTGACAAACTCCGCACACTGGCCACACAGCGCAGCGCCCGCTCGTGCGGGCGATGCGCGCCGCATCTACGGCCCTACCTGCATTAACCTGCCCGCCGCTTGCTCCCCAACGGACTTCGTGGCACACCTGCCCCGGGAGAACGTGCTGAGGGGCACACGCGTCATGTTTCGGCCAGGCTGTGTAAGACGGCAGAGGTGGGGGTTGACGGTGCGCCTGCCGCTGGGTGCGCACCGTGCCGCGGGTGGGCTGTGCGGTCTGCCTGCGCCGCGCTATGTCGTGGTGGTCCAGGAGACGCCGTTCCAATGCACGATCAGGGCTTGCTGGCCGCCGGCGGCATAGCCGACCGCCCACGCGTTTCTGGCAGCTGCGGCTGCGACGCCGACCAGGTATTCGCCGTGGCCCGGGGTGGGATTCGGGCTGCGCTGCTGCTTCCAGGCGGTGCCGTTCCAGTGCAGGATCAGGGTGTTGCCGCTGTCGGTGGCACCGACCGCCCAGGCGCTGCGGGCGGAGGCGGCGGCCACGGCCGCGAGGATGCCGCCGCTGGGTGAGCTGGGGCTGGGCACCCGTTTCCAGGTCGTGCCGTCCCAGTGCAGGACCAGGGTGCTGTCGCCGGTAAGGCCGACCGCCCAGGCGCTGCGGGCGGAGGCGGCGGCCACGCCCGCGAGGGTCGTGTAGGCGTGGCCCAGGCTCGGGCTGGGCGATCGTGTCCAGGCCTTGCCGTTCCAGTGCAGGATCAGGGTGCCGCCGGCCAGGCCGGGAGCGTAGCCGACCGCCCAGGCGTCGTCGGCGGACACGACGGCGACGCCCGCGAGGCCGCTGCCGACTTTGAGGGTCGGGCTGGGCACCCGTTTCCAGGTCGAGCCGTTCCAGTGCAGGATCAGCACGGTGCAGCCACCGCAGGTGAGACGGCCCATGCCGGTGGAGCCGACCGCCCAGACATCGTCGGCGGAGGCGGCGGCCACGCCGTCGAGCGTGCTGCTGGCGCCGAGGTTCGGGCTGGGTACCTTTCTCCAGGTCGAGCCGTTCCAGTGCAGGACCAAGGGCGCGTCCCTGCCAGCCCGGCTGGAGGTGTGGCCGACCGCCCAGGCGTCACGGGCGGAGACGACGGCGACGCCCCCGAGGACGTCGCCGGGTGAGCCGGGGCCGGGCACCCTCGTCCAGGCGGTGCCGTTCCAGTGCAGGATCACGGACCCGAGGCCGCCGGCGCTGCCGACGGCCCAGGCGTTCCCGGCGAAGGCGCCGACGCCCGACAGGCTGCAGCAGATGGCGGCGGCGGACTGCGCCATCCCGCCGGAGAGGCCGGGCCGGGCCGCGCCCGCCGCGCCCGTCGTCCCCGCCGTCCCCGCCGTGGCCAGGCCCGATGCGGCCAGCGCACACCCCGCCGCCACCGCGCCGAACATCCGGGTGACATGCCCGCTCATGGGATCGAGCATAGGCTGACCTCCGCTCAGGCGGAGGTCAGCCCAGCCCAGGTAGCAGGTATGGGGTCAGGGGATGTAGTACATCGGGTCGGGGATCTTGACCTGGTGGCCGGCGTCGCCGCCGAGCAGGTCGCTGTACTGGTCGCCGAAGTCGGCGACGATCGTGTAGCCCAGGCTGGAGATGTACTTGCGGGTGCCGGACTTGTACTCGGTCGTGGTGCAGGCCGACGGGTTGGCGCAGTGCAGGTAGGCCGGCGCGGTCGGCGGCTTGAGGAACAGGCGCCCGGGCCTGGGCGCCGCGTAGCCCGCGCTGGTCAGGTCCTTGATCGTGGCGGCGGCCTGGGACTGCGGCCGGCCGGTGATGAAGAAGACCGCGTAGCCGTGGCTGGCCGCGAACCTGACCAGCTGCGGCATGTAGGACACCGCCGGGAACGCGGCGGCGTCGATCCAGGTCAGGTTGCTCGCCGGGGTGTAGCCGAACTGCTCGGCGACCTCGTAGTCGTAGGTGTTGAGCAGCGTGTCGTCGATGTCGAACACGACGGCCGGCCTGCGCGGGCCGCCGTACCCGCCGGCGGCGGCCAGGTAGCGCTCGGCGCTGGCCACGATCTGCTTCATCTGCCTGGCGTAGTTGCTGGTGGCGGACGGGACGGTGACCGTGCCGACCACCGGGTAGGTGGCGCTGGCCGAGCCGTAGTAGTGCTCGATCTGGTCCTCGAGCACGCCGAGGTTCATCTCGTTGTTGCCGTTGACCGGGTCGTAGGCGTCCTGCGCGCGGACCCTGGCGGCCTGCTGGCCGATCGACGGCGGTCCGTGATGACCGGCTGCCGCGCTGGCCGCGGTGAGCGATCCGGCGGCCAGGCCGGCCGCGGCGATCACGGTGCCGGCCAGGACCGGCCAGGTCCGGCCGAGCCGGCCGCGCTCGCGAGCCGGGCCGTCGCTTGCCTCAGCCGAGCGTCGGTTCATGGTGTGTCCTCCCTGGCAGACTTCGGGACATTTCGTTTGACAATGTTTGACTCTGCCATGATCACCGAGAAGGGTGCAAGCTGGGAGCCCTCGGGCGACAGCAGCGGAGCCTGCCCGTGGACGTGACCAAGATTCCGGCGAAGAAGCCGCCAGTGCCTTGTGGCCAGGACCATGTCCCGGCCGCAACGTCTTCACATCGTGGCGGTTATAGCCGCCACATCTTCACATCGTTGCGGCCGGCCCTCGTGACAGAGTGACCAGAGGGGCTACAGGGGTGACGGAGGCGGCCGGATCGCTGCGGAAGGCCGTTGGACCGCATCCGGGCCTGAGGGACGGCCACTCGGCACCAGGCCGACCGGAGCGTTGTGGCGCCGACCCGGTCTGAGCCGTCACGTTGTGGCATCGCCACGGTCGGGACGGGCTTGTCAGGTGCAGATGTACGTGCCGGGTCCCTGGTCGAGGACGGGGTAGTCGTCGCTTCCGGTCGGCGGGGGGTCTGCCAGCGGGCCGGAGTTCCCGGCCGACCAGGCCGCCCAGTCCTGCCACCAGGAGCCGTCGTGACGCGCGGCCTGGGCCCGCCATTCGTCGGCCGAGCCGGGATGGTCGTCCCCGACCAGGTACCACCCCTTGGCGCTGGGGGGTTGACGATGCCGGCGATGTGGCCGCCGCTGCTCAGCACGAAGCGGGCCGGCCCGGCCAGCAGCCTGGCGCTCGCGTAGGCGGACTTCCACGGGACGATGTGGTCGTTCTCTGCGCTGACGATGTACGCCGGGTGCTTGACGTCGCCCAGCCGCACCTGCTGGCCCGCGATCTCCAGCTCTCCCCGGGCCAGGCGGTTCTCGAGGTAGAAGTTGCGCAGGTAGAACGAGTGCATCGCGAACGGCATGCGGGTGCTGTCGGCGTTCCAGGCCAGGATGTCGAAGGCGGGCGGATCCTGGCCCATCAGCCAGCGGCCGTGGTTGTTCAGCAGGCCGTCGGCGAAGTTCCTGCTTCCCTTGACCAGGCTCGCGCCGCCGGTCTCCAGGGCGTGTTTGAGCGCGGCCGGGTTGGTGGGCAGGAAGTTGGTCGGGGCCAGCGCGTCCACCATCAGGCTCGTCAGCAGCCGGGCCTTCGCCTCCTGCACGCGGTCCAGGCTCGCCGCCGTTACCAGCTGGTCGCGTAGCGGAACCAGGCCTGGGCGGCTTCCGCCGGGTGACCGGCGGCGCCGCGGATCACCTTGCCCAGCGCCCGCCCCAGCCCGGCGGCATCCGAGTCGGCCAGCAAGTCGGTTTCCGGGGCGAGCACGAAGGCGGCGTGCTCGGCTTGCTCCCTCGGCGTCTGCGTCACGATTCTCCCTTGGTCGGTTCCTAATGCGTTGCCTGCCCGATGGCCCGTACCGCCGAAACCTCTCTGATCGAGCGGAAACGGGTGACCCCTGCCCCGCCTACCATGGGAGAAACGCTCTACGAATCAGGCATCAAGACGATGACGGTCCAGCCTGGGCCGAAAGCGCGCGGCTTCTGCCGAGCCTCGCCCGGCAAGGGAAGGATGACGTCGATGGCGGATAGCGATGCAGCCGACGCCGCGCGCCGGCTGACCGAGGAATTCATCGGCCAGCTCCGCGCGAGCACGGAAAGGCTGGCGGACCTTGTCTCGTTCGGGGCGAAGCGGCCATTCGAACCGGGCAGCATCCCGATGCCCGGAGCGATGTCGGCGGCTCAGCTGAACTCGATAGCCGACAGCATCGCGGCCCAGCGGCGCAGCATCGAGGTGCTGAAGGCCCAGTTGTCTGCGTTCGACGAACAGCTCGCGGCGCTGGAGCAGGTCCTTGGCCCGCTCGCGGCATGGAGCAAGATGTGGGCCGACGCGGAGCAGCGGCTGCTGAACATGGGGAAGCCCGAAGCCGGCAACTGACCCATCGGCCGCGGAGCGGCAACGCGATCCTCACATCCTGTTTGCACGGATGCCACAAGTAGTAGTTACGGTGGACGCCGTGGGTGAAAAGTCATGAGCAGATCACGAAACATGGCGGAGCCGACGGCCCGCCAGCCGGCCTATTACCGGGACGCCCGGTCCTACGAGCGGGATACCGGCGCGTTCCAGCCGTACCGCCGCGCGGTCGTCGAGGCGCTCCCCCTCAGGCCCGGTCAGGTTGTCCTCGACGTGGGATGCGGGACAGGATTGTGCTGTGACCTGCTCAGGGGAAAGGTAGGCGCGGGCGGGACGGTCATCGGCATCGAGGAGTCGCCGGAGATGGCGGCGGTCGCCCGCGAGCACGTCGCACGCGAAGGCTGGCACAACGTCACGGTGGTGCAGTCCCCGGCCGAGGATGCCCGGCTCGAGACGACCGCGGACGCCGCGCTGTTCTGCGCGGTTCATGACATCTTGCAGTCCCCGGTCGCGCTGCGGAACGTCCTGGCCAGCCTGCGTCCGGGTGCGGCGGTGGCGGCCGGCGGGGGCAAGTGGGCCGCCCCGGTGCTGGTAGCCGTCAACTCGATGGTCAGGATGCTGCACGCTCCTTACGTGCGCAGCTTCAGCGGATTCGACCGGCCATGGCGATACCTGGAGCAGCTTGTCGAGGACGTCCAGGTCCGGGAGATGGCGTTCGGCGCCGGGTACGTCATGACCGGCCGCAGGCCGGCCTAACCTCGGCGCCAACTCGGGCAGCAGCCACACCCGCACGAAGAGTCAGTCCCTGCGCATATTCACCACCAGCAAGGGAAAACTAGGTAGTATCCAGGTTTTCCGGGCCCAGGCGGCGCCGACTCCTGGTCACGGCATCGCGGGAGAGTGAAGCAATGCTGCAGGTCGCCCAGGACGCGACGGCTCCGCAGACCCGGCTGGCGGAGCTGCCGGGCCGGGGGGTTACCAGGGTGTGGGAGTGCGCCGGCCCGGCAGGCGCGCCGGTGCTCATGCTCATCCACGGCGTGACGGTCACCGCCGAGCTGAACTGGGGGAAGGTCTTCGTCCCGCTGTCGCGTCATTTCCGGGTCGTCGCCATGGACCTGCGCGGCCACGGCGACGGGATCCCGGCAGGCTGGCGGTTCCGGCTCGAGGACTGCGCGGACGACGTCGCCGCACTTGCCGGGGTCCTGGGCATCGACCGCTTCGTCGCCGTCGGATACTCGATGGGCGGCATGGTCGCCCAGCTGGCCTGGCGGCGGCACTCCGCGATGATCTCCGGCCTGGTGCTGTGCGCCACCGCCCGCAACGTCCTCGGGTCGCCGGCCGAGCGGCTGGCCGCGCTCGCGCTCCCGTCGGCGGCCGCCGCGATCCGGTGGAACCCGCTGTTCCAGCCGGTCAGCGCCGAGGCTCTCGGCATGGCGCTGCTCGGGCCCGTCGACGATCCGGCCACCGCCAGGTGGGCCCGCGCCCAGCTGCGCCGGACCTCGCTCGGCACCGCCCTGGCGGCGGTCCAGGCCGTCAACGAGTTCACCTCGCACGGCTGGATCAGCCAGGTCGACGTCCCCACCGCGGTGCTGGTCACCACCCGGGATCGCGTCGTGCCGACCAGCCGCCAGCGCAAGCTGGCCGAGGCGATACCCGGCGCGTCCATCCACGAGGTGCACGCCGATCACGCGTTCTGCATCACCGCGCCGCAGGTGTTCGCCCAGGCACTGCTCCAGGCCTGCTGGTCGGTGACGCCCGCCCCTGCCGCCCGGCCGCAGTCGGCTGGGTAGCCGCGGGATCTCTCCTACGCTTGCGGGTATGGCGCGGATCAAGGTGGGCACGGCGTCGTGGACGGACAAGACGCTGATCGCGTCCGGCTGGTACCCGCCCGAGGCGGACACCCCGGAGGAACGGCTGCGGTTTTACGCCAGCCAGTTCCCGCTTGTCGAGGTGGATGCCACCTATTACGCGCTGCCCGCCGAGCAGACCGCCGCGGCCTGGGCGGAGCGGACACCGGCCGGATTCACCTTCAACGTCAAGGCGTTCAGCCTGTTCACCGGGCACCCCACCCCGGTCAGGGCGCTGCCCGCCGACCTGCGTGAGGCCGCGGCCAAGTCCGGCAAGGACCGCGTCTACCGTACCGACGTCGACCCGTCGGTAACCGAACAGGCGTGGGACCGGTTCCTGGCCGCGCTTGAGCCGCTGCGCGAGACCGGCAAGCTCGGCGCGATCTTGCTGCAGTTCCCCCCGTGGTTCCCCATCTCCCGGGCGAACAAGGAGTACATCGTTGCGTGCGCGGCGCGGGCCGCGCCGGACCGGGTGTGCGTGGAGTTCCGCAACCGGACCTGGATGACCGAGGACAACCAGGCCGAGACGCTTGGCTTCCTGGCCGACCGCCAGCTGCCGTACGTGTGCGTCGACATGCCGCAGGGCTATCCGAGCTCGATCCCGCCGGTGCTTGCTGCCACCAGCGACCTGGCCGTGGTCCGGATGCACGGCCACTCGGACAAGTGGGAAAGCAAGGACATCCAGGAACGGTTCGGCTACGAGTACACCGAGCGGGAGATGGGCGAGTGGGCGACCAGGATCCGCGGCCTGGCCGACGACGCGGAGGTCACCCACGTCCTGTTCAACAACTGCTACCGCAATTACGCTCAGGTCAACGCCCGGCAGCTGATCGACAGGCTCGGTACGTCACAGGTTTGACCGGCTATGCGAGAGGGAGCGGGCATGGCCTTCACGGTGGAAAAGGACCTCATGGTGGCCATGCGGGACGGCGTGGAGCTGGCGACCGACGCCTGGATCCCGGCGGTCACCCCGGCGCCTGTCCTGCTCGTCCGGCTGCCCTACGGCAAGGACCTGCCGCAGATCCTCGCCGACGGGTTCGTGCCGAACGTCTTCGCCCTGGTCGAGGCGGGCTACGCGGTCGTGTACCAGGACTGCCGTGGCACGTTCCGGTCCGGCGGGGAGTTCGTGCCGATGCTGAACGAGCCCGCCGACGGCGCCGACACCGTGGCCTGGCTGCTCGGCCAGCCGTGGTGCGACGGCAACATCGGCAGCTATGGTCCGTCCTACCTGGGCTTCGTGCAGTGGGCCAGCCTGACGGCGGGCGCTCCGGTGAAGGCGATCGCCCCGGCCGTGACAAGCACCGACTACTACACCGCGCCGTGGTACTCCGAGGGCGGCGCGGCCTCCTGGCACGCGGTGCAGTCGTGGGGCACCCAGATGGCCATGGTCGAGACGCTGCGCCGGCTCGGCCTTGGCGGCGGAGACCCGCAACTGCTCGGCGAGCTGGTGGGCATGATGGCGGACCCGCGGCCGCACCTGGAGGCGATGCCGCCCGGCCGGCAGCCCGCGATCGAGAAGGTCTGGCCGTGGTGGAGCGAGCTGCTGTCCCACCCGGCACGCGACGCCTGGTGGCAGGGCCTGTCTGTGCTCGACCGGGCCGAACAGGTCACGGTGCCCGCGCTGCACATCGGCGGCTGGTTCGACATCTTCGCGGCCAACACGGCCCGGTCGTTCACCGAACTGCGCGCCCGCGCGGGAACCGAGCAGGCCCGGGAGGGGCAGCGGCTTATCATCGGGCCCTGGGACCACCTGAACACCACCGGTATCTACCCCGACCGCAGGTTCGGCCTAGCCGCCGACGCCATCACCCAGGACCTGACCGGCGAGCACGTGCGGTTCTTCGACCGGTGGCTGCGGGACCGCAGCGGCGCGCTTGACGGCTCCGCCCCGGTGAAGATCTTCGTGATGGGCATCGACCAGTGGCGCGAGGAGCAGGACTGGCCGCTGCCCGGAACCAGCTACGTGCCCTACTACCTGCACGGCTCGGGCCGGGCCAACTCCGCCGCGGGCGACGGGGAGCTGGGCACGCAGGCACCGGCGCACGCCGCGGCGGACACCTTCCTCTACGACCCGCGGCGACCGGTGCCCACCCTGGGCGGGCGGATCATGCTCCCGTCGACCGCGAACGAGGCAGGCCCGGTCGACCAGCGGCCGGCCGAGGCCCGCGACGACGTGCTCTGCTTCACCTCCCCGGCGCTGACCGAGCCGCTCGAGGTCACCGGGCACGTGTCGCTGACGCTGTACGTGACCTCCTCGGCACCCGACACCGACTTCACCGGCAAGCTGGTCGACGTGTTCCCCGACGGGCGCGCGATCTTCCTCACCGACGGCATCATCCGGGCCAGGTACCGCAATTCGCTGGCCGAGCCCGAGCCGCTCACGCCGGGCGAACGCTACGAACTCCGCCTGGATCTGTCGGTGACGTCGAACGTCTTCCTGCCCGGGCACCGGATCCGGCTCGAGGTCTCCAGCAGCAACTTCCCGCGCTTCGACCGCAACACCAACACCGGCGGCGTCATCGACAGCGAACCGGCCGACCAGGCGACCGTCGCCGTCAACCGCGTGCTGCACGGCCCCGGCTGCCCCAGCCGGCTGATCCTGCCCGTCATCAGCCGCCCCTGATCAGCCGCCCCTGATCAGCCGGCAGCATCGGCGTCGTCCGCGCTGCTCGCCGCGGCCGACGGCATGAGCCCGCGGGATTCGAGCCAGCCTTGCAGGTCCGCCCGCACCTCGGCCTCGGGGCGGTCGGTGCTCAGCTCGAGCAGGATGCCGCGGCCGCGGTAGTAGTCGACGAGCGGAGCGGTTTCCGCGGCGAAGACGGCGAGCCGGTGCCTGATCACCTCGAGGGTGTCATCGTCCCGGCCCTCGCGTTGCGCGCGGTCGAGCAACCGGCTGACGAGCTCGTCCTGCGGCGCGGTCAGGTAGATAACGGCGTTGCTCGTCAGGGAGAACTCGACGCCGATCTCGGCCGCGCGCAGCGCCTGCGGCATCGTGCGCGGGAACCCGTCAAGCACGTAACCGCCGGTCTCGCGGACCGCGGCGACGACGATCGGCACCAAGATGCTGAAGATCAGCTCGTCGGGGACGAGATCGCCGCGCGCGGTGTACGCGGCGACCTGCCGCCCGACATCGGATCCGCTCGCCACTTCGGACCGCAGCAGTTCACCCGAGGAGATGTGCTCGGCCCCCGTCTGCTGCGCAAGCCACTTGCTGTGCGTGCCCTTCCCGGCGCCCGGCGGCGACAGCATGATCACCCGCATCATGACGACGGCTCTACCTCCAGCCCCACGCAGGCCCCGCTTGCCCAGTATCGTCCCGTCAGCGGTTCAGCCGCCCGACTTGTAGGTATTATTCCCGGTTGCCGGTCCGGCCGGCGCCCGGATCGCGGGACGGCGCGGGCG
>Ga0335078_10010696_pt1 | contig 13588 bp, 13 predicted proteins | sample Lox_Sample_32_FD_206711 | JGI IMG/M metagenome (GOLD analysis project Ga0335078, IMG submission 206711) | Soil microbial communities from Loxahatchee National Wildlife Refuge, Florida, United States - Lox_Sample_3.2 | ecosystem: Environmental > Terrestrial > Soil > Wetlands | place: USA...
GCAGCGTAGCTATGTACGGACGGGATAACCGCTGAAGGCATCTAAGCGGGAAACCCACCTCGAAACGAGTTCTCCCTGAAGAGCCGTGGTAGACCACCACGTTGATAGGCCGGGTGTGTAAGCGCGGTGACGCGTTGAGCTTACCGGTACTAATCGCTCGTTCGGCTTGAACGCTCTCATTAGTCGATGTCCATCGACCGACGACAGACGTCGGACGACAGACGACAGAATGAAAGAGAACAGCTTGCTTCAGGAGGTCCGATGATCCGGCGGAAACTCGTTTTCCGCCCTCCGTCGTCTGTCCTCCGTCATCCGTTCTTGGCCGACCTGGTGGTCATAGCGAGGAGCCTCTACCCGATCCCATCCCGAACTCGGCCGTCAAAGTCCTCTGCGCCGATGGTACTAAGCCTCAAGGCTTGGAAGAGTAGGTCGCTGCCAGGTCTGCCAAGGACGGACGCATCATCCCGAAAAGTGGCCTTCCGGTTTTCGGATAAGATGATGCGCAACTAAAAAGTCCTCTTCACAAACTTTAAGCAAAAAGCCCCGCGGTTTCCCGCGGGGCTTTTTATTTGTTTGCTTGCTCTTTTCCTTGCCGCGGTCGTAAGCCCGCTTACTGCGCAGCCTCGACGGCATAGACGCGGAATTTCGCGTATTTGGTGCCCACCGTATTCTCCATGTCCTCGCCGCCTTGGTCGCGCCAAGCCTTGACCGCGTCCATGTTGGCAAACTGCAAAAGGATAACTCGATTGGGCGGCGGGTCGCCGACCAGGCTGACGGTCTTGTCGTAGCCGCCGGCGAGATACTTGCCGCCATGATTGGAAATGTCGCTCGTGGTAGCTTTGAGGTAGTTTTCTTCGTAACCCTTCTTGTCCTTGACCGCGATCTCCGCCACCACGTAGGCGGGCGGTTTGGCCTGGGCGTGCAGCATTTGCACTGCGCCGCCTCCAACCAACAGTCCGCAAGCGACGGCTAAAGAAATCTTCCAAACACCCTTCATTTCCCTCTCCTTGTGCGTGTGAGTGCAGCGGAGCGGTCGTGCGCCTTATCTGCAAACAAAGAGCGCCACGCCCCTGAACTGAAGTTATTCAAGCACTGAGGCTAAAGAGCCTATGTGACACTTATAAGTCAGCGCCTGCACGCTGTGAAATAGGCAGGGGCGATCGTTGCATCAGTCGATGAGCAAGCCGCCATGAATGACCCGACCGGCTCATACGAAGAACACCGCGCGCCGAGCGGCCTTTACTATCGCGTGACCGGACGGGGCACGCCGCTTCTCCTGCTGCACGGACTGATGGCAAGCGGAAGGATGTTCGATCCGCTCGTTGAGCTTTTGCGCGACGGTTTCCGCCTCTTGATCCCCGACCTGCGCGGTCACGGCCAAAGCGGTGCGATGAGCGCGCCTTACGACGTCGCCGCCTTGGCCGGCGACCTCGAGGCCGTGATGGCGGAAGCGGGTATCGCCCGCGCGAACGTGCTTGGCTATTCGCATGGCGGCGCCGTCGCGCAGGCTTTTGCGCGAGCGCGGCCGCAGGCGGTCGCGAAACTTTTTCTCGTTTGTACCTACGCCTGCAACGTGGCGACGTTCCGCGAATATGTCGAAGGCTTGGCGCTCGTTTCGCTCCTGTCGGTCGCTTCCCCGCGGACGGTCGCCGGCCTGATGCTGCGGCTCGGCCGCTCTTCCATGCCGGGCATGACGGCGGAACAAATCGCCTGGATGTCGGATATCATCGGCGCCAACGATCGCAAAAAAATGCGCGCCGCTGCCAAAGGTCTGCTCACCTTCGACAGCCGGCCCTGGCTCAAGGACATTTCCGTCCCGACCTTGGTGATCGCGGGCGCGGAAGACGCGGCCGTGCCCGCGCACCACTTCGAGGCGCTGAGGTCCGGCATACCGTGCGCGCAGGGAACGGTGGTGCAGAGCGCGGGCCACACGCTCCTTTGGACGCATACGGAAGAGCTCGCAGGTCTGATCCGCGCGCATGCGCTTCGCGGGTGAGGCGGGAACCCGTGAGCTTTTCACTCTATTTCTGCTTTTTTGATTCAAGCCTTATCGGCCACCTGCAAGTACCACTCGATCTGCTTCTGCAGGCGATATTGTGAGATGCGGCTTAAGTTCGGCATTCGCTTGGTGAGTGCATCGCGGATTGACAATATCCAGGGTTTCTCGCCTTTGAGCTCACGCTCAAGCTGCCCGCCTTCGTATCGCCCCTTAAGTGCCATCATGACGATATGCTGCGCATTAGGATGGAGACCAAGAAAGACATCAACAAATTCACCCACGTCGATCTTAGAGAGCACCGGCGCATTGACGTACTGATTGGTATTGTCTCGCGTCCAGCAAAGATGTTTATGAAATGCTTGAACGTCTGACGCCATCTCAGCCAGAAGGTCGTTCGCTCGTGCGGGATACCTATCTTCTATGGAACGCTGCAGGGCAGCAATCAAATGTGCAGCGAGGTCCCGATATTCCGGCGTTTCGTTCTCATGGATTCCAAGACCACCCCATCCACCTAGTCTTATCATAGTCAAACTATCCGACGTGCTTAAATTGTCGGATGGCAAGGCTTGCAGCCTCTTTGCCGCGTAAAGGTCATCAACATATTCCTTGCCTTGCGTCACAACTTCGGCCCGGGATAGTGGAAGAATTCGGCGATCGGACAAGAAGAGCCGCAAGCCGAACACGTGGAGGATTTCGCCGACGGCGACGAGCGCGCGGTCCTGAAATTGCTTTTCCATTTTGGCAAGCGCCGCTTCGAAGTCAGCATCTGAGCGTTCCATCCAATGCCAAACGGTGCGCCACGGCTCTTCGTCGGAAACAGTGACAAAGAACCGGCTCGATTTCAGCTCCGCGCGTATCGCTGCTGGGTCAACAATCCCACGAACAAGGTAATCGACCAAAAGCTCGTTCGAGAGTACAATGTCGTTCACATTGATCATTGGGTATCGCTCACCAACAAGCTGCATCGGGGTTCTCTTTGTTTTATCGAGTGAGGCCATCGCCATTGCCGTGATGCCTCGGCCTGTCAGAATGTCACGTTCAGCAATTCGCGCTGCCTTGAACTCAAATGACAGAACGAAAAGAAGTCGCAGAAGCGTTCCCGAAGCATCCTTGTTGGCCTGTTGCTCTGGCGCAAGTGCGGTGAAGAAGCGCTCAAAATCCCACATTGTTTGCTGGAGAATGCGGAGATTATCCAGCTTGGATAAAGTATAAATAGTCGCGATGTCGTCGGCATTGGCCTGGACGAATTCGCGCGCCTTCCGATCATCTATATTCGCAACAAAATCTGCAAACGCCTCATCAAATGCCGACTGCACCTGCAATGTCTTGCCGATCAGCTTCTCTCGTTTTCGGGCGTAATCGTCATCCGTGCTGATCTCTTGCTCGTTACCGACGACGATAACTTTGGCCTCGCCATGTTCCACGAACTGATTAATGTAGCCAAGTACCTTATCAATCGGTGCCTCGCATCTTTCGAGGTCGTCGAACACATAAATCTCCGCGCGAAACTTATTTAGAAATTCCTTTATGTTGGCAATCCGTCCTGCTACCTTCGCTGGTGTTCCAGTGAATGCAGGAAAGGCTGCCTGAAATAGCGCGTCGTCGATTTCCTCTATCGTCGAGAGGCCATAAAGGCTGACGCGAACGTACGCGCTTCTATCTTCGCCAAATTTCTCTTTGAGGAATACGTCCATTAAATGTGTCTTGCCGATCCCCCATGGTCCCGAGACGAGTACAGCGAAGCCTGGTGCGTGTGTGAGCCCAAGATAATAAACGAGATAGTCCCAAACGTGCTTGTTTGGCTTGTCGGCCATCGCATACTCGCTCGTAACGATAGGTGTGCTGGAGGATTTTTAGCGGCGTATGCTTCCCTTGGCGATACGGAAATGGCACGCAATGCCCTCTGACCTCCCCCTTCGCTGCCGCTGCGGCCACGTGCGCGGCATCGCGCGAGGCGTGTCGCCGTCATCAGGCTTCCATCTGGTCTGCTACTGCAAGGACTGCCAAGCCTTCGCGCGACTCCTTGAGCGGCCTGATGTGTTCGATAGTGCGGGGGCAACGGATATCTTCCAGATGCCGCCGGGCCGCTTGCAACTCACCGCTGGCGCGGATGCACTGCGACGCCTACGCCTGCACGCAGGCGCGAAAGTTCTGCGCTGGTACGCCGATTGCTGCAAAACCCCGATCGCCAACACCGCCGCAACCCCGCGCTTTCCGGTGATCGGCCTCACTCATTCGTGCATGGACTTCGAGGCTTGCAGCCGCTCGCGGGACGAGCTACTTGGCGCTCCGCTGTGCCGCATCTATGAGCGCTCCGCTACCGGGCCGCTGCCGGCGGACGCGCCGCCGCCGCCATCGTTCGGCATTTTCGCGCAACGCGCAGCAAAACTGCTCGGCTGGTGGGTGAGGGGGCTCGGCCGGCCGAACCCGTTCTTCGATGCCTCAACCGGCGCGCCGGTCTCTGCGCCGGGCGTGATCACGCCGAACGAGCGCTCCGCGATTTGAGGCGTGTTATGCGTCAGGCCACGGAACGCAATCCGTCGCCGCGAGGTTTTACGGCGGCAGGAGACTTTTTATGAGCGCCGAACAATCCAAGCCCAAGGGCCCCGATCTCACCAAGGGTGTTGAGGACGGCACCATCCCCGACGGCGGGATGGTCGGCGGCCATGTCGGCGACGACGCGGTGCTGGTTGCGCGCCGCGGCGATGAGTTCTTCGCCATCGGCGCAACTTGCTCGCATTACAGCGGACCGCTCGCCGAAGGTTTGATTGTCGGCGACACCGTGCGCTGTCCGTGGCATCACGCGCGTTTCTGCTTGCGCACCGGCGAAGCGATCGGCGCGCCGGCTTTTAATCCGGTGTCGTGTTGGCGCACTGAGCGCAGCGGCGGCAAAGTGTTTGTCCGCGAGCGGATAGAAGCGGTGGAGCCGGCGAAGACCGGCGGCCCCAGCCGTGCCGCCGGCAGGCCGGAGCGGATTGTGATCGTGGGTGGCGGCGCGGCTGGCTTTGCCGCCGCCGAAATGCTTCGCCGCGAAGGGTTTGCCGGCGCGCTGACGCTTATTTCCGCCGATGCGGACGCGCCCTATGACCGGCCGAATTGTTCGAAGGACTATCTTGCGGGAAGCGCGCCGGAAGACTGGATGCGGCTGCGTCCGGCCGACTATTACAAAGACACCGGGATCGAGCTGCGGCTAGGCACCGAGGTCAAGGGGATAGACGGCAAGGCGCGGCAGGTGACGCGCGCAAGCGGCGACCCGATTGCTTTCGACAAACTCTTGCTGGCGACCGGCGCCGGGCCGATCCGCCTCGATATCCCGGGCGCGCGCGAGCCGCACGTTCACGTGCTCCGTTCGCTCGCCGATTCACGCGCGATCATTGCCGGAGCAAAGACGGCGAAGCAGGCGGTCGTCATCGGCGCAAGCTTTATTGGTCTCGAAGCCGCCGCTGCGCTACGTGCGCGCGACATCGAGGTTCACGTTGCTGCCCCGGAACGCCGGCCTTTGGAGCGCGTGCTCGGCGCCGAATACGGCGACATGATCAAGGCGTTGCACGAAGAGCGCGGCGTCGTTTTTCATCTCGAAGACACCGTTAGCGAAATTGCCGGACATGACGTGAAGCTAAAAAGCGGCGGCAGGCTCGCCGCGGATCTGGTCGTCGTCGGCGTCGGCGTGCGGCCGCGGCTGCAATTGGCCGAAAGCGCCGGCTGCAAAATCGATCGCGGTGTCGTGGTGAACGAGTATCTGGAAACTAGCGTTCCCGGCATATTCGCCGCTGGCGACATCGCGCGATGGCCCGATCCGCACAGCGGCGAGAATCTCCGGATCGAACACTGGGTCGTGGCTGAGCGCCAGGGGCAGGCCGCGGCGCGCAACATGCTCGGACAGCGCCAGCGTTTTACCGACGTTCCGTTCTTCTGGAGTCAGCATTACGACGTGCCGATCAACTATGTCGGCCATGCCGAGAAGTGGGACGACCTTCAAGTCGAGGGTGACATCAAGGCCCGCGATTGCCTCGTGCGCTACCGGCGTGAAGGCAAGGTGCTCGCAGTGGCTTCGATCTATCGTGATCTCGACAGTCTCAAGGCCGAACTGGCGATGGAGCTGGCTTGAAGCCGCTATTTGCTTCGCCCTCGCGGTTCGCCTATTCAGCGGTGCATGCAGCCACTTTCCATCGGCCCGATCGCGCTGTCTAATCCGGTGCTGTTGGCGCCAATGTCGGGCGTCACCGACGCGCCGTTTCGCCGCTTGGCGGCCTCGCTCGGCGCGGGTCTCGTGGTTTCCGAAATGACGGCGTGCGCGGCGCTCGCCGGCGCCGGGCGCGCCGCGCAAGCCCGTATGGCGCGGCGCCGCATGGCGGATCACGGCACGGGATTTCACGTCGTGCAGCTCGCCGGCTGCGAAGCGCGCTGGATGGCGGAGGGGGCGCGCATCGCGGAAGATGCAGGCGCCGCCATCATCGACATCAACATGGGGTGCCCGGCAAAGCACGTCAGCGGCGGCCGGGCGGGTTCGGCGCTGATGCGCGATCTTGCCCATGCGCTCGAGTTGATCGAGGCCATCATCGGAGCAGTGCGCGTGCCGGTGACACTAAAGATGCGGCTGGGCTGGGACGAGCAAACGCGCAACGCGCCGGAATTGGCGCGGCGTGCGCAGGAGGCCGGAGTCAAGCTTGTCACCGTGCACGGCCGCACCCGCTGTCAGTTCTACAAGGGCCGCGCCGATTGGCGGGCGGTGCGCGCGGTCAAGGAGGCGGTGTCGATCCCGGTCGTCGTCAATGGCGACATTGAAAGTTTTGACGACGCCGATGCGGCGCTCGCGGCGTCCGGCGCCGACGCGATCATGGTCGGCCGCGGCGCGCAAGGACGGCCCTGGTTCCCGGGGCAGCTCGCGCGATATCTCAAGACTGGCAGGCGCGAAGGAGGCCCGCGCCTGATCGAGCAGCTTGCGCTTGCGAGCGCACTCTACGGCGAAATGCTTACTCTTTACGGCGTCCCGGTCGGTCTTCGGCATGCGCGCAAGCATCTCGGCTGGACACTCACCCATGCTGCCGCCACCGTAAGTGCGCCCGAGCCCCTGCTCAAAAGCCAGCGCAGCCGTGTTCTAACGGCAAATGACCCGGCCTGCGTGCTCAGGTTTCTCGCCGAAGCGTTCGATGCCTTCGCCGGCTCGCGGGTGGCCGGCGCCGCCGCGGCTGCACCCTTATGAGATTTTCCGCCACTGGCCGCGCCGCGAAGCCGAGGTTTGGCAGCTTCGTTCGCCAAGTGCTGCCGGCTTTTCGCGCCTTCGCATTTTTACTTACCGATGATTTTTACAAGCTTGAAAGGATTGGCACGGAACATTCAGCTTGCCAAAGGCGGCAATCCAATCGGAGGCGAGAATGTCCAGTGCTCCTTTAATGCGTTCGAACAGCACGGCGATCGGAGGTTTGGCGGTGATGAGCAAAGGCGTCGAGTACGCGTTCACGGCTGCCGGCGCGACAGTCGCGCTGATTGCCATCATTCAGTCTTTCAGCATTTTGCTGAGCTGGTTCTAAGGATGCGGCGGGCGGCGGGCGGTGCTTAGCGCCCGTGATCCCACAGCGTCTCCAGACGACGGCGGAAAGCCTTCGGCTTTTCCGCGAACAAGCGCAGCGCAATGCGCGCCGCGCGGTGCGAGAGCGCGGCAGTGCGTTCGGCACAGGCCGGCGTCAGCCGCGAGCGCCAATGCGCTAGCGGCTGATGCGGGCCGGTGAGCCGCTTGAGTATTTCCAGGTCCTGGCAGCGGCCAAGCCGGTCGCGCAGCCGTTCCGCCTCCTCGGTCCACATGCGGCCGTGGCGCGGCCATAGCGGTTCGACCAGCTCCATCTGATAGCGGTGATCGACCACGCGCTGGCGCAGCTGGTGCAAATCTTCGGCGGTTGCTTGCGACCAGTCCTCGGGAATGCGCCGCCGTGCCTCGCGGTAACCCACGGCGAGTTGTTCGGCGATCGAGGAGAAATCGAACGGGTCGAGCGGCCATTGTTCGACCGCGGCGGTCGTTGCGTCGAGCCAGGCAAGGATCGTCTCCCGCAGCTCTTCGGTGAGCACCGCTTGCTCCTCGCTGCCGCGGATTGCTTCGATGCGGCTGCGGATCGTTGCGGCCGATCGCGCCGACACGGCCACCATTTTTTCCGTCAAATCGTCGAAGGCGTTGAGTGCCGATTGCCCGTCGCGCGCCCGGCCTAATGAGCGAGCATGATCGCGCGCCTGCTGGCGCAATGTTACTGCATCGGGGATGAAAGGCTGCAGCAGCCGCATCAGCGCGCGCCATCCTTTCATGGCGCGGCGGAAATCATGCACGGCGTCCTGCTGCGTGCGCTCCGGATCGGTGATCGCGGCGCGCGCTTCAGCAAGAATGGCGACCGCAATGGCGCGGACAGCCGGCCCAATAGCCGCCTTGGGCTGCAAGGCGGGTTTTTGCCCCATCTCCGCTTCTAGGAAGGCGTGCATGACGATCCGATGGATTAAGGATGACAGTATGACGAAAAATCGGGCGCTCTGCACTTCCCTTGTGAGGGGGCGCTTGCTACATGAGGTTTCGTGTTCGCTGCCGCAGCAAAAGCGCGGCCTATCCAACGGCTTAACGCGGGGTGGAGCAGCCCGGTAGCTCGTCAGGCTCATAACCTGAAGGTCGTAGGTTCAAATCCTACCCCCGCAACCAACTTTCCGAAATCGCGACATTCCTTTTTGAACACAGTGCCGCGGCGTCCGCGGCGCGCTTTCGCAATGCGAAAGCCATGCATATCTCGGGTTTACCGGCGACCATGGTCTTCGTTCTTTGCCTCACTAAAGGATTTAAATCATGCGCTATAAAACCCTCGGCGGCAGCGGCCTTCTCGTCTCGGAGATTTGCCTCGGCACCATGACCTTCGGCGGCCGCGGTTTCTGGACCAATATCGGCACCGTTGATCAATCGCTCGCCGATCGCGTGGTCGGGCGCGCGCTCGATGCCGGCGTCAACTTCATCGACACGGCCGACGTTTATTCGGAAGGCCTTTCGGAAGAAATCACGGGGCGCGCCGTCGCCAATTCCGGACGCAAGCGGAGCGATGTCGTTCTCGCAACCAAGGTGGTCGGCGCGATGGGGACCGGGCCGAACGACCGCGGGGCCTCGCGCGGCCACATCATGGATGCGGTGAAAGCCAGCCTGAAGCGGCTCGGCACGGATTACATCGATCTTTATCAGTTGCATGGTCTCGATCGCGTGACGCCGGTCGAGGAAATGATGCGCGCGCTCGACGATCTCGTGCGCCAGGGCCACGTCCGCTACATCGGTCTCTCGAACTGGCCCGCCTGGACGCTGATGAAGGCGCTCGGCATTGCCGACGTTCACGGCTGGACGCGGCCGGTGACGCTGCAGGCGTACTATACGATCGCCGGCCGCGACCTCGAGCGCGAGATCGCGCCGCTGCTGGAGGCGGAGAAGGTTGGTCTGATGGTGTGGAGTCCGCTTGCCGGCGGACTGCTCTCGGGAAAATACGACCGCGAAAGCAAGGGGCCGCAAGGCTCGCGCCGGGTCACCTTCGATTTTCCTCCCGTCGACAAGAATCGCGCCTTCGACTGCGTCGATGCGATGCGCGAGATTGCCAAGAACCATCGCGTCTCGGTGGCGCGTATCGCGCTTGCCTGGCTGTTGCATCGGCCATTCGTCGCTTCGGTGATAATCGGCGCCAAGGACGTCGAGCAACTCGACGACAATCTTGCCGCGACCGAAGTCTCGCTCTCCGCCGACGAACTGGCAAAGCTCGATCGCGTCAGCGCGCTTCCGCCCGAATACCCCGGCTGGATGATCGAGCGTCAGGGGGCGGAGCGAGTGGCGATGGTGCGCGCGGGCGTTCGCTGAATTCGAATTTGAATGGTTCCAAAAACGGCAGCCGTTCTAATCCTGCAAATACCCTTGCGCTCCGATCGGGCCGACGATATCTACCCGTGCAGCGGCCACATTTGGCAGCCGTAAGCGTTAACGTCACTCAACGCGCAAATGAGACGCGGCCTTTCGTCGGCGTCATTTTGTTGCGCGAGGTTTGGTGACGTGACGACCTTCCAATTGGTTCTTTACAGACACGTTTTCCTGCGCGCCGCCGGCGCGATCGGGGCCGTTTGCTGGAACAAACATCAGATAACGTTGGAAGACTTACGCGGAGAAAACAATGTCCACTTTGAGTGAAGCCAAATTGTCGATGCTTATCGAACGGCTTTTTTTGGAAGCCAACGCGGCGGAAAATGCGCGCTGGCCCTCGATGCGAGGGACCGATCGCAGCGACTATCGTAAATATTATGCACTTCTCAAAGATCAACCGCTTGCCGTCTCCCGCGATACCGGCAAGCTTCTCTACATGTTGGCGCGCGCGATCCGGGCGCGCAGCATCGTCGAGTTCGGCACGTCGTTCGGGATTTCAACGCTGCATCTCGCCGCTGCCTTGCGGGATAACGGCGGGGGGCGTCTCATTGGTAGTGAATTCGAGCCGTCGAAAATTAAGCGCGCGCGCGAAAACCTTGCGGCCGGGGGCCTGTCCGATCTTGTCGACCTTCGCGAAGGCGACGCGCTGCAAACGCTCGCCCGCGATCTGCCCGATACGATCGATTTTGTGCTGCTTGACGGCGCGAAGAGCCTCTACTCTCCCGTACTCTCGCTGCTTGAGCCGCGCTTGCGGAGCGGTGCTCTCATTGTTGCCGACAACGCTGATGACAGCCCGGATTACCTTGCCCGCGTTCGCGCCGCGGATGGCAGCTATCTGTCGGTTCCGTTCGCCGAAGATGTGGAATTGTCCATGCGCCTGGAGACTTCCGCGCAACATGGCTGATGCCGGTCGGCGTCCTTAAATAAACCAAAACCGCGAGCTGCAACGAGATGCATTCAACGCAAAGGTCTTCAGCAATGCCGGAAACTTCTCAAACGACTGCCCGAGTGGGGCGCCGCGTCCGCCACGAGACGAAAACGCGGCTATTGCAGGTCCGCGACGTGAGCCGCCTCACGCCTAAGATGGTGCGTGTCGTGGTCGGTGGAGATGCGCTCACCGGTTTCGTGAGCGCCGCGTACGACGACCATGTCAAACTGTTCTTCCCGCATCCGGGCGAGGAGAAGCCGGTATTGCCGACGCCGAGCCCGAACGGACCAGTCTACCCTGAAGGCGTGAAGCGGCCGGCCGCCCGCGATTACACGCCACGCCGCTACGATGCGGCGGCCAATACGCTGACGCTCGACTTTGTGCTGCATGACGCGGGCCCGGCGACCGCTTGGGCGGCGCAGGCGCAGCCCGGCCATTTCCTTGGCGTCGGCGGCCCGCGCGGCTCGTTCGTTATCCCCGACGATTTCGATTGGTATTTGTTCGCCGGCGACGAGACGGCCTTGCCGGCCATCGGTCGGCGGCTGGATGAATTGCCTGCGAATACCCGCGTCCTCGTCGTCGCCGAGGTGGCGGACAAGAAGGAAGAGCAGCAATTTGCTGGCGGTGCCTCGGTCGAGGTTCACTGGCTGCATCGCGACGGCTCCGCGCCCGGAACGACGTCGCTATTGCAAGACGCGTTGGCCGGCTTGTCGCTTCCTGCGGGCGAAGGCTACGCTTGGGTGGCGGCCGAGGCCGCGACCGCCAAAGCTTTGCGTCGGCATCTTGTCGACGAACGGGGACTGGACAAGGAGCGGGTCAAAGCCGCCGCCTATTGGAAGCGCGGCGACGTCGCCGTGCACGAGACTTATAACGACTGAATGTGCCGGCCGCCGGTAGGTCTGCCGATCGGCGAATGACCAAACCACAATTCGGATTCCGCCGAAGTGTTGCAGCTCGCCGGCAATGGGTTTTGCCCCATTTGATAAGTATTCGGCGGAACAGCTTCGCCGAAGACTTTTTTTGGAAGCGATTATGGCGAATAACGCAACTGCGCCGCGCAAAGCTATCTTCTACGGCTGGTTTGTGGTTGCCGCCGCTTTTGCCGTTACCTTTGTCGGATTTGGCAATGCCTATTCGTTCGGCGCTTTCCTTCCTTCGCTGCAGCACGACTTCGCCGCGTCGCGCGGCTCGGTGTCTCTGGTCTTCTCGCTGGCTGGCTTTTTCTATTTCGGCCTCGGCGTGATCAGCGGTCCACTCGCCGATCGATGGGGCGCTCGAGTGCTTGCGGTGACCGGTATGGTCTTGATCGCGATCGGGCTTGCTCTTGCTAGCGTGGCGCGCAGCTTGGCGGAAGTCTACGCCGCCTACGGTCTTGGCGTCGGTTTGGGCATCGGCTGCGCATACGTTCCCGCCGTGGCCGCCGTTCAGCGCTGGTTCAGTCGCCGCCGCGGATTCGCTTCGGGGCTTGCGGTCAGCGGCATCGGGGTCGGCACTCTGATCGCTCCGCCGGTCGTTGCGTTGTTGATCGGACATCTTGGCTGGCGCGGGACCTACCTCGCGCTCGGAATTTTCACCCTTGTGGTCGGCGCCGGCATGGCGCTGTTAATCGAGGACGATCCGCGCCGGCGCGGCCTTGCTGCCGACGGCGAGGTTCTCTCATCCGGCGCGCAGGCAACGCCCGTGACAAACGCGGGAGTGAGGAATGTCGTCACCTCGCCGCGATTTATCGGATTGTACGGCGCCTGCTTTGTCTGCTCGTTTGGACTTTTCGTTCCGTTCGTGCATCTCCTTCCGTATGCGCTCGATCACGACATCCCGGAGGCTTCGGGAGTGCTGCTGATCGGCGCCATCGGCGTCGGCAGCACCGCGGGACGTTTCCTGCTTGGCGACCTTGCCGACCGGCTCGGCCGCGCATTTTCATTTCTGATCATGTTCGTCGGCATGGGTCTTTCATTTGCTATTTGGCTGCTTGCTACGAGCTTTTGGCCGCTCGCAGCCTTTGCGCTGGTTTTCGGCATTTTCTACGGCGGCTTCGTTGCACTGGCGCCGGCGATTGTCATCGATTATTTCGGGGCGAAGAATGCATCGAGCATCATCGGCATTCTCTATACCAGCGTCGCCCTCGGCACGCTGATCGGGCCGAGCGCGGCCGGTTACGCGTTCGACTTGAGCCACAGCTATACGCTGCCGATTATTATCAGCGGCTGCGCCTACGCATTGGCGACGGCAATCCTCGCGCTAACGGCGAAGGCGCCGGTCGCGAAGGCCTAATCCAGCGCCGCGTATACGAGATTGCGGAACAGATAGCGGTAGTAATCGCGCTGGCCGGGCGCCTGGATCATCATCATGGCGACCAGTTCTTCCGGCGGCGCGACCCAAAACACCGTGCCGGCAAGGCCGCCCCAGAAATATTCGCCGACCGTCCCGACCGTCGTTGCCATCCCCACGTCGCGCCGAATGGCAAATCCCAATCCGAAACGGTGCCCCGGTTGCAAAAGATTCGTGTTTGCGATGCGGACGTTGGGAGCGAGATGATCCGACGTCATGTAATCTAGCGTCTTGCGTCCGAGAAAGTGCGTGCCGGCGAGCGAGCCGCCGCGGTAGAGCATATAGGCGAAGCGCGCGTAGTCGTCCATCGTGGAAAAAAGTCCGCCGCCACCGGATTCAAAACGCGGCGCGGTTTTGCCCTCGATGAGCTCCACGGCTTTTCCCGTTTCCGGATCGCGGTCGAATGGTTGGGCCATGC
>Ga0335078_10010697_pt1 | contig 13587 bp, 13 predicted proteins | sample Lox_Sample_32_FD_206711 | JGI IMG/M metagenome (GOLD analysis project Ga0335078, IMG submission 206711) | Soil microbial communities from Loxahatchee National Wildlife Refuge, Florida, United States - Lox_Sample_3.2 | ecosystem: Environmental > Terrestrial > Soil > Wetlands | place: USA...
AGCGTGATCGGCTTGCCGCTCATGCGGCCGGAGAGCTTCAAGAACGCGATCACCGAGCCGGTGAAGGTGATGGCGCCGATGGCGACGCCGAGCGACATCTCGATCAGGCTCTGCTGATGGATATGACCTTCGGTGCCGATGTCGAAGGCCGCCGGCGCGTAGAAGGCGCCCGCCGCCACCAGGACCGCCGCCATGCCGACCAGCGAGTGGAAGGCGGCGACCAATTCCGGCATCGCCGTCATCGGCACTCGCCGCGCGATCACCGCCCCGATGCCGCCGCCGATGACGATACCGCCGGCTACCAAGCCCCAGGCGACGCCGTCGGCCGGCGGGTGCGAGGCGAGCGTGGTCAAGACGGCGATGGTCATGCCGATCATGCCGAACAGATTGCCGCGCCGGCTCGATTCCGGGCTCGACAGTCCGCGCAGCGCCAGGATGAACAAGACGCCGGCGACCAGATAAAGCAGCGCGACAAGATTGGCAGACATAGGATTACCCCGTCATGCGTGGGTTCAACCCGCGCACCCAGCTTGAACAAAGAATGATTGACCGTTGTCGGTGGACGACGTTTGGCGAAGAAGAAGCGTATTCATCGTCGGCGTCACTTCTTTTTCTTCTGGTACATCGCCAGCATGCGCTGGGTGACCAGAAAGCCGCCGAAAATGTTGATCGAAGCGAATGTGAGCGCGAAGAAGCCAAGGCCGCGCGCCAGCCAGGTGCCGTGATCGCTGGTAATCAGCGCCACGCCGACCGCAAGCAGCGCGCCGACCACGATCACCGAGGAGATCGCGTTGGTCTCCGACATCAGCGGCGTATGCAAGGCCGGCGTCACCGACCACACCACATAGTAGCCGACGAATACCGCCAGAACGAAGATCGACAGCCGGAAGACGAAGGGATCGACCAGATTGGCAACGTGTTCCATGGATGTGTCTCCGTCAGGCCGCCGTCTTGGGAATGAAGTTGGGATGCACGATCGCGCCGTCCTTGGTCAGCGCCGTGCCCTTGACGATCTCGTCGTCCCAGTTGACCGCAAGTTTCTTCTCTTTCTTGTCGATCAGGGTCTCGAGGAACGTCAGCAGGTTCTTGGCGTAAAGCGCGGAGGCCGATGCCGCCAGCCGTCCCGCCACGTTGAGGTAGCCGACGATCTTGGCGGGGCCCACTTGCACCACCTCGCCGGCCTTGGCGCCTTCTACATTGCCGCCGCGCTCGACCGCGAGATCCACGATCACCGAACCCGGCCGCATCGAGGCCACCATGTCCTTTGAGATCAGCCGCGGCGCCGGGCGCCCGGGGATCAGCGCCGTGGTGATGACGATGTCCTGCTTCTTGATGTGCTCGGCGGTCAGCGCCGCCTGCTTGGCCTGATACTCCGCCGACATCGGCTTGGCGTAGCCGCCTGCCGTCTGCGCATTCTTGAACTCTTCGTCCTCGACCGCGAGGAACTTGGCGCCCAGGCTCTCCACCTGCTCCTTGGTCGCCGGACGAACGTCGGTTGCCGTCACGATAGCGCCCAGGCGCTTGGCCGTCGCGATCGCCTGCAGGCCGGCAACGCCGACCCCCATGATGAACACTTTGGCCGCCGGCACCGTGCCCGCCGCCGTCATCATCATCGGCAGCGCCCGGCCATATTCTTCCGCCGCATCGATCACCGCCCGGTAGCCGGCCAAGTTCGCCTGGCTCGATAACACGTCCATCGACTGGGCCCGCGTAATGCGCGGCATCAGCTCCATGGCAAAGGCGACAACGCCCGCATCAGCCATCTGCTTCAAGGCGGCGTCGTTGCCGTAGGGGTCCATGATGGCGACGACAAGCGCGCCCTTCTTGTAACCCTTGAGTTCCTCCGCCGTCGGCCGCTTGACTTTGAGCACCACGTCGGCGTCCTTGGTGGCATCGTCAGCGACCTTCGCCCCCGCCGCCTCGTAGTCGGCATCAAGAATCCCCGACGCCAACCCCGCCCCGCGCGCAACAGCAACCTCGGCGCCTAGAGCCTTCAACTTCTTCACCGTCTCTGGCGTCCCCGCAACGCGCGGCTCCGCGGGATCGGACTCACGTGCAACCGCAATCAGCATTTAACCCTCCACGCTCGGCCCGATTGATCTTCAGTGCAGCGTAAGCCCGACGAATGCGAAGATCAGGAAAGAAATCACGAAAGTCACATAGCTCGGCGTCTTCGATCCGCTCAGCAGGCTCGCAACCGCGCCGATGATGGCGAGGAAGAAAACCGGCACGGCCCAGAACCAGTGACCCATCACGCCGCCGACCGCGAGGCCGAACAGCAGATTGACCACGTGAACGATGCCGACAAAAGTGAACAGAACGAAGTTTTGGTAAGTGCCCTCGTGCGTCGGATAGTCGTTTCCAGTCGCGGTGGCATATTCAACTGTACCGTGGTCGGCCATGTGGAATCTCTCCAAGGATTGCAAGGGGTGGGAAGCAGTCAGGTACCGCAAATGACTGTCTAGAGCAACGGTTGCCATCCTCGAAGCAGACGCGGATCGAATTGGCGCGGTCAATACCATCCCGCGCCGGCTCGACTTTGATCCTAATCAACTTGGCGAGTGATGAAGATCAGGGCGCCGACTGCTTAAAGCCCGACCTTGGCCAAGGCGGCGGCCTGCCGCGCGGCCACCTGCTCGATCGAAAAACACTCGATCGCCTCGTTGAACAAGCGATGGAAATTGAGTTCCGCCGCCAGATGCAGAAACACCGCGCCGAGCCCGATGGCGGCGCGATCCATGAACACGAATTCGCGGGGGACCATGACCGGGCCGCGTTTTTTCAAGACTTGGTGCACCTTGAACGCTTCCTTGCGGCCGTATTCCGAAGGCTTTACGCCGTCGGCAATGGTGCGCACGCGGTCGTCGAGCAGCGGTCCGTAGATGAACCGCGCCCAAATATTGAGCGCATCGATGAGTTCGCGGGTCAGCCGGCGGAAGCCCCAGGTCTCGTAGGCCTTGTGCACCAGTTCGTCGTCGTCATGGAGCAAGCCGCGATAAAGGTCGACCACGCCGCCGACGAAGCTCGGCGGAAAGATGCGGATACAACCATAGTCGAGCAAGTTGATGCCGCCCGGTTTGCCGCCGCTCGTCTTGCGTGGACTGACTCCGTCCCTCTCATCAAAAACGGTGTAGTTGCCAAGATGGGGATCGCCGTGGATGACGCCGAAACGGCTAAAGGGGAACCACCATGCGGTGAACATGGCGGTGGCCAGCCGATTGCGCGTGGCGAGCGAATCGTCCTTGTGCGCGAGCAGCTTGTCGCCGTTGAGCCAGTCCATGGTGAGCAGGCGGCCGGTCGATAATTGCGGCCAGACGCGCGGCACGCGAATGGAGTCCTCGCCGCTCAGCATCGCCCGGTAGAGCGCCGCATGCTTGGCCTCGCGCACATAGTCGAGCTCCTCGCGCAGGCGCTCGGCGATTTCCTTGGCGATCTCGGTGGTGTCGAGCGCGGGATCGAAGCGCTTGCGCAGAGCGAACAAGAGCTTGAGCTGGCGCAGGTCGGCCTCGACCGCCGACTGCATGTCGGGATATTGCAGCTTGCAGGCGAGTTCGCTGTTATCGGGCGCGCGCGCACGATGCACCTGGCCGAGCGAAGCGGCCGCCGCCGGATGATGCTCGAAGCTCTTGAACTTCGCCTCCCAGCCGGCCCCGAGTTCCGCGCTCATGCGCCGCTTGACGAAGGCCCAGCCCATCGGCGGCGCCTGACTCTGCAGCTTGGTCAGTTCGGCGGCATATTCGGCCGGCAGCGCGTCGGGAATGGTGGCGAGCAGCTGCGCCACTTTCATGATCGGACCTTTGAGGCCGCCGAGCGCGGAGGCGAGCGCCAGCGCATTACCGGCGCGGTCCGGCGGCATGCCAAGAAAGCGCTCACCGGCCATGCGCGCGGCGACGCCACCGACTTTGGTGCCGACGCTGGCGTAGCGCCGGGCGCGGGCGGTAAAGCGGTTCTTTTCGCGGTCGGTGGGAGGCATGCGCTGGTTATCTAATGCTGGCCGGTGCAAAAATAAGGAGGCGGGTGCTTACGACCTAGCATCCAACGCTTCCAACTCGTCGATCAGCCGCGAAATCACTCCCAGCCCGCCGTCCCAGAACGTGGGATCGCGGGCGTCGAGACCGAAGGGTGCGAGCAATTCGCTGTGATGCTTGGTGCCGCCGGCGGCGAGCATGGCGAGATAGCGTTCGGCAAAACCGGAGGCTGAACGTTCGTAGACCGCGTAAAGCGAATTCACCAGGCAGTCGCCGAAGGCATAAGCATAGACATAGAACGGCGAATGGATGAAGTGCGGAATGTAGCACCAGAAGGTCTCGTAACCCTGCTTGAGCTCGATCGCGGGCCCAAGGCTCTCGCTCTGCACCGACATCCACAATTCGCAGATCTTGTCGGCGGTGAGCTCGCCGTTGCGCCGCTCGGTGTGCACCAGGCGCTCGAATGTATAGAACGCGATCTGCCGCACCACCGTATTGATCATGTCCTCGACCTTGGCGGCGAGCATCGCCTTGCGCTGCTTCTTGTCGGTGGTTTGCGCCAGCAGCTTGCGGAAGGTCAGCATCTCGCCGAACACGCTTGCCGTTTCCGCAAGCGTGAGCGGCGTCGGCGCCATCAGCGCGCCGTTCGGCGCCGCCAGCACCTGATGCACGCCATGGCCGAGCTCGTGCGCAAGCGTCATGACGTCGCGCGGCTTGCCCTGATAGTTGAGCAGCACGTAAGGATGCGCCGAGGGCACCGTCGGATGCGAGAAGGCGCCGGGTTTTTTGCCCGGGCGCACGCCGGCGTCGATCCAATTCCTCTCGAAGAAACGATCGGCGACGTCGGCCATCTCGGGTGAGAAGGCGCCGTAAGCGGTGAGCACGGTCGCCCGCGCATCGCTCCAAGGGATGGTGCGCTGCGCGACTTTCGGCAGCGGCGCGTTGCGGTCCCAATAAGGCAGCCGTTTCTTGCCGAACCATCGCGCCTTCAAGACATAGTAGCGGTGCGACAGCTTCGGATAGGCGGCGCGCACGGCGGCGACCAGAGCCTCCACCACGTCCGGCTCGACCCGATTGGCCAGATGCCGCGAGTCGGCGACGTCCTTGAAGCCGCGCCAACGGTCGGAAATCTCTTTGTCCTTGGCGAGCGTGTTGGTGATCAGCGCGAATGGCCGGAGATTTTCCTTGAACGTCTTCGCCAAGGCGTGCGCCGCAGCCCGCCGCTTTTTTGCGTCGGCATCCTGCAAGAGATTGAGCGCCGGCTCGATGGTCAGCGATTTGCCGCCGATGCGGAAACGCAAGGACGCGACGGTCTCATCGTAGTTGCGGTTCCAGGCGGAATAGCCAGTGATGGATTTCTCGTGGAACAATTCCTCGACCCGGTCCTCGAGCTGATAGGGTTTTTCCTTGCGGATGTCCTCGATCCACGGCCGGTAATGACCGAGCTCCGGCTCGGCCATAGCAGCATCCAATGCTTTATCATCGATGCGGTTGAGCTCGAGCGTGAAGAACAGGAGGTGCAGCGAGGCGGCGGTGACACGCTCTTGCATGTCACCGTAGAACTTGGCGATGTCCGGGTCGGCCGAGTTGCCGGCATAGCGCAGCGAGGCATAGGACATCACCCGGCCGAAGGTATCGTCGAGCGCTTCGTAGCGCCGGAGCGCGCCGGCAAGCGCCTTGCCGGCATTAGGCCGCGCCGCCAATTGGGCGAGCTTGCCCTTGAACTCGGTTTCGAACTCGCGACCGCGGGTTTCGGCGTTCTCCAGGTCCCATTTCAGCTGGGGGCTATCGGGGCCTGGATAGAGATCGTTGAGATTCCATTCCGGCAGCGCCCCGATCGGACCCTTGTTTTTCGCTTTTTTCGCGGTTTTGGCCATGGCGGTGACAGAAGAGAGGGCGTCTTCGGCTTCATCTAGACCGCCGCCGCCACATTTAACAGCCCATTAAGCCGGACCGGCGACATTGCACCAAATCGGCACAAATGCCGTGCGTTCGTGAGGCCCAATGTCGCAAACCGTGCTCATTGTCGATGACGACCCCGTGCAACGCCGCCTGCTCGAAGCCATGGTGCAGCGTTTCGGCTATCAGGCACGAACCGCCGAGGGCGGCGACGCGGCGATGGCCATGTTCGATGGAGCGCAGCCGGTCGACGCCATGGTGCTCGATTTGGTGATGCCGGACCTCGACGGGCTCGGCGTGCTGGCGCGCCTGCGCGAGGCCGGCATCGATATGCCGGTCATCGTCCAGACCGCGCATGGCGGCATCGACAATGTCGTATCGGTCATGCGCGCGGGTGCCGCCGATTTCGTGGTCAAACCGGTGAGCCCGGAGCGGCTGCAGGTCTCGCTGCGCAACGCGCTCGCCGCCAGGGCGCTCGCCGGCGAACTGCGCCGCCTCAAGCGCAGCCGCGACGGCACCCTGGCCATCGCCGACATCGTCACCCGTTCCCCCGCCATGCACCCGGTGCTGCGAGCCGCCGAAAAGGCGGCGGCCTCCAGCATTCCGGTGATGATCAGCGGCGAATCCGGCGTCGGCAAGGAACTGATCGCGCGCGCAATCCATGGCAGCGGCGCGCGCGGCGCCAAGCCCTTCGTTGCGGTCAATTGCGGCGCGCTGCCCGAGAATCTCGTCGAGTCGATCCTGTTCGGCCACGAGAAGGGCGCTTTCACCGGCGCCACCGAAAAGCACACCGGCAAATTCGTCGAGGCCGACGGCGGCACGCTGTTCCTCGATGAGGTCGGCGAATTGCCGCCGGCCGCGCAAGTCAAATTGCTACGCGCGTTGCAGGAGGGCGAGGTCGAGCCGGTCGGCGGACGCAAATCGGTGAAGGTCGATGTGCGCATCATCTCCGCCACCAACCGCGATCTGATCGCCGACGTGAAAGCCGGGCGCTTTCGCGAAGATTTGTTCTACCGCCTGCATGTGTTCCCGATCTCGGTGCCGCCGCTGCGCGAGCGCAGCGACGACATTCCCGAACTCGCGCGTCATTTCCTAGCGCGTATCGCCGCCGAGGAAGGCAAGCGTGTGCGCACAATCGCGCCCGAGGCCTTGCGGCTGATTACCGCGCATCGCTGGCCAGGCAATGTGCGCCAGCTCGAAAATGCGATTTTCCGCGCGGTCGTTCTCGCCGATCGCGAGGAGATCGGCATCGAGGAATTTCCGCAAATATCCGCCCAAGTCGACGCGGACGCCGTCGCTGCGCAACCGCTGATCGAGGCGGCGCCGGCGATCGCCGCCGCCTGGCCCGATGCACACGAGCAACCCGTCGCCGATTCGACGATGCTCAGGCTGCTCGACATGCAAGGCGAAATGCGGCCGTTGGAAGAGATCGAACGCGACGTCATCCGCTACGCCATCGCGCATTACCGGCAGCGGATGTCGGAAGTGGCGCGCCGCCTAAAAATCGGGCGCTCGACGCTTTACCGGAAGCTGGAAAGTCTCGGCCTCGACGCAAATCCGCAAGAAAACACGGATAAGCAGAGCACGCCGGCTTGAGCCCGGCGACCGGAGGTATCGTCTAATGTCCGCGTTAGCCGTACTTCCAGGTCAAGGGGCCAAGCCTCGGATTTCATTCGTCTTCCGGGCAATTTGGCCGCATAATCGACAAGCGTTGCGTTGAGTTGGTGGGACCATGCGCCACATCGGCAAACTTCTATCCGGCACCATTTTAGCACTGCTCGTGACGACGCCGATCGATGCGGCGACGGCTCCCGATCAGATTGAAACCGCGGTCAGGCCCGTTATCGCTGCACCCGCCGACACAGCCACGCCCGGCACGGTCGCAACGCCCGCGGCGGCGGTCGATGCGCAGATCGCCGACAAGCTGCGCGCCATCGTCAGCTCGGGCCAATTCGACAAACGCATCGAGCGCGTGCCCGAGCGTGAAGCCATGGCCGCGTTTTACTCGGCGCACAACTATGCACCGCTCTGGCTCGCCGACGGCAAGCTCGACGCGCGCGGCAAGTCGGTGATCGCCATCCTCGTCAATGCCGCTGCCGACGGGCTCGACCCGTCCGATTACCAGGTGCCCGCCTTCGGCGCGGGAAGCAGCCCAGAGGCGCTCGCCGATGCCGACATCACGCTCACATATTCGGTGCTGCTCTATGCGCGTCATCTTGCCAGCGGTCGTGTCGCGCCGAGCCGCGTGCTCTCGGAAGTCGATTACGGCGATCACACGCCGGCTCCGTCCGACATTCTCAAAAAGCTTGACGATGCGGCCGATGCCGGTGCGGCGCTCGAAAGCTACAATCCGCCGCATCGTGGATTTCTGGCGTTGAAGGCGAAGCTCGCCGAACTTCGCCGCAACGCGGCTCGCGTCGAATCGGTCGAGACCACCGCTGCCAAATCACGCCACGGCCGGCGCGCCGAGAGAGAGCCGGCGCGTCTGGTCGCGACGCAGGCCGCGATCGACCGCGTGATCGACAACATGGAGCGTTGGCGCTGGCTGCCGCGTCAGCTCGGCGAAACCTATGTGATGGTCAACGTGCCCGACTACACGCTCAAGGTCGTGCACGATCATCAGGAGGAATGGCGCACCAAAATCGTCGCCGGGAAGCCGCAGACGCCGACGCCGCTCCTTAGCGCGCGGATGGACAACGTGTTGGTCAATCCGTCGTGGCACGTGCCGCAGTCGATCATCAAGAACGAGTACCTGCCGCGCTACGGCCGCGATCCGAATATTTTCGCGCGCATGGGTCTCGAGGTGAAGCGCAACCACGACGGCACACTGAGCGTGACGCAACCTCCCGGCGCCCACAACGCGCTCGGCCGCATCAAGTTCAACTTCGAGAACCAGTTCTCCGTCTATCTGCACGACACGCCGCAGAAGCAATTGTTCGCCGCCGCCAAACGCGACTTTAGCCACGGCTGCATGCGCGTGGAAAATCCGACCAAATTCGGCGAGGTTGTCATGCGTCTGGCAATGAACGGCCGGGCGCCGGACGCCGAGCAGCTCGCCGCGCTCTTCGGCCGCAGCGAGCGCACATTCAAACTCGACAACGGGCCGATGGTCCACCTGACCTATCAGACCGCCTTCGTCGACGAGAACGGCAAGCTGGAATTCCGCGACGACGTCTATGGCATGGACGCCCGTATCCAGGCGATCCTGCACAGCGACCAGCGGCGTATTGCCGACCTCTCGCCGGCGCAGGACGCCGCCAACGACCATGACAACCCGCAGGCCAACCAGGTCGTTCTGCGCCGGGTCGAGCGGGCGGAAGCTGCTGATGCCTTTGCCTATTTCGACAATTTGCCCGATTTGCCCCCGCGCCGCGAGCAACGGCATGTCGCGGCGCATATCCGGCCCCAGCCGGCGACGATAAGCCCTGGGTTCCATTCACAAAATCCATCGACACCCTTCCCATTTTTGGCCATCTTCGGTCATTAGACCGAATCACCTGGGCGGGGGGTCGACAGCTCGTACGGATTAACCCTTCCCGAAAACTGCAACGATCGTCGCTGCCGCGGCTGGGCGCTGCGGGGGGAGCGATATGGGACCGTGGGCATTCCACGGAAAGGCGCAGTGGCATCTGGCGGGTGGCGCAAGCGAAAACTCGGCGTGTCCTTGGCGCTCATTGGGGCGCGCCTCAGCGTCGCCGGACTGCTGCTGATCGGCGCGAATAATTCCCTGCAAAATGCCGTCGCCGAAGGCGACACGCGCACCCTCTCCTTCCATCACGTCCACACCGGCGAAAACATTACCGTCACCTTCAAGCGCGACGGCCGCTACGACGAGGCGGCGCTGCAGAAGCTCGACTGGTTCATGCGCGATTGGCGCAAGGGCCAGGCAATCCACATGGATCCGCACTTGTTCGATCTGCTGTGGGAGACCTATCGTGCGGTTGGCGGCAAGGAACCGATTCAAGTCATCTGCGGCTATCGCTCGCCCGGTACCAACGCCATGTTGCGCGCGCGTTCGCGTGCGAGCGGCGTTGCGCAGTTCAGCCAGCACATCAACGGCAACGCCATCGATTTCTACATCCCCGGCGTCTCGCTCGCGGCGGTGCGCGCCGAGGGCTTGCGCTTGCAGGAAGGCGGCGTCGGCTTCTATCCGACTTCGGGATCGCCTTTTGTGCATCTGGACACCGGCGCCGTGCGCCACTGGCCGCGCATCGCGCGCGCCGAACTGGTCAGGATCTTCCCCAATGGACGCACGGTGCACATCCCCTCGGACGGCCGTCCGCTGCCGGGCTACGCGCAGGCGCTCGCTGAAGTCGAGAGTCATGGCGCGGTGCCATCGGAGACCTCGCTCGCAGCGGCGCGCGCTGCCGGCGTGATCACCGCAAGCCAAGTGCAGGTGGCTGAGCGCGAGCAGCCGCGCCGGCGCGATCTCTTGGCGAGGATTTTCGGCGGCGGCAAGGAACAGGATGAGCCGAGCGAACAGATTGCGGCGAAACGCCAAAGCAAGCCCGTCGCGCTCGCCAGCCTGAGCACGACGAAGACCATATCGCCCCAGCGCAGCGTGCCGTTGCCGACGGCGCGGCCGGGATCGGTGACGGTTGCGTCAATCGTTCCGCGGCCGCGGCCGGAGATTCTGAAATCGACCGCGGCAGAGGTCGCGAGCAACGACGCCGCGAATAGCGATTATTGGCTAAGCCCCGTCGCCATGGGAGCGGCCTTGCCGGCATCCATGCAGACCGGCGGCATCGGCAGCTATGCGCTTGCCTATGCTGAGCCGGAGCGGCCGCTCGCCATGCGGACGCGCCCGATGGGCTCGCGCCTGCCGCGCATGCCGGCGGAGGCGGACGTCATCCGTCCATCCGAATCGTCGCCGGTCGTGGACCAGCCCGTGGCGTCTGCGGCAGGCGGTAGCGACCGCTTTGCCAACCCGTGGCTGCGCGCCGCGGTGGTGACGCCGAGCGTGAGCGACTTTATGACGGTGACGAAGGTTGGGCCCGACCACCCGCTGTGGGAACAACGTTTGCTGCACAAGCCGGTGCAGTCGGTAATGATGACGTTCTCGGCCGATCCGCACCTCGGCATGGTGACCGACCACTTTACCGGCAGCGCGGTGGTGTTCCTCGCCACGGTCTCTTTTGCGGCACCGCAAGCGACGGCGTCGTTGCCGTAAGCGATCCCTACTGTAACATCCCCAGCGCGTGCATGTAGGTTTCCAGCACAGCTTGCTGCTCGCGGCGTTCGTCGGTGTCCTGCTTGCGCAAGCGGACGATGGTGCGCAGCGCTTTCACGTCGAAGCCGTTGCCCTTAGCCTCGGCATAAACGTCGCGGATGTCGTCGGAGGTCGCCTTCTTCTCCTCCTCGAGCCGTTCAATACGCTCGACGAAGGCCTTGAGCTGGTCCTTGCCGAAGCGTGCGGATGGCTGCTCTTTTTCGGCGGCGGCGGTGGCGGGCATCGAGCTCTCCTTGAGACTGAACGCGGCTGTTGCGTACTGTCATAAGGAGAATTCCGCGGCCGCGGCCAGGGCGGCGACGCGAAGCCCCCGACATTCACACCTGTGCACAATCGTCAGTGTTTTGCGCTTGCCTTTTCGAAGGCGGCTTTCTGCTCGGCCGAGGCGTCTTTCTGGTATTTCTTGCGCCATTCCTCGTAGGGCATGCCGTAGACGATCTCGCGGCTTTCGTCCTTGCTCATGGCGAGCCCTTTGGCATCGGCGGCATCTTTCATCCAATTCGACAGGCAATTGCGGCAAAAGCCGGCGAGATTCATGAGATCGATGTTCTGTACGTCGGTGCGCGCGCGCAGGTGCTCGACCAAGCGCCGGTAGACGGCGGCCTCAAGCTCGGTGCGGGTCTTGTCGTCCATCTTCAACTCCATCCGAACATGATCTTCTTTGCGTTAATCTAGCGACGAGGATTGCCAGAACAAGCCCAGTTCTTGGCAGAAAAGATCGAAGAACTCATTTCTTAGACGGCTTCGCCGCGCCTTTGGGGGCGGCATTGAGTTCGGCCAATGCCGCCTTCGCCGCTTCGCCAAGCCGCGTGAAGACGTCGAGCAAGAAGGCAAGCTCTTTGTCGCTATATTGCGATAGAACCGACATCGCCGCCCGTTCCATGGGCCGGAACATGGGACCGACGCGGCGGTCGATGGCCGGCAGCGCGCGCACCAGGACCTTGCGGCGGTCGCTGCTGTGCCGGTCGCGGCGGGCAAAGCCGGCGCGTTCGAGCCGGTCGATCACGCCGGTGATCGCGCCGGTGGTCAGTCCGGTCGCCACCGCCAGTTCGCCGGCCGAAAGCGGCCCGCGCATGACGATGAAATCGAGGCACTCGAGGTCGGAACTGTTGATGCCGAGCCGCTGCGCCACCGTCTGGCTGTAAAGCACGCCGTGGCCGCCGGAATCGCGCATCGCATGATTGAGCGCGGTGATCAAGGCGTCCCGGTTCATCCCCCTGGTTGACATAAACGCTCCGTTACCTTATTGACCATATATCTTAGCATATAAGATATCTACATCGTGAGATACATAAGGGAGCCCCGAATGCGAGTCGGCAAAGCCTACAAAGGGATCGGCATGGAGGGAATGCTGGCCACCTGGTACGCCCGAAATACCGCCAAACTGCAGCGCGACTTCAAATCCTGCGCCGAACGCATCGCCGCCCGGCTACCGCCGCGCGCCGACGTGCTCGAGGTGGCACCCGGTCCCGGCTATCTGGCGATCGAGCTTGCCCGGCTCGGGCCCTATCGCATTGCCGGCCTCGATATCAGCCATTCCTTCGTGCGCATGGCGGCGGATCATGCCGCGCGAGCGGGTGTCGCGGCGGAGTTCCGGCACGGCGACGCCGCCGCCTTGCCATTCGCCGAGGAAAGCTTCGATTTCGTCGTCTGCCGAGCGGCGTTCAAAAACTTCACCGATCCGGCGAGCGCCTTGAGCGAGATGCATCGCGTGCTGCGGAGCGGCGGCAAAGCGCTAATCATCGACATGCGCAACGATGCCACCGATACGGAAATCGACCAGGCCGTCGACGACATGCAGCTCGATTTTCTCAATGCAATCGTGATCAGGACGACGTTCAAGCGCATGCTGCGCAGGCGCGCTTATTCCAGCGCGCAGATGCAGGACATGGCCGCCGCGACGCCGTTCGGGCGGGCCGATATCAAGACTGGCTTATTGGGTTTCGAAGCCTGGCTGCAAAAGTGAACCGGGCAGCAGCGATGGAGCATGGCATGAGCGAACACAACAACGATGAAGTCTGGAAATACGCCGAGCAATCCCTCACCTGGAGCGGATGGGGATCGCCGATCGGTCTCGGCTTGTTCGTCGTGGCGCTTGCGGTCGCCGTCCTGCTGTGCCGCTACGCCTGGGTGCTGCGCTGACGCCTTTGCGAAGATAATTTATGCCGGGTTTTTGCGGCGGCGACCGACTATGCTGCCGGCATGACTGCCGCCCAGCGCGCATTCCTTACCGACTTGTTTCGCACCGCCGTCGCGGCGGCTCACCCGTCGAGCTTCCTGCCGTCGCTGCTGCCGCCGCCGCCCAAAGGGCGGCTCATCTTGCTCGCCGCCGGTAAAGCCGCGGGATCGATGGCGGAGGCCGCCGAAGGCTTTTATCTCGACGGCAGTAAGCTGCCGGGCGAGCGGCTTTCCGGCGTCGCGGTGGCGCGTCACGGCTATGGCCGACCGCTGCGCACGGTGAGCATGATCGAAGCGGGTCACCCGGTGCCG
>Ga0335078_10010698_pt1 | contig 13587 bp, 10 predicted proteins | sample Lox_Sample_32_FD_206711 | JGI IMG/M metagenome (GOLD analysis project Ga0335078, IMG submission 206711) | Soil microbial communities from Loxahatchee National Wildlife Refuge, Florida, United States - Lox_Sample_3.2 | ecosystem: Environmental > Terrestrial > Soil > Wetlands | place: USA...
TCTGTAATTCCTTTGCAGCATCGGTTGCCTTGCTATCGATATAGACGTGCGCGCCGAGTTTCTTCGCCAGTGCCGCGTTCTCGGGCCCGCGCCCGATCGCCGCGACCCTGTAGCCGAATCTGTTCGCGAATTGAATTCCCAGATGCCCCAGCCCACCGACGCCCTGCACCGCCACCAGGTCTCCGGGCATCGCCCCGCTGTGACGCAGCGCGTTATACGTGGTGATCCCCGCGCAGAGCAGTGGGGCCGCTTCTACGTCGCTCAGCGTCTCCGGAAGGGCGGCCAGCGCCTCGACCGGCACAATCATGTACTGCTGATATCCGCCGTCGTAGCTGATCCCAGGAATTTGCACATTGCTGCAGTTAGAAAAATCGCCGCGCCGACAAGAGGCGCACGTATTGTCCTGTCCGCCGTGCCAGCCGACGCCCACGCGTTGGCCTTTCTTCCAGGCAGTGACGCCGACACCGAATTCGTCGATTAGGCCCGCAACCTCGTGTCCCGGCACTCGCGGATACGTAAGTCCCGGCCAGCCGCCTTCTTTTACGAGCACGTCGCTGTGGCAAATGCCACAGGCCTGCACCTTGATGCGAACCTGTCCCGGCCCGGGCTCAGGAATCTCCCGTTCGACAATCTCGAAATCGCCTCCGGGCTTTGAGATTTGCGCTGCTTTCATCGGTGCTACTCCAACCTTTGGACTTGCCATGATTGCCTCCTATAAGATTTCTCTGTTCCTGTCCGAGGTGGATCGCCGCACGAACAGGGCTGGTCTGAGAGCCATGCTTTCGACTTATCTAGATGCGCGGCCAGTACAAAGGGAGCAGATTTCCTACTTCCGCATGCCCACAGCCAAAAAACACCGAGGAAGTCCGCGAAGTGCAATGCTTGCACTTGGGCTTATCTGCACTAAGATGGGCGCGTGAAAAATATGACGATTCGACAGATCACGATGACAGCTTCGCTTGCCTGTACGATACTGATCGCGGCCGCTTTCGGCGCTACCGCGCAAACCAGCGCGCCGCCGGCTAAATCCAAACCCATGCCCACGCACCCTGCAAGGGCGGCGAAAAGTCTCGTCGTCGCGCCCGATCTTGCCGAGCGCCTAGCGAAGTTCGTCCCCATTCACATCGCCTTTGATTCGAGCGCTCTCAGCGACAAGGAAAAAAAGATGGTCGATAAGCTCGTGGATGCGGCTGGGCTGCTCGATTGCATTTACTGGAGGCAAAGCGATCCCGACGGGCTAAAGCTCTACCTTTCGCTCGCCGCTAGCCAAGATCCGAAAGACCGGACGCTGCGCGAGTATCTGAAGATCAATGGCGGGCGCTTCGACCTGATCGACGACAACCAACCGTTCGTTGGCACGGCACCGCTGCCGCCCGGCCGTGGATTTTTCCCCTGGGGAATGACGAACGAGCAGTTCGAGGCCTACGTCACCGCGCATCCGGATCAGAAGGCCGCGCTCTACGATCCGCATACAATCGTTACTCACAAAGGGCTTCCAGGCTCGCCCGACGTGCTCGGTCTAACTGCAGTGCCGTACCACATCGCCTTCCGCGAATTTCTTGTGCCCATGGCGAAGGACCTTCGCGAAGCGTCCGAGCTAACCGACGATCCTCAGTTCGCGAAATTCCTCCAGCTGCGCGCGCACGCTCTGCTCACCGACGACTATTGGGACAGCGACATCGCTTGGCTCGACCTGAAAAATCCGAGATTCGACATCATTTTCGCGCCTTACGAAACGTATCTCGATGGCCTGCTCGGCGTGAAGACGTCTTACGGCGCGTCCGTGATGATCCGCAACGACGCCGAGAGCAAGAAGCTCGAAATCTTCCAGCAGTACGTGCCGCAGTTACAGGAATCGCTTCCCCTCCCCGCGGCGGATTTGCCTTCCAAGCGCGGAAAGCAATCGCCGATGGAAGTAGTCGACGCGATTTATCGCTCGGGGGATTTGCTGCACGGTTATCAAGCCGTCGCCGATAATTTGCCGAACGATCCGCGCATCCACGAGCAAAAAGGCTCGAAGAAGATTTTCTGGAAGAATTTCATGGACGCGCGGGTGCAAAACATCATCCTGCCCGTCGCGCAGCGGCTGATGCCAGCGGACCAAGTCAAGCTCGTAACCGGCGAGGGCTTGCTGAGTTTCGTCACGCTGCACGAAATTTCGCACGGACTCGGCCCCGCCTGGGCGCACACCGCGAGCGGCAAAGTCGATGTTCGAGAAGCAATCGGGCCGCAGTATTCGGGGCTTGAAGAATCGAAAGCGGATATCACCGGCATGACCTGCGTGAAGTGGCTCGTCGACCACGGCGTGATTCCGAAGGATCGGCTGAACGGAATCTACGCGTCATTCCTCGGCGAAACGTTTCGCACGATTCGCTTCGGCATCGCCGAAGCGCACGGCGCGGGCGCGATGATGGAGTTCAATTACCTCACGGAGCAAGGCGCGATCCGTCGCAACACCTCGACGGGCCTCTACGATGTGGACTTCGACAAAATGCCCGATGCGATGGCCTCACTCGCCAAAGAACTGCTCACACAGGAAGCGACGGGCGACCGCGCGCGCACGGAGGCATGGTTCAAGAAATATGCCGTGATGCCGCCGGAACTTTCCGCGGCGCTGGCGAAAACATCGGGGATTCCCGTAGACGTCGATCCAGAGTTTGATTTCCACCCCGCACTGCGGTAGGAATAGCGAGCGGCCCACGCCCTCGCGTTCGTTCATTGTTTGACGAGAATCAACCCACCCACAGCCACACTGGACGTCCCGCAAGGAGAAAATCATGGCAAAAAGCGCAAATCCCATCCCGAAGGGTTTTCATACCGTAACGCCGTATCTCGCGATATCGGACGGTGCGCAAGCAATCGACTTCTACAAGAAAGCATTCGGCGCAACCGAAGTCATGCGCATGAACGGGCCCGATGGAAAAATCTCGCACGCCGAAATCAAGATCGGCGATTCAATCATCATGCTCGGCAGCGCGCCGCCCCATAGCGACGTGCGTGCTCCGCAACAACTGCATGGCTCGACGGTCAGCATCTTTCTCTATCTCGACGACGTCGACAAAACGTTCAAGCAGGCGCTCAATTCTGGCGCGAAGGAAGTGCAGGCGCTCGCGGACCAACCGTGGGGCGATCGCTACGGCCGCTTGAGCGATCCGTTCGGTCATTCGTGGTCTCTCGCCACGCACATCGAGGACGTGAGTGAAGCCGAAATGGCCAAGCGCATGAAGGAAATGACGGAGAAGCGCCAGCGCGCGCAAGCCGCCGGATAGCAGCGTTACGGTTACCTTCCCGTTGTCATTCCGAGGCCAAGGGAGCTACCGAAGAGATTCCTCGGCACGCTCCGCCTCGGAATGACAGTCCTTGTTCTAGGTTCTCCCAGGACCCGAAACGGCGGTCGTTCCATTCTCAAGACAACATCTCTCCTGGCTGATCACAGCGCGGCTTGAATCTCAGCGTCGATCGAAACGTGGGTCTGCGGAAAATCGTTGATCTGAAAACTCTCGCCGGTCTCGTTCTGAAAGTGGATGAACCGGCTGATGTGGTAGTCCTCGTCGAACTCGCTGAAAGCTTTTTCGATTTCGTTGTGCGGCGCGCTCAGCGACGCAAGCGCCACGGACCTCCCGTAGCCGCCGGCCGCCGCCAGGTATTTCGCCACCGCCTCGCGCAGCGTCATCGTTCGCGTCGTCCTCGTGATTCGGGCAGCGGTATCCTAGCAGAAACCCGCGAGATTCCTGCGAAAGGCGATTCTAGGACGCCCAGGACACGGCTTGCGTTGGAATTCGGCGGGTCGTATACTTAGTTGCTTCCAGATAGGTCGCACAAACCAGTGGGCGCGAGCCCACTTTTTTGTTGGCCGCGTGAAGCGGTCGGGCGCATTGGAGTCTCTATTGGGCTAAATGCCGTCCGCTGAAGAGAATGGAACTGGAGAAAATTCGGGAAGCGGCCGAAAGGGTCGCCCGGTCGGAAGGCTTAGAGGTCTTTGACGTCGAATGGAAGATCGGCAAGCAGCGGCTCCTGCGAGTCTATCTTGACCGGCCGCCGGACCCGACAAACCCGCATGGCGAGGGTGGAATCACCCATGAGGACTGCGAACGGGTCAGCGAGCAGTTGAGCGTCATTCTGGATGTGGAAGAGCTGGTTCCCGGAGGCGCGAGCTACATTCTGGAAGTCAGCTCGCCGGGCCTGGATCGCAAGCTCATAAAGCCGAGCGATTACGAGCGTTTTGCCGGAAGGCTCGCTAAGATTTGGCTAAATGAGCCGGTCGAGAATCAGAAGTTTTTGCAAGCGCGCCTGGCAGGTTATGCCGACGGCGTGGTGAAAGTGAAAGTGAAGGAACGCGAACTCGCCGTGCCCTACGCGGCGATTCGCAAAGCGAATTTGGTGGTCGAGCTCTAAAGGGTGGGCGGGGGTTAGGAGAAACACGGATGGCGAGTCTGCTGTACCAGACAATTGAGCAGATCAGCCGGGAAAAGCACATCGAGCCGGACATCATCGTCGCGGCGATCGAAGACGCGATGGTGGTGGCGGCGCGGAAATATTACCGCACCGAAGAAGATCTCCGGTCGAAGTTCAATCCCGAAACTGGCGCCGTGGACGTGTATTCAGTGCACGCCGTGGTCGACGAAGTGACCGATCCGTTGCGGGAAATGTCTCTCGCCGACGCGCGCAAACACAACCCGAGTATCGAAGTGGGCGGAGAAATCGTGCAGGGCAAGCCCACGGACGTGCTGGGGCGCATCGCCGCGCAAACGGCTAAACAAGTGATTTTGCAGAAGGTGCGCGAGGCCGAGCGCGATACGATTTACAACGAGTTTCACACGCGCGTCGGCGAGCTTGTGAACAGCATCGTAAAGAGAATGGAAGGGCCAGACATTATCGTCGACATCGGCCGCACGGAAGCGCGTATTCCGAAGCGCGAGCAGTCGCGCCTGGAAACATACAACGTGGGCGACCGATTGCGCGTTACGATTCGCGCAGTCGAGCGCGCCGCGAAGGGCCCGCAGGTGGTCGTATCGCGCGCGGATGCGGCGCTCGTTCAGCGGTTATTCGAAATGGAAGTACCGGAAATTTACGATGGCACCGTACAGATTCGCGCCGTCGCGCGTGAAGCCGGCGAGCGCACGAAAATCGCGGTCGAAAGCCGCGATAAGGACGTCGATCCCGTAGGCGCGTGCGTCGGCATGAAAGGCATGCGCGTGCAATCGATCATCCGTGAATTGCGCGGCGAAAAAATCGACATTATTCCCTACAGCGAGGAAACGATCGCGTTCGCACAAAAGGCGCTAAGCCCCGCGAAAGTGACGCGCGTGCAGATTGTGGATGCCGAAGAAAAAAGGCTCGAGGTGATCGTCGAGGATACGCAGCTCTCGCTCGCGATCGGCAAGAAGGGGCAAAACGTTCGCCTCGCGAGCAAGCTGATCGGCTGGAATATCGACATCAAGAGCGAAGAAGAAAAGCGTCGCGAGATCGAAGCGCAGATGGCCGCGCTCACCGCTCCCGGCACGCCGCTGGCGAGTCTCGAGGGTGTGGGTCCAAAGACGATCGAGAAGCTCGAAGCCGCAGGCATCACTTCGATCGAAAAACTCGCGGATATGACGCCCGAGCAGCTGGTCGAAATCCCGGGCATCGGCGAAAAGATGGTCGAGAAAATCCACCAATCGGTAGCCGCGTACTTCGAAGCGCTGGAATCGCAACCGGCGGAAGGCGCTGAGGCGGCGACGGAATCCGCGGAGCAAGTTCTCGCCGAAGCAGAAGCTCAAGAAGAGGTCGCTACTGCCCCGACCGCCGATGGAGATGCGGGCGACGAATCCGCGGCGGAATTTACGGAAGCGAGCGAGCGCAACGAGGACGTGACCGAAAGTTCGGAGACAACCGTCGCAACCGACGAAGACCAAGCACAGCGGCTCGAACAAGAGACTCCGCAAGACACGACGGAAGAACAAAAAAGCAGCGACTAGGAGCGCATGACGGACGCAAATCAAATTCGCATCAACGAGCTGGCGCGAGAACTTGAGATCAAGGCCAAAGTCCTGATCGACTATTTGCCCGAGATCGGCGTCGCCGAAAAAAAGACGCATTCCAGTTCGCTCGACCTCGATCACGCCGAACTCGTGCGGAAGCATTTCCGCGGACTGGCCGATGCCGAGGCCGCCGCAGAAGCTGCGAAGTCGGCGAAGGGCAAGCCCGCGCGTTCCGGGACTGCCGCCCCGCCAGCAGCCGCCGCGAGGCCAGCGGCTCCGGCTGCAGCCGTGGCTCCCGGCTCGGTTGCACCAACAGCCAAACCGATCGCGCCGCCAGTTCGACCCGCAGCTCCAGGCGCAACGCCAGCTCAAGCGTCTCCTGCGGGTACCCAAGTCTCTCCGCGGCCAATGCCGCCGGTCGCAACTCAGGGCACAACTCAACCAGCACGCCCGCCCGCTACACCAGCGGCTGCGGGTGCGCCGACGCGTCCTGCGCCAACACCGATTCGCCCGGCAACGCCGGCGGCACCGACCGCACCGGCAGCGCAGCCCGGCCTACCGGCAGCCGCACGTCCTGCTCAGCCGGGAGCGCCCGCACCGAGGCCGGCTCAACCTGGCGCACCGACGGGAGTGCGTCCCGCTGCGGCTTCGCCGACAGGACAGCCCGCGACTGGAGCGCCGCGCCCTGCAGGTGCACCGACGCCGGGACAGCCGATTGGGCAAAGACCGCCAGTACGTCCCATGCCGCCGGGACAGAGACCGCCGTATCAACAGCGTCCGGGCGCGCCGCAAGGCATGCGCCCTGCAGCGGCTCCGGGCCACACGCATCCGACGGGCGCACCGCGTCCGGGGGGACCGCCGATGGGCCGACCGCCACAGCGCCCAGGTGGACGACCGGGGGGACCGAGCGGTCCACGACCCGGATCCCTGAACGCGATCCCCAAGGCTGAGCCAGGAAAACCGCTTTATGCGCGCAAGCCTCCCACGCCCTCGCGAGGTCGGCCGGCAATCGAAAAGCGCTACGCCGAAGGCGAGCGCCGTTTGCATCCTGTGCGCACGCGCGCGGGAGCGGGCGCGGGCCGTTCCGCCATGGCGGAGCCCGTCGCGCCGGTTCAGCGCGAGCCGCGAGAAGTAACGGTGACGGAGGGAATCACCGTTCGCGAACTCGCAGAAAAGCTCGACATTCGCGCGAAGGATTTGCTGAAGACGCTGCTCGATCGCGGAATTTTCGCAAGCATCAACCAGCCGCTCGACGTGCCGACGGCGACGAGTCTCGCGGAAGCATTCAACGGAATCGTAAAAGTGGTGACGTTCGAAGAGCAACTCGTCCAGGAAGAAAAAGTCCGCGAGGAGCGTACCGGCAACCTACAGCCGCGCGCGCCCGTGGTCACAGTGATGGGCCACGTCGACCACGGCAAAACCAGCCTGCTCGATGCGATTCGCGAAACGGAAGTGGCCGCGGGCGAAGCCGGCGGAATCACGCAGCACATCGGCGCGTACGAAGTGCATGCGGACAACCGCCGCGTCGTGTTCATCGATACTCCTGGCCACGAAGCGTTCACGCGCATGCGCGCTCGCGGGGCGAAGGTCACCGATATCGTCGTGCTGGTGGTGAGCGCGGACGACGGCGTGATGCCGCAAACGGAAGAAGCGATCGCGCACGCGCGAGCGGCCAACGTGCCGATCCTCGTGGCGATCAACAAAATCGATAAGCCCGAGGCGCAGCCGGAGCGCGTGAAGCGCCAGCTTTCCGATCGCGGACTGATGCCCGAGGAATGGGGCGGCGAGACGGTGATGGTGGAAGTCTCGGCGAAAACGAAGCAAGGACTTCCCCGCTTGCTGGAAATGATTCTACTCGTCAGCGATTTGCGAGAGCTCAAGGCCGATCCGGATGCGCCGGCCAGCGGCGTGGTGCTCGAATCGCGCATGGATCGTGGGCGCGGCCCCGTCGCGACCGTACTCGTGCAAAACGGCACGCTGCACGTGGGCGACGTGTTCATCGTCGGCGCGGTGTACGGCAAGGACCGCGCGATGTTCAACGATCGCGGACAAGCGATCAAGGACGCAGGCCCGTCGACGCCGGTGGAAGTGCTCGGTTTGCAAGGCGTGCCGGAAGCGGGCGATCAATTTCAAGTGGCGGACGAAGCGAAGGCGCGTCACATCGTCGAATACAGGCAGGCGAAGCAGCGCGAGGCATCGCTCGCGAAAACGGCTACGGGGCGATTCACCCTCGACCAACTTCACGAGCAACTCCGAGCCGGCGAAGTCAAGGAACTGCCCGTTGTGATCAAAGCGGACGTGCAAGGGTCGGTCGAAGTCCTCAGCGAAATGCTGCCTAAGATTTCAAACGATCAGGTAAAGCTCGAAGTGATCCAGGCCAGCGTCGGCGGCGTCACGGAGTCGGACGTGATTCTTGCTGCCGCTTCGAAGGCGATTATCGTGGCGTTCAACGTGCGGCCGGAGCGCAAGGCGACGGAACTCGCGCTGCGCGAAGGGGTGGACATTCGCCCGCACACGATCATTTATGAATTGCTCGACGAGCTGAAGAAGGCCGTGTCCGGCTTGCTCGCGCCGGTGATCAAGGAAACATATCTGGGCCGGGCGGAAGTCCGCGATACATTCCGCGTGAAGGGCTCGGGCATGATCGCGGGCTGCTTCGTGCAGGATGGAATGCTCAAGCGCGATGCTGACGTGCGCGTGCTACGCGATAACGTCGTGATCTACACCGGCAAACTGATTTCGCTGCGGCGGTTCAAGGAAGACGTGAACGAAGTGCGTGGCGGGTACGAGTGCGGCGCCGGGATTTCGAACTTCAATGACGTCAAGGTAGGCGACGTGCTCGAGTGCTTCAAGCTGGAGAAGACAGCCGCGATCGAAGCCCCGCCCCCGGCGGAGCGCGGTGCGCGGGAAGCCGGCGAGGGACGCCGGGCGTAACCCAGAAATTTCAGGGCCACCCGGAATTTTCGGGAGGCGCAAATGCCGATCGGTCTCCTCACGCTGGAAATTCACATTCCTGATGCGCGGTCACTCAAAGACAAGCGGCAGGTGTTGCGCAGCTTGAAGGATCGCCTGCGCGCAAATTTCAACGTCGCCGTGGCTGAACTGGAACACCAGGAAACTTGGCAGCGCTCGCGCGTGGGCGTGGTGAGCATTTCAAACGACGGCAAGCATCTGGAAGAATCGCTGCAGGCGGTCGCGGCGGAATCCGAGCGCGTGCTGGGTCGCGACCTCGTCTCCCAGCAAGTGGATTATTTCGAGGATAGCGCATGACGGTTGGAGGACATCGCCCCGAGCGGGTGGCCGAAGAAATCCGGCATGAAGTGACCTTGATGCTCGCGGGAGAATTGAAGGATCCGCGGCTGGCGATCCCGCTCAGCGTAACGGAAGTGCGCGTGGCGCCGGGAATGCGAACCGTGCGCGTGTTCGTACAACTGGAAGCGACAGACCAGGAACGCGCCGATGCACTGGAGGGATTGAAAGCGGCGGCGGGATTCATCCGCCATGAACTGGTCGAGCGGCTGCAACTGCGCCGCGCGCCGGAAATTATTTTCATCGATGACCAGTCCGAGGAATACGGCCGGCACATCGATGAACTCTTGCAGAAAGTAAGACAACCGGAGAAATCGTAGCGGGCCGCCCACGACGAAGACCCTTCGTCTTGGCGGCACCGCCGGTTCAAACCCGGCGCTACGAAATCGAAATGCCACGAAACAGCCCTGCTCAGACGCTCGACGGAATTCTTGTGGTCGATAAGCCGCGCGGGAAGACCTCGCACGATGTAGTGGAATCCGTGCGGCGGCTTGCGGGATTTCGCCACATCGGGCATTTCGGGACGCTCGATCCGCTGGCCACGGGTGTCTTGGTGCTTGCGCTAGGGCGGGCGACGCGCCTCGCGCGTTTTTACGCCGGACGGCGCAAGCGGTACAACTGCGCGGTGCGGTTCGGCTTTGCCACGGACACGTACGACGCGGATGGCGAGCCCTTGTCGGCGGACACTTCCCCATCGCTCGATGCGGGAGCGCTGGAACAGCTTGCGGCGAAATTCATCGGCAGGATTCAGCAGACGCCGCCTTCTTTTTCGGCGAAGAAGATTCACGGACGCCCGGCGCACGAACTTGCACGAAAACACAAGCCTGTGAAGTTGGAGCCGGTCGAGGTGGAAGTTTTTGAATTTCGGCTGACCGGCATCGAAGGTTCGGTCGCGCGATTTTCAGTCGAATGCGGATCGGGGACGTACATCCGTTCGCTCGCAAACGATCTCGGCCAACTGCACGGAGCGGGAGCTCACCTTAAGGAGATCACGCGGACAGCGGTCGGTGAATTCACGCAGGATCAAGCGGTACCGCTTGCGGAATTGATCGAGGACGCAAAAAGCGGAAAATTCGCCTCGCGCGTGATCAAACTTGAAAACCTTCTCGCGGAACTCCCGCGCGCGACCGTGCTGCCGATCATTGAAAAGCGCGTGCGGCACGGAGCGAAGTTCAATTTGCCGATCGCGCAGATTCAACCGGGACAAACCACCGCGCCGCAGAACGCGCCCGTTGAACTCAATGCCGGCGACTGGCAGCCTTCGCGTTTGCGCGTCTTCAACCAGCAAGGCCAGTTGATCGCGATCGCAGAGGCGGTCGTGCCGCGAACGTATCAGCCGCTCGTGGTCCTCGAGGCATCGGCGTAATTCCGAATCCAGGGGAAAGCTCCTACCGATTCTCCGGCGCTTCTGGCGGCGTCGGCGCAGTCTGCGACGGCGGTCGGTTTTCGGGCGGCTGCGGCGGCACAGTCAAAGGTTGCGAACCTGGGGGTTGCCGGGGTCCGGGCTCCGCAGGCGGTGGCGTGGGCGGAGTAAATGTGGGAACCGATGACGCGCCTCCCGATGGTCCTTCAACCGATCCCTGTCCGGCATAGATCACGCTACCATCGTGCGGCGCTAGGCGCACGACGCGCGGCGTGACGAGAATGACCAGCTCCGTATCTTGATTCTGCGTGGTGCGATCCGAATCGAAGAGGCCGACGCCGGGAAGTTCGCCGATTCCCGGATTGCCCGTCAGATTATTTATCAACTGCCTTTGAAAAAATCCGGCCAGCACTGCCGTTTCGTTTTCTTTCACCCGCACCGTCTGATCGACGTTTTCCGTGCTGATCACCGGGATCGAGTTGAGGCTTTGGCCCGTGACGCTGCTGAGCTCGAAACTGAGCTGTAGTGTAACGTCTTTATTCGGGTGAACGCGCGGGGTGGTCTTAATTTTCAAGCCGATGTCGAGATACTGAACGCCGGGATAGGGAGTGAGATTGCTGGCCAGCGGATTGCCGAAAAGGCTCGTCGAATTCACGATCACGGTGACTTCGGCCGCGGAGTTGTCGGCCGTGGCGGCGTCGGGCCTGCCGTCTGCATTGAAATCGGCCGAGGCGATGGAAACGGGGGCGTCGCCCGTCGGAACTTCCGGCAGCGCGGTGAATTGGTTGTTGCCTGCATTGAGCAAGATGGTGACCGCGTTATCGCCTTCATCTGCGATCACCATGTCGGCCGTGCCATCAACATTGTAATCAGCGACAGCGATCGACGTGGGCGTTGTGCCAGCGGCGTAGGTCGTTTGCGTGGTGAATGTGCCGTTGCCTGTGGTCGTATCGTTCGGATCTTGCTGGCCAAGAAGAACGGAGATGCTATTGCCGCTGACGGCGGTTCCGTCCGTGGCGGTGGAGGGTGCGCCGCTATTGGCCACGGCCAAATCGAGGATGCCGTCGGCATTGAAATCGCCCGTGGTGATGTAGGCGGGCGTGTTGCCGACGAGCAACGGCGATTGGCTCGTCAGCAGGAAAGTACCGTCGCCCTTTCCTTGAAAGACGAGAACTATTCCGGGATTTTGCGGCGTGTTGGGCTTCTCGGTGATGACGAGGTCAACGTGGCCGCTATTCGTGAATTGTCCGGTGGAAAGTGCGGTGGGCGAGTAACCGCTAAGCAGCGGGATCACATTCGGCGTCTGAAACGTGCCGTTGCCATTGCCTTCGTAGATCGCAAGCGTATTGTCGTCCGCGTTTAAGACGGCAAGATCGGTGAAGCCGTTCCCGGTGAGATCATGGAAATCCGCCGCCGTGACGGCGACAGGCGAGTGTCCCGTCGCGACGGTCGTTTGTGTTTGGAACGTGCCGTCGCCATTACCCAGCAGAATCGAAATCGTGTTCGAGCCTTTGTTGGCGATGGCGAGATCGACGAAATCGTTGTTGTTCACTGCATTCGAGGCATTGTCAAATTCACCCGTGGCGATCCAAACGGGATCCGTGCCGGTCGCATAGGTCACCTGATTCGCAAAGGTGCCGTCGCCGTTGCCGAGCAAAATTGAGACGTCGTTATCCGCGGCGTTGGTGACGATGAGATCGTTCGCGCTGGCGCCGTTGCGCAAAATCTCGGTAGAAACGAACGAGGGAGAATTTCCCGCCGGATAATTCGTGAGCGGATTCACGATGCCGGTACCGGAGCTGACGGGAGTGGGCACGCCGCTCAAAAGGCTGGGAGACAAGCTCGCGAGCGAAACTGGAATGCGATTGCCGATGAACATCGTGGCTGGCTCACCGTCTTGCGCGCGCAGCAAAATACGGCGGCCTTGTTTGATGAGCGAGAGCATGCGCGAGAAATTTGCGCTGATGCCCGGGATCGTTGCGAAGTAGGTCGATACTCCGCCGCCAAATACGATGACGGGCGGAACGGTCGAAGAGCCGAACACCTGTTCGAGCAGATTGATGAGCCCCTCCTCGGACGACTCGGCTTGATTCAGCTGCTGCGTGCTCAGCGTGAATACTTTTGCCGATTGCGGGGGCGTGATGCCGAGTTGCTGCGCGAGCGTACGGTCGACTTCGAGCACTTCCATTTCGAGGACCATTTCGCCGCGAGGCTGCTCGAGATTTTCGATGAGCTTCGTCGCCACGCTGATCGCTTGAGGATTTGCACGAAGGGTGATCGTGCGGCTGCGCGTATCCAGATCGGATCGCGTGATGCCCGTGATCTCGCGGACCGTGCGGAACGTCTCGGTCATTTGGTCCGGTGTTTCCGAAGCTGGCAAGAGAATGGTGCGAACGACGGACGAATCGTAATCCCTGCGCTTCTGCGGCGAGTCATCCGCGACAAAAAACAGATGGTGCGTGAGCGGACGCCAAAATGTTTCGGTCATGTCGCCAAGAAGGCGAACGGCGGTCGGAAAATCGAGATCGTCCTCGATATCGAAGCGGACCGGGCGCGAGCGCAGGTCCTGATCGAATTGCACTTGAAGGCCGAACTTCGCCGCGAGAGCTTCAAACGCGCCGCGCGTATCGCCGCGATAGCTGAAATTCTGCTTGCCCGGCCTGTAGTCGAGGCGGACCTCACCGCTGAGATCGCGCGTTTGAATCTTGGCGGCTATGCTTTGCTGCACCGCGACGAGTTGGGCGAGGCGTTCGCGCACCACGCCATTTGAAGGATCGAGCCGCGAAGCAGCCGCCAGCGCTTTTTCAGCGTCCTCAAAGCGGCCAGCGACAGCAGCTTTTTCCGCGTCGTCAACTTTCGTCTGCACGATCTGGCCGCGCGCGATTTCGCGGTGTAGTTGATAATCGTGATTGTCGGGGGCGAAGCTGCAAGCCTCGTCGTAGGCGGCGTAGGCGG
>Ga0335078_10010699_pt1 | contig 13586 bp, 10 predicted proteins | sample Lox_Sample_32_FD_206711 | JGI IMG/M metagenome (GOLD analysis project Ga0335078, IMG submission 206711) | Soil microbial communities from Loxahatchee National Wildlife Refuge, Florida, United States - Lox_Sample_3.2 | ecosystem: Environmental > Terrestrial > Soil > Wetlands | place: USA...
CCCCGGCCACCTGGTCTCCTGGGCCAAGTTCGCGCCCAAGGCCCGCCAGTCCGCCGGGCGCAGCAAAGCCGCCGCCACCGGCAAGGGCAACCCCTGGCTCGGCGGCACTCTCGGAGAAGCCGCCGCAGCCGCCGCCCGCACCAGCACCTTCCTGGCCTCCCGCTACAAACGGATCGCCAGGCGCCGCGGCAAGCAACGCGCCCTCGTCGCCGTCGGCAACTCCATCCTCACCATCGCCTGGCACCTGCTCGCCGACCCCGACGCCCACTTCACCGACCTCGGCCCGGACTGGCACGACCGCCTCGCCCCGCAACGCCGCAAACGCCAGCTCATCTCCGAACTCGAACGCCTGTCCGGCAAGAAAGTCACCCTCCACGACGCCGCCTAGCAACCCGCCCCAGCGGCAACCACCAGCCCCAACCCGGCTCCGCTCACGCTCCGCCGGGCGCTGCCGCCTGCCAGCTGACCGACCGATTTTCGATTCAGCATCGCTACGGCGTCTGCAGGACGAGGAAGGCCTCGGCCAGCCGTCCGTCGGCTAGGCCGGCCTGCGCCGCCGACCGGCTGAGCCAGCCGCGCAGGAATTCCTCGAGGTTGTCCATGTGACCGGTCTGCGTCTCGTGCGCCCGCAGCGCGGCGACCTTCCTGCCGAAGGTGTCGGTGACGTCGACGAAGCGCGTCGGCTGCGGCCCGCCCATGATCCAGACCTCGGGCACGGTCCACGCCTCGAGGCCCTCCTGTGCCAGTTCGGGGAACGCGAACGGGTTGCGGGCGTCCGGGTAGATGGCGTCGAGCGTGGCCGAGCCGACGGCACGATGGTCGGGGTGGCTCGCCGGCATGCGGGCGTAGTTCCGCTCCGGCGACTGGCAGGCCACCCGGTCGGGCCTGACCTGCCTGATCACCCTGGCGATGTCGCGGCGCAGCCCGATCGACGGCTCGACCTGGCCGTCGGGATAGCCGAGGAAGCGCACGTCGCTGACGCCGACGCACTTCGCCGCCGCGATCTGCTCAGCCTGGCGCAGCACTACCATGTCCGCGCGGCTCACCGACGCGTCGCGGCCGCCTGCCGCGCCGTCGGTCACCACGCAGTAGACCACGTCGATCCCGGCCTCGGTCCAGGTCGCTATCGTTCCGGCCGCCCCGAAGTCGACGTCATCCGGATGCGCGGTGACGACCAGGACCCGGCTCACTGCGCTGTCTTCGGCCACGCATCCGATAGTACGGTGCGCGCCAGTCCGGCTGCGGCCCGCTAGTCGAGGGCGGACATCACGTGCTTGACCCTGGTGTAGTCCTCGAACCCGTACATCGACAGGTCCTTGCCGTACCCCGAGCTCTTGAAGCCGCCGTGGGGCATCTCGGCGACCAGCGGGATGTGGGTGTTGATCCAGACGCAGCCGAAGTCAAGCCGCCTGGACGTCCGCATGGCACGGCCGTGGTCTGAGGTCCACACCGACGAGGCCAGGCCGTACTCGGTCCCGTTGGCCCACGCCACGGCCTCGTCCTCGTCGGTGAACCGCTGCACCGTGATGACCGGGCCGAACACCTCGTTCTGGATGATCTCGTCGTCCTGGCGCAGGCCGCTGACCACGCTGGCCTCGTAGAAGAAGCCACGCGACCCGTGGCGCCTGCCGCCGGTCAGCACACTGGCGTGGTCGGGCAGCCTGGAGATGAAGCCGGACACCCGGTCGAGCTGGGTGGCGTTGTTCAGCGGGCCGTAGGCGGCATCCTCGACGTCGGGCCCGCCGGTGACCTGGCCCTTGGCCTGCTCGACCAGCGCCGCCACGAAGTCGTCGTGCACGTCGGGCCCGGCCAGCACCCGAGTCGCCGCCGTGCAGTCCTGGCCGGCGTTGAAGTAGCCGGCGATGGCGATGGCCTCGGCCGCCTTGGCCGGGTCGGCGTCGTCGAAGATCACCACCGGGGCCTTGCCGCCGAGCTCGAGGTGCACCCGCTTGAGCCCGGCGGCCGCCTGGGCGGCGACCTCCTTGCCTGCCCGGACGCTGCCAGTGATCGAGACCATCCGCGGGATCGGGTGCGCGACAAGCGCGCGGCCGGTGTCCCGGTCACCGCAGATCACGTTCATCACGCCGGCGGGAAGGTGCTCGCTCATCATCTCGGCCATCATCAGCGTGGTGACCGGGGTGGTGTCGGACGGCTTGAGCACGACGGTGTTGCCGGCCGCGATCGCGGGAGCCCACTTCCACACGGCCATCATCATCGGGTAGTTCCACGGCGTGACCTGCGCGCAGACCCCGACAGGCTCGCGCCTGATCATCGAGGTGAACCCGGACATGTACTCCCCGGCCGAGCGGCCCTCGAGCATGCGCGCGGCGCCGGCGAAGAACCTGATCTGGTCGACCATCGGCGGGATCTCCTCCGAAGTGGTCAGCCCGATCGGCTTGCCGGTGTTCTCGGCCTCGGCGGCGACGAACTCATCGGCCCGCGCCTCGAGCGCGTCGGCGATCCGCAGCAGGGCGAGGCTCCGCTCGGACGGCGTGGTGTCCCGCCAGGTCTCGAATGCCTTGCTCGCGGCGCTGAAGGCGGCGTCCACGTCGGCGGCGCCGGAGACCGGCGCGGTCGCGAATGCCTCACCGGTGGACGGGTTGATCAGCTCGGCCCGGCGGCCGTCGGTCGGCTCGGTCCACTGGCCAGCGACGAAGTTGCGCAGCTCTTTCATGACCGGCTATCTCCTTGCTCGCGTACTTAGCTGCCTATCCTTCACGACGAAGGAGTCCGCTCCTGGCATGCCCACGGCGACCCGTACTCGGTGAGCAGGTCGAGGAAGGGCCCGGCCGGGAGGGCCTCCGGGCCGAGCACCCCGGTGCCCGACCAGGCCCCTGAGTCGATCAGCTCGAGCGCCACGACCGGGTTGACCGCGGTCTGCCAGACCACCGCCTGCGATCCGTACTCCGCCATCGACCAGGCATTGTCCACTACATGGTGCAGATAGACCTCGCGCGGGGCCCCGTCCTTGCCGGTGCCGGTTACCCAGGTGCCCGCGCAGGTCAGCCCGGTCATCTTGTCCCCCAGCCCGGCCGGATCGGGCAGGCACGCGGCGACCACGTCCCTGGGCGATACCTCGGCACCGCCCACGCTCACCGGCGCGGTGGCGTCCAGGCCGAGCTTGTGCAGGGTCTTGAGCACCTCGATGAACTCGGTCCCCAGCCCGTACTTGAACGTGACCCGCCGGGAGGTGACCCAGCGCGGGATCAGCAGCACCTCCTCATGCTCCACGTTCACGCACTCCACCGGGCCGATCCCGGCCGGGAAGTCGAACACCTCAGGCTCGCTGAACGGCGGCGTGGTGAACCAGCCGCGGTCGGCCTCCCAGATCACCGGCGGGTTGAGGCACTCCTCGATCGTGGTCCAGATCGAGAAGGTCGGCGCGAAGTCGTAGCCCTGCACCTCGAGGTTCGCGCCGTCCCGCACGCCGATCTCGTCGATCTCGCTGAACAGGGTGTCGGCGGCGTGCCGCGCGAAGATGTCGGAGAGGCCGGGCTCGACCCCGATGCCGACCAGCGCGAGCTTGCCTGCCTGTCCCCACTGGTCGGCCATCGCGAACTGGTCGTCACCGAGTTTGACTCCGGTCAGGCTGTATGGGGCATCCTGATGGGGATGGGACAGCGACATCGCCATGTCGAGGTAGTGAACGCCGGACCGCAGCGCCGCGCGGAACAGCGGCATGACAAACCGCGGGTCGGCGGCGTTCATCAGCACGTCGCAGGAGTGCTCATCGAGCAGGCCTGCGACGGCGTCGGCGTCCCTGGCGTCGATCCGCACCGCGCTGAACCGGTCGCTGGCGGCGGCCGCGCGCTGCGCCCTGGCGATGTCGTAGTCAGAGACGATCAGCTCGGCAAAGGGCCGGCGGGCGGCGATCCGCGCGAACGCGGTCCCGACTCCGCCGGCTCCGACCAGCAGTATCCGCATACTCGCGATCCTAGACCTGGGCGAGCGGGACGCTACCGACGAGACCGGCAGCGTTCGGCGCGTTCTACCACTGAAATCGTTGCCAAGTCGAACAATTCGTGCTAGAACCGTTGCACTCTGGTGGAAATCGCCGCCCGGGTGCAATCTGAGGACCTGATAGGTCAGCCGTACCTGCGGGCCGCGCGGAGGCGGCCGCCGGACACTCGGGAGGGCATTGCACATGGCCACCACCAACCAGGTCGTCGAGCCGGCCGAGCAGTCGGTCGATAAGGGCCTCAAGACCGGTGCGCTCGGGCTGATCTCATCGATCGTCATGGGCGTGGCCTCGACCGCTCCCGCCTACAGCCTGGCCGCCACCCTCGGGTTCATCGCGCTGGTGGCCGGGATCGGCTATCACGCGCCGATGATCGCGCTCGCCGCATTCGTCCCGATGCTGCTCTGCTCGATCGGCTACAGCGAGATGAACAAGGCCGACCCCGATTGCGGCACCACGTTCACCTGGGCCACCCGTGCGTTCGGCCCGAAAACCGGCTGGGCGGGCGGCTGGGGAATCGTCGCCGCGGACATCCTGGTCATGGCCAGCCTGGCCCAGGTGGCCGGGCAGTACGTGTTCTTCCTGGTTGCCGGGCCGAACAGCGCGATCGGGACGAACGCGGCCAGCGGCTGGGTGCTGCTCGTCGGCGTCCTGTGGATCATCGCGATGACGGTGATCTGCTACATCGGCATCGAGGTCTCGGCGAACTTCCAGAAGGCGCTGCTCGGCATCGAGGTCGTCATGCTGCTCGTGCTGTCGGTGACCGCCCTGGTGAAGGTGTTCGGCAGCCACCCGCCGGCCACGGCGGTGCGGCCGCACCTGAGCTGGTTCCTGCCCACGAACCTCCCGCTGTCGGCCTTCATTGGCGGCCTGATCCTCATGCTCTTCATCTACTGGGGCTGGGACACCGCGGTCTCGGTCAACGAGGAGACCAAGGACAAGGCCATCACGCCGGGTCGCGCTGCCGTCATCTCCACCGTGATCCTGCTGGTCACCTACGTCGTGGTGATGCTCGCCGCGCAGTCCATCTCCGGTATCGGCAGCAAGGGAATCGGCCTGGCGAACCCCAACCACGAGTTCGACGTGCTCTCGGTGCTCGGCGGCACGGTCTTCGGCACCAGCGGGTTCGGCTCCTTCGTCGCCAGGCTGCTGTTCCTGATGATCCTGAGCTCCGCGGCCGCCTCCACCCAGACCACGATCCTGCCGACCGCGCGGACCACGCTGTCGATGGCGGCCTACAAGGCGCTGCCGTCCTCGTTCGCGAAGATCAGCCCGAGGTTCCTGACCCCGACCGTCTCCACGATCGTGATGGGCCTGGTCTCGATCGCTCTCTACATCCCGTTCAACTACATCTCTGACGGCAACCCGATCGCCGACGCGGTCACCGCGATCGGGCTGTACATCGCCTTCTACTACGGGATGACCGCGTTCTCCTGCGTCTGGTACTACCGCAAGAACCTGACGAGCAGCGCGCGGAACCTCTGGATGCAGGGCATCCTGCCACTATTCGGTGGCCTCATCATGTACGGCGCCGGCATCTACAGCCTGCAGTCCGACTGGGTCTGGACCAACAGCTACACCTTCTGGACCGTGCCCGGCCTGCACTGGAAGATCGGCGGCATCTTCATCATCGCGTTCGGCGCCGCGCTGGTCGGCTTCGTCGGCGGGATCTACATGCGGTTCATGTCCCCGGCCTTCTTCCGCAAGGAGACGCTGACCAGGGCGACTCCGACGCTCGTGCCCGACGAGTAGCCCGCGCCTCCGGCGAGCCTGCCCCGATTGTCGGTGCCGGCTGGCACAGTGGCGGTCATGAGCTTATGGAGGCACGATGAGTGTCATGACCGCCACAGGGATCGGCTTGCCGACGGACCGGCCGCTCACCGTCGCCGATCTGGATCTGCTGCCGGACGACGGCAACAAGTACGAGCTCGATGACGGGGTGCTGGTCGTGTCGCCGGCGCCTGCGATCAATCACCAGCTCGTGCTGACGCGGCTGACGGTCTTGCTGGAGATGGCTCGCCCGCCCAAGTTCCTGGTCCTGCCCGGTCCTGGAGTGGAGATGAGCGCGCACCAGTACCGGATCCCCGACCTGGTCGTCGTGCGCGCCGACGCGATCGGCATCGAGGACACGTCGGTCACCAAGCCGCCGGTCCTGACCGTCGAGATAGCGTCGCCGTCCACGGCAATCTACGACCGGAACAGGAAGAAGGATGTCTACGCGGGCTTCGGCATCGCGTCGTACTGGATCGTCACGCCGAGCTTGGACAAGCCGCGGCTGACCGCATTCGAGCTGCGGCGCGGCAGCTACCGCCAGGTTGCCGAGGTGGGCGGCGGCGAGGTGTTCGCTGCCCGCCGGCCGTTCCCGGTCGAGATCGTGCCAGCGGCGCTGGTCGCCGGACCCTGGTAGCACTGACCGGCGCGGGGCGGCCGGCCGATCGCGCCGGGCGCGCAGTGTCGGCTCCAGCGCCTATGGTGAGCAGGTGACGATGACGGCGCCTGACTCGCTTCTGGAAGGGCTGAACCCGCAGCAGCGCGCGGCGGTGCTGCACGAGGGCGGCCCGCTGCTGATCGTGGCCGGAGCGGGGTCGGGCAAGACGCGGGTGCTGACCCACCGGATCGCCTACCTGGTTGCCGAGCGCGAGGTCGCGCCGTCGGAGATCCTGGCGATCACGTTCACGAACAAGGCCGCCGGGGAGATGGCGGCCCGCGCCCAGGCGCTGACCGGCGCCCGGGCGCGCGGCATGTGGCTGCTGACGTTCCACTCGGCGTGCGTGCGGATCCTGCGCAGGGAGGCGGCCAGGCTCGGCTACCCGTCCTCGTTCACGATCTACGACCAGGCCGACTCCGAGCGGCTGATGGCGCTGGTCTGCCGCGAGCTCGACCTTGACCCCAAGTACCACCCGCCGAGGGCGATGGTCGGCCGGGTGTCGACGCTGAAGAACGAGCTCGTCGACTACGAGACTGCCGGGTCCAAGGCGAGCGGGTACCGGGAGAAGGCGCTGGCCGAGGCCTACGGCGAGTACCAGCGGCGGCTGGTGGCGGCCGGCGCGATGGACTTCGACGACCTGATCATGGTGACCGTCAACCTGCTCCAGGCGTTCCCCGAGGCGGCGCTTGCCTACCGCAGGCGGTTCAGGCACGTGCTCGTCGATGAGTACCAGGACACCAATCACGCGCAGTACGTGCTGATCAGGGAGCTGGTCGGCGGCCAGCAGGCCAGCCAGCTCGCCGACGACCAGTTCCTGCCGCCCGCCGAGCTCTGCGTGGTCGGCGACGCCGACCAGTCCATCTACGCGTTCCGCGGCGCGACCATACGCAACATCACCGAGTTCGAGCGCGACTTCCCTGGCGCGCGGGTGATCCTGCTCGAGCAGAACTACCGGTCCACGCAGAACATCCTGGCCGCCGCCAACGCGGTCGTCGCGCGCAACACCGGCCGGATGCCGAAGAGCCTGTGGTCCGAGGCCGGCGACGGCCCGCCCATCGTCGGCTACGTGGCCGACAGCGAGCACGACGAGGCGGCGTTCGTCACCGAGGAGGTCGACCGGCTCTCCGACAGCGGCGACGCCATCCCGGGCGACGTGGCGGTGTTCTACCGCACCAACGCCCAGTCCAGGGTGTTCGAGGAAGTGTTCATCAGGGCCGGGCTGCCGTACAAGGTGGTCGGCGGCGTCCGGTTCTACGAGCGGCGCGAGGTCCGCGACCTGCTCGCCTACCTGAGGCTGATCGCCAACCCGGCGGACGAGATCTCGCTGCGCCGCGTGGTCAACGTGCCGCGGCGCGGCATCGGCGACCGTGCGCTCGAGTACGTCGCCGCGCTGGCAGCCAGGGACCGGATCAGCTTCGCGGCCGCGCTCGAGCGGCCGCAGGACGTGCCGGGGCTGCCGGCCCGCTCGGCCAGGGCGATCGAGGCGTTCAACGTGCTGATCGGCGAGCTGCGGCAGGCCGCCGCGTCGGGCACTCCGGTCGGCGACCTGGCCGAGGCGATACTCGACCGCACCGGCTACATCGCCGAGCTCGAGGCGTCCTCCGACCTGCAGGACGCCGGCCGGGCGGAGAACCTGACCGAGCTTGTCTCGGTCGCCAGGGAGTTCGACGCGAGGGAGGCCGGCGGCGGGCTTGCCGCCTTCCTCGAGCAGGTCTCCCTGGTCGCGGACGCGGACGAGATCCCCGCGGGCGACGACCACGGCGGCATGGTCACGCTGATGACGCTGCACACCGCCAAGGGGCTCGAGTTCCCCGTGGTGTTCCTGACCGGCATGGAGGAGAACGTCTTCCCGCACGAGCGCTCGGTCAACGACGACCGCGAGCTCGAGGAGGAGCGCAGGCTCGCCTACGTCGGGATCACCAGGGCGATGCAGCGGCTGTACCTGACCCGCGCCGTCGCCAGGGCATGGTGGGGCAGGCCCGCCTACCACAAGCAGTCCAGGTTCCTGACCGAGATACCCGCGCACCTGATCGACTGGCGCCGCGACGCCTCCGCCGCGCTGTCCGCCGCGCCGCCCGCCTCGGAGCGGCTGGCTAGGCGGCCAGGCATGAGCGCCGTGGGCAACCGGCCTGTCCCCTCGCTCCAGCCCGGTGACCTGGTCAACCATGACAGCTACGGACTCGGCCGGGTGCTGTCGGTCGAGGGCAGGGGCGACGACCCTGAGGCCAAGGTCGACTTCGGCGAGGAGTACGGCATCAAGCACCTGCTGTTGCGTTATGCCCCGATAGAAAAGCTCTAGGTGGCGCGGCTATTCGCTGCCTTGCCTGCGGTACCGGCGCGGACGCCGGGCGGATACCCTGCCGAGTGAAGCACTCGCGGCGGGAAGGTGCGGCAGATGGGCAGCATCCGGGTCATCATCGCCAAGCCAGGCCTTGACGGTCACGACCGCGGCGCCAAGGTAGTGGCCAGGGCACTGCGCGACGCCGGCGTCGAGGTGATCTACACCGGGCTGCACCAGACCCCCGAGCAGATCGTGGCCGCCGCGCTGCAGGAGGACGTGGACGGGATCGGGCTCTCGATCCTGTCCGGCGCGCACATGACGCAGTTCGCCCGGGTGCTCGAGCTGCTTCGCGAGCAGAACGCGGCCGACATCACGGTCTTCGGCGGCGGCATCATCCCCGACGCCGACATCGCCGAGCTGCGCGCCATGGGGGTCGCCAAGATCTTCACGCCCGGGGCGCCCACCCACGAGATCGTCGACTGGGTGCGCTCGGAGCTCGGCGCCAAGGCGGAATCGCGGACCGGCTGAGCGAACGGCGGCCGGCCGGACGCTAGGCTGCGTGGCGGACCCGCCGCGCTCCCGGCGGCTCCGTGCGCATGCAGGTAGGGCATCGCTGCGCGTCGCAGCGCCAGTCAGGACGGACCCAGACGTGGACCTGTTCGAGCATGAAGCGAAAGAGCTCTTCGCCGAGTACGGCGTCCCCGTGCAGCCGGGCAAGGTCGCCCACACCGCCGAGGAGGCGCGCGCGATCGCGGCCGAGTTCGCCGCCGCAGGCCACCCCCTGGTGGTCGTGAAGGCGCAGGTCAAGACCGGCGGCCGGGGGAAGGCTGGCGGAGTGAAGCTGGCCGACGGCCCTGACGAGGCGGAGGCGAAGGCGCGGCAGATACTCGGCATGGACATCAAGGGCCACACCGTGCACAAGGTCCTGATCGCCGCGGCCTACGACATCTCCGAGGAGTACTACCTGTCGTTCCTCGTGGACCGGGCCGGACGGCAGTTCATGTCGATCTGCTCGGTGCAGGGCGGGGTGGAGATCGAGGAGGTCGCGCACACCAACCCGGAGGCGGTGGCGCGGATCGGCATCGACCCGCAGGCCGGGGTTGACCGGGCCAAGGCGGCGGAGATCATCGCGGCCGGGAGGCTCCCCGGCAAGGCGGTGGACGGCGCCGCCGAGCTCGCCGAGCGGCTGTGGGCCGTGTTCACCGACGAGGACGCCACCCTGGTCGAGGTCAACCCGCTGGCGCTGACCACCGACGGGCGGGTCGTCGCGCTTGACGGCAAGGTCACCCTGGACGACAATGCGGCCTTCCGGCAGGAGCACGGCAGGTTCGCCGATCCGTCGGCGACCGACCCGATCGAGGCACGCGCCAAGGCCAAGCACCTGAACTACGTCAAGCTCGACGGCGCGGTCGGCATCATCGGCAACGGCGCCGGCCTGGTGATGTCCACGCTCGACGTGGTCGCCTACGCCGGGGAGGAGTTCGGCTGCATCAGGCCGGCCAACTTCCTCGACATTGGCGGCGGCGCGTCCGCCGAGGTCATGGCCAACGGCCTGGAGATCGTGCTGTCCGACCCCTCCGTGCGCGCCGTGCTCGTCAACGTATTCGGCGGCATCACCTCATGCGACGCGGTCGCCGACGGGATCGTCACGGCGCTCGGGATCCTGGCCGACCGCGGCGAGCCCGTCGGGCTCCCGATCGTGGTGCGGCTGGACGGCAACAACGCCGCTGAGGGCCGCCGGATCCTGACCGAAGCGGCGATCGGCGTGGTGGAGCAGGTGGCGACCATGGACGACGCGGCGCGGCGCGCCGCCGAGCTGGCCAGCCTGGCCGCGACGGGAGCATGAGATGGCGATCTTCCTGACCGAGCAGAGCCGGGTCATCGTCCAGGGCATCACCGGCTCGGAGGGGCGCAAGCACGGCGCCCGCATGATCGCGGCCGGCACGAACGTGGTCGGCGGCACCAACCCGCGCAAGGCGGGCCAGTCCGTCCAGCTTGGCGAGTCAGGCGTGCCGGTGTTCGGCACGGTCGGCGATGCGATGGCGGCCACCGGGGCCGACGTGTCGGTGGTGTTCGTGCCGCCGGCAGGGACCAAGGACGCCGTGATCGAGGCGGTGGACGCCGGGATCGGGCTGGTGATCGTGATCACCGAGGGGATCCCCGTGCACGACACCGCGGCGTTCTGGGCGCATGCCTGCGCGCGCGGCAACGCCACCAGGATCGTCGGCCCGAACTGCCCTGGCGTGGCCTCGCCAGGCAAGTCCAACGCGGGCATCATCCCGGCCGACATCACCACCGAGGGCCGGATCGGCCTGGTCTCCAAGTCGGGCACGCTGACCTACCAGATGATGTACGAGCTGCGCGACATCGGCTTCTCCACGGCGGTGGGGATCGGCGGCGACCCGATCATCGGGACCACGCACATCGACTGCCTGCGGGCGTTCGAGGCGGACCCGGAGACCGACGCGGTCGTGATGATCGGCGAGATCGGCGGCGACGCCGAGGAGCGGGCGGCCGCGTTCATCGAGGCGAACATGACCAAGCCGGTGGTCGCCTACGTGGCCGGGTTCACCGCGCCCGAAGGCAAGACGATGGGGCACGCGGGAGCGATCATCTCCGGCTCGGCCGGGACGGCGCAGGCCAAGAAGGAGGCGCTGGAGAAGGTCGGCGTCAAGGTCGGGCGGACTCCCAGCGGGACCGCGGGGCTGATCAGGGAGCTGATGCAGGGGCGGTAAATGCCAGTCGGCCGGAAGACCTAGCGCGGCCGGGGCCGCACCGACGGATAACCCCGGCCATGCTAGAACGCACTGGCCGGCGTCACCGTCGGCACGGCCAGGCTGCAGTTTTGGCTGATTCGGCGCGCCTCCCCCGGAGGCGGCGCACCGGCAGTCAATGTGGAGCTTGTGACGACTTCTGGCCTGCGGTCCCGGCTTGGCGGGCAGAAGACGGCTGGACCCGTGGGGTCGGACGCGCCTAGGCGCGTGGGCGGGCGCAGCGAGGCGGGTGAGGCCGCGGGTGGGGCGGGGCGGCCGCTGTTCGTTGCGGGGGTGTCAGCGGCGTGCGGGGCCGCGGGGATCGGGCTGGCGGCGCTCACCATTCTCGCCGTGGTGGGGTGGGTGGCCGCGCCGCATCCGGATGTCGGGCTGGTGGGCGTGCTGCGCACGGCGGCTGTGCTCTGGCTGGTGGGGCATCACGTGGCGGTGCAGGTGAGCGGTGCCGGGCGGATCGGCATGCTGCCGCTCGGGCTGGTGCTGCTGCCTGCGCTGCTGCTGCGGCGGGCCGGGCGGTCGCTGGTCGCCGGCCATAGCGTGACCGGGCTGCGCCAGGTGCTCGTGGTCGCGCTGAGCGTGGCGGTGCCCTACGCCGTGCTGGCCGGGGCGCTCGCGCTGGCCAGCAGGTCAGCGCTCGCGGCTGCCTCGCTGCCGCAGGCACTGGTCGCCGGGTTCGTGGTGGCGTTCGCCGCGACCGCGCTCGGCGCCGCCCGCGCGGTCGCACCGTGGTCGCAGCTCGGCGCGCTGATGTCGCCGCGGACTCGTTCGGTGCTCGCTGGCACGGCCGGCTCGCTCGCCGTGCTGGTCGCGGCCGGTGCCACGGCGACCGCGCTGGCGCTGGCCGGTGACGTGCACAAGTTCGGCGCCGTCTACGACCTGCTCGACCCCGGCGTGGTCGGGGCCGGGCTGCTCTTCCTCGCCCAGCTCGCCTACCTGCCGAACGCGGTCCTCTGGGCCATCGCCTACATGCTGGGGCCCGGTTTCGCCGTGGGAGCGGGCACGGTGGTGGCGCCCACCGGCTCGGTGACCGGCGCGCTGCCTGCGTTCCCGCTGCTTGCCGTGCTACCGGGCGGGACCCCTGGCTCGGGGTCAGGCTGGATCGGCGCGCTGGTGCTCGCAGTTCCCTACCTGGCCGGGATCGTCGGCGGACTGCTGGTGGTCAGGCTGGCCCCGACCGCCGTGCTCGAGGCGGCGCCGATCAGGGGATTCTGCTGCGGGCTGCTCACCGGCGGCGTGCTCGGCGTGCTGACAGCGTTCGCCGGCGGCCCGCTGGGCGACGGCCGGATGACCGACGTGGGGCCATCCGCGTGGCAGGTCGCCACCGTCGCCGCGCTCGAGGTCGGGATCGCGGCCGCGATCACCGCTGGCGCCGCCAACTGGCGTTACGTCAGGGCGCACTGGTCGCCGCAGACCGGGCTCGGCCCCGCGGCCGCCGCAGAGCCCGGCGGCGGTCGGGCCGGCACCGAGCCAGGTCCCGGCCAGTCAGAGCCGGGGCGCCATGTCATCTACCTCGACCGGTGGGCCGGCGACCTGGATGCGCCGCCACCGCAGCCGGATCGGGCCGGCCCGTCGGCGTTGCCCTGATCTCATCTTTGACCCCCGCCGCTCGCTCGCCTGGCGGCCGGGGTCGCCGGTCGCCGGGCCGCGGTTAGGGCGCCCGCTTCTCGCTGCTCGCGAACGCGCTCGATCCCAGGTGGATCGACTTGTAGAACTTGGTCATGCAGGCATGCTGCTGCGTCGAGTTCTGCGCCTGGCTGAGGCACTTCACGTAGTTGCTCACCGGGGTGGGGAATGCGAGGTAAGTGGCCAGTATCGGCACCGAGATCACCATGGCGAGCGCGCCGAGCACGATGCCCGCAATCGCGCCGCGCGGCCGGAAGGTGCCGGTCCGCCTGGCCTTGAGCACCGCGGTGATCCCGATCACGCATCCGGCGAGCCCGATCACCGCGCTGAACACGAGCAGGTAGACGCCACGGCTCAGGTCGGCGCCGAGCCCGAACAGCGCGACGAGGCTCAGCAGACCGAGCGCGAACGCGGCGATGGCGCGCTGCCTGAGCTCGCGCTCCGGCGGCCTGCTTGGCCGCTGCCTGACCGGTCGCTGCCCCGTCGGCCTCTGCCTGGTCGGCCTCTGCCCGGTCGGCCTCTGCC
>Ga0335078_10010700_pt1 | contig 13585 bp, 17 predicted proteins | sample Lox_Sample_32_FD_206711 | JGI IMG/M metagenome (GOLD analysis project Ga0335078, IMG submission 206711) | Soil microbial communities from Loxahatchee National Wildlife Refuge, Florida, United States - Lox_Sample_3.2 | ecosystem: Environmental > Terrestrial > Soil > Wetlands | place: USA...
CAGAACGATGATGAATTCCAGCATGTGCTCTTAGCTACCCACGTACGGCGAAACATGCAGACGACCCTGGCGCCGACGGCCGGGGCCGCGCCCGCGCCCGCTGGGTGAGGCCGAGGCCGCACTGCGGCGTTTGGCGCGACTCCGCGAGGTACGCTAGCCTTAGTGCCCGGCTGGGGATGGCACCCCAGTCAGTTTTATGCTCACGGATGGCCGCAGGCGGTGGTGCGGCCCCCAGAGCACCTGGCCCCGTCGTCTAGCGGCCCAGGACGCCGCCCTCTCAAGGCGGTAGCGCCGGTTCAAATCCGGTCGGGGCTACTCAAGAAGTAGCAGGTCAAGGGCCTGATCGCTGATCACGGCGGTCAGGCCTTGATCATCGGTCCGTCGTTTGTCCGTGAGGTTCGTCGTCAGCCGGCGACAGTCGCTGTCCCTACAAGGCGCACTACGGCACGATCTGAAGGCGGGGCGGCAGCTGTTATGAACACGGCGACGGCCCGAAACTCCTAGCTCCGCGCGCGTCCCAGCTGTCTCTCGCGCGCACGCCGACTGCGAAATTCTGCTTACCTCGTCAACGATTGGGTCTGCCTCGGCTGCAGTCGGGCGGGGGAAGCGTTTCGGCCGGGTCCCGCCGTAACTCAGTCGCTTGGTGTGACCAGGCTGCCTAGCCTGATCACCGTGGAAGCTGAGATGGCACAGGATGATAAGAGCGATGACGCTCCCACTCCGGAGGAGCTGTCGGACGGTATCGCCCGCCTTCTGACCGAGGTGGAGGATGCGTTTGCCTCCGATCGGTGGGCGATCCTCGACAGAGGCAGCGAGCACGTCACCTGGCTGCTTTACGACGGAGCCGCGCTGCGCCACTGCTGCCGGTTGCTGTATGAGATGGAGATAGCGGCCGCGGCCAGGCTGGAGTTGGCGGTCCGGCTGCTTGCCCGTGCTCACCTTGAGACGTGGCTGACTGGTCTCTACATCCACTACGGCGGTTTTGAGGCCGTGGAACGAGTAGCCCAGGACACCCGCTACGCTCTCGAAGCCACGGACCACGAGGCCAGGCTGTTCGACCAGTGGCTGACGGCCGAGCAGAAGTCGGCGCGCAAGCGCGCCCGAAAAGTTGAGCAGGCGAACAAGGGCATGAGCCAGTGGAATAAGGCGAATCCGGAAGGGCCGGCCAAGGCCATGCTCGATGAACCCTACGTGCCTCAGCTGCAGCCGACAGGACTCGATCTGAGTGATCGCATCGCGGCCTTCGGAGATTACGAGGCACGCTCGCTGCCAGTGTCGGAGATCGTGGACGCGCTAACCAAGCTCGCCCCCGAGAAGGCCTTCGGCCGGGAGAGCTTCCGCCCGCTTTACCTCATCTACCGGGTGCTGTCGACCATCGGTGCGCATGCCAGCCTGAACATCTTGGAGGCGTACCTGAACCCAGGACCATCAGGCCGGTTTATCCGGATTGCGCCGCTGCCGGCCAACGGATCGATGATCGATAACGCCCGCATAACCGCACTCCACGGAACGGCGTTCCTGGCCAGTGCTGTCCTCGGCGAGCAAGGAAGCCCCACGCCAGTGGCTGACGAGATCCGCGCGTGGCTGATGCCAGATCCCACGGGCCGTGCAGCCTGGGCACCTGGCGTGTAGAGGCATCATCGAACCGCCGCCCGCTAGAACGGTGTACGCGGCTTGCGGCGAACCCGCCCGACCCGCGTTATTGCTTTGGGAGCAGGAGGCCGCGGGTTCGAATCCCGCCATCCCGACCAAACATGCAGGTCGTAAGCGCCGCTGCGGAGTGTCGGCAGACTCTGAAGATCGTTTGACCGTCATCTGACCGTGAAGTTGAACGCCACCCGGTGGCAGCGACTGTCATGGATTGGACTGCACCGTCACGATCTACGGGCGTGCCGATGGCTCACGTTGAACAGATTTCAAGATCCCTCGGATGGTTCCATAATTCCAGCTAGGAGTTGATTTTCTCTAGGACGGTGCGATTACGGAGGATTTTCGGGCGCATGCATGACCTGCCTAGTGGGTCGAGGAGGACAAGCCGGTCTGCACCCACCGGGCCCTCCTGCCTGAAAACTAGAGCAGATGTTCACGACTGTGCTGGCCAGTAGGGTCATGAAGAACTCGCCTGCTGAGTCGAACTCCGGGCCCAACGCAGCTCGTGACGGCCAGTGTGCACGGCCTGGACAACCGCCATCATGAACTGGTGAGTTCGACTCCGCTCTGGGTGCCGCTTGTCGTGGCTGGCATGGGTGTAGCGGGCACTTTGGGCGGCGGGATCGCCGGTGCAGTCTTCACGCGACGCTGGACCGAACGGCGGGAGGAGCTGGCCTGGGCCCGTGAGCGGCGGCGCGAGCGCGAACGGTGGGCCCGTGAGGACCAAGCCCGGACGTTCGAGCACCGCCGCGAGGCGTACATCGATTTCTACGTGGCTGTGAAGGCGCTAGCGCGGACGGCCTACAACCATGGCTTCGGCTTGATCGACGAGGAGGAGCTTCCTGAGGGCTGGCAGGACGATGCTGCTGCAAAGCTCCGCCGACTGGAGTTCTACGCCGATCGTGAGCTGGCCGCAGCCGCGTCAAGGGCCTACGGTGCGGCCTGGTCCTGGGGCGTCTACGGCAAGTACAACGATCCTGACGACTCGGATTTCCATGAGCGCCAGCAGAAGTACGACGATGCTGAGCTGGAGATGCTCCAGCTCATGCGGAACAGGCTGGCAATACCCGAAGGCGATCTGGAGCTACCGCCTCCTGGGTACTCCTACGAGTCTCCGGCCTAGGTTCCGTTGCCGCTGATGGCCGTCCAGCAGGCCTTGGTCTGTCATGGGACCGTCTCGGCACCCTCCGGCAGCTTGCCGTACTTCGCCAGCATCGTTCGCAGCCTGATGTCCGGGGTTGATCCTGGCTTGAAATTGGTGTGCAGCCCTTTTGGGCCGATCTAGCTTTGGGCCGCCAGGAAATCCGCGCAGATATTCGCAGGTCACAGGCAGACAGTGCCTCGTGGGATCCTGAAAATCGACGCCAGGACGGCTTTAGGCAGGGCTGGCAGTGTCTGACATGTCCCGTCGTTGTAGCGACTTGACCATGTAGATCACCCGATACGAGTACCCGCTCCAGAGCAAGTAGAAATAACCTACCGACCCAGCAAGGTAGAGCCAGAATAGGCTAGCTTCAATCAATAGATTGTTCTGGTTAACAAGGTTCAGGAGGACGGCCGCGCAGGTTGCTGTCAGTGTCGACGGCAGCACGATAGCCCGTGAAAGAGTCGCCCATCTACACGGGCACCAGCTTGCTGCATTAGGCCTGTAGCCGAGATAATGCATCAGCAGCCACCGGGCGCCTCTGACGGCCACATAACCTTCGCCTGCGAGGAGAACAGCCACTAGACCATAAATCCATGAGCCATTCTCCACCGCGAAACAGGCTGCAAAGACAACAATTGGCAGCGGGCCAGCATACAGAACAAGGCCGATCGAAGGCGTGAATGCCCGGCTGAGCAGCGATTGACGTGCAGTGCCCGTGCACACCCGGCTGATATGTGGTGCAGAGAGCCAGAGACGCACTGCGTAGCGCGTGCCGTGTATCAGCCGAGTAATCGGCATGGCCTCGTCGCCCTGCAGTATGTGTTGCAGCTCGGGAAGCCACGCCTCGTCGTAAAGCTCGGTCCGGAACTCAGGTGCTATGCGCCTGGACGCCGCAGCCAGCAATGCGAGCGGTATGCGGTCGAGCCGGGCTCGGATCTCGTCACTGACAAGCTCACCTACCGCGGCGATCAGGACGGCCACCACCAGGCCGAGAAGGTACTTGGCGGCGATCATGACTTGCCGTCCTGGAGGCGAAGGAGTGGGCGGAAGCGGGGCGGGCGAAGCTGATCGCTTAGCTCTGCCAATTCCAGATGAGCCGCCTGTGCTCCGTCGGGAGTCAGGCGGTAGAGGCGCCGGGCCGGGCGGCCGGTCGCGACGGGATCGATAGCTTCCTGCTCGCTGGCAAGCCAGCCTGCGCGTTGCAGCCGGGCCAGGATCACATACAGGGTTCCTGAAGCTAGTCCAGTAGATCGCATCAGGTTGAAGCCGTAGCAGGGCTCGCTCGGATGCTCCAGGAACTGGCGAAGCACGCGGGCCACGGTCGTGGTGATGCGGATCTCGTCGACAGGCACGTAGGAAATCTACATAGGGGTAGATGCGCAACCTAGCTGACACGCCGCAAGCTCCGCGACGATTTCGCGGCCATGGGCCGCTGCCATATCGACGAGCTGCCCATCAGTCACGCGATTCAGCCGAGCAGGCAAACGCGGCTGCTGGGACGCTTGCCGCGATCGAACGTGACCGTCGGCACGACGAGCTAGCCCCCGAGTTCGAGCTGAAGGTAGCCGAGACGGGCGGAGAACATGCCAATCTGCAGGTGATGCTGGCAGGCGGCAGGCTGGAGGGTCTGGAGGAGTAACGCTCACGATTCTCGATGAGACCGGCAGGGACCACGGGGCACATGGCCTCCCCGACCGTGTGACCCAGGAACAGGCTGAGGCCTTCGTCTGGGGCCCTGGCCGGACGAGCGCGACGAAGCCCCAAGCTGAGTAGTCGGAAGTGCCGTCCAGCTTTGGCTCGGTGGCATGATCGGTCAGGTCTGGGAGCTTCTTACTGCCGGGTGTCTGCACCAGATCTTCGCGGGCTCGGCTTACGATCAAGGTAGACGACGGAAGGTGTACAGGATGGCGTCGGCCACCGAGGAACTCCTGGCGTTTCCCGACACCCGCGCCCGTCAGCTTGCCCGGGTGTCGATGTGGCGGCTGCGTTACTGGGAAGAGACTGGCCTGGTAGTTCCGTCGATCAGGCGTCAGCTGAGCCCGAAGAACACTGTCCGGTTGTACAGCTTCCAGGACCTTCTGTCGCTACTCGTGGTGGCGGAGCTGCGGACTGAGCGGGACATGTCACTGCAGCACATCCGGCGTGTGGTGGAGCATCTGCGGTCTCGCGGCTATGAGGCGCCGCTACGGGAGCTGACGTTCGCCACCGTCGGTCAGGAGATCTATTTCCAGCATGCGGACGGTTCCTGGGAAGGTGACCTGCGTCCGGATCAGGTCGTACTGGAGAAAGTCCTGCGCTTGGACCGGTTGCGGGCACGGATCACCCGGGCCTCCGAGCGCCCGGCAGATGATGCGGGGCAGGTAGTCAGGAAGCGTGGCGTGCATGCCAGTTCGCCGGTCTTTGCAGGTACCCGGATTCGGGTGTCGACTGTGCAGGACTACCTGCGGCACGGCTACGACATCGATGCGATCTTGGCGGCATTCCCGGATCTGAAGGCCGCTGATGTGGCCGAGGCGTCCCGGCTCCTGGCTGCGGCCGGGTAGTGCGCTTCCTGCTCGATAATGATGTAGACGCCGCCGTCGGCCGGATGCTGCGGCGCAGAGGCCATGAGTGCCTGACAGCAAGCCAGGTCGGGTTAGCTGTCGCGAGTGATGACGCGCTGACGGTCTGGGCATCTGAGCGTCGGGCCGTGGTGGTCAGCACCGACCGGGAGTTCAGCCGCAGGCGGATGAAGAATGCCATCGGGCACCATGTGTGGCTGCGCTGTCTGGACTGGGAAGCCGACTCTGTTCTTGAAGCTCACCTGGCCGAGATTGTCAGTCGGCTTGAGGCGCGCAGCGACCTCACGATCCGCATCTCAGTAGATGGCCTGATCGACTCGTCCGCTTGGTCTTAGTGTCGGCTCAAGCCGGCTGAAGGCGGCGACGGCAGTTTGGGCAGCCAGTCTTTGGCAGGTCATGGACCAGGCGCGACGATAGTCTGACTCGGTGGTCGATTGGGGTGGCAAGGTCGCGGCGTGGTTCGGCGGGGTCACCGCCGCCGCTGCGGCGCTAGCTGGGCTGATCTCTGCGACGGCCAAGCCGCCACTTCACGGCCTGCCGCTCCTCGGGTTCATCATCCTGATCGTGATCGCCATGGTCTCCTTCCTCGGGCTGCTGTTCACTGGGCCGCGAGCGGCGTGGACCGCTTGGCGTAGCCGGAGCAACAAACCTGCATCTCCGTCAGAGGACCGACCCGAGGCGTCCGGCCCGCTCACCCCCTCGGGGACGGCGGCAGTGACTGATCGATGGCAGCCGACGATCAACGGTGTCAGCTCGGAGATGATCCAGCTGCAGAACAACAGCATGAACCATCCTGGCTATACCGCCCGCTTTTCGATGGCCAGTCCGCCGCCGTCGGTGCGTGTCGGCTTGAGCATCGCCTGCGCTCAGCTTGAGGCAACAGCGTCGACGTCAGACCTCAGGGCCAAGTTCCTACGCTTCCTTGGCCAGCCAGCAGTCATGGACTTGGTTCGCGAGCTGACGGAGATCAGCCCGGGCGCCACCTGGACGGCGCGGGATGACAATCCACCCTTCAACTTCGGCGCCGTACTCTCTCTGGCCGGGCATGAGGAGGAGGCGCCGATCGCCTGGGCGCGCATCCTGCTTCCAGAGAACCTGACGCAGCAGTATGGCCGCGACGCTCGCTGCGCCTACCTGGTGCTCTACGTCGAGCCGCGTACGGATGCAGGAGTTCCAGCTCCGCCCGCCAGCCTCGCCGTCTGGCATCAGCGGCTGAGCGCGGCCCTCCAGTTGCCCGGCACTATGGCCGGATTTCTCACAGGCGACCTGGGCCTGGCCACCGCATTCGATCCGGCCGCCCAGGTAGGGGTCTGGCTGAAGGCGCCTCGTCATCTCACGGAACTGGTCGAGGTTGACGCGTTCGAAAGCGTGCCAGGCTCGGTGCAGTCGAACTGGTTCATGGGCTTCGCCATCGCTAGCGCCGGGGGATATCGGCTAGCCGACGCTGCGGTGGCCTGGCTACGGCAGATGTGTGATTCCGCCCTGCACCTCGATGACTATGAATCGGCTCTTGCCAGTCTCCGGCCACAGCCACGGTCGAGCACCTCTCGGCTGGGGGTGCGCATCTCACGCGGTCCCGAGTGGGACACCTGGCAGAACCTGGCCTACATCGTGGCCCTTCAGGTGGACGTAACGAACTCGACCGACAGCAGGATCAGGCTCGCCACGGTTGGCTTCGGCAGCGACTGGGATGGCCAGCCGCCCGGCGAGCTCCCACCATTGAGCCCAGAACAGCGGAGCGCGCTGGACGCAGAGGTCAGCGCGATACGCAAGTACCGCTTCCAGCCAGAACTGCACAGCCTCCAGTACGTGCCTGCCGAGGGGTCGGTAACGGGCTGGGTCGTGACCACAGCAACTCGTCCGCCTCTCGGTGGTACGCCGCGGCTGACGCTCCTCATACGGGAGGCTGTCGGCAGCCAATATCAAGTAGTGATCCCGCGCACCGATCCGCAGATCGTTAGCTCGCCTGCGGGCTGACTGCAGGGTGCATGTCTCCTTCGCCTGCAGCTTGCACCATACCCCTGAGGTAAGTGTGCTTCCTCATGCTGCATAATTCCATCAGGCTGTATCGGATATTCAATAGTGTCAGCGAATCGCGATCTGTTCGGTATACGACTTCCCGGCAGCGTACGCGGAGCAAGATATTCATATCCATTGTTTATCTCTGGACCTGGCGCGGCCCTGAGATAAACAATGGAGCGAGCATCACCGCCAGCCCAGGCGTTTCACGGCCCAGGCGTCGGGGGTGCTCGAGGACCGGGCGCGGTCCTGGGGCATTGGTTCAGCATCGATCGAGGTGGTTGTGGTGTCGGGACGAGGAGTGCGGCGGCGGGCGAGGCAAGAGGTGTCACGCCCGCGGGTCGTGCAGTTCTCGCTCACTGAGGAGGAGTTTCAGGAGGTCAGCGAGGCGGCGGAGCGATGCGGGCTGGCGCGAGGTGCTTTCGCGGCCGAGGCCGCACTGGCAGCCGCGCGCGGCAGTGAGCCGGCAGTTTGGTCGCCGGTGCGGGAGGCGCTGGTGGAGCTGATCGCGGCTGCCGGGCTGGTGGGCCGGGTAGGGACGAACCTGAACCAGGCGGTCGCTCGGCTCAATGCGACCGGCCAGCGCGGGGAGGACCTGCTTCCGGCGGCACAATTTTGTGTGCGAGTGATCCGGCGGCTGGACGAGACCGCAGAACGATTGCGGCGCAGTGTTCCGTAACGCGACTGGAAATGCTCCGTGATCGGGAGAGTGCTCCGTGGAACGGATGCACGGCGGCTGTTGTATTACTTGTACGGCCCGGGAAAAGCTAATGAGCACGCCGACCCGCACCTGGTCGCCGGATTCCGCGATCCGGGAGACATTGAACCGGAACACCACCCCGGCCAGGCCCGTGATTTCCGGCGGCTGGCGGGGCTGCTGGCCCAGCCACTGGTCGCGCTGGCCGGGCCGGGGCATGCGCAGCCGGTGTGGCATTGCGCGGTGCGCGCCGCTCCTGCCGACCGGTTGCTGTCGGATGCGGAGTGGGCGCAGGTCGCGGCGGGGATCATGGATCGTACCGGGCTCGCGCCAGCCGAGGATGATCTGGGCGTGCGCTGGGTCGCGGTCCGCCACGCCGCTGATCACATTCACATTGTGGCCACGCTGGCGCGCCAGGACGGCACCCGGGCCAGGGTCTGGAATGACTTTTACCGGGTGCGGGAGGCCTGCCAGCAGGCCGAGGCACGATTCGGGTTGCGGCCGACCGCTCCGGCGGATCGCACCGCGGCCCGGTGCCCGTCCCGGGCCGAGGCGGAGCAGGCGGCCCGGCGCGGCTGGGATGAGCCTCCGCGGGTAAGGCTGCGGCGCGAGGTGTGTACCGCCGCAGCGGGAGCGCACACGGAACAAGAGTTCTTCGCCCGTCTGGCTGAAGCCGGGGTATCGGTCCGGCGCCGGTACAGCATCACCGCGCCGGGCCAGGTAACCGGGTACGCAGTTGGGCTGCCCTGGCATACGGCCAGGGCCGGGCAGATCGTGTGGTACGGGGGCGGGAAGCTGGCCGCCGACCTGAGCCTGCCTAAGCTGCGCTGCCGCTGGCGTAGGCCCAGCACGGAGCCGGGCCTGTTCCGCGGAGAGGGCCTTCCCGCTGCCGTGGCACGCACTGTGCTTCGCCGTCTGGTGGGCGAGGCGGCGGAGCAGGCTCGTGATGACACGAGTTTCTTCGTCCGGCTGCGGGAGACCGGGGTGCTGGTGCGGATGCGGTTCAGCGAGACGTGCCCTGGTCAGATCACGGGATACGCGGTCAGCTTGCCTGGCCATCATGACGGCGGCGGGATGCCGTCGTGGTACGGCGGCGGGCGGCTGGCAGCCGGGCTGACGTTGCCCCGCCTGCGGCGTGGCTGGGCGGTGTCCCGGAACGCCCCGGAACGCTCCGGAACATTCCGGAGCACGATCCGGGAACGGGAGGCGATCTTCGATCATGCGGCCCGCCAGTCCCGGATCGCCGCGGAGCACATCCGGTGTTCAGCCCACAGAGACCCCGCTGCGGCGGCGGACGCGGCGTGGGCGGCGGCCGACGCCTTGCATGTCGCGGCGCGGGTCCTGCGCAGTCCGGAACTGCGCCGCGCAGGGAGCTGCTACGACCGGGCTGCCCGCGCACAGTATGGTCGCATTCCCCGCCCAACTCGCGAGGGGCGCGGGTTGCGGTCTGCGGCACGGTTGGTGGCTATGGCTGGGCAGATCACTGGCGATGCCACGCTAGCGGCGGTCGCTCTCGTGGCGAACTTGGTGACCTTGGCCGCGGCGGTCGCCGAGCTGCGTGAAGCACAACAGCACGCCGCCCAAGCCCGTGCAGCCCGTGCCGCAGCATCACAGCTGGAGGCGGCATGCGTTCTGGATCGTTCCGGTCCTCACCGAGAACACCGCATGGAGGATCGTCGGGCCAGCCGATCGCAGACGGCGGCAGGCATTGCCCGTGGCGACTTCCAGGCGCCATCTGGGCCTAGCCATCCGGTGCCCGCCTCTCTTGGTCGACCTCCGAGGCGCTTGGGCCGGGCGCAATTGCCGCCCAGGCGAGCGGGACCTGGCCGTTGATCCGGCTGAGGCAGAACTACGGTTGCGCGATGACTGCTAATCCGGCGTTTGATCGAGCCCGAACGGTACGCGGCACACCAGCATGCCGTCGATGGACAAGACGAACTCGTAGTGTCCAGGCGACGGCAGCTCGAGCCCGCTGAAGTTGGCCGCCAATGGGACCCGCACGTGGTTCCCTTCACGACCATGTCTGAGCCCAGGGGATGCCGTGTGTGGGTCTGGTTCAGGAGCCATCGGCGGGGAGCCCGTAGGCGGCGGGGTGCAGCCAGCGGGCGATCGCGGTGACGGCGAGGGCGTTGCGTGGTCCGGGGGTGATTTCGTCGTAGGCGAGCGGGAGGAAGCAGCGGTTTTTGACTGCGGTGAGGTTGCGGGTGATCGGGCTGGTTTCCAGGAACTTCTCTTTCTGGGCGGCGGTGGGGGTGCCGTAGTCGTTGATGATGATGCACTGCGGGTCTTTCTTGATGACCTGCTCCCAGGACACCGAGGTAAAGCTCTGCTTGAGCCCGGCGAAGATGTTGGTGCCGCCGCCGAGGGCGATCAGGGCGGTGGGTGTGGCCAGGCCCGCGCCGGTGAAGGGGGCGGCCTGCCCGCTGTCGTAGTCGAAGACGGTGACTGGCTTGAGCCCGGCGACCTTGGCGCGGGCGGCGGCGACCTGCTTCTGCATGGAGGTGATCACCTGCTGGGCCTTGGTGCGGACGTTGAAGATCTCGCCGAGGTTGCGCAGGTCCTGGTAGGTGTCGTTGATGCTGACCGAGTTGATGTTCTTCTGCACGTGGATGCAGGACTCGGTCAGGACCAGGGTCTTGATGCCGAACTGGGTTAGGCCCGCCGGGGTGAGGCTGGTGCCGACCTCGAGGCCGTAGTTCCAGCCTGCGAACAGGAAGTCGGGGTGCAGCCCGATGAGTTCCTCGCGGGTGAAGTAGTCCGAGGAGACGTCACGTACCTTGCGGAAGCCGGCCAGGTAGGGGGCTGGCACCGGTTGTCCTTCCGGGGTGTCCCCGGTGACGCCGAAGGTCCCGGCCATGTGGGACTCCAGGCCGAGCGCGAGCATGTCCTCGGTGGTGTTGATGTCGTTGGACACCGCCCGGGTCGGTGCTTTGTTGTAGGTGACCGGCGTGCCGCAGCTGGTTACCGTGACCGGATAGGCGGCCTGTGCCTTGGCCGAGGACGTGGATGAAGATCCACCGGAGGATCCGCAGGCGGCCAGTGTCGTGCAGGCGGCGAGCAGCGCCATGGAGAGTGCGCTCAAGCGGGCGGCACGGCTGGAAATCCGGTGAGGCGGTGCGATCCGCACGGTGTCTCCTTTCAGCTGCCGGTGGTATCCGGCGGTTCTTTGGTGGGCGTGTTAGCCGGGGGTATGCGGCGGGGGATCAGGTGCGGGGTGCCGGTCTCGGGGTGGGCGATGACCAGGACCTCTGTGCCGTAAGCGGCGCGCACGGTGGCGGCCGTGAGCACGTCGTCCGGTGGCCCGCCGGCGACGAGTTGGCCGTCGGCGATCAGGTGCACGGTGTCGCAGAACAGCGCGGCCAGGCTGATGTCGTGGATGGCGGCCAGCACCGTGACGCCGAGACCGGCGATGAGCTCCAGGATTTCGACCTGGTAGCGGATGTCGAGGTGGTTGGTGGGCTCGTCGAGAATCAGGTGGTCGGCGCCCTGGGCGAGGGCCAGGGCGATCAGGACCCGCTGTTTCTCGCCGCCAGACAGGGTGTTGAACCCGCGGTGGGGCAGGTGCTGGCAGCCGACCCGCTCGATGGCCTGGTCGGTCAGGGCCCGGTCGGTGTCGTCGTCGCGGTCGAACGCGCGCTTGTGCGGGGTTCTGCCGATCATGACCAGTTCGGCCACGGTGAAGTCGAACTCGAGGGTGAATTCCTGGGCAACCACGGCGATCCGCCGGGCCGCGTCCCGCGGTGGCAGCGCCAGCGCGTCCTGCCCGTCCACCAGCACCTGGCCGGCCGAGGGCCGGTGCGCCCGGTAGATGGCCTTGAGGATGGTGGACTTCCCGCTGCCGTTCGGGCCCAGCAGCCCGGCGAAGCTTCCGTCGGGAACGGCGAAGTCGATGCCGGTGACGATGCGGCGGCCCGCGATGTCCACGCTCAGGTCACGCAGCTCCAGGCTCATCCTGCTGCCCCGTACAAATAGGGCCGGCGCCGGATGAGCACGATCAGGACCGGTGCGCCGATGAACGCGGTGATCACGCCGATCGGCATCTCCTGCGGCGCGACGATCACCCGGGCCAGCAGATCGCCCAGCACCATGAACGAGGCGCCGAACAGCATCCCCACTGGCAGCACCCGGCGGTGCTCCGACCCGACCATCAGCCGGACGATGTGCGGGACCACCAAGCCCACGAACCCGATCACGCCGCTGACCGCAACCGCCACCCCCGCCATCAGCGAGGTCACGATGAACAGGCTGCGGCGCAGCCGGTGCAGGTCAACCCCGAGCGCGGACGCCGCCCCCGCTCCCAGGGCCAGCGCGTTCAAGGACCGGGCCTGGGCCAGCAGGTAGGCCATCGCCGCGGCGAGCACGACCGCGGGAATCGGCAACTGCGGCCAGGTGGCCAGGCCAAACGAGCCGAGCAGCCAGAACAGCACGGCCTGGGTGGCCTGCGGGTTGCCGCGGAAGATCAGGAAACTGGTCACCGACTCGAACAGCGCCGACAGCACCACGCCGCACAAGATCAGCTGAGTCGGCGACAGCGCCCGCCCCTGGCGCGAGACCAGGAACACCGCACCCATCGCGGCTAGGGCGCCCAGGACGCTGCCGGCTGAGATCGCCCACACCCCCAGCGACGCGAACGCGCCGAACAACAGCACCGCGGTCGCGCCGACGCTGGCCCCCGACGACACCCCGAGCAGGAACGGGTCGGCCAGCGCATTACGGACCAGGACCTGCACCACGGTCCCGGCCGTGGCCAGCGTCGCACCCACCACAGCAGCCAGCAGCACCCGCGGCAGCCGGATCTCCCACACGATCGCGTCGGCCACGCTGTAGTGCGGATGGCCGGCCAGGTGGTCCCAGATCACCTGCAGCACAGCAGCCGGGCTGACCGGCACCGAGCCGATCGCCACGCCCAGGATCATGCTGACCAGCAGCAGCGCCGTGCCCGCCAGCAGGATCACTGGCATCGGGAGCCTGCGCAGCAGCGCCGGTGGCGGACCTGTCCTTGAGGAGGCTTGCGCCCGGTCCGCGCTAGAGGATGCCGGGTCGGCGGGCACCCAACGCACCGCCCTTCCGTCGAGGGCCATGTCGTCGGCACAGAACAGGCGACCGGGCTCGCCCCCGAAGGGGACCACCGTTGCGGGACAGCGCCGGGATCTCACCGGACTTCGCTAGAACTGCACCACCGCGGTCGACGACCGCGGCAGCGCCACGGTAAAGGCCCCGGCCAGGCGACGTCAAGCAACCCGCCCAGCCCGGCCGGGGTCAGAAGTCTTGGCCGAAGGCAGACCTCGCCGGGCACAAATGACCTGCCGCAAATCTCTGGCCAGAGATGTCAGTGGCGGCACCTACGCTGGCCGCATGGCGGGGCAGGCAATACATCACGAGCGCAGCGCCTCCGACGAATTGGCGGCGCTTGCCGCGCTGTCGCGTAGGCGCGTGAGACTGACGAACTCGACTGGATCGAGTGGAAGTCCGTTCTCGAGGATCGGCGACCGTGATACGTCGGTGAGATTA
>Ga0335078_10010701_pt1 | contig 13584 bp, 11 predicted proteins | sample Lox_Sample_32_FD_206711 | JGI IMG/M metagenome (GOLD analysis project Ga0335078, IMG submission 206711) | Soil microbial communities from Loxahatchee National Wildlife Refuge, Florida, United States - Lox_Sample_3.2 | ecosystem: Environmental > Terrestrial > Soil > Wetlands | place: USA...
TTCGACGGCCAGATCGCCTTTGCCGGGCCGTTCCGCAGCTACGGGCAAATCTTGATCATCGCGCATGGCGACGGATATCATTCACTGCTGGCCGGACTGGACCGGATCGACGTGAGCGCAGGGCAGACGCTCATCGCCGGCGAGCCGGTGGGACGGATGCCCGACGGCGAGGGCAAGCCGCATCTCTATTTCGAACTGCGCCACGACAACCAGCCGATCAACCCCATGCCGTGGCTTGCCACGCGCCTTGAAAAGGTAAACGGATGATGCGTTCTCCCCTTTTGCCAGCGGCCGCCACTCTTCTGCTGCTGCTTGCGCCGGCGGCGATCGCGGCCGACCCGCCGCAAACCCCGCCGCCCTCCAATTCCGACACCTATCGCCAGCTCGACCTGTTCGGCGAGGTGTTCGAGCGGGTCCGGGCCGACTATGTCGAGAACGTGACCGACGAACAGCTCATCGAGGCCGCGATCAACGGCATGCTGAGCGCGCTCGATCCGCATTCGAGCTACATGAACGCCAAGAACTTCCGCGACATGCAGGTGCAGGTGCGGGGCGAGTTCGGCGGCCTCGGCATCGAGGTGACGATGGAGAACGGCATCGTCAAGGTGGTGTCGCCGATCGACGACACGCCGGCCGCGCACGCGGGCCTGAAGCCCGGCGACCTGATCGTCGAGATCGACGGCGCGCCGGTCCAGGGCATGAGCCTCAACGACGCGGTCGAGCGCATGCGCGGGCCCGTGGGCAGCGAGATCAAGCTCACCATCAAGCGCGAGGGCAGGGATCCGTTCGACGTCACGATGAAGCGCGCCGTGGTCAAGATCCAGTCGGTGAAGTATCAGCTCGAAGGCGAGGATGTCGGCTATATCCGCATCACCAGCTTCAACGAGCAGGCCGATAGCGGCGTCAAGGCCGCGATCAAGGACCTCGAGGCCAAGGCCGGGCCGAAGCTCACCGGGATCGTGCTCGATCTGCGCAACAATCCCGGCGGATTGTTGGATCAGGCCGTCGCCGTCTCGAACGATTTCCTGAGCCAGGGCGAGATCGTCTCGACCCGCGGCCGCCATCCCGAGGACGCGCAGCGCTACAACGCCCAGCCGCCGGGCGATCTCACCAACGGCCTGCCGATGGTGGTGCTGATCAACGGCGGCTCGGCCTCGGCGTCGGAGATCGTCGCCGGCGCGTTGCAGGATCATCACCGCGCCGTGCTGCTCGGCACGCGCTCGTTCGGCAAGGGCTCGGTGCAGACCATCATCCAGCTCCCCGGCCACGGCGCCATGCGCCTCACCACGGCGCGCTACTACACGCCGTCGGGCCGCTCGATCCAGGCGAAGGGGATCGAGCCCGACATCGTCGTCGAGCCGGCCAAGATCGAACGGGTCGCGCAAGGCACGGTGATGCACGAGGCCGATCTCCGCGGCGCGCTCAAGAACACCGATGCGCAGACGCCCGCGGCCGGCACGCCGCCCGCGGCGCAGCCCTCGAGCGAGGCGGCGCCCGCGCCGAACGTGCCGCCCGGCACCACGCCCGCGGCGGCGCCGAGCGACGATGGGGTCGATCCCAACGTGCTCGGCACGGCCGAGGATTATCAGCTCGCCCGCGCGGTCGATATGCTGCGCGGGGTGGCGCTGTTCGCGCACCAGTCGGCCCGTTGAGCCTGCCGGAGAACTCCGACAGCAGCGGCCCGGAGGGGCGGCTCGTCTGGATCGCGCCCGCCCTCGGCGTTCTGGCGATGGCGGCGATCGTCGCCGCCGCGACCTTCGACGCGCGAACCATCCGGCCGGGCGGCGCCGAGGTCGAGGTCAAGCTCGCCGCCGGGCCGCAGCAGGGCGCCGAGGCCGCGCCCGCTCCGGGGCTCGTCGAGGACAGCCCGGACGGGCCGCTGCCGATCATCGGCAGCGACGGCCGCCAGCCGTGGCAGGTCTATGCCCGGAAATTCGATGCGGCCGACCACAGGCCGCGCGTCGCCCTCGTCGTCGGCGGGCTCGGTCTCGACAATGTCTCGACGAACGACGCGATCGCGCGCCTGCCGCCCGAGGTGACGCTCGCCTTCAGCCCTTATGCGCGCGATCTCGAAGGCTGGATCGCGGCCGCGCGCAGGGCGGGGCACGAGGTGATGCTCGGCCTGCCGATGGAGCCGCCCGATTATCCGCGCCAGGACCCGGGGCCCAAGACGCTGCTCACCTCGCTCGATCCGGACAAGAACCTCGAACGCCTGCGCTGGGTCATGAGCCGCGGCACCGACTATGTCGGCCTCGTCGGCATCATGGGCGGGCGGTTCGCCGCCGACCGCGCCAGCTTCGAGCCCGTGCTCGAGGCGCTGAAGGCGCGCGGCCTCTACTTCATCGACGATCATGACGCGCAAGAGGGCGTGCTGGCGACGCTCGGACCGGCGCTCGGCATGGCCTGGGCGGTCACCGACCGCCGCCTCGACGAGGAACCGTCGCAACAGACGGTGGATCAGGCCTTGACCGCGCTCGAAGGCGTGGCGACCCAGAACGGCGTGGCGCTCGGGCTTGGCGGGCCTTATCCGGTCACGCTCGACCGCATCCTCGCCTGGTCGGCGACGTTGCAAGGCAAGGGCATCGCCTTGGCGCCCGCCACCGCGATCGCGATGCGCCAGAAGCCGGCGTCGCCATGACGCCTACGCTCAAATACCGCCGCGGCGTCGGCATCATGCTGCTCGACCGCCGCAATCAAGTGTTCGTCGGCAATCGCATCGACGCGCCCGGCGCGTGGCAGATGCCGCAAGGCGGCATCGACGCGGACGAGACGCCGCGCCAGGCGGCAGTGCGCGAACTCGCCGAGGAGGTCGGCACCGACAAGGCCGAGATCCTCGCCGAGACGAAGGAATGGCTGCGCTACGATCTGCCGTCGGCGCTCATCGGCAAGGCGTGGGGCGGCGGCTATCGCGGCCAGGAGCAGAAATGGTTCGCGATGCGCTTCCTGGGCACCGACGGCGACTTCGACCTTGCCGCGCACGGCGAGCCGGAGTTCGATGAATGGCGCTGGCTGCCGCCGGCCGAGCTGCCACGCCTCATCGTGCCGTTCAAGCGCGCGCTTTACCTCGCCGTGCTGCGCGAGTTCGCGCCCCTCCTGCAATAGACTCGATTTGCCGGCATGCTTATAGTTGCTCGGGCAAGTGCGGGGGCGCGCGATGGATCACGACCGGAGAATTCTGAAGCACGAAGACCAGATCGAGGAGCTGCGCAAGAATCTGCCCGAATGGGTGAAGCGCCTCGAACGGCCGCCGACGCCGCTCCTCGTTCCCAAGTTCGGGCCGCTCGAAGGCGTGCGCGTGGTCAGCACCGGCGTCCTCGTGGCGCAACCCTTCATCGGCACCAAGCTCGGCGAGTTCGGCGCTGAAGTCATCCATGTCGAGCGGCCGGGCGGCGATACGTTCCGCACCACGGCGCCGCTCCTGACCCGGGGTCCGCGCGCGCACGGGTGCGACGAGGCCGAGGTCGCGAAGAACAAGCTCTCCATGGGCATCGATTTGAGCAAGGCGCGCGGCATTGAGCTCCTGATGGCGCTGTGGAAGATCTCCGACGTGTGGATGGAATCCTCGGCGCCCGGGACGATGGAACGCGCCGGCATCACCAGCGAGCTCGCGCTCGCCATCAACCCCGCCCTCGTCATTGTCCGGGTCAGCACTTACGGACAATTCGGCAAGGAGGACTATCTCGGCCGTCCCGGCTACGACGCGCTGGCGCAGGCCTATGGCGGCATGATGAACATCACCGGCGACCCGAGCGGCCCGCCGCAGCGCGCGAAAACCTACACCGGCGACTACATCACGGCGCTGACCGGATGGGCCTCGACCATGATGGCGCTGTGGGAGGTGAAGAAGACCGGCCGCGGCCAGGTGGTCGATCTGGCGCAGTTCGAGGCCGTGGCGCAGACGCAGGGGAATTGCCTGCCGCTCTATACCGGGCAGGGCGGAATGTACGGCCACACCGGCAATCGCGCGCCGGGATTTCAGCCTTACGACACGTTCCACTGCTCCGACGGCTGGGTGTTCATCGGCGCGCTCGGCGGCGCGATCTACGCGCGCGTGCCGAAATTCCTCGGCCTCGATCCCGACGAGTATTGCTATGACGCCTGCTCCAAGGACGCCGACGCGGTCAATTCCGAGAAGGGCCGCGAGCTCGACCGGCGCCTGCGCGAATATTGCGCGTCGCGCACCTGCCGCGAGGTCGAGCTGGCGCTGAACGATGCGAAGATCGGCTGCGCGCGCGTCTTCACCGTGCGCGACCAGTATAGCGACGAGCACTACGCCGCCCGGGAAATGACCGTGCCGGTGCTCGACCGGCAATCGGGCGTGCCGATCCGCGTCTATGGCGTGGTGCCCAAGATGTCGCTGACGCCCGGCCGCATCTGGCGCGGCGCGCCTTCGATCGGCGAGGACACGACCGACGTTCTGGCGAAGATCCTGCGGCTCGGCGAGCCCGACATCGCAAAATTGTACCAGGAGAAAGTCGTGCACCGCACCGAGCCGTTCACCGCGCCGCAGGTCGCGGCCGTGAACCCGTGAGCGGCTAGGCCAGCGCCACGCCCTTCAGCATGAGGCGGTAGAGGTAGCGCCGCTCGCGCATGTCGTAGTCGGGATTGGCCTGGTGCATGACGCTGCGGTTGTCCCAGATGACCCAGTCGCCTGGCCGCCATCGGTGCCGATATTCGAACTTCGTCTGGGTCGCGTGCCGCATCAGCGCCTCGATCAGCGCGAGCGCGTCCGCGTCCGCCAGGCCCTCGATCGATTCGATGCGCACCGGATTGAGGTAGAGCGCCTTGCGCCCGTTCTCCGGGTGGGTGTGGACGAGCGGATGGATGCCGGGCGGCGGCAGGGCGCGGCGGCTTGCCTCGGTGAGGGGGGCGAGCGGGCGCGGGCTGTGCCGGCTTTGATAGACATGGACGGCGCGCAGCCCCGCGATGTTCCGCTTCATCTCCGCCGGCAGATCGTCATAGGCCGCGTGCATGTTGACGTACTGCGTGTCGCCGCCGGTGGACGGCAGATCGACCGCGTAGAGCGTCGTCGCCTTGGGCGGGCGCGGGTGGTTCGAGTGGTCGGTGTGAAAAGTCTCGCCCGGGATGATGCGGCGGCCATCGACGATCTCGTCGTTCGAGACGTAGTCGACGCCGGGATAGCCCGGCACGTGCCGTTCCTTCTTGTCGTGCGGCTGCAGCTCGCCGAAGATTCGCACCGCCGCCTTGAACTGCTCGGGCGTGAAGCTTTGCCCGCGCATCACCAGCACGTGCCGCTCGGCGAGCGCGCGGCCGAGCGTCGCGCGCGTCTCGGCATCGACCGTCTCCCGGAAATCGAGACCGGTGACTTCCGAGCCGGTGTGTTCGGTCAAAGGCGCGGTGGTGAAGGACATGGGATCCCTCCGCCTTGCGATCAGGCCGCGCCGCGCGCGGCGCGCCGGCGCATCGTGCGCCAGGCAAGGCCCGCGGCGAGGGCATCGAGCGCGCCGCCGCGCTTCAATCCGACGGCGCGAAAGGCGAGCGCCACTGCGTGCTCGACATGGTGGCGGCGATAGACCCGGGCGGTCCGCCGCGCATAGTCCCTGGCCGCGCGGCGCCGGTCGTAGGGGCGATCGCCCTCGTTCGCGGCGTGATAGGCGAACGACAGCTCGTCGTCCTCGCTCTCGGCGATGCGGCCCAGCGCGACCCGAAGCCGGCCCCAGAACCCCAACCCCTCGCGCGCGAGATAGCGCTCGAGATGCTCGTGGAAGAGCCGGTAGTGCCTTATCTCGTCGGCGGCGATGCGGGCGCAGATCGCCTTCAGCACCGGCTCGTCCGCCGCCTCGCCGAGCGCGCTGTAGTAGGAGCTGGTGCCGGTCTCGACGATGCAGCGCGCGACCAGCTCGCCCGCGCGCGAGCCGCGCACCGAGCGCCGTGCGTCAATCGGCACGCGGAATCCGGCCGTGAAGCGCCGGCGCGCGTCCTCGTGGTCGAAGCCGGGATCGGCGAGCGCGGCCCAGCGGCCAAGCGCCGCGCCGTGCTGGGTTTCCTCGGCGCCCCAGCGCCGCGCCGCGTCCTGGAATACGGGATCGTCGGCGAAGACGTTGCACAAATAGTGCGCATAGTCGGCGCCGTTCGCCTCGACGAGGCTCGCCGCCTTAACCAAACGCAACAGCTCGGGATCGACCTTGGCGCGGTCGAACCGGTGCCACGGAATGTCGTCGAGGGTCCAGCGGGCCATCGCTTTGACTATAGAACCGCCGCCTAAGGCCGCGGAAGAGTCGCGGCGCCGCGGCGGATTCGCTATGGTCGCTCAGCCGGTGAAACGCCGCGGAGAAGCATCACATGGCCGCCATCACCATGACCGATTTGGGCGAGCGCAAACGCACATCGCAAAAGCGCCGCGACCGCCTCATCAGCGTCGCCTCGCCGGTCGGGCTTCTGCTGACGTGGGAGCTGGCGGCGCAACTGGGCTTCATCGATACGCGCTTCTTCCCGGCGCCGTCGAGCATCGTGCGCGCGCTCGTCGCCACGGCGCAGTCGGGCGAGCTTTGGGCCGACACCTCGATCAGCCTTCAGCGCCTGTTCTTCGGCTTTCTCCTGGGCGGCATCCCGGCGCTCGTCCTCGGCATCGTCATGGGCATCTCGCGACCCATCCGCGCCTTCGTCGATCCGCTGATCGCGGCCACGTATCCCATTCCGAAAAGCTCGATCCTGCCGCTCATTCTCCTGATCTTCGGGCTCGGCGAGATGTCGAAGGTGATGATGGTGGCGATCGGCGTGTTCTATCCGATCGCCATCAACGCCACCGCCGGCGTGCTGCAGATCAACCGCGTCTATCTCGACGTCGGCAAGAGCTTCCGCGCCGACCGCTTGGCGACGTTCCGCACGATCGCGCTGCCGGGCGCGCTGCCCTTCATCATGACCGGCGTGAAGCTTGGCGCGGGCCTCGGCCTCATCCTCATCGCGATCGCCGAGATGGTGGGCGCCAAAAGCGGCATCGGCTACATGATCTGGAGCGCGTGGGAGACGTTTTCGGTCGAGCGCATGTATGTCGGCTTGTTCGTCATCGCCATCATCGGCTTCGTGATGACGCTTGGCCTCAACGAGCTGGAGCGGTGGCTGATCCCGTGGAAAACGGACGCTTGACCGCGTCCGCCGCGCGCGGTGCCGGGGCGGCGAAGATCCGCATCCGCAACCTGCACAAGCATTTCGGCGGCCTGAAGGCGATCGAGGACGTCTCGATCGACATCGCCGAGGGCACGTTCTTCGTCATCGTCGGCCCGTCGGGCTGCGGCAAGACCACGCTGTTGCGCATTCTCGGCGGGCTCGAGCAGGTGACGAGCGGCGCGGTCGATATCGCCGACCCGGGCCGCGGCCGGCCGCAAATCTCGATGGTGTTCCAGGGCGATTCGATCTTTCCGTGGATGACGGTGTGGGACAACGCCGCCTACGGCCTCCGCATGCGCCATGCCGGAAAGGGCGAGATCGAAAGCGCGGTCGGCCATTGGCTCGACCTCACGGGGCTCACGCGCTTTGCCCATCTCTATCCGCACCAGCTTTCGGGCGGCATGCGCCAGCGCGTCTCGATCGCGCGCGCGTTCGCCAACGATCCCGACATCCTGCTCATGGACGAGCCGTTCTCGGCCTTGGACGAGCAGAACAAGACCATCCTCCAGCAAGAGCTCCTGCGCATCTGGGAGGCGGATCAGAAGACCGTCGTCTTCATCACCCACAGCGTCGACGAGGCGGTGACGTTGGGCGACAAGATCATGGTGATGACGGCGAGCCCCGGCCGCACCAAGACCATTCTCGATGTGCCGCTCGAACGCCCGCGCCACGTGCTCGAGCTGCGCCACGACCCGCGCTATGGCGAGATCGTGTACGGCATCTGGGGCCAGCTGAAGGACGAGGTCGAGCGCGCGCGCGGGTAGGGGTGTCGTCGCAAGCGCCGGCAATTCGCTGCCGCTGCGGTCGCCGCGACCCTAAGCGGAAGTCCGACCGAGCTTTGGTCTTCCGGTTCGCGCCCATCCCGGCCACTCGGGCAATGTTGCACGCTTCTCCGAAGCGGACGTTAAGTCGGCTGATGCGTTCGGCCGGCACGTGTCCAAGCATCTCTTACAGGATACGATCTGGTCAGCTCCCGATCATTCCAAGCCGTCGCCAGCTTGATTGCAACAGCACTAATAACTTTGAGTTCAGCTAGAAATTGCTTCTCCGATATGGCTGAATGAGGGTCGGTGCGGGCACCATTCCAAGGCAGGAGTACTTATATGGGTAGGCCAATCATTCCGAATATGAGGACTTGGCCTCGCAATCTAAGCAGGGCACAGGGCGGCGGATTATCAACTTCGCAATACGGCGGAATGTCAACTTCTCAACATGGTGGCATGTCAACGTCCCAATATGGTGGCATGTCAACATCGCAATATGGCGGAATGTCCACTTCGCAGTATGGCGGTCTGTCCACGTCTCAATATGGAGGGTTGTCGACGTCCCAATATGGTGGACTGTCCACATCCCAATACGGCGGCCTGTCAACGTCCCAATATGGAGGCCTTTCCACGTCTTCAGGAGGTGGAATGTCCACATCTTCATCCGACGTTTACAGAAGCAATATTCCACCCTGGCCCGTTTTCTTGAGAGAACTCGAATCGAGAGGGTATCAGACGCAGGCTGATCTCATCCGCAGATACTTGCCCGAGTTTCTTTGGCCAGAAAATTTTTTCTAGCGGTCTCCGCTATCGGCCAGTCCCGGTCGTTCCGGGCCGCGCCGCTGAAAAGTTGCTACTGCCACGTTGCCAACGACCGCACGGTGATCCTGCGCCGCGATGTTCATGGGAACCTCAACGGTCGTGCCCCACTTGACTTACGTACGTATTTGGAATACATTGCCGTTCGGTTCGAGCCCGCGCCGCCGGGTGCGGCGCACATGCAGAAAAGCCATTTTTTCGGAGTCGGATCAGCGCGAAAAGTGATTGGAAGAAGCCGGAAAGGCGATTCCGAGAGGCTGGAAAATGGCGGCTTCGTACGCTTTATGCATTAATATCAGTACGTTGAACCGGAAAATGGGTGTGCCGCGGGCGGCGGCGATGGGCATGGATGGGCATAGGGCTTCGCCTGCGGCTTGCGGGCCGTGAGACCAGGCCGGGCGGGCTGGCGCGCGCCGTCACAAATTCGTAAGATTGCCGGCGCTGCACGGGGCCTTCCTTGACCGCGCTCGAACTGAAACTCGCGACCTCGCCCGCGCATCTTCCGGCGCTGAAACGGGCGCTCGAGAGCTCGGGCCGGGCCGGGCCGCCGGCGGCGCTGCTGACCAGCACGTATTTCGATTCCGCCGATCTGAAGCTCCGCCAGAACCATCTCAGCCTTTCGATCCAGGCGCAGGACGCGCGCCGGGTTCAGGCGTTGAGCAACGGCGTTTCGGCCGCGAACGGCGCCGGCGAATGGCGCGACCTGATCGCGGGCGACCGGCCGGACCGGGCCGCGCCCGAGACCGGCCCGCGCCTGGCCGCGATCCTCGCCGACGACGAGCTGCGCCCGCTGTTCAGGACCGAGCTGCGCCGCACCACCTTTCAGCTCGCGACCGATCCCGCGGTCGAGATCGCGGCCGTGCTCGACGAGGGCGAGATCAGGGCCGACGGCGGCAACGAGCCGTTATGCGAGGTGGCGCTGGCCCTGAAGCGCGGCGATCCCGCCGCGCTCTACGACATGGCGCTGAAGCTGCTCGAGGCGGCGCCGCTCCGGATCGAGACGCGAAGCCAGTCCGATCGCGGCTATCGCCTCGCCGGCGCCGCGCCGGGCGCGCCGCGCCTCAAGCCGTTCGCGATCGCCGCCGGCATGACGGTCGAGGCGGTGTTGCAGGCGATGGGGCGCGACTGCATCGGCCAGATCCTGCGCAACGAATCGGCGGCGCTTGCCGGCGAGGCCGAGGCGTTCCACCAGATGCGCGTGGCGCTGCGCCGCCTGCGTTCGGCCCTCTCGACCGTCAAATCGACCTTGCCGGCCGAGCATTACCGCCAGGCGCTCGACGAATTGAAATGGCTCGCCTCGAGCCTCGAAGCGGCGCGCAACTGGGACGCCTTCATCGCCGGCCTGCTCGCGCCGGTGCAGGACGCGCTGCCCGAGGATGCCGACCTGAAGCGGTTGACCGACGCGGCCAAGCGCCGCCGCCGCGCCGCCTACGACATCGCCAAGGAAGCGATCGGCTCGCGCCGCTATGCCGCCTCGATCCTGCAGCTCGCGCGCTGGTTCGAGGCGCGCGGCTGGCGCGAGCAGAAGGCGTCGGAGGATTCAGCGCCGCTGTTCCACCCGATCGCCGAGGCGGCGCCGCGCCTGATCGAGCGGCGCTGGCGCCAGGTGCGCAAGAAGAGCCGCCGTTTCGCCAAGCTGCCGGTGGCCGAGCGCCACGAGCTGCGCATCGCGCTCAAGAAGCTGCGCTACGTGATCGAGTTCCTGGGGCCGCTGTTCGATGCGGCCGAGGTCAGGGCGGTGATGCGGCGGGTGAAGCCGTTGCAGGAAGAGCTCGGCCACCTGAACGATGTCTGCACCGCGCAGGACCTGATGAAGGAGATCGCGCGCCCCTCCGGCAGCGACGCGGCCGAGGTCGGGCGCGATGCCGGGTTGGTGCTCGGCTGGCACCTGCGCGGCCTCGCCGACGAGGAGACGAAGCTGCGCCGCAACGTGCGCCGCCTGCGCCGGGCGAAGCCGTTCTGGCGCCCGGTCGAACCCGCTCCCGCCGGCAATGGGGGTGGCGCCGCATAGCATCGCGTGACCATGCCGGCGTCTTCCGGCATGACACTGAATTGCCACGGACGGACGCGGCAACCAAAGGCACGTATTCGCGTTCCTACCCGTACAACGGCACCAGATCAGCCGTACGAGGGAACGATCATGCGTCTGCGCCGCACCTTGCCGCCGCTTTTCCTGGCACTCGCGCTGGTCGGCGCGGGCGCTGCCGCGCCGGCACCGTCCGTCGCCCAAGTCGCCGCCAGCCTTTCGATCACGGTCGCCCCGCCGGCGTTGCCGGTCTATGCGCAGCCCGTCATTCCGGGGCCCGGCTACATCTGGACGCCAGGCTACTGGGCATGGGGACCAACGGGATATTACTGGGTGCCCGGCACGTGGGTGCTGCCGCCCGCGGTCGGACTCTTGTGGACGCCAGGCTATTGGGGCTGGACCGACGGCGCGTTCGTCTGGCATGCCGGCTATTGGGGTCCGCACGTGGGATTCTACGGCGGCGTCAACTACGGCTTCGGCTATACCGGCGTCGGCTATGCCGGCGGCTATTGGGCGCACGGCGCGTTCTTCTACAACCGCGCCGTCAACAATGTGCGCAACGTCGCGAACACCCACGTCTACAACAAGACCGTGGTGAACAACGTCGGGGCGACGCGGGTGAGCTACAACGGCGGCGCGGGCGGCCTTACGGCGCGGCCGAGCACGCAGGAACTGGCGGCGATGCACGAAGCGCACCGCCCGGCGACGGCACTCCAGGCGCAGCACGAGCGCGGCGCGAGCGCCAATCCCACCCTGCGCGCCTCGTTCAATCACGGACACCCGGCCGTCGCCGCGACGCAACGGCCGGCACAGCACGTGTCCGGCAATGCGCCGCAGCATCGGGCGCCGCGGCAGGGGCAGCATCCGGGTCCGCGGCAGGCACAGCATCAGGCGACGCGGCAGGAACTGCATCCGGCCGTGCGGCAAGCCCAGGATCGGCCGGCGTTGGAACCGCAGCATCAACCGCTTCACCAGGCACAGCACCGGCCGGCGCGGCATCCGCCGGCGCGAGCGGCACAGGCGCACGCCCAGCCTCAACACGCCGCCGAGGCTCCGAAGCACGGCGACGACAATCAGCATCACGGCTAGGGTTGCCCGGGCCCCTTGCGACGTCAGTGCGGCGCCGGCGATCCCAGGGCTGCGAGCTTTGCCTGCGCCACGTCATGGCGGCGCTCGCTCGCCGCAAGCTCGGCGAGCAACTCGTCGCGCTCGGCGCCGGACAGGCGCTGGGTTTGGTCGCGCAGCGCCGCGGCGTGGCTTTCCGCCGCGCGCGCCTCGGCCTCGAGCGCCGCGCGGTCGAGCGAGGAGACCGGCACGGCCTCGTCGGCCAGGACGGTGCACCGCTCGGGTGTCACCTCGGCGAAGCCGCCCGAAACGAAGATGCGTTCGGTGATGTCCGGCATTCCCTCGGCATAGACGTCGATCACGCCCGGGCGCACCGGCGAGATGAAGAGCGCGTGGCCCGGCAGCACGCCGAAATTCCCTTCCGTCCCCGGCACCACCACCATGCCCACGGGCTCGGACAGCAGGAGCTTTTCCGGCGAGACCAGCTCGAACTGGAGCTTGTCGGCCATCACGCCGCCTCGACCGCGATCTTGCGCGCCTTCTCGACCGCTTCCTCGATCGTGCCGACCATGTAGAAGGCGCTCTCCGGCAACTCGTCATAGTCGCCGGCGACGATGCCCTTGAAGCCCTTGATGGTGTCCTCGAGCTTCACGAACACGCCGGGCGTTCCGGTGAACACTTCGGCGACGTGGAACGGCTGCGACAGGAAGCGCTGGATCTTGCGCGCCCGCGCGACGGTGAGCTTGTCCTCTTCGCTGAGCTCGTCCATGCCGAGAATGGCGATGATGTCCTGGAGCGACTTGTAGGTTTGCAGCACGCGCTGCACGTCGCGCGCGACCTTATAGTGCTCGTCGCCGACGACGCGCGGGTCGAGCATGCGCGAGGTCGAATCGAGCGGATCGACCGCGGGATAGATCCCCAGTTCCGCGATCTGGCGCGACAGCACGGTGGTGGCGTCGAGATGCGCGAACGAGGTGGCGGGCGCGGGGTCGGTCAAATCGTCGGCCGGCACATAGATCGCCTGCACCGAGGTGATCGAGCCCTTGCGCGTCGTGGTGATGCGCTCTTGCAGCGCGCCCATGTCGGTCGCAAGCGTCGGCTGATAACCCACGGCCGACGGGATGCGACCCAGGAGCGCCGAGACTTCGGAGCCGGCCTGCGTGAAGCGGAAGATGTTGTCAACGAAGAACAGCACGTCCTGGCCTTCCTCGTCGCGGAAGTATTCGGCCACCGTCAGGCCCGACAAGCCGACGCGCGCGCGCGCGCCAGGCGGCTCGTTCATCTGGCCATAGACGAGCGCCACCTTGGAGCCTTCGCCGTCGAGGTTGATGACCTTCGATTCGATCATCTCGTGATAGAGGTCGTTGCCCTCGCGCGTGCGCTCGCCGACGCCGGCGAAGACGGACACGCCGCCATGCGCCTTGGCGATGTTGTTGATGAGTTCCATGATGATGACGGTCTTGCCGACGCCGGCGCCGCCGAACAATCCGACCTTGCCGCCGCGCGCATAGGGCTCCAAGAGATCGACTACCTTGATGCCGGTGACGAGGATTTCCGCCTCGGTCGATTGGTCGATGAACTCGGGCGCCGGCCTGTGGATGGGCAAGGAGGATTTCGTCTTGATCGGCCCGCGCTCATCGACCGGCTCGCCGACGACGTTGAGGATACGGCCCAAGGTCTCGGGCCCGACCGGCATGCGGATCGGGTCGCCGGTGTCCGTCACTTGCGTGCCGCGCACGAGCCCGTCGGTCGTGTCCATGGCGATGGTGCGCACGGTGCTTT
>Ga0335078_10010702_pt1 | contig 13584 bp, 14 predicted proteins | sample Lox_Sample_32_FD_206711 | JGI IMG/M metagenome (GOLD analysis project Ga0335078, IMG submission 206711) | Soil microbial communities from Loxahatchee National Wildlife Refuge, Florida, United States - Lox_Sample_3.2 | ecosystem: Environmental > Terrestrial > Soil > Wetlands | place: USA...
CTGAACGCCTTCGTCGTGAACCTGGCTCCAAACGCCGGGATCGGCGACGTTGCCGAAAGACGCCCAGTCGACGCCAATCATAAAGTCCCCACCAGCGCCGGTCAGGATAACGATCTTGTTCGCTCGATCCTGCGAAATCCGGTAAAAGGCATCGACAACCTCGGTGTGAGCTTGCGCCGTGAAAGTGAGCGGCCCGCCGTTGTTGTGAAATTCGACCACCAGCACACCGTTGGCATCTCGCGTCAGCTTCAGGCTGCGATAGGGAGTGAAGTAGTCACCTTGAAGTGTTTGCATAGTCATTCTCCTCTCTGATTTACTTGCTCGAATTAATCGCCCTTCCCACACGAAACGGTGGCGTAGATCAGTTGCAGCCCGGCAATTCCCCAGTCCTAACACAATGAGCTGCCGAATGTCAGAAGCAGCATCAGCAACCCTTCCGCGACTAACGCGAGGCGTGTTGCCGCCCCGGCCAGAACCAACAGGCCAATGGACGCCTCGGCCCAGGGCAATGCACTTCCAACGGCTGTTACCGCAAAATGGGGCAATGGTATCGCGGCGAACTGCTTTTCCAGCGTTGCGGTAAATACTCCGACACCCGCCAGAATTCGGCTGATCCCGTGCATGGCGATATTGACTCCGAGCGTGGCGCGGAGTAGTGCGTACGCCAGCGAGAAATCGTCAGTTGATCTGCAATTGGATTCCCCCATAACACGAATACCCTCGCTCCGCCTGGTAGTGCCCCGGCCTGCCCGCTGTGCCAATCGCACTCATCTGGCGACCACGAGGCCGCCTGCGGCCCGAATGACCTCGCCGGTGATCCAGGCTGATTCGTCTGATGCCAGGAACACCGCCAGTGGAGCGATATCCGTGACGCGACCGAGCCGGCCAAGCGGCGTATGGGCAGCCAGGGCGGCGCCGGCGCCACCCTCAAAGGTTCCCGCCGCAACGTTGCCTTCGGTCTCTGTATGCCCTGGAGCGATGGCGTTAACGCGGATTTTGCGCGGCGCCAATTCGAGCGCCAATCCCCTGGTCAGCGTTTCGATAGCTCCTTTAGTGGAAGCGTACAGCAGTGCCCCCGGCACGGGATGCGAGCCGACAATGGAGCTGAGATTGATGATGCTCCCTCCGTCCCCGCCGAACCTCTTGATGGCCTCCTGCACCGTGAGAATCATGCCGAGAACGTTGATGCTGTAGTGGACGTGAAAGTCCTGTTCGGAAATCTCCGCGAAGGCGCCGAAGCGGAACACCCCGGCGTTGTTGACCAGAACGTCCAGCCTCCCAAACGCTGAATCCACTTGCTGGAATAGCCGTGCGACATCTGCAGCCTCGGACACGTCGGCCCCGACGGCAATCGCCTTGCCGCCGCTCTCAATGATCGCCTGCGCGACTCGTTCGGCGCCTCCCCGGTCGGAGGTATAGTTCACCGCCACGTGCGCTCCCTCCGCCGCCAAAGCCTTGGCAATCCCACTACCTATGCCTTTGGACGCGCCCGTCACTATTGCCACTTTGTCGGACAGTTTGCTTATAGTCGCCATCGTTCTCGCTCCCCCTCCAGGCGCGTCGCTGTGATTAGCCTCGCTCACCTATACGGATGGCAATCGAAGGACCAATTGTCCGTTTCCTCTAAATCATTGAACCTACGCGGCAGCGGAGAAAACAAACGGCAGATGCGCTTTAAGGGTCAAAGCTGTCAAATGTCAGCTTTTTGACACTGCGGTCCGAAGAAAGTAACGCACTGCTGGTCCTATCGAGCTGCCGCGCGGCTTTCGTTGTCATTTCCGTCACTGTTTCGACGTCGCTTTAGAACTTCACAGCCGGGGATGAAGCCGGAGCGTGGCAAGAAAATTGGATTCAACCGGGAATGATGCGGTGTCCGCTTTTTGAAAATCTCGGTGCTTTAGAACGCGTAATTCGCTTGTGCAGAAAAATAGGTGGCGTCTCTCCCTCGAGGCTGTGTTTCGCGAAGATATGGACCAGCCTCATAGTAGGCGCCCACGAACTGCACGGTAGTGTGGCGGTCCACGTGCCATGCGAGGCTCAAATCCTGAGTCGCGCCGATGTAGCGCGATTGAGACGTTATTCCCGTGCGCAAAAACATGCCGGGCTGTGAATAGAGGCCATCGGCCGAACTTTGTCGCCATAGAGAAAAGCTGTCACCGTTCAGGGAAAAACTCTTAGAAAGCTGCATTTCAACGCTGGGGTGGGCCACGATTGCGTTGAGCGATCCACTCGTGAAGACCATGTACCCGTAGTACACGCCTGTGGGAAACAATGGGTAAAACGTCTGAAGGCCGGCGTTCTGCGGGTTTTTGTCGCCGCTAGAAATTGCCCCCTGAAGTTCGAGAATCGGATGGTACCGGACTCGTGCAATTGAATAAGAAACCCCTTGCGCAACTTTCCACGCGAGCAGTCGCCCCGGTCCGAAGGTTCCTATCTGTAAATCTCCCTCTTGGAGGAGGGCCAAATTACCCGCCGTCTCATGGGCCCTGAATCCCAGCGTGTTCCGGCGCTCGCGCGCCGTGCCTGGTTCAAACTGAGCATTCTTACGGTCCAGCCCCAGGTAATAAAGGTCCAATTCTCGGACGAACGATTGTTCCTTTTTCTTTGTCACCCAGATTCCCCAGAAGGTCTGGGTGTGATCGGGAGGGTCATCGAAAAAGCCAGGGGTGGTCACCACCGGCTTTACAGCAAAGGCATCGATGTTCCATTTTTGGGGTTGAATGGATAACTTGATCCCGTCGAAAGGCCTGCGGACGTTGAGATCACGTATCGAAACCAGGCTGCCGTCCCCGTAATTAAGGTCCTGGCGGCCGATTCGAACCGCGACCGGAACTCTGTGCCGGTGCGTCGATGACCTCAGTTCGAGAAACAGTTGGCTGACGTCGAGTTTATCCTCGTCGATCGCAGGCCGAGGGCCGCCGTTTCGACCGAACTCAAGACCACTCTGGACCTCAGCAAAGATACCCACCGTTCGACCAAAGTGAAAATCCGCGTGGGCGATTACCCGGTTAAGGTAGTACCCGTTGCGATCTTGTGGTCCGCTGCCCCAGTTGTAATTGCGATAGAGCTCATACGAGCTGCGCAATTCTGCACCGAAGGATACGTACCAGAGCGGTGGACCAAGTCTGACGCACTTGAGTGGGTCCCAGAAATCCCCGCTCTTTATGGCCTGAGGACACAAGTCGCCCGAATTGTCCTCGGCATGGCTGAGGCGATCATCCGGCATGGTTGAGCTTGCCGCGGTAACCCGCGCGCAATCGACGTACGGGATTTGCGAGGATGGCGCGTTGGCAGGCGGCGACTGCGCATAAATCGGAGCACCTGCACTGATTACCAGCGTAGCGGCAAGAGGGAGACATTGCCGAGGCGCGCTCTTTTTCCACCGAGCACTCAACTGATCCATCCGAGCAGCGGGAACTTCACGCCCCCACCTTTTTTCTGGTTTCGGCTGACGGCTGCGAAAAATACTGGCGAAGACCGAAGACCAACGCGCCGAACGGCATGCCGAGCGCTGCATAAACGGCTTCAGCCTCCGGCGCGGCATTGTCGGCCAAAATTTCGATAGCGACATTGGAATAGCCAACCGGAACGACACCCGCTTGCTGCATGCGTAAGATTCCCATGTTGACTTGCGTCTGAGTGAAACCGCCAGACGCGTCAATGACCGCATAACTCTCAAACCCGTCGGCTACTGCCGCCATGGCCGGAAAAGCCAGGCAGACGTCCGTGGAAATACCCGTCACGATCAGTTTCTTGCGTCCTGTCGCCTTGACCGCGTCGACGACTCGCTTCTCGTCCCAGGCATTGACGGTGGTGCGCTCGATGGTCTGTACGTCGGGCAGAGCGTCGGCGAGTTCGGGGATAAGAGGCCCCCACATTTTCTCCGTCGTCGTGGTCACGATGACGGGCACTTTGAGCGCGAGCATTGCACGAGCGAGACCAACGACATTGTGCTTGAGTAGGAGGGTATCGATGTCACGCACGCCGGTATACAAACCGATTTGGTGATCGACCAGGAGTAGCACGGCGTTGCTGCGAGTCAGGCGTTCAGTGTGTTGCGCCGACCTAGTAGTCATTACCAATTTCCTCCTATTCATCTGCGCCCCGCCATGTGGCGCCGCTTTTTCGAAACTCTACGGAGAACGGCTGTCGTATCTTGATCCCGGAAATCCTGATTTGCGTCACGCAGTGTTACGGATGGCAATTGAAAGACCAATTCTCCGTTTCCGCTAAGTCATTGAGCCCGCGTTGGCAATTGCCAAGCGCAACCGAGAGGTGTGCAGAGGAGTCAAAAATGTCAAAAGTCAGGATTTGACACCCTGCATCGACCAAAACTGACGGAGGGATGGCATTATTGCCCTCAAGAGGGATTTTGCAGTGTTTACTTCGGTTGACGCCTCGATGCGAGTTGTTTCAGCACTTCCTTCATAAAGACGCCTGACAGGAATTTCGCATTATCGTCGAGAAGCAGCAGGAGCACGCTTTCCCCGGCTGGGCTGACGGCGCTCAGGTTGGTGATATCGATGACGAGTTCTCGGCCCTCAAGTTGCCCCTTGGCCTTCGTGTACTCGCTGATGACTTCGGCAATCCAGGGTTCAATGAGCATACCCTCAAGGACCAGTCGGCATCGGCGTGGACCCTCAACTACCGATATCTTCAACATGCACACCTTTTCCAGGTGTTTGAGGGCGCAAGATGGATGCCAAAGAACACGGCTGTAACTAATTGAATTCTAAGTACAAGAATGAGGTTGACCGTGAAGGGGCTGAGATGTCAACGTGCAGTTTTTGACAGTTACGCGCAAGCCGCACATCAAGCGACATACTCCTTGGGATCGATGCCAAGCTTCTTGATCCGCGCCAGAAGGGTCGTGCGATTCACGCCCATGCGAGCGGCCGCTCCATCCGCCCCGCCAACTCGGCCCTTGCTTGACCTGAGCGCTCGCACGATCTCTTCCTGCTCTGTTTTCGCCCGTTCACTTCTTTTCCTGGCACGCTGATCAGCAAGTTTCTTAGCTTGTTCATTAGCTGGGCTCTGTTTTCCATTTAGTGCCTGAAGGGTTCTTTTGACGATTTGCTCTATTTCGTCCTGACGCGAACTCGTGGCTTCGCGCTCGTTTTCTTCTGCGCTCAAGTTCCGCAGGTCCCCAACCGGCGCCTCAAGCGACTTCCCGCGGGTCAGAATGACAGAGCGCTCTACTAAGTTCTCGAGTTCGCGGATGTTTCCTGGCCAATCCCAGGCTATGAATGTCCTCATTACGGTCGCCGGAATTCTCTCAATCTCTTTCTGCACCTGCTTGGCGAATTTCTGGACAAAATACCCAACGAGCATCGGGATATCTTCTTTGCGCTCCCGCAGGGGAGGTATTCGAATGGGAAAAACGTTTAAGCGATAGTAGAGATCACTCCGGAATTCGCGGCTCGCAACCATCTTGTGCAGATCACGGTTGGTTGCGGCAATCAACCGAACGTGAACTTTGAGAGTATGTGTGCTTCCCAGTCGCTCGAACTCCTGTTCCTGCAAGGCCCGCAGCAGCTTCGGCTGAATTTCCAGGGGAATGTCTGCGACCTCGTCCAGGAAGAGCGTGCCGCCGTCGGCCAGTTCCAATCGCCCGATTTTCTGGCTGATAGCGCCCGTGAATGCACCCTTCTCGTGCCCAAACAGCTCGCTCTCCAGCAGGCCGGTGGGAATAGCAGCGCAGTTGAGTTTCACGAAGATGCGGCTCTTGCGCCGGCTATGTTCATGAATGGCGCGGGCAATTAACTCCTTTCCCGTTCCGGTTTCACCGAGTAATAAAACGGTTGAATCACTGGGTGCGACGGTTTCGACCAATTGCAAAACTTGCCGGAGTGCGGGGCTGTTACCCACGATTTGCCCGAAGCCCATGTCACCGTGGATTTCCTGTTCGAGGTAAAGCTTCTCCTGGGCCAGTCGCTCTTTGAGTTCCGAAAGTTCGCGGTAGGCCACAGAATTCTCAATGGCAATGGCGATCTGGCCGGAAGCCTCGCTGACGAAGGCGACTTCCTCGGGCGTGAAGGAATTGTCTCGGGTTCGAGAAATCGCCAGAACTCCGACGACTCGGCCGCGGTTGACCAGCGGTATCACGCACTGACTTTTCACCCCTTCGGCAACCAGTAACTTGTAGTACTCGGGCGGGAATTCGGCGGCGTTCGATATGGTTCTAACCATGGGTTCGAGGGTTTCAAGAGCTTTCTGGGCGATGCCCACCGGCGTGATGAGCATCTCTTCCTGCACGTATCCCTTCCCTTTCGGGAAGTCCAGCGCTGAGACTCGAAACATGCCCGACGCGGGGTCTGGCACCGAAATATGTACCGCATCACAATCCATCAGTTCTCGAACCGCGGCGGAAGTCGCGCGCAGAACCTCCCGGCACTTCAGGTTCGACGTAATTCGATTCGTCAGCTTGAGCAGGAGCTGAAGCCGGTTATTTTGAACGCTTAAGGCTTGCTCCGCTCTTTTCCGGTCTTCGATATCGGTATTGGTTCCGTACCATTTCGCAAGTTTTCCGTTGTCGTCGAAGGATGGGGTGGCGCGGAACAGAAACCAGCGGTACACGCCATCGAAACGGCGCAAGCGGCCTTCGATTTCAGCGGACTGCCCCGACGTTATTACGCTTCGCCAGTACTCGACCAGCGCGTTCAGATCGTCGGGATGTACCGCAATTGTCCACCCCCAACCCTGGGCTTGATGCGCGGTAAGGCCCGTGTAAACCAGCCAGCGCCGATTGAAAAATTCAGCGCCCCCATCGGCTGCGGCGGACCAGGCCATCGACGGAATGCTCTCAATAACTTCGCGCAGCTCCCGTTCGCTGCGTTGAAGGTGTTCATTCTGACGCTGCAGTTCGACCTGCGCGGCCTCCGCCCGCCGGAGATTGAAATTATCGTCGATCGCGAAGGCGACAACCCGACCCACCAGCCGCAAGAAGCTAACGTCATCACCGCTGTAAACAGTTCCAGGTGGTCCTGACATGCCCAGCGCACCGAGCCGGCGATGTGGCGTAGTCAGGGGAACAAATAGGAGTGGCCCGAGGTCAAGCCCTTGGGCTGCAATCCCTTGCTTAAGCCGTTCCGGTACCCTTTCATCGCTGTTCCAGTCACGAATGTGGAAGGGTTCCTGCATGGTGTAAGCCTGCCACGACGGACGCTGCTCGACCGGCACATCCGCATAGGCAGCGATCTGGCTCTTCTCTCGCCCGATCACGGCCCATTCAATTTCTGTCGAGTTCTCCTTGTAGATAACGATGTAGAACTGTAAGAAGTCGAGGAATTCACGCAACTGTTCCGAGAGGATCTTCGTCAGATCCTCGGGTTCTCGGGACGCAGAAAGGGCTTCGCTGAGTCGAAGGAGGGCTTCATAGCGGGGACCGTCTCTCCCCTGCGGAATGGACGACTGTTCGCTCATCTCGTGTGTAGAGCCCAAACGCCGTATCCATTTGAAAGTTTATCACGTGATACTCGCCGCTTCAGGTCCGAAAGCGTCGTTAACAAATGGCCAGCCGACACCTACGCGTGGGTAGCGCGCGTGGCTGGCCCTGAGATACGGCCACGCCGCGCCGGCGAGAAAAAAGCCAGGTCTATCAGCCCCCGCAGATCGCCCTCGTTGGTGATGTCTTCGAGCCAGTTGAAATACGCCATCGCGGCATCGTTGAACAGCACGTCGATCCGCCCATACTGGCGCACGGCGGGATCGACCAGCGCCTGACACTCGGACGGTTCGGTCAGACGGGAAGACGGTGATTGCCCGCTGAACGGCGATTTGGCTTCTTCATGACGCCCTCACCGCACATGCCACTCTTTTATTTTGGCAGGAATCGTCAGCGCTGCCGTCGCAGCGCTTATGATCGAGAGCCCCGCGCAAATGAGCATTACGATTCGGAAGCCAAAAACAAACGCCTGCGAGACTGACGATCTGACCTCAATTGCCAGGCTTGCATCAAGGCCCGCGGGCAATGGCAAGCCCGCGAGCTTGATCTCATTCGACTGAATGGCTTGGAGAATACCGGGTGGGATGGTGAGGCTCGCCAGGCTCTGGTTCAAGTGAGAACTAAATGCTTTCACGATTACAATTCCGAAAACCGCAATAGTGAGGACGCCCGCAACCCGAGCCACAGCGTTATTGATGCCGGAAGCGGCGCCGGCGCGATCCTGACTTACTGAACTCATAACGACCGTTGTCAGAGGAGCAACGCTGATAGCCATTCCCAGCCCTAGAACGATGAAAGCGGGGAAAAACGTGCTCCAGTAACCGCCTCCCACCGAGGGCAAGGCGAACAGAAGAAAGCCAACGGATGCAACAAGCGGACCGATCACCAGGGGGGTCCTTGCACCATAACGCGCGACGAGTCCGCCCGACCAGCGGGAAAGAAAGAACATCAGCAAGATGAACGGCAGGGCGGCGGCGCCGGTGGCGGTGGCGGAGTACCCCTCCACCTGGATGAGGTTCAGCGGGAACAGGAAAAAGAAAATCCCAAGAGCCGCATAAAGGAAGAAGGTGAGGAGGTTCGCACCAAGGAAGCTGTGGGACCGAAAGAGCTCCATCGGAACCATGGGCGAGGCCCCTTTAGCCTCCACAAAGAAGAACGCAAGGAGGCAAGCGAAACCGCCGATCAAGCATCCGAAGACCAGAGGATGGCGCCAACCCAGACTCACGGAAGCAGTGAATCCACTCACGATCCCGCCCAACCCGAGGGTAGCGACCATCGCTCCCCACCCATCCACATGGCCGGCGGCGGCACTGCGGCTCTCCGGAACGTGCCTTAGCAAAAGCGCAATCACCACCGCCGCCATCGGCAGATTGATGAAAAATGCCCAACGCCAGGAGGCATGCTGGATGAGCCAGCCCCCAAGAACTGGCCCCACTGCCGTGGTGATGGCCGTAAAGCCGGACCAAGTGCCGATGGCTTGACCGCGGGTGTTTTCATCGAAAGATGCGCTGATGATCGCGAGGCTCCCGGGTACCAGAAGGGCGGCTCCCACACCTTGAATACTCCGTGCGATCAGCAACAGTTGAATACTTGGGGCGAAGCCACAACCGGCGGATGCGATCGCAAAGATGACCACACCGGTTAAAAATATCAAACGGCGTCCCAACAGGTCGCCCAGGGAACCACCCACCAGGATCAGAGCTCCCAGAAACAGTCCGTAGGATTCAACCACCCACTGCACACCCACCAGGCTTGCACCGAGGCTCGCCTGCAGGGCCGGCAATGCCACGTTGACGATGGTGCTATCGAGAAAAGCCATGCTGGAGCCGAGAACCGCCGCGCCCAGGATCCAACGCTTCACTTCCGGCCTGCACGGAGCACCAGCGCTCATCGACCGGATCACCGCTTCATCGCATGGTGGTTTCATAAACGGACACCGGGTTTCACAACAGGGTTCGCGTACGAAGAGGCGAGGGTCGTCATTTCTTTCTTCGCGATCTGGAATCGTTCACCGGATCGAAAATAGCGCGTTTCGGTTGGACCGCCCTTCTCGCTCATACTATAGCGTATTGGGATTCCCGGACTGAACGATGCTTATGGGCGGTTGGAGCGTGGCGTGTAGGGGCGTTTATCGTCCCGCATCTGCGGCAACCCACGCGCAAGGTGCGCGACGACCATGGCAAGTTCGTCAGGTGTTATGGGGAAGGCTTGTCGAAAAAGAGATAAACGGCTGCAATCCGGCCGTCCCGGGCAACGATGAAATCCGTCCCAGCATAGGCCGGCGCCTCACCGGGGCGGCCCGCTACCCATCGAACCCGTCCGGCATTGCCCAATTCCTCGGGCTCGGAAATTGGCTGATAGCGAAAGTCAGGGTGAGTAGCCTTGATGGTGCCCGCGACGCGATCGATCTCGTCACGCCCACGATGGGCGCCGCTACTGGGGCCGTAGAACACGCCATCTTCGGCCCAGAGCTCGTCGATGGCCGCGCGTCGCCGCTCGGGGTCGTTTTCACCGAAGACGTCGCGAAGATTTCGGGTGAGAAGGTTCGATATGGTGTTGGACATGTCTCATCTCCTCAATTCCTAACCAGACCCCGACTGTACCGAGAGGCAAGTCGGAGATTCATTTGCCCGGCGCGTTCGGCGCCGCAACGCTCTGGGACATGACGCCTGAACGTCTTCCCATATCACTCCGGAAAACAGGCAAGCGCCGCTACGCCATCTTCAAGCCCGGGCTTTGGCCAAGGGAGGTCCAGCGCCTTCCAGCTCCGTCCTGCATCATCTGATCTGAACAGTCCGTGGTTGTTGGCGGCGTAAAAGACGCCTGATTCCCCAGCGTGAGTGGCAAATTGGCTCACCGTCGTTCCCTTCGCCTGCGGCAGGCCGCTCATCGCCTGCTCCCATGGCTTGATGCCAGTCTTCCGATAGACGTACGCCTCGGCCCGCCGCGGCGAATAGGCCGAACCAGGGCCGTGCGTTGCGGATACGATCACAGTATCTGGATCCGCCGGATCCACGGCAATGCCTACCAGGTAGAGGTGCTTCAATCCATCCTCGGGCGATCTCCACGAGTCGCCGGCATCGGTGCTTTCAAAGTATCCGTCGCCGGCGGCCGAGTAGATCCGCCCGGGCGCCAGGGGGTGCGTCACCGCCGTGTGCGTGTCGTGCGGACCGCCGCGAACGCGATCATGCCAAGTGCGCCCACCGTCGAACGTGCGCACGAACGCTCCAGCCTCGATCGCGACAAAAATCCGATCTGCGACCCTCACATCGGATTGGATCCACCGAACATGATGCGTGTGGGGACGTGGGGGAAAACTCCAGGTGTCAGCTGAAGGGAGCGCGCGCAAGCCGGCAAGGTCAACCCAGCTGTCGCCGGCAGTGTCGGAGCGAAACACCGCACTTGGTTCGGTGCCGGCGTAGACGATGCCGGCCCCCCCAGCTCGTTCCGCGTGACCCACAGCAACGGCGGTGACCATCGGGTGGTCGATGCCCGCTTCGACTGGTTCCCAATTCCGCCCACAGTCGCGGCTCCGGAAGAGACCGGCACGCGCAGTTCCGCAGTACAATCGAGCCGGTCCGTGCGGGTCGACCGCGACACATTCGGGCAATCGTCCGGCCAAGTGTTCGTCGACCGTCCAAGTGGAGGCCTGCCGAGCGATCAAGAGTGCCGCTCGTGTTACGACTGCGATGCCGGCCATGACTCAATCTCCTTCTGCTTGTGGTTCCATGTTGCTTTCCTCAGCCGATGCGATACTGCCCTCCGTCGACGACAATTGCCTGCCCGGTGATGAACGCCGCGTCATCGCTTGTCAAGAAAAGTACGGCGCCTGTGACATCCTCAGGTTCTCCCAGCCGTTTGATCGCCTGCTGGTCCCAAGTGCCACGTTTTTGTTCTTCCGATTGGGGCGCGATTGCCAGCGTATTCGTTAGACCGGGCAGCACTGAGTTCGCGGTAATGCCATCGCTTGCGACATCATTCGCCAAACCTCGCATGAACCCGATGATTCCCATCTTTGTAGCGATGTAGTGGCTCATGCCGGGTATAGCCAAACCCACCATGTTTGACGATATGCCGACGAACCGGCCCCGCTTTTTCTTTCGCATGCCGGGCAAGAAGAATTTTGCACTCAAGAAGTGTGAGTCCAAATTGGTCGCCATGGTCTTTCGCCACGTCGCGAGATCCAATTCGTCGATCGAGCGATTGGGAAAATAGCCCGAGTTATTCACAACGATATCTACTCCGCCCAAATCCTGGGCCTTAGCGGCTATCGAACACCACTGCTCTTCCTGCGTTACATCCAATTCAAGCGCGTACGCCGTCGGGCCGATCTTAGAAGCGGTTTCATGCGGGGCATTGAGGTCGGTCGCAATTACCTGTGCGCCTCGTTCTGCCAACGCCAGTGCTATGGCTTGACCGATGCCTTGAGCGGCCCCGGTGACCAACGCCACTCGCCCCTCATGTGTTTTCATCGAGGTTTTCATCTGCCCTCCGTCAGCGCTCGCGCGCCATCTTTAGAGCTGCCGTCCACCAGAGGAGATCGTCGATCATGGTGTTCCCGTGCTTCTCTAACTCGGCCAGGCCTTTTTCCACATCCCCACCCTGGAAATGTGCCCACAGCGTTGCCATTGGAATGTGCACGGAAGATCGAACTGGTGCCATCTGAAGCTCGATCGCTATCTGGCGGAGCTGCTCGACAGCTCGCGAGCCCATAACGGTGCCGTAGCTCACAAACGATACGGCCTTGCGGTTCCACTCCGGGTACACCCAGTCAATTGCATTCTTTATGACGGCCGAGGGGCCATGGTTGTACTCCGGGGTGACAAATACAAAACCGTCCGACGCTGCGATTTGTTCTGTCCACCTCTTAACGACTTCGTGTTCGTAGGGAGGCCGGCCCGGCATCGCCGGCGGCACGGGCTGATCGAAGAAAGGCATCGGGAAATCGCGGAGGTCGAGTAGCCGCGCTTCAATCGCCTCTCTCTTCCGCAAATGCTGAAGAATCCATTGAGCCGGCTTTTCGGAGAATCGGCTCTGCCTTGTACTCCCGACGATTACGGATATGGTCATCATAAGTTTCCTGCCATCCTTGATAGTGGATACCGCGGATGTGCCCCGCGCTCTAGATAAATCTCGGACCCGCGATCTTTAAGATACACGAAGCACGATCTTGCCGTTCGGAGGCCGCGCACGGTTTCCTCGATACGCCACTTGTTGTCGAAGTGCGGGACGCCCGTCCGCTTATGCGCCGATCCCACGGAAGTGTAGACGTAGTGCTCGACGCCGGCCTCGCGCGCCAGCGTCGCAAGGCGCTTGCCCTGCGTTTCTTCCCGCTCGACGTCCGCCTCCGCCGCGTTCTGGACGCCGAAGACGCCCCACACACCGGCCAACGCACGGCGCAGCGAGGCCTCGTCATCGAGATCGCCCTTGACGACGTCGATGCCGTGGCGCGCCAGCGCCGCCGCCCGCTCGCTGTCCGGCTTGCGCGTCAGGCCGCGCAGGTGGAACCCTGTGCCCTTCAGCGCCTGCGCCACCGCTCCGCCTTGTTGGGCTGTCACTCCGGTGATGAGAATCGTTCGATTGCTCGTCATGATGTATTCCTTTCGAAGAATTAGCGTCAGTTGGCTCGTAGGGGGACTTTCGTCAAATCTCTCGACCTTTCATTTGATCGATCCAAGCGCGACTGGAATAACTCGGAGAAGGCCGGTCGCACATCGACGAATACTAAGACCCACAGCACCGCCACGAAGAGGGCGAGCGGAAGCCCGCTGGGGGCCATCAGGGCGTGGAAAGTAAGGATGTTGACAAGCACCGGCACCAATACTGCCACCGCCAACGGTACGTAGCGGTTGACCAGAAGAAGCGCACCGGCGACGACCTGAAATGCAAAGATCACCCACAGGTAATGCGAGACATAAAGGGCGCCCATGAACTGTGCGGCAACACCCGCGGGAGGCGGGAACGGAATGAAATGCAGAAAGCCGTTCAGGCCAAACACCAGAAAGATCACGCCCGCCAGATACCGGGCGATTGTGGAAACGATTCTCATTGAAGTTCTCCCTTCGTTTATGCCAGAATCATGGCGTCAATTATATTGACGTCGATAGATTCGATGTCGTATATTATGGAAGGATTCAGTT
>Ga0335078_10010703_pt1 | contig 13582 bp, 13 predicted proteins | sample Lox_Sample_32_FD_206711 | JGI IMG/M metagenome (GOLD analysis project Ga0335078, IMG submission 206711) | Soil microbial communities from Loxahatchee National Wildlife Refuge, Florida, United States - Lox_Sample_3.2 | ecosystem: Environmental > Terrestrial > Soil > Wetlands | place: USA...
AATCAGCCACTGCGTGGTGGAATGGGCAATCGTGAACTGCATGGGGTCGGCCTCGCGATAGTGCTCGGGAACTTCCTTCGGCGTGCCGCCCAGGAACTCCACCACGGCGTTATTGCTGAGGTGCAATTCCCAAGCCTGCTGCAGATCGACGACACCCGCCATGGAGACCACGCGTTTGACTGACGGCTCGTGTGCGGCGAGACACAGTGCCAGTTGAGCTCCAGCAGAGTGACCCATTACCAGTACTTGGTTCGAATCCAGGTTATAACGCTTCGCCAGTTGGGGCAGAAAACGATAGGCATTGCGAATGTCCTCAAAGGTGCCGGGCCAGCCTCCCCCTGGATTACCCACTCGCCGGTACTCGATATTCCAGGTGGCCAGGCCACGACCGGTAAGTGCGGCGCACAAATGCCCGGCGTGCGCCAAATCGTACTTGGCGCGCCAAAAGCCGCCGTGGATATTGATCACGATAGGAAAGGGTGGCTTGGTTTTCGGCAGGCTGATTTCGCCAAATTGATCGGGATCGGTACCGTAGGCAACTCGGGCATCAGCAGGGGGCGGAGGGAGTGTGAGAATCTCGTCCGACATGAGGACAGTTTACACAGGACGCTGTCGCGGGCGGGGGCGCCGGCGCTACCCGGTCGCTAATGATTCTGGATCCAACTCGATCACCAAGCCGTCGCCCCAGCCGTATTTATCGCGCGATTGCTGCTGAATCCTGCGATGCAGCTCCGGTTCGGTGTCAGGGGAGATCGCGGTGGCTCGCGCAGGAAACTTCTTTCCCGCGGCCCTCACTTCTACGCGGGGATCAGCGCGCAGATTTTGTACCCAATGCGAAGTGGGGTATTCGGCGATCAGATAAAAGCGGCCGTCGCAGTGGGTAAACCAGATCTCGATTTCCCGAGGCTGTCCGCTTTTACGTCCGCGTGTGGTCAGATAAAGAAATTGTTCACGCGCCAGCGCGTTCTCCCACGCGCCCGCGGGATCACTGGCCTTTGAGTTTGAGCTTGGATTTGTTTTCGTCAAGGAATTCGCGCAGTTTGTCGGCCGCTTCCAGCAGGCGGGTCCATTGTTCATAGTACAGAGTTACTGGGAACCGGCCTAAGCCGTAAACGCTCACGCCGCCCTTTTCGCTGACCCGGAATTCCAGGCTGCCGGTGCGCCGCGGACCCTGCTTCTCCAATTCGGCTAAACGTGCTTTAAGCTCTTCGTATGTCGGTTCGGCCATAGTTGTCCTCGAATGTCGCTGCAAGATTCTAAGGAATGACTCCATCATAGGGATTGCGGGAGAATTCGTCGAGGGCGGCCTGTTGCACTGGAGGGTGGTATACGCAGGATGCCTCGCCCGCTGGTGAAAGCGCAGAGCTTCGCAGGACAGGCGTCAGATGGCGTTCTTGACAACCAAATGGACTCCCTGCGCAACTAAATAATTAGTTGACCTTCCCGACGCCGCTGCGTCTAATAGGAAGGACAGGGAGGATGGCGGGTGCCACCGAGTAAGTCTCCAACTTTAACCGAGGCCGAACTCCGACTCATGGATGTGCTTTGGGAGAAAGGGCCTTCGACGGTTCAGCAGGTGCTGGGCGCCCTGCCGAAGACGCCATCCCTGGCCTACAACTCGGTGCTTACCACGATCCGGATCCTGGAAAAGAAGGGCTATGTGGGGCACGCCAAAGACGGCCGGGCTCATGTCTATACTCCCCTGGTTGAGCGGGTGGAGGCCAGCCGGTTAGAAATCGGCCATCTCTTGCACCGCTTTTTTAAGAATTCGCACGAGCTGCTGGTTCTGAACATTCTTGAAGACCAGAAGATCGATGCTGCGGAGTTGCGGCGGCTGAGGGAGTTGGTGGCGAGCAGCCCCAACGAGGATAAGGCGCGATGACCACTTTCCACGAAATCGCTCGCGTTCTGGCGGAGTGCCTGATTAACAGCCTGGCGGAGGGCCTGGTCATTGCACTGTTTGCCTGGGTGCTGTTGCGTCTGTGCGGCCATCGGAGTTCAAGTACGCGTTTTGCGGTCTGGTTCGCGTCGCTGCTCGCAATTGCTGCGCTGCCCTGGCTGCATGGATTCGGCGCCGCCTCGGTTCATCCGGACACAGCTGTCTCTGCTTTTACCTTGCCGGCCTCGTGGATCACCGGAGTATTTCTGGGATGGGCCGTGATTGCGAGCCTGGGAGTGCTGCGGGTATTTTTTGGTCTATGGCATCTGCAGCGGCTACGCCTGAGCAGTACGGTGATCGATCCGACGACACTAGACCCGAGATTGCGGCGAACTTTGGAGGAATTTTCTGCCAGGAAGGTGACGCTGGCAGTCTCCGAGCGCGTGGAGGTACCGGCGGCGATTGGTCTCTTCAAGGCGCGGATTGTTCTTCCAGCCTGGTCGCTGCAGGAGCTTTCGACGGAAGAGCTTAACTTGATCCTGATTCACGAAGTGGCGCATCTGCGCCGCTGGGATGACTGGACCAATCTCGCGCAAAAAGGATTGCGGGCGCTGTTTTTCTTTCATCCTGCGATCTGGTGGGTGGAAAACCAGATTTCTCTGGCACGAGAGATGGCCTGCGATGACGTGGTTTTGTCGAAGCAAGTCAGCCCGCACAGCTACGCCGAGTGCCTAGTCTCGGTGGCAGAAAAGAGTTTCGTGCGCCGTAGCCTGCTCCTGGCACAGGCGGCAGTGAGCCGGATGCGGCATACCACGCAAAGAGTCGCACAGATTCTGGATCGCAATCGCCCCGCCACTACCGGCGTCTGGAAACCGGCGCTAGGTGTGGTAACCGCATTTTCGGCAATCTGCCTGGTGGTTCTGGCGAGGGCGCCGGAGATGGTTGCCTTCGAGAGCTCGGTTCCCAATATCGCAGTTTCTTCTCCGGGGACAGTGCCTGCGATCGCTGCCAAGTGGAGCGAGCCTCCGGTTCCGTCGGCTTCGAGCAGGGGAACCATCTGTACGACAACCGCGAGAAGGACGAAAGCAGTTGTGCCTCGGCACGAGTCAACAGTTATTGCACGCGATGCGAACGGGTTAAGTGCCCAGCTCAGCCAGCCCGCTGTCATGGAAGTTTTGCTAGCTGACAAAGGAAGAGGCGTGCCACCGGGCTTGGCAGTAGAAGCCGTGCTTGTGGTGGTGCAGGGCGGGGCCGACGGACCGGCGCAGATCCGCTGGACTCTTTGCGTGTGGCGCTTGACGCCTCGCGCCGGCACTGGGCGCGTGCCCGTCCAGGCAACAATCCCAGCAAAATCGATTTAGGCAGGGATGAAGCGGATGAGTCGAATTTTTGTATCAACAAACTAAATAATTAGTTACAAGGAGCGTTAAGAAAATGACAACCTGGGACAAAACAAAAGCAGCCATGAGACGGCATGCGACGGTGGCGGTTCTCGCCGTGGCAGCGCTGGTTTCCATGGTCACCTATGAAACCATTAAACCGCTTGCAGCCCGAGCGGCAACCCCTGCGGTTGCGGCGGGGCCGCTCTCTGCCGACAGTGTCAGCCCGCTGCTGTCGCTCGATCAGGCAATGGAGACTCTTGCTGCCCGGGTGACCCCGGCTACGGTCAACGTGGCGGTCACCTCACGCAGCAAGGAAGACGTAAGCGAAGGCCAGATCCCCGACGACATGCAGCGATTCTTTGGGCAGTTCTTTGGCCCGGGGAACGGACCGCAGCAGTTTGAGCATCCGCAGCCGCAAATCGAGCATGGCATCGGCAGCGGCGTTCTTATTTCGCCCGACGGATACATCGTCACCAATAACCATGTGGTCGAGGGGGCGGTCGATGTCCGGGTGACGATGAGCAACCGGAGGATTCTTCAGGCCAAGGTGATCGGCACCGATCCGCTGACCGACCTTGCGGTGATCAAAGTGGACGGGCACGATCTTCCCAGCGTTCCCTGGGGCGACTCCACCAATCTGCATCCTGGGCAGACAGTGCTTGCGTTTGGCAATCCGTTCGGATTCCGCTTCACGGTCACCCGCGGGATTGTGAGCGCACTCAATCGCCCAAACCCTTACTCGGATAATCCGCGCAAGCCAGGCGGGTTCATCCAGACCGATGCGGCCATTAACCAGGGCAACTCCGGAGGACCGCTGGTCGATGCCCGCGGTGAAGTAGTCGGCATCAACACCTTCCTGGTCTCGCCCTCGGGCGCATTTTCCGGCATGGGTTTCGCGATTCCCTCACAGATTGTGAGGCCCACGGTGGAGAGTCTGATCCGCGATGGCAAAGTTACTCATGCTTATATCGGCATCGGCATCAATGATGTCACTCCGGAAAACTCGAAGTTCTTCAAGATGACCGACGCCAACGGAGCGCTGGTCACGCAGGTGGAACCGGATTCGCCGGGTGCGAAGGCCGGCCTGAAGATCGGCGATGTTATCACGGAGCTCGACGGACAGAAGGTCACCGATGCCAGCGATCTGCAAGTAGCAGTCGGGCTGAAAGCTCCTAATACCACCATCAAGCTCGGCATCATGCGCGATGGCAAGGAGCTGACTCTGCGGGTGACGTTAGAAGCACTGGGAAGCCGGGATAAAGGCGACGTGTACGCCGAGAACGGAAAAGGGAAGATGCACTGGGGGCTTGGACTGGCGGATCTGAATTCGGATACGCGGGAACAGGCGCAGGCGCCGGACACTCTCCACGGTGCGGTGATCGAGCGCGTGCAGCCGGGCAGCCCGGCGGACGATGCGGGATTGCGGCCTGGAGATGTCATCCTGCAAGTCAATCACAAGGATGTGCAAAGCGCTTCGGATGTGAAAGAGGCGTTGGCCAGTGTGCCGAAGGGGCAGGATGCGCTGGTGCTCATCTGGTCGAACGGCGGCAACACGTTCCGCGTGCTGCATGCGCCGGATGCGTCGTAGGCGGTGACGAACTCCGGGTCCCATGTCTCGCTGAGCGGCGAGACATGGGAGGTCCCGGGGCCGGGTAAATGAGCGATCTTACCGTAGTCCGCTGACCAGCGAGAACAGCAGATTCCTCCGTCGTGATCCCTGCTCGGAATGACATGCGACGAGTATCTGTTTAGAAGGCAGCGCCGGATCCGAGGAGGCTATAGAGAAGAATGATCAGGACGATGCCGGTGAAGATCATGTAGAGGCGGTCGTGCTCCTCGGCGAAAGCCCAGATGGAAAAGGCGACGCGGGCCACCGGGGTTGCGATCAGCAGCACGAGGCCGAGCTGGATGATTTCCCTGCCGTGGAGGGCGAGAGCGCCATGGAAGATGCCGCTCAGGCTTCTCAGGTCGGAGGGTTCGCCGCGAAAGACGCGGTAATTGGTGGGAGTGCCACCGTGGCGGATGAGATAGATGAAGGCGCCGACGAAGACAACGAGGGCGGAGAGGGTCACGCCGGCACGCAGAAGATTACCGACGATGTCCTCGATATTCTTGTCTGACCAGGCGCGAGCCATTTCAGATTGTCCCTGCGATTCCTTTGTAAATCATCTGCGCCCCCAAAAATGCAATGACCAGGCTAAAGACCAGACGCAGCATTTTGGTTTCCGCCTTGATTAAGATGCGCGCGCCCAGAAGCGAGCCGGCAAGGACGCCCAGCATCACGGGCATGGAGAGTCCGGGATCGATGTAGCCGCGGCTCAGGTAAATTCCCGCGCTGGCCGCTGCCGTAACGCCGATCATGAAATTGCTGGTGGTGGTTGAAACCTTGAAGGGAATCTTCATGGCCTGGTCCATGGCGAGGACCTTGACCGCGCCCGAGCCGATGCCGAGCAATCCGGAGAGCGCGCCGGCGCCGAACATGAGACTGAAGCCGGTAGGTACGTTCTGAACGTTGTAGTTGCGTATTCCCCCCTCCTCCGATGGGAAGTTGCCATTGAGCCTGAGCTTGGTGGCAAGGGAATCTGGAGGGAGGTTGCGTTCTGCACGCGGGCGTGGCTTGCGTGAGAGGTAGGCGGAGTAGAGCAGGACTACGCCAAAAATAATAGCGAGAAATTTGGTCGGGACCACAGTTGCCAGGAAAGCGCCGCAGAGAGCGCCGAGCGTGGTCGCGATCTCCAGGAACATTCCGATACGGATGTTGGAGAATCCTTCCTTGACATAGGCGGCAGCCGCGCCGGAGGAGGTCGCAATGACGGAGACCAGGGAAGCGCCGATGGCGTAGCGGATGTCCACTTTGAAGAAGATGGTGAGCAGAGGCACCAGCACGACGCCGCCGCCCAAGCCGGTCAGGGCCCCGAGAAGGCCGGCCACCAACGATCCCACCGCCGCCAGCATGGTGAATTCGAGGATGTTCATAGTAGCTTCGAAGCGTGCGTTGTTGTAGCGTCTGGCATGGTTCCCGCGAGATCCCCATTCGACTCGCTATGCTTGCTCAGCGCAAGCTCTCGCCCTGCTGGAGAAAGCGCGGGGCTTCGAGATCACAGTCATGTGTTTACCACGGCGGCGGAGGCGGGTGGGGAAGAGACTTGTCGCGGTCAAGCACCCATTGGGGAAATTCCGGATGTCCCTGGGCTGGCTTGCCACGAGTGGTCGCCCAGTGATCGAGCCAGTCGGTGCCTTCTTCGCCCACGTAAGTGTCCGGCAAGCTGTAGGCCTGATCGCTCAGGGCATCCTGGAGGGTGATGAAGCGATAGCCGCGCTTGCGCATGACGTCCAGCAGGTCGTTGATATGATCGGCTTCCAGTTCGTTGGCGTGCAATAGGATGATTTGCTTCGGCTCGTAGCCGAGCAGGTCTTTGGAAAGTTGCTCGGCGTAGTTGAAGACGGCGTCAGAATAGGAGAGATACGAGCTCAGCAACTGCTGTTGCAGAGCGGTATCGCCGCGTTTCCTGGCGTCTTCGTAAACCCGGGCGTACATCCAGTCCCAGGCATCGAGGGTTACGGGAGCGATGCGATAACCTCTGTTTACCAGGAAAGCCTCGGCCTCGCGGCGGGTCTCCAGGTCGCGCCCTGTGTCGAGATAAGGATGGCGGAAATATCTCAGCTTCATGTTGTGCTGCGCCAGCAGGAGTCGGGTGACCGGCTCACCCTGCACGATTTCATCTTCCCAGGCTTTCAGTCCTACTTGGTTGAGCGAGGCGTGGCTGAAAGTGTGGTTCCCGAGTTCGAAGCCGGAGTCGACCCACATGGAGAGCGCTTTGATTCTCTCGTCCACCTCGCCGAGTTTGTAAAGCTTCTTTTCGTTCACGAAGCCCACCGCGGGAATCTTCTGCTCGCGCAGGGTTTTCAGCAGACGGGATGTCATGTCGGTGATTTCGGTGCCAGACATGGAATAGGCCGCGCCTGCGGGAAGGTCGTCGATAGTGATGGCCACCTGGCGGTCGGGAGCCGCAGCAAAGCATGTACCGGCGTAAATGCAAAGCATCCACGCGGCGAGCCGGAGTGCTCTGGGAAAGTAGTTGAGAGTCCGTTGATTTTGTTTGTCTTCAGGCATCGCTCCTCGCTTCCTCACAGTAACATGCAATCATTTGCAACAAAGGACGGACGTCCTAGCTAATCAGGCTCAATTCCCGTTGGCGCAAATATAACGCTCCGCGCACTTTGTGGGACGGGCGAGGACGCCCATCCTCCACCTTAATCTAAAATCTAAGCCACCGGCAGGGTGAAGTAGAACACCGAACCGTGGCCCAACTGGCTGGTGACGCCGATCTGCCCGCCGTGGGCCTCCACAATGGCTTTGGCGATAGCCAAGCCCATGCCTGTGCCTTGCACCTGCATGCGTTGATTCCGGCCGCGGTAGAATTTCTCGAAGATCAAGGTTTGTTCGAAGTCGTCGATCCCCGGGCCCTGATCAGCGATGCTGGTCATGACCATGCGATGCTGGGCTTCCGCGCGAATGTGAATCGGGGATTCCGGGGCAGAATACTTTGCTGCATTTTCCAGCAGCTGTGCGATTACCTCGGAAATGCGATCCAGGTCGGCTCGCACAGGCGGAAGATTGTCTGGCAGCATGACATCGACGCGATGGTGGCCAAGTACGGCCTTGGATTTCTCAAGAGCGTCTTGAACCGCCTCCTGCATGCGGTGGGCGCCGAGATGAAGTTCTACTTTGTGGGCATCGAGCTGCGACATCTCGGCGGCTTCGCCCACCAGGCGATTTAAACGGTCGCTCTCCTCATCGATGACGGTGAGCAGTTCGCGGCGCTGGGCCTCGTCCAGGTTGGGCGAGGAAAGCAGAGAGGTGGCGGAGGCCTTGATGGCGGTGAGCGGCGTGCGAAATTCGTGAGTGACCGAATCCAGCAGGGCGGTGCGCAGCTGCTCGCTTTCGCGCGCAGCCTCGGCTTTGCTGAGTTTTTCCACGGCCCCGGCGCGCTCGATGGCGATGGCGATCAGCGTGCTCATCGACTCCAGAGTCTCGCGCGAGAATTGCGCTCCGAAAAGGCCCATACTGCCTACTACGCGGACTCCCATGCGTAGTGGCATGAAGACGACCCGGCGTTCAGGGTCGATTCTGGGCTCCCCCCGCAGACTGACCAGCTGCAGGTCTTGGCGGTCGAGAAGATCACGCGCCGTGGTACCGGAGCGATACGTGTCAGGCCGGTTGGGCACAGAAACCGCGGCCGCCTCTACAGCAAAACTCTCGACAATATAGCCCGGGATGGAATTGAGCAGTTCGGCCACGTTGTCGCTGGAGAGCAGTTGCTGGCTGAATTTATAAAGACGTTCGGCCTCACCCCGGCGCACATTCGCGCTGTGGGCCTCCCGCCGCGCTCGCTCTTCCAGTTGGCTGGCGATGATGGCGGTGACCAGAAACGCGAATAGAGCAACCCAGTTTTGGGGATCTGCAATGGTTAGAGTGCCAATGGGCGGCAAGAAATAAAAATTGAAGGCGAGGGTTGAGATCAGGGCCATGAAAACAGCCGGCTTCAGGCCCCACTTTGCCGAAACCACGAGCACCCCAATCAGAAAGCTCAGCGCCGCTGTGGTGGGGTTGACAGTGATTACAATGTGGTACGTGAAGACAATGGCCGCCACCACCGCAGTTGCCACCGCATACTGCCGGATGGCCTTGATAATCGTTGGCTTCACGCCGCCGATTGTATCTGACAATCGACAATTTTGGTCCGCTCAACGAAAATAGCCCGATGCCTAAAACGCCAGAACAATGGTTAGAGGAAGCTGCGCCCTCGAAAAAGGGTGGAGTGTTCAAGTTGTTTCTGGGCTATGCCCCCGGTGTGGGCAAGACCTACAGCATGTTGAGTGAAGCTATTCGCCGCCACACCCGCGGAGAAGATGTGGTCATTGGAGTGATCGAATCGCACGGGCGCAAGGCAACGGCGGAACTGGCGGCGCAACTGGATACGGTTCCGCGGAAGAAACTGGAATACAAGGGAACCACGTTCGAGGAGATGGATGTTGACGCCATTGTGGCCCGCAATCCGAGAGTGGTGCTGATCGATGAACTGGCGCACACCAACGTGGAAGGCAGCAAGCACGCCAAGCGGTATCAGGATGTGCTGGAAGTGCTGGATGCCGGCATCGATGTTCTCTCGACCATGAACATTCAGCATCTGGAGAGCATCACGCCTACGGTGCAAAACATCACCGGCATCACGGTTCGCGAGACGGTGCCGGACTGGGTACTGAAGCGGGTCGACGAAGTGGTGATGTCGGACCTGACGCCTGAGGCGCTGCAAAACCGCATGCGACGCGGAGACATTTACCCCCTGGACCGGGTGGGCCGCGCCCTGGGCAATTTTTTCCGGCCGGGAAATCTTATCGCCTTGCGCGAACTGGCGCTGCGTCAGGTGGCGCAAGCTGTTGACCGCAGTCTGGAATCCTACCGGGAAAAAGACGATTCGGGCGCCGCAGCCGCAGTGCGGGAAAGAATTGCGGTGTGTATCAGTTCCAACCCGGCTGCGCAGTATCTGATCGCCCGGGGCGCGCGCATGGCCCAAGCCATGGATGGCGAGCTGCACGTGGTCTATGTGGATTTGGGGCAGGACACCAGCGAGAAGGACCAGAAGAGCCTGGCTGCGAATATCCAGTTTGCGGAGAATGTTGGAGCATCCATCGAGAAAGTTACGGGGAAAAGCGTGGCGGAAGCCGTGGCCGATTTCGTCCGCCGCAAACACATCACCCAGGTGGTTTTTGGGAGATCGGCAACGACTGGAGTGAAACGGTATTTCTACCTCTCGGCTATTCACAAATTCCTCCGTGATGCGCCTCCGGTAGACGTTCACATCGTTACCCAGGAACCCTCCTGATGGCCGTGCAGGAGCATCGCCGCATTCTCGTGGTTGACGACGAGCCGCAGATTACGCGGGTGCTGCGCACCAGCCTTTCCAGCCAGAACTACGATATCCGCGTGGCGAACGACGGCGAAACCGCTCTGGAAATCATGAAAGACTGGAGCCCAGACCTGGTCATCACCGACCTTTCCATGCCCAACATGGATGGGCTTGAATTATGCCGTCGGCTGCGCTCGGCTACGCAGATTCCAATCATCGTTTTGTCGGTCCGCGGTGAGGAGCGGACGAAAGTTCAGGCCCTGGACGCCGGCGCAGACGATTACGTCACCAAGCCATTCGGTATCGAGGAATTGTTGGCCAGAGTGCGGGCGAGTCTGCGACGAGCTCCGAGCGCGGAAAGCGAGGCAGTTTCCTCGATCGAAGCCGGCGACTTCCGCATCGACCTGGCGGCGCACCGGGTGACGGTGCGGCGCAAGGAAGTCCACCTCACTCCCAAAGAGTTCGACCTGCTAGTGTACCTGGTACGCCATGCGGGAAAGGTTGTGACCCATCGGGCTCTGTTGAGCACCATCTGGGGTGGGCAGAGCACAGAACAAGTGGAGTATCTGCGGGTGTTCGTCGGCCAGCTGCGCAAGAAACTGGAGCCGGAGTCGTCCTCACCGCGCTACATCGTGACCGAGCCGTGGGTGGGTTACCGGTTTGAGCCAGGAGAAATCAAAGAAGGCCGGTCCCGGCCTGAGAAATAGTTCCTTCCCCCAACCATTCACTTACGAAGATTCTACGAACTATTTATCTAATCTTTATGGCTTTCGTAATCCAATATGTACAAGACCCGAGAGGTCAGGAGGTTTATGTCGATTCAAGAGGTTTCCCCGGAAGTACTGGCAAAGTTGCTTCACCACTACCAGCAGGCACTAACCCAGGAGTTCAATTGTGCAGGCAGTGACGACGCGGCCCACTCCTGGGAGCGGACGCCGCAGAACGAGCGTAGCTTGATGGTGGCAGCGGCACGCCTTGCACTATTGGAGCTGGCGGCCACGGGAGAACGAAACAACCCTGATCGCCGCTATTTTGCCAAGCCCGGCGAAGCGGACTGGGGCTGCTGAGACAAGGAAATCCCGGTGGCAACCATGTTGACAATGAGAGAGTACGCGGGAGAATTGGGAAAAGGCGTTTCGGCAAACGCGGATAGCGACGAAAGTGTGGTCACGGCCGGCGATTTTCGTATCGACCTGCGTTCGCATCGCGTGCTGGTTCGGGGGCAGGAACTCCGCCTGGATGAAGATGAATTCGAGATGTTGATGTTCCTGTCCGGACATCCCACTAACATCGTCACGCCGCGCACCCGCTTGACCACGCGCTGGGGGCGCGAGCCAGTCCACCAATCGGACTTTCTGCGGCTTCTGGCCAGCTTGCAGCGCAAGCTGGAATCCGTTCCCGGGGGAGCGCGCTACATCCGCACCGAGCCCTGGCTGGTTTGCCGCTTCGATCCGGCGACGCATGTCGAGCAGTGAAACCGCGGTCGTACGACCTCCAGAAAAAGCCGCTTACGAATTCTTTATGAACTCTTAACTCCACTTTTACGCGAGAAATTGTTCAATAGCCTTATCCCCAGAATAACGCGTCTGGACGGGTGCGACGAAACTGGCCCTGGCATTGGTGGGGCCGGAGTGATGTTCGTGCCGCGGTTTGTTGCCGCTCTTCTGAGGTGAGGCCAGGAGCTTAACGGCACGACTCTGAAGATTTATTTCACCGGATTTAATCTATCGAAGCGACGCGGAGAACTCATAGTTATGAATTCACAAAAGGAATGCAAATCAAGCTCGAAAGCAGGCCGGCCAGCGGCCTTCATGGTATTGGCCGCGGTGTTGCTTACACCCTTGGTGCGGGCACAGGATGCGGCGTCCCAGAATCCACCTGCCACTTCGCAGGAAGTCCAAGAGCTGAGAAACCTCATTCGCCAGCTGGAAGCGAAGGTCGACCGATTGGAGAGCGAGCAGCAAAAGAATGCCGCTTCGCAGGCCGGGACTGGCAATCCGGCTGCGGCTGCGGCCGCCTCCGATGCGTCGACTCAGGCGACGGTGGCAGCGGTGCAGACTCCGCCACCGGTGGTTCTGCCGGCGTCGAGCGACGGCCAGAGCGTTTCCAAGCCCGAGAAAAAACCCAAAGCTGAGCCTTTCGCTTTTGCCGACTGGACCTGGCTCAACGGAAACGCGCGCACCAAAGAGGTGCCGCTGGATACGAAATTCTTTACCCCGGAAATCCGATCGGACGTGGACTATATCTACGATTTCAACCATCCCAAAGACGACACGATCGGCGGGTCGAGCGAGGTATTCCGGGCGAACGAATTTCAGATGACGCAATTGGGTGTCGGCGGGGACTTCCATTATGACAACGTTCGCGCCCGGCTCATGACGCAGTTTGGCATGTATTCCACGACCACGCCTCGCAATGACGCCAGCCCCGCGCGCGGCCAATGGGACTTGGCAGACGCTTATCGCTACATTTCTGAGGCATACGGCGGATATCACTTTAACGCGCTGCACGGGATCAACGTCGACGCGGGAATCTTCATGTCGTACATTGGCCTATTTAGCTACTACAACTTCGACAACTGGGCCTATCAGCCGTCGTACGTATCCTCGAATACGCCATGGTTTTTCAATGGCATGCGGATACAGATTTTCCCGTCCGAACACCTTAAGATTGAGCCCTGGATCGTGAACGGATGGCAGTCTTACGGGCGGTTCAATGGCCGGCTAGGAGTCGGTGGACAGATCCTGTGGCGGCCGACTGGGTGGCTTTCCGTCCTCGGAAATCAGTACGCCTTAGGCGAGGATGCACTGAACACGCCTGGCCGCGTCCGTTATCACACCGACGATAGCATCGAGATCAAATACTACGATCACCCGGAGCGAATGCTGAGCAAAGCCGCATTCTCTCTGACCGGCGACATGGGATGCGAGCACGGCGGAGGAGTGAGCTGCGCGGGAAATTCGGCGAAAGGACCAAAGCAGGATTTCCTCGGCTTCATGTTCTACAACCGCCTGTGGTTCGACAAGGATCGTTATGGAGTCACGCTGGGCGGAGGAAAAATCAACAACCCCGGTCGGTACCTGGTGCTCTTGCCGCCGATTAACGGCGCGACCGCGGCTTCGGGTACGCCGTATTTCACGGAGAATCCTGGGGACCCCTATAAGGCCTGGGATCTTTCCGAAACGTTCGATTACATGCCCAGCCAGTACATCACCTTCCGCTGGGAGTTTGACCATCGCGCGGCCAACGTCCCGTACTTTTCTGGATCAGGTGGAATCACCCCGCCCAACGGAAATACTGGGGCCCCGGGGTCGGTAGTTTCCGGCTGGAAGCCGGATCTGGTGAAAGACGAGAACCGGCTGGACCTGGCGATCCTGGTGAAGTTCTAGTCGAATTACGGTCGCCGTTCC
>Ga0335078_10010704_pt1 | contig 13582 bp, 8 predicted proteins | sample Lox_Sample_32_FD_206711 | JGI IMG/M metagenome (GOLD analysis project Ga0335078, IMG submission 206711) | Soil microbial communities from Loxahatchee National Wildlife Refuge, Florida, United States - Lox_Sample_3.2 | ecosystem: Environmental > Terrestrial > Soil > Wetlands | place: USA: Florida...
GTTGTTCACTTGGGACAGGCTTTGTCCGCTTCTGCAGAGGTACTCCGAGGTGAAGGAACAGTTCTACGGTGAAATTAGCCCCGGGGCGACGGAGAGAATTGAGGAGCGGCTGATTGCTATCCAAGGCGGCATGGCCTCGCTCACTTTAAGTGTGCAGGGCGATGACATAGACGACGAAATTAACGAGGCTAGGGACTATATACCTAAGCGAGAATTTGAGATTGCCACTCTCCTATTGAATCGCGTCCTCAACAATAAAAGTGAACGTCTCTCGGCACGTCAAAGGTTTCGCGTATTGTCCAATCAAGGTGCCGCGGCGCTCGGACTTGGCAGAGCGAAAGATGCTGCGAAGCTCTTCTTAGAGGCACTCAGGTTACAGCCGAATGACGAAAAGGCGCGAGTCAATGAAGTCTTGGCGTATTTTCTTGTTGGCGACTTTTCCGCGAGTCATTCCAAGGCAGAAGTGCTCCGGGGCGAATTTCCAGGCTCTTCTCGTCTCAATGCGCTTTGGATAATGACGGCTCCAAAGCACTTTTCTGCCCGCACGCTGCAGTCGGCAATCGATGCCCCGCTTCTTCAGGATGCCGAGGTTTGTGTTGCAATTGTGAGGCGATCTTTGATGGATCTTGATCTTGAGAACGCTTTGACTTTCGCGCTTGCTGCCAGCACTGCCGCGCCAGCGTGGTCGCAGCCGCAGTTGCTGCTGGCGTTGGTGAGTCTTGGAAGAGCGCAGTGTGTTCAGCCTGGCTCGCGAATAGACCGGGAGATGAGCAAGAGGGTCCTGGCGGAGGCGGAGGATGGCTGTACGAAGGCCATCGATCTCGCGCGACTGGAAAGAGACCAAGTCACTGAATTAGAGGCGTACGTTAACCGTGTCGATGTTCGGCTCTTGCAGGGAAAAGAAGCATTGGCCACTGAGGATGCCGAGTGCGCCTATCGGTTGGATCAAAATGACAATCGAGCGTTGCTTGCGATGGCGCACACGCGTGCCGCCTCCGGCCGGACGGGCGAGGGGATCGCTACGCTCGCTGAGCTCTATCGCCGGGAGACACAACCCGAGGTGGCCTTCCTGTATGCCAGGCTCCTTTCAGGACGAGGACACCCGGACGACCTCCAAGAGGCTGTTCGAATCCTGCTTCAGATCCCGGTGAAAGAACTTCCCGCGAAACTTCGCCCGGCAGTTGTTGTGCTCTGTGTTCAGTGTCTGAGCCGAATCAAAAGCTGGGATGCCGCCGAGGAGTACATCACCGGCGTGTCGGATTGCATCGAAGCTGTCGTCCCGAAAGCCTTGCGCGGCTTCGTGGCCTACCACCAAGGGAAGACGAACGAGGCCGGCCAACTAGCGATAGAGGCTAAGTCCCTCTTGACGTCGAGTGTTGAGATCGACGCCAAGGAGTTTTGTGGACGCTTGCTAATGCTGGTTGGAAGACCCGCGGATGCGTTGCCCGTCTGGCAGGAATTGTTCGATCTTGACGTTCCGGGTTTTGACCCCGCAAGTTTGCTTGATTGCGCTGCGCGTCTCCGGCGAGACGACATCGTGATTGAAACGTGCGCCCGGCTGCACGAACGAGGGGTGCATACCTGGGAGCTAGTCGTCTTTGAGGTTCCTTATCTCGAGAAATACAGAATCAATGCGGCCATTAATAGATTAGAGAACTTCATTTCTCTCAATCCAAGCCACAAACTCTCCAAGCTGCAACTGTCGGCGATTGGTCTAAGACTGGGGCGGAATGAGCTCGTTCACGCTAGGGTGCAGGACCTTCCAGACGTAAGCGAGCTTCCGCTCGAGTACGTATTAATGGCGGTCCAAGTGATGAAGTGCTGCAGCGATCCGATGGCAGCGGTTGATTATGCATATCGCTTTTTGCGTCTGCATTTCAATGAGGTAGAAGCCCACCAAGCGTTCCAGCTGAGCATGCTTCCGGGGCAGTTTTCGCCAGATATACCTCCCGCACTGGAGACTGTCGAGAATGGTTCTGCTGTTTGCTATCAGGAGCTTGTGGATGCAAATCTCACGTGGGCTGTGATCGAAGATACGGCACACCCCAGCGCCGATTTCGAGGAAGTGTCCCTCGCTTCGCCTCTCGCGAAAGAGATGATTGGCAGGAGGGTTGGGGATGAGGTTCTTATCGCCAGGGGGAGTTTTCAAAACCGGGCGGCGCGGATCGTCCAGATCCTTCCCAAGTATGTCAGGCGATACCAAGATTCTCTCGGCGAGATGCAGGTTCGTTTCGGTGCTGCGAGTTCCGTCGAGTCAGTTCGGATTGAGCAAACCGCTGACGGCGGACCGCCTAAGGGACTTGACGTAATTCTTACATCCGTTGAAAGACGCGCCGCCGCAGTTAGCGAGGCTCGGAAGCTGTACAGCAACACAGCAATTCCAATTCACGTGTTCGGTAGTTTCTTTGGAGAGGGTGCGTACGATGGGGTCTTCGCGTTGGCTGCCGAGGACGAACAGTTTGTTAAGTGTTGTACCGGTAGCTTGGACGAACGTAAGGAACTCATAGGAACTCTTAAGACGGCAAACATCTTAGTCGTGGATGTAAGTGCGCTAGCGACGCTTCGGTTACTCGGTCTGGAGAAGGTGCTGGAGACAACAAGATTCCGCTTTGTGGTGTCCGAACGTGCGTGGCTTAGCTTTAAAGAGGGGGTTTTGAAGGAATCGATACTGTCCGCGCCAGGTGGGTTTCTCTCGTATAAGGATGGCAGGCCTGTCATGTATGAGAGGTCAGCGGAGGATAGGCAAAGACAGAGGGAAGCAGATGAGGAATTTGTTCAACTGATCCAGAAACACGCCGAGATTCGAAGCGACATTAGAGTTGCGGCGCTCTCGCCTGAAAAAAGAGACGTACTCGAGAAAGCGTTTGGGACGTATGGTACCGAGGCGATGATAATTGCGTCTGATCCTGAGACAGTCTTGTGGACAGACGACTTAATACAAGCGCAGTTCGCCGCACAGGAGTTTGGAGCACGAAGGGTGTGGACTCAAGGCGTTTTGGGATCGCTCGCCGAGACCGGCCTGCTAAGCCTGGAAGAATATTCTGACGCGACGGCGCGTCTCCTAGGTTTCGAGTATATGTCCACGTCATTTGACGGTTCTTCGATGCTCGCGGCTTTTCGGTTGGCTGAATGGTCACCGGAAAGGAAGCCAGCAGCCCAGGTCTTGAGGGTGTTCTCAAATCCCGGGGCAGACCTGCAGGGTCTCTTCAGTGTATTGGTCGAATTTGTCCGAGTCGTGTACCGAGAATCCGCCACCCCGGAGGTTAGGGATTCGGTTACATGTGCCGTGTTAGATCATTTTGCAAGGCTTCCGATGGCCCTGGATCTCCTTGTTGCACTCCGAAAGCGGACGTCCCGCCTTTTCGGAATCAATGTCGTTGGGCGGACGCAGTTCGAAAAATGCTTCGATCGATGGAAGACTGACGGCAGTTCCGGCATCATTCATCTCGCGTGATTTGGAGGCACGCGACGAACGCATGTAACTGGAAGCCTGACGTTCGGTCAGCGTGAGGTACTGAGGCATCTGACCGGAGAAGCACCTGTGTTGGCCCAGCCCGCCGTTCCGCGGTGAAGGGTCACAAGCAGATTCCTCATGCCGTTCGCGGAAGACGCGAACGGGTTCCCTTCGCCGCGCTCGTGACAAGCGGGATGAAAGCGTGCGTGCGAATCTGTGGTGCCAGCGTCCCTGCCGGCGGTTTTAGCGTAAGGAAAATCGCCGCCACGAAGGGCGTCGCTACAAACCCCCGATGGGCGCAGCAAGCAGCACCCCTACGAGTAGTACAGCTATGCGGGATTGGGGCGGGCTTGTTCTGTGCCCACATTCGATATGCGGGCTAACGAACGGGCAACGTGACGGAGGCGGTTTTAGTGTGGCCGGAGTCGTCACCGATGGTGAGCGTGTAAGTGGTCGTTTTCTTGGGGTCGATGGTGATGCAGCGGCTGAGGGACGGCCAGACGCTGGCCACGGGCGGATCGAGCTTGACGGTTTTCGTGTTCGAGACGGCGTAGCAAAGTTGCGCCGAGTCTCCGCGGCTGATGGCGGGCGGAGAAACGTAAAAATTCATGATTTCAAATTTGTTGCCGCCCTGGAGTTCAAAGGTTTGGGCGTCTTCCACTTTTTTCTGAGCCTGCGCCGCGGCGATTTTTTCGGCGTCACGGCGGCGATCCTCCCAGCGGCCGAGGAAGACCACAGCAACATAGATGATAGAGAGAATGAGCGCCGAACTCGTGTAGAGCAGCGGATTGCTGAGAAGGCGACGCGGCTTTGAGCCGGTTTGCGGTTTCCATTCGGCGAACATGGAGGAAGGTTAGCGCGGCGGGCGGGAAATGGGAAGGGAGGGTCTTCAGGGCCTAAAGGCCATTTTCTTTGACGGATCTGATGTCGGAGCTGAAGCTCCGACCCCCTGAGTTTGTCGCGCCCGAATCATTCCGATTCGGCGGTGACGGGATGCTGAGGTGACGAGGCGGCGGAGCCGGAGGCGCGAGCGGCGCCGCGGCGAGGCCAGATCCAAGCGATGACGCGATAGAGCAGCAGAGCGCCGACCATGACGGCGTACTGAATGGGTTTACGCTCATCAGATTTCACGAGCCAGGCGTAATGAATCACGCCGGCGATGGCGCTGATGTAAATGGCGCGATGCAGCCACTGCCAGCGCTTGCCGCCGAGGCGGCGAATCCATCCGCGCGTGGAAGTGACGGCCAGCGGAATCATCAGCAAAAATCCGGTGTAGCCCATGGTGATGAAGGGGCGCTTGGCGAAATCTTTGATCATCGCGTGGACGTCGAAATCCTGATCGGGCCACAGATACGTGGTGAAGTGCAGGCACACGTAAAAAAACGCGAAGAGTCCCGTCATGCGGCGAAAGCGAATGAGCGCCGGAAGGTGCAGCAGCTTGCGAAACGGCGTGATGGCGAGCGTGATGATCAGAAAGCGCAAAGTCCAATCTCCGGTGGCATGCTGGATGAACTGAACCGGATTCGCGCCGAGCGTAAGCGAAGGAAAAATGTTGCTGAAAGTTTTGTCGGTGTGGATCAGCTGGCCGGCGCCGTCATGAAATGCCGCGAGTATCAGCAGGCCGAGCGGCACAAGGCACGCCAGGAAGACAGGAATCTTCAGCCATTTTTGTGAGAGGAAGGAATTCATAGGGCAGGCTCAGTAATTTTTTCTCAGGTCCATGCCCGCGTAGAGCTTGGCGACCTGATCGCCGTAGCCATTGAACATCACAGTGGGCCGCATGAGGAATTCACCGAGGCGGCGCTCCTTGGCCTGGCTCCAGCGCGGGTGATCCACCTGCGGATTCACGTTGGAATAAAAACCGTATTCATCCGAGGCGAGCATGTTCCAGGTGGTGGGCGGCATCTTGGTGACGAATTTCACTTTCACGATGGACTTGATGCTCTTGAAGCCGTACTTCCATGGAATGGTCATACGCACAGGCGCGCCATCTTGATTGGGGAGCGTTTCGCCGTACATGCCGACGGAAATCATGGTGAGAGGATGCATGGCTTCGTCCATGCGCAGGCCTTCGACGTAGGGCGGGTTGATTCCGGAGCCGCGCGCGAGCGGCATCTGCTGCTTATCGTAAAAACTTTGGAAGGCGACGAATTTCGCGTTGGCCGTGGGCTGAACGAGATTCGCGAGAACGCTGAAGGAATAACCGATCCAGGGCACAACGATGGACCACGCCTCGACGCAGCGATGGCGGTAGATGCGCTCTTCGAGCGGCGCAAGCTTCAGAATTTCGTCCATGGTGAAGGTGCGCGGCTTGGCGCATTCGCCTTCGACGGAAACGCTCCAAGGTGACGTCTTAAAATTGCCGGCGTTGTTGGCGGGATCGGTCTTATCGGTGCCGAACTCGTAGTAGTTGTTGTAATGCGTGACGTCGTTGTACGGCGTCTCTTTTTCGGTGGTGCTGAAGGGGCTCTTCGATGCGACGTCCAGCTTCGTGGCCGCGAAAACGCGCTGGCTCGGCGATAGAAATTTCCAGAGCGAGCCGCCGGCGAAGGCAGCGCCCGCGATGAAGCCCGCGTCAGCGAGGAATTTGCGGCGGTTGATGTAGACGTCTTTCGGAGTGACGTCCGAATATTTCAGTTCCGGCAATCGCTTGATGAGCATGAAAGACCCTCTGTTACGGCCACTTTATTAGAGTAAGCCGAGGCGCATGAAGTTGCCGCGGCTGCGTCATTCGCGCGTCTCTCTATCTGCGCGTGTGGGCAATTTCAATTGTAGTACGCGGCGCGCGCAGTTTTGGATTTATCGCCAGTCGTTATTTTGAAGCGGCACTGGTCACGGGCGTCAGCGGCTTCAAGATGTCGCCCAGCACGTCGGGCTTCGATGGATCGCGCGCGAGGTGCGGATACTTTTCACCGCCCTTGTACATTATGTTGTAGGCCTTCGCGTAGCCTTCGTTATCGGCGTTGATGACGATCGGCGCGGGCGCGTTTTGAGCTGTAGCGCGCACGGCGTCATGCAACACATCCGGCGACCAGGTGCGGCCGTTGATGGTGAGAATCTTCATTCCCGGCGCCAGGCCCGATTGTGCGGCGGGCATGTTGGGAATTACGTCCTCGACGCCGCCATCGCGGCCGACCTGCATGCCGAGCGAGAAAGTAAGATCGATGGTGCCGTCGGTGCGCTCGGTGGATTCCATGTGGGCGTTCGGCGCGTCGTCGTAAATCAGCTTCCAGCCGCCAGCGTCAATGCCGCCAAGCGGCGCGTGCTGGCCGACGAAATCGAGGCGGTCGCGGAAGAACTTGTTCCAGTCGTAAGGCGTGACCTGATTCATGGCGTTCACGACATCGTCGTAGGTGTACGGAATGAGTTTGGGGCCGGTGCTCGGTGCGCCTTCAAACAAACGGCAGAAATCATCGAGCGATTTTTTGCCGCCGGTTTGTTTGCGGATGACGGTGTCCGCTTCGAGCCAGATGAGCCAGCTTTCGTCGTAGAAATCCACGCTGCGGCGCCAGGCGAACCAGGCCTTTCCAGAGATGAGGTACAAAGTTTGCGCGGCGACGGCCGTATCTTCCAGCGAGCGCCATTCGCGGCCGGCTTGATAATCGAGGTATGCGCCGGTGTAGGCGAGGGCTTCGCGATACATGCCATCGGTGCGGACGCCGGCGCGCTCGGAGAGAAGCTCGCCGTAATACTGCGTCATACCCTCGTAGACCCACAGCAGATCGCCGCGCATCGGCGTGAAGTAATCGCCGGTGGCCAGGCCCGCGGGGCGGCGATATTTGCCGTTCCAGGAATGTGTGAATTCGTGCGGAAGCAGATCGGCGTATTCCTCGCGCAAATCCGGATCGAGCAACGTGCGCTCCGGCGCGCGATTGTCGCTGGATTGATGATGCTCGAGGCCGTTGGGAGAAAAGTGGTCGGTGAGCGAGAGCAAAAAATCGTAATGGTCGTAGTGACGCGCACCCCAGAGAGCTCCGGTTTCGCGGATGAGGCGATTGTATGCTTCGAGTTCTTCAGCGGGAATATCCACTGATTCCGCGGAATCGCCCGCAAGATCCAGGTGGTGCGGTGGAGTGATTTCCGGCGCGAGCGGAATGGAGCGGAAATAAACGCCTGCCAATACCGGAGAATCGACGAGATTCGAGAGCGTCACGGGCGCGAATTGAATTCCGGAATTATCCTGGCGGGTTTTATCGAGCGCCGTGCCAAAACTCCAGCCGGGAGGCAAGAGTAGATGAGGGGCGTAGGTGACGTCGTCGGACTTCGCTCCGGTGGGATAGAGCAGCACGTCATTCCATTCCAGGATCACAATCTTTGAGGTGGCCGAGGGGCCGGCGGAATAGCCGTTGCCCTCCACCGGATTCAGGTAATCGAGATCGACCTGCACGGAGGTCACGCCGGCGGGAATATCCATATGAAAAGTCCACATATCCACGTCGTCGCGGCGCCATTGGATGGGCTTCCCATTAACGGTGAACTTCAAGCCGGCGAGATCGGAGATGGGGCCGTCGGGCATGTGCTCGCCGGGAATCCACTTGGGATACGAGAGACTGAACGGGCCGGGCTTGGCGGGAACGACGAGGTGCGCGTGAAAAATGTGCCGAGGGGCTTCGGTGAGATCCACCGTGAGCTGAATCGCGGTGCTCTGCGCCTGGACCGTGAATCGAGTGCTAATAAGAGGCGCGAGAAGAACGGCGAGGGCGGCGATGGCCGTCCAAGCGGCAATCCAGCGGATTCTATTGGTGCGACGAATGGTCGAAGCCTTCACATTTCACCTCGTGTGGAATTGTCCGGGGCGCAACCTTCCGCTGCCCAACGGTTCGATAGAAAAAGAATTGTACTCGAACCGGGGGCGGGGACATAACGAAGATGTACTCTCGTGAGTGCAGCGCATTGCGCTGAAACGAAAGCCCGATCCGCTGCATCCATTCTGGGGTAAGCATATGCTTACAATCTTTGCAGTGGTACTCTAAGCACGTGGTAAATGAGTGGTTAGGAGGCGGAACAATGCGCCGGAAAGCGATCGGAATCCTAGTGGCAATGGGCCTTATTTCTTTCGCCATTCAAGCGGACGATTTCTGGGTAAAGAAGGATTGGAAGGAATGGACCGAATACGATTGCAGGCAAATGCTGCAGGATTCGCCGTGGGCGCGGAGCACCGGCGTGGGATTGCCAGTCTCGGCGCATGCCTATCTTCCGAACGACGGAAATAGTGTGAGCAAGGAAATGAGAACGCCGAGCGGGGGCGGCGACGCAATCCGATATGTCGTCGCGGACTGGTCGACAGCTCCGGTGCGTCAGGCGTACATACGGCTAGCGCAGATCCAAAATAACTACGAGAAAATGGACCCGGCGCTTAAAAAGGAATTCGATGCCAAAGCGGAAAACTTTCTTAACGAGAAGTTCGGGAACGTCATCCTGATCCACGTGACGTACGGCGGGGGCGGCAGCGGCTCGGGCGGCGAAAGCCCGGCGGAGTATTGGAGAACCGTTTCGGAGGATCAGGTATTGAAGAGCGCCTTCCTGATCAATCAGAGGGAAGAGCGAATTCCCGCGGCTCAATTTATTTCGCCCAAGGGGGCGGAGCCTGTGTTCGAGCTGGTATTTCCTCGACTACAGCGAGGAGAACCTGCGGTCCAGCAGAATGACAAATCATTCAGCATCGAATTTCAGGGGCCGGGCTTGCGGCTTGAGTACCCCATGGCGGACACCGGCACTGCTCCGGAAGACCAGCCGCCGCCTAAGGTAAGACTCGGTGGCCAAGCGCGAGTGCTGGCGGTTTTCGATGCCCAGAAGATGATGTGGCTGGGAAGTCCAAATATGTAAGTTCCGGCCAACGGATGCAGGGAACGAGGTGAGCGCATGAGAAAAGCTAAGAGCGCAAATGGTGCTTCGTTTTCGAATCCGCCGAGAGGGTTCGTGCTCGCACTGCTTTGGGCGGGAATGTTCGCGCTGAGCGCGTGGGCGCAGAGCCAACAAGCGCCTCTTCCTCCGCCGCCGGAAAAACCACAAGGCGCGGGATCGCAGGACGTCGATAACTCGCGGCCGGCGCTGAAAGTATTGAGCCAGATGGTGCAGGTGGACGTGGTTGCGAAGGATCACAACGGCCAACCCGTCAAGAACCTGAGGCAGAGCGACTTTTCCGTTTACGACAATGGGAAGAAACAGGAGATCGCTTTCTTCTCCCTTGAAACGGACAAGACAAAGAACCTGCCCGCCGCGCCCGTGGCGCCTGACATCTATTCCAATCTGATCGAAAAAAAGAACGGCGTGCCGGGAAATTTGACGATTATCATGCTGGATTTTTTGAACACGAAGTTCACGGACATGGTTTTGGCGAAGAGCGCGGTGATGAAGATGCTGGACCAGATCCGGCCGGAGGATCGCGTCGCCGTTTACGCCCTTACCAGTATGAGCGGGAGCATCTACGTCCTGCACGATTTCACGAGCGACGTTACGGCGCTGAAGCACACGATTCAAGGTTTCACGCAGACCGACTCGGGGAATCTGGCCGCACTTTCTTCAGTGGCAGCCGTGGCCGGAAATACAGGGGGCTACAAGGACCCCGATGCGGCAGGCTTTCTCCAGGAGGCGATGAAAAGCATGGCGGATTTTTCCAGCCTGGACCGCGTACTGACGACAACAGATGATTTCAAAATCATCGCCGACCACATGGTGCGGATACCGGGAAGAAAGAATCTGGTCTGGGTTTCGGGCTCTTTTCCGTTCAGCATTAATGAAAATTACGATGCGGAAGCGGGCGCAGGGGCTTCTAAGTTTGCGGGACCGGGCGCCATTCATCCCAGCGGCGGATCTGCCGAAGGGCTCGCCGTCTATACCGCTGAGGAGTACGAGGATTTCATCATCGCCGCGGAAAGGGAGCTGGCCAACGCCAATATCGCGGTGTACCCGGTGGATGCACATGGACTTGTTGCGCCGGGTGGCGATTATGCAGTGGACGCAGGCTCAATTACGGGAAGTTCCACGGAGATCATGCCAATTAGCGGAGGGGATCCTTCCACCACGCCCGGGTCGATGCTCTCGACGAATTTTGATTCGATGTCCCACATCGCGCAGCAAACCGGCGGGAAGATGTTCGCGAGCACAAATGATCTTGCAGGCGCCGTGCACAGCGCGATGGAGGACGGCCGCGTCAGTTACATGATTGCCTACTACCCGACGCCGATTGATGCGAGGGGGAAATACCACACGATCCATTTGAAGCTGAACCGTCCAGGCGTGACGATCCGATATCGCAACGGATATTACGCACAGCCGCTGACCTACAATCAGCAAGCGAACACCGCACCGATAATCCTGCAGACGCTCTTCAGTCCGCTGGATGCGACGGGACTTGGAATGACGATTCACGCGACGGGGAAGACCGTGAACGGCGAGAGAACGCTGAGCCTGGAGATGAATTTCCAGCAGGGCGACATTTCGTTTAATTATGACAATGGCCGGACGGAAGGAACGATCAAAGTAGTGATGGCACAATTCGATGAGCACGGCAATGAAATCGGCGGCGATACGACAACGATCGCGATGCACCTGTCCCAGAGCACTTACACGACCGTTCGGCAGGACGATTTGCGTTTCAAGCGCGACTTCCCTCTGAAACCGGAGGCGGTCTCGGTGAAAATCATCGCATGCGACGACACCAGCGGCGCGGTGGGATCCATTTCGATTCCGCTGGCGAAGTATTTCCCGGCGACAACGACGAATTAGAGAGTTCGAAGAAGCAAAGTTCGCGGACCGGCCTTTTATCATTCTGAGTTCCACAACGCGGCAATAATGGTCACCGAGAATTTACAGAAATGCGTGTAGCTCGTTCTGCGAGTTGATGTAGGATTGTTTTCCGTTTGCCGCACAATTGGTGCGCCATTTATTTCACAATTGATAAGGAAAAGTTGCCATGGCTGATCTTGAGGAACTGCACGAGCACGCGGAACACGGCGCAGCGAAAAACATGGCTCCAGTGACGGTGAGCATGGCGGTGCTGGCGGTGATCGTGGCGTGCGTTTCGCTGCTGGGTGAGCGCGTCCACGCGAACGAGATGCTGGCGCAAACAGTGGAAACCGACCAATGGTCGCAGTATCAGGCGGAAAAAATCCGGCAAAGAAGCTACATGATGCTGCTGGATGAATTGAACGTATTCTCGCTGCAACCCGGGGCGAAGGTCGACGACATCCGAAAGAAATATCAGAGCGAGATTGATAAATACACGAAGGAAACAAAAGACCTCTCAGACCAGGCGACCGGGACAGAAGCCACTGTGCGGATGTATGAGAGACGGTCGAACTGGTTTGACTTCGCGGCAGGACTTCTGGAATCAAGCCTGGTGATCTGTTCGATCACGCTACTGACAGAGAAAAAACATTACTGGTACTTAGGACTTCTCATTGGCGCGTCGGGTTTGGTGATCACGGTTATCGGCCTGTTCATCCATTGACGCCGCATCTGGCATTGAGTGTCTTTCGCACCACTCTTCGTGACGGTTTGCAGCCGCTTTTGACGCATTGCGGTATAGGGTGGCAAACGCACCGCGGAGAATCCGCGCCTCTGATCGATTAATTCTTTTGCGGCCACCTTGACTAGAGATGGCTGCAAACCTACGATTCGCATATTTGTTCGCCAATCCGATTTGCATTGAGGGGTGATCCATGCGTGGTCGGTCTTTCACTGGTTTATGCGCCGGAATTGCGATTTTGTTGACGTTTGCCGCGCCATGCTACTGCCAGACGCAGCAAGCGACAGCTCCGCCAGCGCAGGTTTCCGGAGGCGCGATTTCAGCGGGTGCGGAAACAGACAAAGTGGACGCAGTGCGGATTTTGTACACGGGGAAATTGTTTGGATATTTCCGCATTCCCGACTGGCAAGGACCGAAGGCGGATGGAAGCGGGTGCACCGATCCCGCGAGGCAAAAGCCGAAGAGCGACGCTGCCATTCAGTTCGAGCAGATGATGAAGGATGATTTTCACATCGGAACGACAAAAGGGGCGATTCTGGTCGGAGCGGGCGACAATCTTGCGCCGGAAATTGAAGCGCGGGACTTCTGTGAGCCCCCCGCGGGCCAGCCCGGCGCGGGAAAGAGCTATCAGCGAGTGGGCAAAGAGCTTTTCGACTGGGACGCGCCATCGCAGAGCTGGATCCGTTCCGATGCACATACCGCCGCAAACCCGGCGCCGGCGAACGGCATTTTCATGATTCCGTCGGATAACGTTGGCAATTTTTTTATTCAGGAAGGCTATGCGGCGGTGGTACCCGGAAAGCAGGATTTCTATTTCGGTCCAGAAAGAGTTCGGGAAATGGCGCGCTATCTGGCGACAACGCCGATTCCGTCCACGGCGGGTACGCTGCACAATGACGGCGAAGGCGTGCAAATGCTCGGTTCCAACATCATCATCCAGACGACCTGGACCACTTCCCATCAGCCTCTGCCCGACAGCGAAAATCCGCCGTGGTTCATTCCGAGATTTCCGGAGGCCTCCGATCTGCTTACGGGCGAAGCAAAGGCAGAAGTGAAAATGACGGGGCTGAATGACGGCAGCAAGGTGTACCCGTGGTTCACAGGCGTATCGCTGGAACTAACCGGCGCGGATGCCGAAAGCAAGTTGCTGCCGGCGATTGATTCCACCAACTTCTTTTTGTGCCCGGTGGATTCGGCGACGCCGGGTCTGCCGGATGCGTTGCCGAAGCCGGTGAAGGCAGGGCCGTGCACTGAACTGGAGAAGAAGGAAGGTCAAAAGAAAACGGACATCACGCTAAATTTCCCGTGGCTTGATGCGCGGCATTTTCACACGCTGCAACCGGGGACGAATTACGGGCTGTGCGCGATTCCAGCGAACGCGACGGTGAAGGCGGCGGATGGCTCATTCACGTTCTGCGTTCGATTCGCGGTCTACACCCCATTTTTTCAATCGTCCGGCGGAGGCACGCAACAGAAATGTGCGGACCTGCAAAAGCCAGAATGCTACCGCGACCCCGATCCCTACGTGCTGATCGAAACGCACGATGAAGACGGCATTCCGGAAGATGTGGCGATCTTCGGCGTGGTCGATCAGCAAATCGGCGCAAACGTGGGTCTGCTGAATTTTGCCTGGGCGAACACATCGAGCAAGAAATACA
>Ga0335078_10010705_pt1 | contig 13581 bp, 12 predicted proteins | sample Lox_Sample_32_FD_206711 | JGI IMG/M metagenome (GOLD analysis project Ga0335078, IMG submission 206711) | Soil microbial communities from Loxahatchee National Wildlife Refuge, Florida, United States - Lox_Sample_3.2 | ecosystem: Environmental > Terrestrial > Soil > Wetlands | place: USA...
AGACCGCCGCTGGCTTCACGCGTCCCGACGGCCTCACCGATCCGAAAGTCGCGCCGAAGCTCGCCGGATTTTTCGAGGACGTGCCCGAATCCGAGCGCGAGTCGCGCACGGATCTGATCGCGCAGACCGATCTCTATTTCGACGGCATCGAGAAGAGCAGCGGCAGCATCGTCCCGTTCGCACCGGACGTGATCCGCGTCGAAAACGGTACGCAGACCTGTCCGTCCACGTTCGGCGCGCTGTCAAAAGACGGCAAACCCACCAGCTGCGCTGCGGGCCTCGATTCGCATCTTTTCGAGTACATCTACCCGATCAGCCCGCGCCGCTACACGGTCGTCGACCGCCAGCGCGGAATCGTGATGGGCAATTTCATGTTCAATACTTCCGGCAAGGTCGAATACGTCAACGTGCCGGGTGTTGGCAAAGTTCGCGAATCGGCTGCTGCTCTGCGGCCATTCAGCGAAGAGGTCGACGAAATCTTCAAAATCAAGGACGGCAAGATCGATTCCATCATCGCCGTAATGACCGGTCTGCCTTACGGCGATACCTCCGGCTGGCCTCCAGCCTATTGGAATTCGGCGGAGGGATTGAAGCGTCTTTTGGAGGATGTGCGATTTGCGGCCGGGACGGGAGACACAACATTAGTCACGAAGTTTCTGAAAGAGACGGAAATTCCAAATTGCGCGGCTTGGCTTCACAGCATGTACGATCCAGATAAGGCAGATAGCTGGATGGGCCTGTGCAACGCGAAAGAACTGAGTACGAATGAGATGTCGATGCAGAAAATACTTACTGGCCTCGCGGGCGGGGAGGGAGAGGTCGTGACCCGAAAGGTCAACGACAATCCGGAGCCAGGTAAGGGTTTGGAGTGGGGATGGTTGCAGTCTCTGAAACGGCCGCTCGACATTTACTTCGCGAGTTGGAGGCCATCCGAAGGATCTGACAAGGAGCTGAGAGACACGCCAATCGGGTATTTCATGTTCATAGACGGAGCTTTCCGCTGGGAGAGCGGCATTTCGTCCGTCAGAGTTGAAATTCGCAAGTGATTTTGCCGCATCAGCGCAGTGCGGCAGTCTTTGGCAAGTTCGACCGAATTGACATTCCGTGGTGCGGTGATTATCTTGAGGGCACTTGCTTAACAACCAGTTTTGGGATCGCGCCGGGTGGGGCGAGATCGAGGGGACTGCGAATCATGAGAAAAAATTCGAATTGGTTTTTGACGGCGGCGCTGGTCGCGGGCGGATTGTTTTTCGCCGCTACGGCCTCGGCGCAGGTCACGCTCGAAGTGATGAATCCGCGCGGCGAAATTCCTCCGCCGAAAACGCTGGGCATCAGCCCGCGCGGCGGAAGCCTCGACGGCAAGAAGATCGTGCTGATCGATAACGGCAAGTACGGCGCGAGCAATTTCCTCGACGTGCTCGCAGACATGATCAAGGCGAAATATCCGACGGCGACCGTCGTGATGTATCCGAAACCGGCCGCGCAGACGATTACCGACCTTCCCAAGTGGTATCCCACCGTGAAGCAGCAGGGCGATCTTTTCGTTTTCGGTGTCGGTGATTGAGGGAGCTGCACGTGGTGGGGTTCCCACGACACAATTGAAATCGAAAAGACAGGAATACCCGGCGTTTATTTCACGACAACCGAATTTCTAGACGACGCGAAATCCGCGGCCAAAGATCGCGGCATGCCCGGAATCCGCACGCTCGCTCTTCCCGCGGACAAATACTACGTCGCGCGCGGCAGCAAAGAAGTCCTGCAACCGATCGCCGACCAGTTTTTCAGCAAGATGGTGGACGACCTCACGCGGCCTCTGACGGCGGAAGAAGCGCATCCTTCGCAGGTGCAGAAACTGTTGGAAAATGCCAACATCAAGGTCACTGGCAAGGACTACGTCGACGCCGCGCAGAAGGTGAACGATCTCTTCCTCGACAGCCGCTGGGCTGACGGTTTGCCAATCGTCCCGCCTACTCCCGAGCTCGTAAAAGCGATGGAGGCCGGAACGAAGCGTTCGCCTACCGAGGTTCTCGGCCAGGTGGCGCCCAAGGCCGGCACGGCTACCGTTGAAAAAATCGCCATCAACTCCGTGATGGCGGGAGCCAAGCCGGATTATTTCCCGGTGATTCTCGCCGCCATGGACGGCTTCCTCAACAAACACTACGACCTCACGCACGTCATGGCGTCCACGGGATCCTTCACGCCAGTTGTCATTGTGGATGGTCCGGTCGCAAAGGAACTCAACTTCAATTCTGGTATCGGAATGTTGGGGATCGGCTGGCAGGCGAATAGCACCGTGGGCCGGTCGCTCCAGCTTTCGTTGCTGAATCTCGGACAGACCTGGCCGCAGGTGAACTTCATGGGGCTCACGGGGCGTCTTGAGGCCTACACCTTCTACACGTTTGCGGAGGACACGGCCAAGAGCCCGTGGGAACCGTACAACGTCAGCCAGGGTTTTCAGGCTGGAGACAGCACCGTCACCGTCTCCTCGGCCGGGAATCCGAACGTTTTTGGCGGCGGCGCGGTGGCCCCGTGGACGGGACAGGGTGTGATTGATCAGATGGTCGCGCAGATTCGGAACCGCGGAGTGGCTTGGCCTCACGCTCAGAAACACATCGTGGTGTTGCACCCGGATTGCGCGGTCGACCTCGCGAATCATGGCTACACGCGAAAAAGCTTGCAGGAGTATTTCTACGAGCAGACTCGCGTGCCGTACGAGAAGCTAGTCGGCGGAACGGCGGCATTTGGGGAAGGCTCGGAAGAGGCACTTATCCGTGCATCAGTCGCCGACGGCCGGATCCGGCCGGATCGTGCCCAGATTTTCCTCGACAATCTCAAGCCCGGCGGGCGCGTGCCAGTCGTTCAGAGCCCGGACGATTTCCACATTGTCGTGGCAGGCGGTTCGCCCGGGTACGATTTGCTCTTTACTTATCCGGGAACGAACTGGGCTCATCAGACGGTGAAAATCACGGGCGCGACGCTGACGGCCGCGGGTAAATAGGGAGTCCACTTCATCGAGTGCTTTTTGCGAAACGTCTTCGGGACGGAATCCGGCGCGGAGAAATCACCTGCACCGTCCGAATCTGGACGCGGCCGCACGTCAAATTGGGCGGCCGCTATCGAATGGAGGAAGGCGAGATTGAGGTGGACTCAATCGAGCCGATTGGGCTTCCCGATATCACGCCGGAATTGGCGCGGGCGTCGGGTTTTCTTGGCGTTCTCGACCTGCTAAAAGTTGCCAAACACGGTCGCGGCGACAGGGTCTTTCTGATCCGGTTCCACTACTTGCCGCCGCGCCGCAAGCGCAGGGCTGGCCGAGCGCGTTGAGTTCTGTTGGCCGGGTGCCCCGCCCTTGTCTTTTGAGCGTGGGTCTCCGAACGGTTCGGGTAACCTGTCGCGGCTTCACCGCGTCTGACGGACTGTATTTGCGGGTCTTCACGGGGGAATGGACTTGAAAAACTTTTTTCTCGTCGCCGGGCTTGTGCTCGCGGCCGCTTTTATGCTCAAGGCTCAAGAGGGTGCGGCTCCGCCTGCGCCCGGACCCGGCGGCCCCGGCGCTCGCAATCCCGCCGCCGAGGCCGCACGCGCTGCCGCCGCTGATCGCGGCCACGCGCTTTTCAAGACGAATTGTGCGGCCTGCCATGGCGAAGATGCCACCGGCGGGCGCGGCGCCGATCTGATCCGCTCGACTCTCGTCCGCCACGATAAGAATGGCGATTTGATCGGCCCCGTCGTCGCAAACGGCCGCATCGAGAAGGGCATGCCCGCATTTTCCTCGCTCACGAGTTCGCAAGTCTCCGACATCGTCGCGTTCCTGCAATCACAGATCGTCTTGTTTGATCTGCACACGCGCTTCGGCCCGTATCCGAACGATATTCCCGCAGAGCGCCTCGCCACAGGCACCGTCGGGGCGGGCAAAGCCTACTTTGACGCTCATTGTTCGAGTTGCCATTCACCGACGGGCGATCTCGCAGGCATCGCGAAGAAATACAATCCGCCGGATCTTGAGGTGCGCTTTCTCTATCCTTCCGGCTCTCCGACGACCGCCGTCGTCACGTTGCCGTCGGGAGAGAAGTTTGAAGGCGTCCTTCAGTTGAACGACGGCTTCTACGTCGCGATTCAGGGCAAGGACGGCTGGTATCACTCCTGGCCCGCAAGCTCGGTGAAAGTCGAAGTCCACGATCCGCTCGCCGCCCACGCCGCGCTGCTTGATAAATACACCGACGCGGACATGCACAATCTCTTCACCTATCTGGAGACGCTAAAGTGAAGAGTCGTGGCCTGCGTGATTTCCTGCTAATACGAAGTTCCGCCAAGCCGAGTCGTCATTCTGAGCGGAGTCACGCGTCTTCTGCTTTTCCCGCCCCGACAAGTCGGGGTGGGCGTGTGACGCAGTCGAAGAATCTCTCTGTAGATCTCTTTCGAGGCATGTGTGCCGCGGTTGTTTTGGTCTCTTGCTTTCTCGCGATCCGCGCCTCGGCTCAGGGCCTCGACCCCGCTGACCTATTGAGGCCCGCCTCTCGCGATTGGCCGACCTACAACGGCGATTACACCGGCCGCCGCTTTAGCCCGCTCACGCAAATCAATCGCGCGAACGTCGGCTCGCTCACGCTCGCTTGGGCATTCCAGACGCACGGGCGCAGCCTCGAATCGATGCCCATCGAGGTGAACGGCATCCTCTACATCTCGGGCGGCAACGAAATTTGGGCGGTCGACGCGCGCAACGGCCGGCAAGTCTGGCATTTCACGCGGCCGGGAGCACAGGTCGGCGGCGGCAATAAAGGCGTCGCCATGTGGAAAGACCGTCTCTATATGACGACTCCCGACGCGCAGCTTCTCTGCGTCGACGCCCGCACGGGAAAAATGATCTGGCAGATTCAGGTCGACGATCCCGCGCTCAAAGCCTTCGGCGGCGTCGCCCCGCTCGTCATTCGCGACCACATCATCATCGGGACTTCCGGCGACACGGCCGATCTTCCTGGCTTCCTCGAATCCGTCGATCCGATGGACGGCAAAATCCAGTGGCGCTGGGACGCCATGCCGAAGAAGGATGATCCCGCGTGGAACACCTGGCCGCACGATACTGACGTCTCCACCCGCGGCGGCGGCATGACCTGGATCACCGGCACCTACGATCCCGCGCTGAATCTTCTCTATTGGGGCACGGGCAATCCGCATCCCGTCGAAAATGGCGATGCGCGCGTCGGCGCGAATCTTTACACCTGTGCGATCGTCGCGCTCAATCCAGACACCGGCAAACTCGTCTGGTATTTCCAGTCGTCGCCGCACGACACGCACGACTGGGACACGGTAATGACGCCCGTCCTCTTCGACGGCACGTTCAAGGGCAAGCCGCGCAAGATGCTCGCGCAGGCAAATAAGAACGGTCTCTTCTTCGTTCTCGATCGCACAAATGGAAAGTCCTTGATCTCCGAAGCGTTTGTTCCCGCGAACTGGGTGCAAGGTTACGACGATCGCGGCCAGCCGATTCCTCGCCGCGACAAAGAGCCGCAGCCCGATGGCGTGCTGGTCACCGGCGGCGTGGGCACAAACTGGCAAGCGCCGAGCTACGATCCCGATACCGGCCTCTTCTACGTCAACTCGCGCGAGACGATGGGCGTCTTCTATCTCACGATGCCCGGAAAATCCGCCGAAGGCTGGGCGGGCCGCGATTTCTTCCTCGGATCGAAATCGATGCTGAAAGCCATCGACGTGCAAACCGGCAAAATCCGCTGGACCGCGGACACGTATGGCCGCGGCGGCCAATCCGGCATTCTCACAACCGCAGGCCATCTCGTCTTCACCGCTGACATGTCGCAAAATTTGGTCGCGCTCGACGCCGCAACCGGCAAAGTCCTCTGGCACATGTATCCCGGCGGTTCGTTCGGCACCGGCCCGATGACCTACGAGCTCGACGGCCGCCAGTACGTCGTCTTCCTCGACGACAGCGTCGCCTACGCCTTCGCCCTCTCCTCGCAACCGATGCACGAGGCCGTTGCATCTCGCGGCTCGCGCTCAACCTCGAATCAGTGAAACCTGGTAAACAGCGAAACGTCTAATTGAATGTGAGGCTGAAAGGTCGCGGCCTTGCGTTGCGGCTGTCGCGAATCCGCTGATCCGCCGCAAGTACATGGCCTTGACAGCCTTGGAAGCCGTAGTAACATCCGGAGTTAGCGCCGCAAAAAACGGTTTGGGTGGCGCTCCGACCGGTCATAGTTGAGGGAGATCCGTCATGAAAAGCATGGTGAAGTGGCTTGCGCTCGGTTATCTGGCACTCGCGGTGTTGCTCTGGTTGCCGGGACCAGCCGCCGCGCAGGACGATACGGGTCAGGGTTTCGAAGACCCCACCGCGCAGGCCCCTCCGCCTCAATTCATTTCGCCGGCCGAAGTCAAGAAGATGATCGACGACAAGGACACCAGTTTCGCCCTTGTCGATACGCAGCCTGAGGAAGCCTTTGCCGAAGGGCACGTCCCGGGCGCGATCAATTATCCCTGGGTTCCGCAAGTGAAGCCGCCGGTTCCGCTCCCTCGGAACAAGATGCTGGTCCTGTACTGTCCCTGCCAGCACGACGAAGATTCGATCGACATGTACAAAAAGCTCACTGAGTTCGGCTACCTCAACACCAAGATTCTCGAAGGCGGCTGGTACAAGTGGGTCGCGCTGAAGTATCCCGTCGAGGGCACCGACGCCGCGAACGCCATCAAGATGGCCGACGCCGCTGCAGCCAACGGGACTTCCGGCGGCGGCTCATCCGCGTCGTCCGGCGCGAATGCCGCTGCTCCTGCTCAGCCCGCCACCGCATCCGGCCCGCTCGTTTCCGGCCGCGCGGTTGGCGCCGTCACGCCGTCTCTGCGCGTGATCGATGTCACCGGCAAGTATAAGGGTCAGGATACCTGCTACGTTTGCGAGTACGGTCCTGCCCCGACCGTCATCGGCTTCTTCAATAAGCCGAGCGATCAGGCTGCGGACTTGATCGTCAAGCTCGACGCGCTCGTGAAGTCGCAGAAGAACCTCAAGGGCTTCGCCGTGATGACCGAGGGCGCCGACGCGAAGGCATGGCTCGAGAAGCTCGCGGCGGATAAGGGCATTCAGATTCCGCTCGTCTACTTCGCCAAGGGTTTGCAGGATTCCGGCATGCGCATCTACAAGTTGAATCCCGCGGTCGATAACACGGTTCTCGTCAATATCAATCGGCAGGTGGTCGCGAACTTCGTGAACGTCAACGATTCGACGTTCAACCAGGTCCAGGACGCCTCCGTGAAGATGCTCGCGTCCGCGTCGGCCACCTCCGGGAGCGGCCAGTGAAAGCACGCGCGTCCTCGAAGCTCGCTTGCCTCGCGCTCGGCGTGATGTGCGCATTCGCTATCGCCGGGCGCGGCGTCCGCGCGCAATCCTCTCCGCAGGATTTGAAGGCCGTCGAGCCGAAGGACATTCGGGACCTGATCGCGGCGAACAAGGGCAAGGTCGTCTTCCTCAACTTTTTCGCTACCTGGTGTGTGCCCTGCCACGCCGAGTTCCCGGACATCGAAAAGCTGCAGACGAAATACAAGGACTCGGTGCAGGTCATTGAAGTCGCGATGAACGACCGCAGCGATGCGGGTGAAAAAGCCGAGATCCTCAAGTATTTGCAGGAGCAGAAGCCTCCGTTCACCGTCTACATCGCCTCATCCATCGATGACGATTTCTACAAATCGATGGACCCGCGTTGGGCTGCGCAGGGCGAAGGCCTCCCGATGACCATGATCTTCGATCGCGACGGCAAAGAGGCGCACTTCTACCAGAAGGCGCTCGCCCTCGCGGACATGGAGCACGACGTCACCCCGCTCCTCGCTGCCAAATAGCGAAGCGCGGTGACTTCCCGAATGCCGCCCTCATGCGCCGCTGACCAAGTTCGTCATTCTGAGCGAAGTGCGCCGTTATTGGGTTTCCCGTTCATCCCGTTTTGCGGGATGAATGGGCGGCGCACGCAGTCGAAGAATCTCTCCCTGGCCTCGGTCTGCGTCGCCATTCTCGCCGCTCTTCTTAGGGGGTCGGAGCTTCAGCTCCGACACATCACGGCGGCGCGCAGCGCCGTACCTATGCGCAGCCTCACTCGCAGCAAGTATTCGAGCCTTCACGAGAACTCGTCTCGCGAGAAATCTTCGTCAGGGCGCGGCTTCAGCCGTGCCGATAGGATCGCCTCATCAGGGGTTTTAACCCCTGAGGTCGCTGGCAATTCCCGACTTTTCGTCGTCTGCCTCGCTCTCGCAGCGCTCGTTTTTCTCGCTCCGTCGCTTCGCGCCCAATCGCAGGGTGATTGGCCGGTCGCCGGACGCGATCCCGGCTCGCAGCGCTTCTCACCCCTTACTCAAATCAACGCCAGGAATGTCGCGAAACTCAAACGCGCCTGGACCTTCCACACCGGCGACGCCAATGGCGACGTCAATTCCGAAGGCGCGCCGCTTGTCGTCGATGGCGTGATGTACTTCGACGCGGGCAAGAATGTCTACGCGCTCGACCCCGTGACCGGGCATCAAATCTGGAAATTCGAAACGAAAGGCACGTCGCGCCGCGGCATCGCCTACTGGCCCGGCGACGCCAACGCCGACTCCCGCATCATCGTCGGCGTTTCCGGCAGGCAGATGCTCGCGCTCGACGCCAAGACCGGCAAACCCGTCCCCGGATTCGGCGACGGCGGCTACGTGTCCGAAGAAAGCCCATCTTCCTCGCCGGTCATCTATCGCAACCTCATCATCACGGGCGATAACGGCGTCCAGATGGTCCGCGCCTACGACGCGCACGATGGAAAGCTCGTCTGGAAGTTCGACACGAAAGCGCAGCCCGGCGATCCCGCGCACGATTCATGGAAGGGCGATAGCTGGAATGTCCGCAGCGGCAACGATGTCTGGGCCTTCATGACGCTCGACCCCGCGCGCGGCATCGTTTATGTCCCGATCGCGCCCACCGGCGGCCCGGATTTTTACGGCGGCGGGCGCCTCGGCAACACGCTCTATGGCGATAGCATCGTCGCGCTCGACGCCGCGACTGGCAAGCTCATCTGGTATCAGCAGCTCGTGCACCACGATCTTTGGGATTGGGACGTGCCCGGCGCGCCTACCCTCTTCGACATCAAACGCGACGGTAAAACCATCCCCGCCGTCGCCGAGTTCAGCAAGCAGGGCCTGCTCTTCATTTTCGATCGCACCAGTGGCAAGCCCGTCTTCGGCGTGGAGGAGCGGCCCGTGCCGCAGTCGGCCGTTCCCGGCGAGCAGACATCTCCCACGCAGCCGTTTCCGCTGAAGCCGCCGCCTCTCGCCCCGATGAGCATCACCAAAGCCGATATCGTCGACTTCCCGCCCGAGCACGCCGCCTACTGCAAGGATTTGTGGGAAAAGAACAATATGTACAACAACGGTCCGTTCAGCGTGTACGGCGCGGACCCGAACAAAATGGCGGTGATTTTTCCTGGCCGCGAAGGCTCGGGCAATTGGGGCGGCGTCGCGTTTGATCCCAAGCTCGGCTATATCTTCGGCACCACCACATTCAACGCCGGCCAGATCGGCCGCCTTGTGAAACTCGAAAAGCCGGCTCCGGGTCCGTTTGGCGGACCCTACGACAAAGTTTTCCCCAACGGCCCTTCGCGATATCAGGCTCGCTTCTGGGAACCGACCAACGGCTGGCCGTGCATTAAGCCGCCGTGGGCGGAAATTTTCGCGGTCAATGCGAAGACGGGCGACATCGCCTGGCGCGTTCCCTTCGGCACCGTGGACGCGCTCGCCGCGAAAGGCTTTCCCAACACCGGCGCGCCCAATACGGGGACGATGATCGTCACCGCGAGTGGCCTGATTTTCATCGGCGCCACCAACGACGGCCGCTTCCGCGCCTTCGACGCCCGCACCGGAAAGACTCTCTGGACTGAAAAAATCGACGCCAGCGCCCACACCATTCCCGTCACCTACATGGGCCGCAACGGCAAGCAGTACGTCGTCGTCGAAGCCTTCGGCGGCCCCGGCATCGTCGCCATCGACGGCTACTTCAACGACGCCCCCGGCGACTCCGTCATTGCTTTCGCTCTTCCGTAGGGGCACAGCACTTGTGGTGAGCGAAGCCGAATCCACGCTGTGCCTGGCGAACATTCTTGGCAATAGACGCGTGATTTCTGCTTCGCTGCTGAGCGATATGCACTTCCACAGTTCCCTATCGTTCACCGAGTTGAAGTTGGAGATATCTCATGCCCTGCGGCGTCGTGATTTGCTCTCCATCGCAACGCGCAAAAGCTTGTTGATTCGGGTTTGATAACCACGCCCCTGAGCCTTGAGCCAAGCGATCACGTCGGCGTCGAGACGAATCGTGACCGATTTCTTGATCGGCCGGTAGAACTTGCCCACGACTGCCCGGCTCCAGTCCCGGATTTCGGGAATGTCCGAGAGATCGATCCGCGCATCAGGCATCGCCGCAAGTGCTGCGAGCTCCTTCTTCTGCTTTTTAGAAACCTTGCTCATAGATCTTCCTTTCATGGGGTGTTGCCTTTCGCGCGGAAATAATGCGGATGCTTTCCTCGCCATTCGACTCGCGGTAGGTATGCGCAACGAGTAGAACGACGATTCCGCCCGCAAGTCCGAGCGTTTGCCATCGTTCTTCGCCGCCTTCTATGCGTTCGATCCGGCTCACAGCACGCGGGTCATCGAAGACCAGTGCGGTCGTTTCGAAACTGACCTTGTGCTTGGCGATATTCCGGCGATTCTTTTGTTCATCCCAAGTGAATTTCATCTTGGTACATACAAATACGTATGTACATTCTAGTATGGCCGCACGGCGGAATCAAGCTCGCCTGTACCCGCGTCCAGTCCTAGTCCTTGTACCTCGTTTGCACCACGAGAGGCTTGGAGTTCGTCTCGCCGTCTGCAACGGTAGGAAGGGCTCCCAGGTCGCCGCACGATAGGGCTCCCGAGGCCTCGGTGAGAGGCGCTTGGGAGATCGCGGAGCCTGGGAGATCGGTAGTCTGTGTCACGAATTTCGAGGAAGGCTAAATGAAGTCGAGAACGACAGGATTCATTGGGTCGTTAAGCGCAGAGTTCTTCTCTGGTCCCAACGGTGGCTTTTTCGCCTCCCGCCTGCAGAAAAAGGGTGTCAAGCCTTGCCAGGTCTTCTCCCGTCTAACTCACTCAAGACAAACATCCGCAACTCGAAAAGGGTGTCAATTTTTCGCGATGGTTCCGCCATCCAATCTTCTGGACTCGCGAGCGCTCGCCGCCGATTTCTACTCGACAATGCTGTCGAATAGAAATCGCTGTAACTCGCTCAAAACAAAGGATCGGCGCTTCGGCTACCCGACAATTTTTCGAGGGGGTGCAGCGCATCCTTCGAGCGGCAATTCTCGTTCGCTCATCGCTGTGCGCGGGCAAGGAGCTCAGCCTGCGCGCCGCCTGGGGATTTCTTCCGGTGCGGCGCTTCGCGCGACCGGAACTCTCGGGAGTTACGCGGGAGATGCTTTCGGCTTGTTAGGGGGTCGGAGCTTCAGCTCCGACATTAGCCGCAGAAGTGGTACGGGGCTTCAGCCCCTGAGGGGTTTCGTGACGCAGTTCGAGGTCAGCGTGATTCCCGCTCGCCGTGCCCAGCATTTCGGGCGTCACGTCCAGCGTCAGCCGCACCCAGCGGTCTTGATGGCTGAGCTTGGCCTGATTGAGCAATGCTGCGAGAAATGCGAGTTGCTGCTTGGTGATCTGCTTGCGCGTTTTCGGATCGGCCAGCGCCATCGATCCGAGCAAGCGCAGGCTGTCGACGACGGTCGCGAGTTCAACGGCGTTCGTCATCGAGTCGCACTCGGCGTCGAGAGTGACGTGGATGATGTCGCCGTCGGGCTGGCCCGCGAGCGTGAGGCCTTGGACGCTCCGCGCGATGTTCTCGAATTGCGGCGCCGATCTCAGGTCGTCGTAGAAGCTCGCGGGCAGATTGTCGGTGCGCGCCACGGCGAAGATCGGCGCGCCGGCGACGCGATTGATTCGCTGCTGCATCGCCTCATTGCGCCTCGTGGAATCCGGAGTTTCGAGCATGTGTTCTGCGCCCGGTCCGCTCGCAAGTGCGATTCGAGTGTCGGAAAGAAATTCGAAGCCAACTGCCGATGGTTGCCCAGGCACGATATAGAGCGAATGGCCAGCCATAACGGCAGCGCCCGAGCGCAGCGCGTAGGCTTTGATCTTCTCTTGATCGAAGCGCCCATCGGCGACGGCAACAGCGCGGTTCTCTTCGGCCTGCGTCGTGGATGGCCAGAAAGCGATCGCGACTCCGTCGAGATCGCGCGCGTAATCGAAGCCGGTGTCGCGGACGAAGTCTTGGTAGTCGCGGTCCTCGCGCGGATTTTCTCCGGCGAGCCCGAGAATGGCCGCGAGCGGCGAGTCGTGCAACTTCTTGAGCGCCGCTACATCTATATAGGCGACCGCGGGCGCCCCCGGCGGAAGCTGGCTGAGAATGCTGGGAGCCGCACCGGCGCTCGCTCCCGGCAGCGGACGATGCCACCGGTAGATCAGAATCGCCGCGCCGGCCGCAGCCACGCACACGAGCGCAACGATGACAACCAGCGCGCGCTTTGCAGAAGACATCGGCATGAGGGAAAGCGTACCCTGTTTTTCGGGATTTAGTCCAATGACGAGCACGAGAGCGCAGCGGGCGGTGCAGGGAATCGGGATCGGCTGTGCGATTCTCGCGCTCTCGATTCCTGCGCGAGCTCAGAATTCGCCGGCTGCGCCCGCTCGTCCACCCGCGGCTGCGACCGCGATGCCGACCGCGGAACAGATCCTCGACCGCTACGTTGCGGCCGAAGGCGGTGGCGCAACATTGAAGAAACTGCTGTCGCGCACGATGACCGGCACGCTGAGCGTTCCCTCGATGCAGCTTTCGGGTACGGTCGAGATTCACGAGAAGGCGCCGAACCGCTCGCTCGGGACGATCACGATCAACGGTGCGTCGTACCGCCAGGGTTTCGACGGAAACGCCGGGTGGACGGACGATCCTGCAAACGGGCTCCGCGATCAAACGGGAGACGAACTTGCAGAGACGCGCCGCGAATCCGACTTTTATCACGCGCTCGATCTGCACAAGCTCTATTCGAAATTCACGCTCGTCGGAGAAGAGAAAGTCGGCGAGCGCGATGCGTTTGTGATCGAAGCTGCGGTGCCGGAGGGCGGTCCGCCGGAGAAGTTGTACTTCGACACGCAAACCGGTCTTGTGCTGCGAGACAGCAGTCAGCGCCACGGGCCCGATGGCGTCAGTCAATTTCAGCAGGACTACGAAGATTACCGCGAGGTCGACGGCATGAAGTTGCCCTTCACGATCCGCCAGACGAACGAAGGCACGCTGGTAATTATTACCGTGGCGGAGTATCATCATAACGTTCCGCTCGATGACGGCGAGTTCGCCAAACCGGCTGCGCAATAGGACACGCAGCGCGAGGCGGATCAAGCCTAAGTGGCGCTCTGGCAATGGCTTTGCTGGGATTTGATAAAGTGGCTTGCAATTTGATTGCCTGTGTGATAATTTTTCGAGGTTTGCGCAGGGCTGGCGTAGCTCAGCTGGTAGAGCATCTGATTTGTAATCAGAGGGTCGGG
>Ga0335078_10010706_pt1 | contig 13581 bp, 15 predicted proteins | sample Lox_Sample_32_FD_206711 | JGI IMG/M metagenome (GOLD analysis project Ga0335078, IMG submission 206711) | Soil microbial communities from Loxahatchee National Wildlife Refuge, Florida, United States - Lox_Sample_3.2 | ecosystem: Environmental > Terrestrial > Soil > Wetlands | place: USA...
CCACGCCCATCAGCGCCACGAATCCCAGCAACTTCAGCGTGTCGTCAATTCGTGTGCGTGATCCAGAGCGCCGCCAGTCCGCCCACCGGCTCGGTCACCAGCACGCTGAAGAAGATGATCAGCGGGAATTTCAGGTTCCCGTACAGCGCGAACAGGATCAGCAAAATCAGCAGCACGGTCAGCGGCACGATGATCTTCATCTGCTCGCGCGATGCCAGGTATTCCTTGTACTCGCCGCCCCAGTCGAACCGGTACGCGTCGATGGGCAGTTTCCCGAACGAGATAGCGCCCCAGACCATCAGCGCGACCGACGCGATGATGATCAGAAATCGTTGCCGCAGGGCAAAGGAAACCAGTCTCGCAATCATGCCGGCCCTATTGGATTGCGTTCGCAAACTGCAGGAAGATGCTGCCGTCGGCCACCACGCTCTCGCCCTCGCGAAGTCCGCCGGTCACTTCCACCATGTCGTTCTGTTGCGCCCCGATGCTGATCGATCGCTGCGCGTACTTGCCCGGCGCCGTTTGTATATACACCATCGGCTCGTTCTTGTCGTCGCGCAGCACCGCGGCCACCGGCACTACCAGGATGTTGTCACGCCGGCTTGTGCGGATCACCGCGTCCACGAACATATCCTTCTTCAGCAGACCGCCCGGATTGGCGGTCACGATGCGCACCGGCGTCGTCCGCGTATTCGGGTCGACAAACGATCCGATATACGAAATCGTCCCGGCGACCGCCAGTTCGGTGCTAATGGTGGCGCCCTGCTTCTCGGCTGCGTCGAGCTGTTGCGCGGTAATGCCGAAGATGCGCAGCGGCTGCAGGCTGTTCTGTACGTCCGTAAGCGCGTCGTTGTAGTCGGCTTCAGCGCTTTCGTACTCCTTCTGTGCCACCACTCCGTGGTCCAGCATCTCCTTCATACGGTCGATGATGCGTTTGTTGAACTGCTCGCGGTTCCGCGCCTTGCGATAAGCCGCGATGGCGTTGGCTACATCCGGACTCGATACGTAGAGCAGCGGCTCGTCCTTTTTTACCGGCGTGCCCACGTCCACCAGGATTCGGGTGATCGGGCCGTTCACCTGCGTAATCGCCTGCGTGGTGCGATCCTGGTCCCAGTCCACGGTGCCGGTCGTGTGCACCGCGACGGTCCAGGACGTGCGCGCCACCTGCACAATCTGCAAGTGTGCGGTCTGATCCGCGGACACCGAAAATAACGAGGGCTGAACATTGGCTTCGGCCGTCGCCTTGCCTTCAGCGCTTTTCGATCTGCAGCCGGGTTGGGACAGATTCAGCGCCCCAAGTAAAGCTGCGCCGGACATGCGGCGTATGAAAACCGCCGCGGGCCTCTGTACGACAAGATTGTGTGCATGGCAATATCTCCTCTTTCACACAACAGAACGGATAATTAGAGAAATCAGAGAACGGGAGGGCCCCGCGAGGAGATGGTGAGAAGCAGCGGCTGAACAGCCGGGCTGAAATCCGGCAGCGGCGCCAGCCACGCCACCGCGAACACGGGCGCCTGTCTCCCGGCGATAACGGTCTGCAGGAAGGGCAGCGGCCCGGCGTGGCACAGCAGGCAGCAATGATCGCTGCCGTGGTGCGATTCTTGCTGGCCGGCGATGGCGAGATTCTGGCCCAGCAGAGTCAGGCAGACCAGTACGAGGATGCCGGCGCCCGCCTGATCTGGCCGTCGCCGATTATCGCTCGAATCCTGGATTCCAACGCCTCGATGCTCCGAGATTAACAGAATCTTAAGGATACGTTTGGCGGATACTCCAACCGCCGTGACCGAAGTCACTGCTTCCCGTCCGGGGTAGCGCCACAATCAAGCAATAGGAGATCCGATGACAACCACCGTCACCTTGGCCGAACTGGCCGCCAACTCGCTCAGCGCGATTCGAATTTTGGAACAACACGGCCTTGACTACTGCTGCGGAGGCAGGCAGCCGTTCGAAGAAGCCTGCATGGCGAAGGGCCTCGATTCAGAACAGATCCTGCGCGAAATCGACGACGCCGCAGCAACCAGTGCCGCCGATCGGGACTGGCAAACTGCGCCGCTCCAGGAGCTGGTCTCGCACATCGTGGAAACTCACCACGCGTACTTGAGGTTGGATTTGCCTGTCCTCGAAGCCCGCATCGAGAAGGTTGTGGCCGTGCATGGCGCCCGCGACCCGCAAAACCTGCCTCGTCTGGCAAAGGTTTTCGGCGGCCTGCGGAGCGAACTGGAAATGCACATGCAAAAAGAGGAGAAAATTCTGTTCCCGTTCATCGTGCAGTACGGCCGCGCGGAACTACAGAACAGGCCGGTGCCGCCGGTGCCGTTCGGTTCCATCGCCAATCCAATTGCGGTCATGGAGCGGGAACACGACGGAGCTGGAGATGCGCTCGAAGAAATCCGCGAGCTCACCGGCAACTACAATCCGCCGTCCTACGCCTGCGCTACCGTGCGAGCCCTATACGAAGGCTTGCAAGCCCTGGAGAAAGATCTCCACGTCCACATTCATCTGGAGAACAACATCCTCTTCCCGCGTGCGATTGCGCTGGAGCGGCGTTAATGCGTACGGCCGACCCAATCCAAACCGAAATCGGCTTGCAGAAAATGCTCGCTGTGTACGTCGCGACCGGCCTGGTGTTTCTCTTGCTGCCGGGGACGTTTCTCGGCGTCTGGAACCTGGTTTCCATCAGCAGCCAGCATTCTCTAACCCATCTCTCGCCCGCATGGCTACAGGCTCATGGTCACGCGCAGATTTTCGGTTGGCTGGGAACATTCATCATCGGGATCGGCTTTTACTCGCTTTCGAAAATGGGCGGACTGATGCCGTTTGCCGTCAGCCGCGCCTGGACGAGTTGGGCGTTATGGACCGCGGGCGTCGCTCTCCGCTGGATTGCCGACGTCACCGAGCGCGACTGGCGATTCCTCCTGCCCCTATCGGCGACATTGCAACTGGCGGCGTTTGCGATCTTCTTCTGGATCGTGAGCCGCCACAAGCCATCGGCATCCTCGGCCAAACGCAAGCCGATGGAGACCTGGATGAAGCTGGTAATCGCGTCGACCTTGGCGTTGCTGGTGGCGCTTGTGCTGAACCAACTGGAAACCATCGTTTTGGCGCTGACCGCGGCGCATCCGGAGATTCCGCATTGGCTCGACCAGCGGTACCTGTTTCTCGCCGGCTGGGGCTTCCCGGTCCTGGCCGTTTGGGGATTCAATGCCCGATGGCTTCCCGTCTTTGCGGGCCTTAACGAGCCCCATGGCCGGAATCTAATGATTGCGATGGGTACACTTTTGGCCGGCATTGCCCTGGCCGCGACTGGCCTCTACGGAACGGCAACCCTGCTCTTGTTCTGCGCAAGCGCCCTCGCCGCCGACGCGCTGAATGTGTTTCGGCGATCCGCGAAACCCGCCAAGACTCGCGGCGTATCGCCGCTGTTCCCGTTTTTTACGCGAGCCGCTTACGTTTGGCTTCTGATCGCGGCGGCGCTGGGAGTCTACGCCGCGCGCGCCGACTTTAACGGCGGAATCTGGGGCGCGTCACGCCATGCTTTGACTGTGGGGTTCCTCGCCACCATGGTATTTGCGATCGGTCAGCGGGTATTGCCTGCGTTCTGCGGAATGCGGCTGCTGTTCAGCACGCGTCTTATGGGACTATCGTTGATCGCGCTGAACGCGGGGTGCGCGCTTCGCGTGGCGTCCGAAATTCCGGGGTACGAAGCGAACCTGCGCTTCGCCTGGACGCTTCTGCCGGTATCCGCCGTCACGGAACTCATCGCGGTAACGCTATTCAGTCTGAACCTGGCGATTACGCTGCTGCTGCCGCCTCCGGTGGCGGCAATCCGCAGGCCGGCTTCATCATCCGTTTCGTACTTCGGAATCGACTCGGTCGATAAACCGGTACAGCGCATAGCAAGCAGCAAATAGAATAAAAGAGATGATCGCGCGCCCGGCAGGGCCGCCTCCCGATGCCCTGCCAGGTACGATTCCAAGGTTACGGACAGAATCCAGATCTGGACCATCAAGAGAACGACCATCAACGCCATCGTTCCGAGTTGGCCTTCACTGCCGCCGATGCTGGCATCGTTGTTCCAAATGAACAATGGTCGCATGAGCTGCACCGAGTTCGAAATGCCGGCCAAGAGATGACTGTGGAACTCTACGCCCAAATGATCGATCGAGAGCTTGCGGCGACGTGCCGTGAAGACCTTGGCGAGTAGTTTCACCTGGATAATCCAGTAAGTCTGCTACGCCGAACTCAAGCGACAGACCATCCATTTGCCTCTAGCGACAAGCGTCCGGGATCAGCGAGATGCGGATACGATTTTGGTGGCGCAGCGAAAAAATCCTGACGTGTGCCTGTTCCCCCAAAAGTCTCAGTCCCTTGCGTTCCGACCACTGCCACCGAGAGAAAGCCTGCAAATTTGGCACCTTCTTTTTTCCGCGCGACGCGGAATTCAATGCAGGATTACGACGTTACCCTGAAGCTGCTGTTGCAGGGTCCCGCGAGAGCGACCATGCGGGCGCTCACTGGCACAACCATCGCAAAATGGCTGGATGTGGAACTGCCAAAAGTGCAGAACCTGCGCCTGGACCTGTTGGGCGAAACGGTGGATGGCGGTCTGGTTCACGTCGAGCTGCAAAGCACCAACGACGCTGACATGGCGCTGCGCATGGCGGAGTATGGCTTAGGCGTCTATCGCCTGCTCGGCCGCTTTCCCCAGCAGATTGTATTGTACGTAGGCGAGCCGGAGGCCCACATGAAGACTGAATTGCATGCGACTGGCCTATTGTTCCGCTATCGGCTCATCGATGCTCGCACGCTGGATGGGGAACCGCTGGTCAATAGCGCTGATGTCGGCGATAATATAATTGGGATTTTGGCGAAGCTGCGGGATCAGGCCGGCGCCATACGCAGGATAGTGGCGCGCCTAGCGGATCTCGGCGCGGCCGAGCGAGACGCGGCGTTAGCGCAGTTGATGATTCTGGCCGGATTGCGGCGCTTGGCAGCGGTAGTTGAACGGGAGGTGCGGAAAATGCCGATTCGTATCAACCTATTGGAACACGAAGTGCTGGGGCCGCTGTTTCGTAAGCGATTCGAGGAAGGTCAGCAGGAAGGGCGTCAGGAAGGTGAGCGGACCATTCTTCGCGGCCTGATAGAAAAGCGCTTTGGAGCCTTACCCGAGTGGGCCAGCGAGAAGCTGGCCATGCTCTCGGTGTCGAGCTGGAAGATCTGAGCTTACGCCTCTTGGACGCAAAAAGCCTCAAAGAGCTGCTGTAGACACCCAAAGCAATCGGGTTCACGCCCGGCGATCAGGTAATCCATCACCCCTTTCGTACTTCCGAATCGACCCGGTCGATAAACCGGTACAGCGCATAGCAAGCAGCAAATAGAATAAAAGAGATGATCGCGCCCGGCGCGGCCGCGTCGCGGTATCCTGCCAGGTACGATTCCAAGGTTGCGGACAAAAGCCAGATCTGCACCATCAACAGAACGACGATCAACGCCATGGCGCCGTCGATTGCCGTCAGGCCGCGTTTTTGGGGCGGACTGGTGTTCATACGGATTCGCCTTCCATCCGAATCGCAACGAGTTGCCCATTCTGCTTTTCGAGCGCGACGCGCGGCAGAGGCCGCTGCGGCGGTCCCTGCAACACCGAACCATCGGCTATCGAGAAATAGCCTTGATGACACGGGCATTCGAGGCGGTTCTGTTCCCTTTCATAGTAGACAGCGCACGAAAGGTGCGTGCATTTCTGGCTGTAGGCAGAATAATTATCTGCGCCGATTCGGACAAGGATGCAGGGATCGTTGGACGTCGGGTAATTAAATATCTTCACGCCGCCTACCGGGATTTCCTCCAATCCGGCAACGGCTGTGCGCGGGTACACGGCCTCGCGATGCAGCAGTGATTTTGCCAATATCCACAAATTCCCAACCATCATGCCAAAGCTGGTCAACGTGAGGAACTTCGAGAACTGCCGCCGAGTCACGTAGCTCTCGTCGGCGGTGTACACGGAAAATTCGTCGCGCCACAATGGGGTGCTAGAACGCTTGCGGAACCAGTTCATGATCTCCCTCCCACACGTAATCGGCTACGTCGATGGCAATTTCTGTGGTACCCGCCGGCGCCATCATATAAACCTTCGTGGTGATCTTCTGGTTACCGAACCAGAACGCGTTGACGGGCGTTTCGCGCCTCGTGGAAGCGATCGTTTCCGGCGTGACATAGGCCAAAGCCTGGCTGGGGCACACCGTCGCGCACATGGGACGCTTGCCAACTGACGTCCGGTCGTAGCACATATCGCATTTCATCATCTGCTCGTACTCCGGAACGAGTTTCGGAATGCCGAAAGGGCAAGCCAGAACGCAGTTGGAGCAAGCGATACATCGCGGCTTCAGCGAAGAGCCAACGATGCCGTCTTCATACTTCTTGATGGCATCGGCCGGGCAGACCTGCGCGCACGTGGGGTTATCGCAGTGCCAGCACACGTACGCTGCCGTGGCGATGGTCTCCTGGCGATCCACGAAATCGAAGTTGATCATCGACACGCCGCGGTGCGTGTCGCATTCCTCGCAAGCCTTCAGGCAGGATTGGCACCCGATGCATCGCGACGGGTCCACATAGAATTCCATTCCAAACACTAGCGGCCTCCCTCGGCCGATCTCTCGATGCGGCAGGCCGACACTTTGAATTCCGGGATTTTGCTGCGCGGATCGAGCGTGCGATGCGTCAGCCGGTTTGCACTGCGGCGGTCGGGCCAATGGTAGGGGATGAAAACAGTATCTGGCCGAATGGTGCGGACCACCATGGCTTGCAAGGTCATCTCCGAGCGTCTGGAGGTGATCTTTACCCAATCGCCGTTCGCAATTCCATATTGAGTGGCCAGGCGAGGATGCAGTTCCAGCATCGGTTCGGGATACTGATCCACCAGCGCGCCGATGCGGCGCGTCTGCGTGCCCGAAAGGTATTGACTCACGACGCGGCCGGTAGTGAGATAGATGGGAAAATCGGCGTCTACAGGGTCGCCGCTCTCGCGCCAGGCGAGGCTCATGAAGTGTGCCTTGCCATCGGGGTGGAAGAATCGGCCGCCTTCGAATAACCGCGGCGTCCCCGGATGTTCGAGCGCCGGGCAGGGCCAGAAGACGCCCTTTTGCTGGTCGATTTTTTCGTAAGTGATGCCGTAATAATCCGCCAGTCCGCCGCGGGAGGCCAGGCGCAGCTCTTCAAAAATCTCCCGCGGTTCGTGAAACGGAAAAAACTGGCCGCGGCCAAGCCGGCGCGCCAGCTCGCAAATGATCTCCGAATCGCGGCGCGCGTCGCCCGGCGGATCCACCGCTTTTTGGATATGGATCACGCGCCCTTCCACGCTGGCCGTCACGCCTTCCTCTTCCTCCTGCAAGCTTCCGGCGAGAACCACATCGGCATGCGCCGCGGTCTCCGAGAGGAAGAAATCGATCACGCCGAAAAACTCGAGTTTTTCGAGCGCTTCACGCGTGAAGGCCGCTTCCGGCAGAGAGACCAGCGGGTTGAAACAGATCGAAAGCAAGCCCCTGATTTCGCCGGCGTGAATGGCGTTCATGATCTCGACGGCGCTGTAGCCGGGCTGCGGCAGCTCGTCCGGGGAAATGCCCCAGACGGCCGCGACATGCGCGCGCGCTGCCGGATCGGTCAGGCTGCGCTGGCCGGGCAACTGGTCGCACTTTTGGCCGTGCTCGCGCCCGCCCTGGCCGTTGCCCTGCCCCGTCACCATAACCGGTCCAGCGCCCTCGCGCCCGATATTTCCGGTGGCCAGCGCAATAGCAACTACCGCCTCGCAATTCTCGACGCCTTTCGACTGGTGCTCGAGGCCGCGCGCGTGCATGAACATCACGCGCCTGGATTCGCCCACCAGGTAAGCCGCCTTCTCGATGGCCTCGGGTGCCACGCCGCTCACCTCGGCCGCACGGCGCGGAGTCCACGGGGCGACAGACTCTTCCGTCTTCTCGAATCCGGTGGTGTGCGCTTCGATGAACTGGCGGTCCGTCATGTCCTCGCGAATGATCACGTGCAGCATGGCCATGAGCAATGCGAGATCGGTTCCCGGCCGAACCGGCAGGTAGAGATCCGCGTTGCGCGCGATCGGAGTAAATCGGGGATCGGCCACGATCAATTTGGCGCCGTTGTCGCGGGCACGCCAGATGTAGTCGGTGGTGATCGGCGCGCATTCGCCGATGTTGGCGCCGATCACCATCACCACTTCGGCTTTTGGAATATCGCTCCAGGGATTGGGTGCACGATCGACGCCCAGCGCGCCTTTGTAGGCTGTCCCGGCGGAGACCATGCACAGGCGGCCGTTATAGTCGATATGGCGAGTGCGCAACGCCACTCGCGCGAATTTGCCCAGCAGGTATGCCTTCTCGGTGGTAAGAGACGCTCCGCCATAGACCGCGACCGAATCGGGTCCGTATTTTTCCTGAAGCTCGCGCAAGCCGCGCGCCGTGAAACCGAGCGCTTCGTCCCAGGTCGCGGGCCGAAATCCTGCATCCGCCCGCATCAAAGGCGTGAGCAGACGGTCCGGATGGCTGCCCTGCAAATAACGCTTGACGCCTTTTGGACACAGCATGCCGCGGTTGTACGGAAAGTCCTCCCACGGCTCGAATCCGGTGACGCGATTGTCCCGGACCTTCAACTGAATGCCGCATTGCTGGCCGCAAAAGCAGCAATGTGTCTTAACCAGCTTCTCGTCTTCGCTGTGCGATTCGGCCTGCCAGCCGCCGGGCGGAGTGTAGTTGAGATGCGGACCGAATTGGCTGTGGAGCTGATTCAGATCGGCGGGCGCCTTAGCCACGGGCTTCCTCCCGGATTCGCAGTTGCGCCGCGGAAAGCGATTTCCGTTTGCATGCCGGACACAAAGCCTGCCAATGGCCGGCAAGTCCCGGAGTAGCGTAATCGAAGCCAAGTTGCGGGAGGATACCGCGGAGATCGTCGATGTGCATTTTCGAAGCGAAGTGCTCACCGCAGCGGACGCACGCCGCGCCGGGGTCCTCAAGGCCGGCGTCCTGGTAAAGTTTGACGCCGAGTTGGGCGGGCCGCTGAAAAATGTGGAAGAACTTGCCAAACGGCAGGAAGAGCAATGCGGCAATCACTGTGATGGCATGCAGTATGGCGAGGAAACTATAGGCTGAGCCGCGCAACCACTCCTGCGATACGGTCAGCGCCAATCCCGTGACCGAAATCGCGAACAACAGAATAATCGGCAGAAAATCCATCCCGAATTGCTGCAGTGTGCGTGCGCCCCGATCCGTCATGCGGCGCCAGAGGGAAAGCGCAATGCCCGCCAGAACCAATACGGCCGAGATGTCGAGCCCATGAAACAGCAGTCCGGCCGGAAGGGTGTGCAGCCGGAATGAGCCCGCGCGAAAACCAAACAGATAGGTGATGTAGGTGAGTTGGTCGCCAGGCATGGTGCGGAAATAGATCCAGCCGAAAACAAGCGGGAACGTGATGGCAACAGCCAGAAGGCATCCCCAGAACAGGCATTGATGCATCCACCAGCGAAGCCGTGACCGATGTGCGATGAAGGTTTGAGCCGCCAAGTGGGTGGCCGCGAGTGCAACCAGGCGTCCAAGGCTCCGAAGAATCCCTCGCCGGCGAAAGAGTTCCCACCCGCGATCCCAGTAGACTCGCGTGGGAGGTTTTTCCAGCCACACATTGTAGTGATAAACGACTCCCCACGCGGCGAAGATAACGGCGAACGTGTAAATGACGAGGCCCGGGTCGAAATTCTGCAAATTACGCGAACCCACCACAATGCCCGCCACCAGAAGAGCCGTCCAGAGCGTTGCCCACAAACCCGCACGAATACGATCGGCCGTCCGCCGCAAGTCAGCCGGAAGAGCAATATCCAGCGCTTGCTGCCGCGGCACAAACACCTGGTGATTGGCCCACCATAACGCGAACGACGTGGCGGCCATTAACGCGAAAGCCGGCCAGATCGCTCCGGTGCGGCTGCGAAAGAATGCCAGCAGAAGCGGCGGGAAGAAACCGCCGAGGCCGCCCATCGCCCCCACCAGGCCTGTTACCGTTCCGGTCTGGCTCGGGAAATATTGCGGGACGAGTTTGAAAACCGCGCCGTTGCCAAACCCCAGCAGTGCCGCGCAGCCCAGCGCGCCAGCCGTGAACGGGACTATCGAGGGCCACGCCAAAAGCATCGCAAAAGGAGGGATGCTGCCGAACACGCCGGATAAGACGCGGGCGCCGCCCACCCGGTCCGAAAGCCAACCCCCCACGGGGCGGAGAAAGGTGGCGAGGACCACGAATCCGGCGGTCCGAAATCCGGCGTCGGTTGGGGGCAAATGGAATTCGTCCTTCAGCAGCGTCGGAAGGTAAATGGAGAACGCCACGAAGCCGCCGAAGGTCAGGAAGTAAAAGGCGGACAGCAGCCACGAGAGCTTCTCCTCCGTTAGGACCTCCAACATGGCGCCCAGCCCTTTCCGCCGGATACCGGCGGGAGCTGGCGCATTGCCTGCCATCAGGCCGAACCCCATCGCCCAAACCACCAATAACGCGGCCATGCCTTGGTAAACCCAAGCCATTCCCACACGGGCGGCGATCACGGGTCCCAGAAACACCGCGGCGGATTGCCCGATATTTCCCAGCCCGTAGACGCCCAGCGCGCTGCCCTGATGCTCAGGCGGGGTCCATTTCGATACGTAACCGACGCCAATTGCGAACGAGGAGCCGGCCACGCCCAGAAGAAACGCGACGATCAATAATCCCGTGTAAGAGGCCTGTTGTGGCGCAATCCACACCGGAATTGCTACGGCGGCCATGAGGATCGAGAAGATTGCCCGGCCGCCAAAGCGATCCGTCAGGATGCCCATGGGAATTCGGGCGAGCGCACCCAATAAAACCGGGACGGCCACCAATAGCGCCGTTTCGGACCCGGTAAGATGATAGATTTCCCGGAAACGTGGAGCGAATGCCCCGATCAATCCCCAGGCGGCGAAACACACCGTGAAAGATATTGTTCCGAGTGCAACGTGGCGCCGGTTCACGTTTCTCTCTCCAAATCCAAGTTTACCCTTGCCTGATTCGGGGCAGGTGACTTCGGTCACAGCGGCGCGAGTTGCCCCCGGTTAAGTTGAATACATGGCTGCCTGCACCTCCGTTCCGGCGCCCGCGGCGCGTAAGAAGCTCGTGAAACGATCCGGCCCGGATCGCTCGCAAACGCTCCGCCGGCTGTCTCAAGCCTTGTTTTTGCTGCTAAATATCTGGATCGGAGTGCAGTTTTATCGGTTCGTGCTGTACTACGAGATCGGCAGCCGTGGGCTTGCCCCTTCCCGTCCTCCCGGCGTCGAGGGATGGCTCCCCATCGCGTCCCTGATGAATCTGAAAGTGCTCCTGGCAACCGGAGAACTCCCCGGTGTCCACCCGGCAGGACTGTTCCTTCTAATCGCGTTCCTCGCCATGTCGTGGGTTGCGCGCAAGAGCTTTTGCAGTTGGCTGTGTCCGGTGGGAACGATCTCGGAATACCTCTCGAAGTTGGGCCGGCGACTGTTCAAACGAAGTCTCCGCCTTCCGCGCTGGCTCGATATAGGGTTGCGCGGCATCAAATATCTGCTGTTCGGTCTTTTTCTCTACGCGGTCGTCTCCATGCCGGTGGAAGGAATCCGCCAGTTCCTGAGCGGCCCCTACGGGCTGCTGGATGACGTGAAAATGCTCAATTTCTTCAGAACCCTGACGGCCACCGGCGCCGTCGTGATCGCCTTTCTGGTCCTCGCATCCGTATTCATCGAGAACTTCTGGTGCCGCTATCTGTGCCCATATGGCGCTTTCCTTGGCCTCGCCGCATTGGCCAGCCCCCTCCGAATCCGCCGCGATCCATCGTCGTGCATCGATTGCGACAAGTGCACCAAGGCATGTCCCTCTCAGCTTCCGGTCGCGCAGTTGATCACCATCCAATCTGCGGAGTGCACCAGTTGCATGCATTGCGTGGCCTCTTGTCCCGCCGCGGGAGCCCTGGCCATGACAGCGCCCGGACGCCGCCGCGTGCCGGCCTGGGCGGTCGCGGTCACAGTCGCGTTCCTGTTCCTCGGCGTTTACGGGTATGCTCAATGGACCGGCCACTGGCGTACCGATCTTCCCGACCGGGTCTACCGCGAGCTGATCCCACGCGCCAACGAATTCCAACATCCATGAAGAAACTGGGGCCTTCCCACTCCTCGTATTACGATGGAATTTGACACCGAAAATTGCAGCCCTTTCGCAAATGGCTCTGTTCGCGGCGCTGAGCGAAGGCGAACTTCAGGGACTTGCGCAGCGCGCCGTCGAAAGACGGTTCGCGGCTGAAGATATCCTCTTCTGGGAAGGCGAACCCTGTGCCGGAATATTCCTGATCGTGCAAGGCAGCGTGAAGATATTTCGGACCTCTCCTGGTGGACGCGAAGTGATGCTATCGATCGAGGCCGCGCCGGCGACAGTTGCTGAGTTGCCGCTATTTGACGGCGGCGTCTACCCGGCATCGGTAAGGGCGATCGAGCCGGTGGTGGCGCTCTTCATCAATAAAGGCGATTTCCAGCAGTTCTGCCGGCAGAACCCGGATGTCGCGCTGAAGGTATTGGCCGTGGTAGGGCGGCGCCTACGTCATCTGGTTGGCCTGGTCGAATCCATGACCTTTGGCAGCGTCACTCAGAGGCTGGCGCGCATGCTCCTGGATGCCTCGAAAGCCGCTGGAACGGATACGTTCGACTTGCCCGCCACGCATCAGGAACTCGCTTCGCGATTGGGAACCGTCCGGGAGGTGGTCTCTCGCAACTTGGGACGATTTCGCGCCCAGGGGCTCATTTCCATAGAGGAGCGTCACGTGCATATCCTCAATCGTGCCGGCTTGCAACAGGAATCCGAGGCTCAGGGGTAAAAATGCCGATTGTCATAGGCGCTAAACAGGAAAGCGACTTCAGTGATCCGATTGGGATGTTGGGGGATTGCCACCGTAGAATCGAGCGATTTCTGGGCGTCTTGCTGAAACTCGCTTCCGAGCGGCAAGGCGCCGCGCTCAGCGAAGAGGATCGAGGCGCCCTCCGGACGAGCCTCCTCTATTTCCGCGAGTCCGGACCGAGGCACACCGCCGACGAGGAGGAAAGCCTCTTCCCGCGCATGCGGAAGATCGGCGGCGCCAATATTCAGGCGCTCCTGGATCGTATCGCCGCTCTGGAGAACGATCACCAGGCTGCGGAAGCTGCGCACGCAGAAGTAGACGCATTGTGCCAGACATGGCTCCGCCGCGGGCATTTATCTCCGGCAGAAGCATCCCGATTATCAGCCGTCGTCGAGCAGTTGGCAACGCTTTATGGGCGCCACATTGCGATCGAGGACTCAGACGTCTTTCCGCGCGCCGCGTCTCTCCTTTCGCCTTCGGACCGCCGAGCCATCGGATCGGAAATGGCGAACCGGCGCGGGGTTCGCTCCCAGTAATTGTCGCCCCGCCTCGCCCCTTGTGACCGAAGTCATATGCCGGCAATTCGATCCTCTCTAAACTGAACTTAGAGGGTGAATCGATGCCGAACTTTCCGCTCTATCCCAAGAATCCGGAGCGCATATGCTGGGGGT
>Ga0335078_10010707_pt1 | contig 13580 bp, 12 predicted proteins | sample Lox_Sample_32_FD_206711 | JGI IMG/M metagenome (GOLD analysis project Ga0335078, IMG submission 206711) | Soil microbial communities from Loxahatchee National Wildlife Refuge, Florida, United States - Lox_Sample_3.2 | ecosystem: Environmental > Terrestrial > Soil > Wetlands | place: USA...
CGGACCGGGCCGTCCGGCATCTGGCCTGCTACACAGATGCGGACCTGTCCGCGAACCTGGCCCAGCTGGGCTCGCTGGCGGCACGTGTGGCGGCCGGCGACAAGCTGGTGGGCGCGCTCGGCCAGCGTTACGGGATCGACGGCGCGGTGCTGGTCCGCCCCGACGGGCCGGTCACCGAGCCGCGCAGCACCGGCGACAAGCCGGACAAGCTCATCGTCTTGTTCCGCCACTTCGTCCGGGCCTTGCTCATCCCGCCCCTGGCCCACGTGCTCGACACCCAGGCGGGCTTCAAGGTCTTCGACGGGGCCGCGCTCGGCCCGGCCATCGGGCAGATGACGTCCTTCAACGAGACCTTCGACGTCGAGTTGCTCATCCATCTCGCCCAGCGCCACGGATCGCCGGCCCTGGCAGTCGAGCCGATCGTGTTCACCGAGGACTTCGCCGCGACGAACTTCCCCTCCGTCGAGCCCGGACCGCGCCACCTGACGATGGTTCACCAGGTCGTGGAGCTCTACGACCGGCTCGTCGCGCCGGTTGCGCCCGTCACCGGCGAGGCGGCCGACCTGCTCACCCTGATCAGGACGCTCGACCTCGGCGGTTACGTGACCTTGATCGAGCAGCTTCGCGCGCAGGACCGGGGCGACCTGACGCTGTTCGACCGGCGATGGCCCGTGCGGCACCTGCGCGACATCCTCCGCCGCCGCTGACGCCGTGCCTGGGGCATGAGGCGGGCATGGAGCCGTCCGCAAGGTGTCATGGAGGAACGTCGGCGGACGGGTTACGGCGATAGGTCTCCGGCAGGGGCGCCTTCGCCCGCTCGGCGCTGCGCTGGATGCGGACACGCCACTCGCCGAGCAGCCGCAGAAAGTCATCCACCTCAAGGAACTGGCCGGGCTCCGCTTCGTCGCCGAAATCGTGACGGGCCTCGATCTTGCCGCCGCTCAGGCGGAGCAGGGTGGTGTTCCCCCAGATAAAGGGACGGCTGCTTCCCGTGGCCAGTGCGCGCTTCAGCCCGCGCGCCGCCACATCTACCCAGTAGGCAGACGGGCCGTCGCCCGTTGCCCCTCGAGGCGGCAACGACGAGATGCTGTCCCCGAGCGCCTCGTTGAATAGCGGCCATTCCGGTCCGAGGTCCACGTCGACCTGACCGTCCTGGCGCTGCGTGAAACGCATATCCACACCGGGATCCTCTTGTAGCCGTGGACCGCCACCACTTCCGGGCGGTTCGGGTGCGCGCCTGCCTGCCAGGTCATCGCCTCCTTCTGGGCCGTCAGGCAGCCGGGGAACCGGCCGGCGGCGAGCCCGGGAAACAAGGCGGTGCAGGCAGGACAGGCGCGTGAACGCCGCTTTTCGGTATGGTGGTTAAAGTTGCGCCGGTCTATTATGGCGTTTCTTCATCTGCTGATGGGGCCGCGATGCTAGCACCAGATCCGGGGGGCGGACCGGGGTTCACGGTGTCCACGCACATGCTGGACTCGGCCGCTTCCTACCTGCAGGGTCAGGCGATGGACCTGGCGGCGGCACGCGACGCATTCAACGCGGCCTGCTACGCGGGCGAGTCCAGCTTCGGCGGCGGCTTCATGCAGAAGTGCTTCAACGAGTTCTTCCAGGCATGGTTCGCCGCGCTGGACGACCAGGCGGAGACTCTGGGATCGGTGGCTGACTGCACGCAGCAGTGCGCGGTGATCTACGACCACGCGGAGCGGGAAACGCTCGGGGACATCCCGGCGATGACCATACCCAAGCCGGCGCCGCCCGCCAGCCCGCCCGCGCAGCAGCAGGCGCCCTCGCTGTTCCCGTCCGCCCAGAAACAATGGGCCTGAGATGGCGGCCGCGGCGGCGTTCCCGTCGGTCGACACCAGCGCCATAGCGAGCTGCGCGTCGGATCTGGAGGGCGTCAGCGGCCAGGTGTCCGACGCCGGCACGTCCGTCACGGTCCTGCGGGACGCGGTGGACGGCAGCGAGCAGTGGAAGGGAGAGGCAGCCAGCCGGTGGCAGGCGGTCGTGACCAGCCGGGTCACCGACGCCGGCCTGACCTCGGAGGTGATGGGCAAGGCGGCGTCACTGCTGCGGCAGCTCGCCACCGACCTGGAGGCGGAAAAGAGCTACTACAACCGGGTATCCGCCCAGCTGGAAGGCCAGGAGATCATGGCCAACCCCCGGTTCAACCCGTTGCCGCCGAACTTCGAGGCGCCCTACGTCGCCGCCATGAACGGGGCGGTGAGCCGCGCCACCAGCCTGCTGCAACAGGCCGGGACCGACTTCCTGGCCCTCGCGGTGCTCGCCGGCGACATCCAGGCCAAGGGCGCGGCCAACCGGATGCCGGGCGTCCCCGCCGGGACGAACCGCAAGGCCGCTTCCGTGACCCTGCTGGCGACCCTCTTCGGCTCGGTCACGGGCAGCGGCCGGCCGTGGCAGTTCGACAAGGGAGTCAAATTCCAGAAGGACCTCCTCAACTCACTGGGCCTGCGACTTGGCCGCGGGGGATGGCGGCCCCCGTTCCCCATCGACGACGAGGTGGATCCCGAGGGCCGGCCCCGGCTTACCTACCCCGACTCGCAGGGCGAAGACTACGTCATGGAGATCAAGGACACCGCCTCCCTGGAGCTTGGCTACCAGATCAAGGCGGAGGCGCTCCTGGCGAAGATGACCGGCAGGCCGTTGTGGATCGTCACCGCCAAGCGCACCCAGGTCGCCGAGGACGTCGTCAGGACCGCCGAGCAGACCGGCGGCGGAGTCCTCCGCCTGACGGGGCGGGGCCAGTACGAAGACCCCCAGGGGAATGCGGTCCAGGTCCGAAGTGGCGGACCTAGCTTCAAGGTGGACGGTTACCAGCGGTCGACGTCGGCGGATGACGCGGCCAGTCCCGGGCCCGCCGACCCGGGCGCGCCAAGCGCCCCGGTCAATCCTGCCCCGGGCCCGGCCGCGCCGGAGCCGGTCGAGCCCGTCGAGCCCGTCGAGCCGGTGGAGCCGGTCGAGCCGGTGGACCCCATCGACCCACTTCCCTGACCAGAGGAAAGGAGTCATGTGCCGTCGGTCTTCGGCAAGCTGTTCACCCGCCGCCCGCTCACCGACCCCGAGGACGGGCGCGCGCTGATCCGGCTGATCGGCGAGCACGTGCCATCCTGGCTGCCGCACCGCTACGGCTGGAGCATCCCGCTGCGGAACGTCTATGATCCCGAGCGATTCGAGGAATTCTGGAAGGGCCTGGAGTACAACCTTGACTGGCGTAACGCTCAGCGGACTTCCACCGGGCACGTCACCACGCGAGTCGGCCCGCGCGACACCCTCTCGTCGGTAGAGCTCAGCGGCGAGCAGGACCCGGCGCTCCGCCTCGCCGGGCTGGCCGCCGGGCTGGCCGGGCTGCTGCGGGACTGCGGGCAGCCGCTGGACCTGACCTACGCGGTGCTGCACCTGTTCCACCCCGACGAGCTGTTCACCGGGAACCACGGCGGCCACATGTTCGGGGACATCCGGGGCACGCCCGTCCTGGGCGTCGCCGAACTCGGGCTGAAGGAATGCCTGCCCGACCTGGCCTGGGGGAACGTCTTCGGGCCGCCGTACGTGGAGCTGTTCGGCGGCGCCGGCCGGCTGCGCGGCGCCCCGGCCGCGCTGGTGGCCGAGCTCGGCCCGGACCGCTTCTACCTCCAGCTCACCGGCGATATCACCGACGTCCGGGACGACCGCGCCGCGTTCACGGCCGCCCGCGACTCGGTCAAGGAGCACCTCGGCGCCGACTGCTTCGCGGGCTATCGCGGGCCGTTGCGGGCGCCGCGGCTTCCGATGGCGGCGCAGGAGGGGCTGTGGTCGCCGCCGGCCGGCTTCGAGGTCCCCGACGACCTGCGCCAGATGCTGGACCAGGCGGTCCGCGACGGCAAGACCCTGCCGCCGCCGGCCGGCGTCATCGAGCAGGACCCACAATGAGCCAGGAGTTTCATCTCGTGACGCGCGAGCGCCCGACGGCGGACGGCTTCCGCCGCGCCCTGCGCGACGCCAGCGCCGGCACCGCGCCGCCCGTGGTGGACGGAAACTTCGAGGACCCGAACGCCTACCTGAACGTATCCGGACCCCAGCTCTGGATCGAGGTGGAACCCCCCGGCCACGTCGAGGCGGCCGACCTCGAGGGCAGCTACGGCGACGGCACGGTTCTTCCCGAGCCCGACGACGAGCAGTGCCTGTGGTTCGCCGTTGCCAACGTGCCCGTCAGCGCGCCCGACGGCAGCGCCGAAGTCGCCTGGCGAGTGTTCGAGGACCTGGCCGCTCGCTACGATGGCGTCGCCATCCAGCCGTGAGGCTCGATGGCGACGAGCGACCGTGACGAGTTTCGCGCACCACTTGTCAGGGATGGCGGATGCGGGCCAGGACGAGGGTGACGTCATCTTCGCCGTGCTGGCGCAGGGCCTGGGTTACCGTGGCGCAGGTACTGCCGAGCGTCGCGCGAGGCGCGGCCAGGGCCGAGCCCAGCGCGCCGCACAGCGCGGCCATGCCCTGGTCGAGCGGCCGGGTGCGGCTTTCCACCAAGCCGTCGGTGTACAAGGCGAGGGTGGCCCCCGGCGGCAGGCTGACCCGGGAAGACTCGAAGCACTCGGCGCCCAGGCCCAGCGGTAGCCCGGGCGGCAGATCCAGCACCTGCGTAGCGCCGCCGGGAAGCACCAGCACCGGCGGGTGGTGGCCGGCCTGGGCGATCTGGCAGCAGCTCGCTGACGGGTCGATGATGGCGTAGACGCAGGTGGCGGCGAACGGCACCGTGGCCAGTCCCGCGGCCATGGTGTCCAGCCTGCCCAGCACCTGGCTGGGTGGCAGGTCCAGGTCGGCCAGGACGTGCGCCGCGGTGCGCAGCTGCACCATCACCGCCGCGGCTTCCGGGCCGTGGCCCATGGCGTCGCCGACGATCAGCGCCGCCCGCCCGCCGGGCAGTGAGACGATGTCGTGCCAGTCGCCGCCGACGACATTGTCGCCGACCGGCAGGTAGCGGTGCGCCACCTGCAGGGCCGCCGGCACCTTCGGCCGCCCGGGGAGCAGGCCCCGCTGCAGCGCCTGCGCGGTCCTCCGTTCCCGGTCATACAGCAGCGCGTTGTCCAGGCACACCGCCGCGCGCGAGGCCAGCTCGCCGGCCGCCGTGAGGTCGGCGGGCCCGAACCCCGGGCGGCGAGCACGCCGGCCGAACGTGAGGCAGCCCACCACGGCGTCGCGGGCGACCAGCGGCACGACCAGGAACGAGGTGTACTCTTCGGCAAGCTCCCGGCCGCCGGGGCGGTCAGCCAGCAGCTCGGCGGTCCCGGCGTCGAAGCCGTCGAAGAGGACCGGGCGCCGGTCGGCCATCGCCCGGAACCTGGGCGACTCCTCGCCCAGGATGAGCACCTCATCAGCGGGCAGCACGCCGTTGGTGACGGCCGCCGGGCGGGTGTCCAGGCGGGCAGCGAGCCGCCGGACCACGGTCGCTTGCCTGGCCTGGTGCCAGGCCAGCTCGCCGGCGGCCAGCATCCGCTCCGGCACGAAGATCACGGCTGCGTCGGCGAAACCGGGCACGGCGACGCCGACGACCTCGTCCGCGGTCCGCTTGAGATCCAGGCTGCTGCCGATGCGCGCCACGGCATCGCTGAGCCAGCCCGGCCCGCGCTGCGCGCGCAGGACGCTGACCAGCGCGCCGCTGCCCGGCCCGGCCAGCGGCTCACAACGCACAGCCACCAGGCCAGCGCCCGCCAAAGCCATGCCCAGCGGGCCGGCCCAGACCCGTCCCGCAGCTACCTCGGCCAGCGCGTGACTCGCCCGGTCGCGCTGATCGGGGCCTGCCAGCAGCACATCCCGCAGGTCGTGCCCGACCACCAGGCCGGCCGGCACGCCAAACAACGCCGCGGCGGACTGCGGCCACGAAGCCACCCGGCCCCCGCAGTCCACAGTGAACGCGGCGAAGCCGTCGAGATCCGGCCCGGCAGGGCGTAACACCACGGGCCCGACCTCCCCGGTGATCTGTAACTCCACTACCACGTGCACCAACCTCAACGTCTGTCAGCGCGATCACGGTTCCGGGCTGCCCCGGGCAATAGCGCGGCTGAGGGCCGATGCTAGCCCGTACCCTGAGATATCGTGCAGACACGAAATGTATCGCATTATCGTGCGTTAGGGGCGGAAGGCAACGTGCACGAGGTCGCCGAGCGGGCCGACCCGGGCTCCCGGGTCGGCCTACGGGGAAACGGACCCGGTCGCGGTGGCAGGCAGCCAGGCCATCCTGGCAGCCAACAGAACGCGGCGATCATCAACCGCGTGCTGGCAGCGAATCGTTGAGCTGCATTAACGGCGGACCGGACAAGCTAGCATGAATGGCGGGTGGTCTGCCGGATCGCACACGGGGGGTGCTGAGATCTCGGTTCCGGTCCCGCGACGGGACGACGCAGCAAACATGACCGCTGTCACGCGGGAGCTACTGTCGTGCCTGCCGGTGGCAGTGGCTTACCTGTCAGGACCTGGCCTGGCCGTGGAGTTCGCCAACGAGGCATACCGCCGGCTGGTCGGCGGCCGGGATGTCACCGGCCTGCCGCCGCATCTGGCGCTGCCGGAGTTCTCCGGCGGGCCAGGCATCAAGGACCTCGAACAGGTCATGGAAACCGGGCAGCCGGTCCGGGTCGCCGAGATCGGGGTCTGGGTCGACCGGGACGGCGGGGGGGCCGAGCAGGTCTTCGCGGACGTCGAGTGCCAGGCGGTGCGCGGGGCCGGCGGAACGGTCACCGGGGTGCTGCTCTACGCCGCCGACGTCACCGCCCACGTCAGCGACCGACGGCGGCTGGAGACCCTGACGGCGGCGCTGCGGGACAGAGCCAGCCTGCTGGGCCGGCTGCGGGACGCCAACGTCCTCGGCGTGATCGCCTCCACCGAGCACGGCGCCTATGACGCCAACGACGCGTTCTTGAGCATCATCGGCTGCAGCCGGGCAGACCTGACGGCCGGGCGCATCTCCTACCAGCAGATCACCCCCGGGGAGTGGGCCGCCCTCGACCAGAGCGCGGCCGAGCAGTTGCGCGCCACCGGGGCGTTCCAGGCGTATGAGAAGGAGTACCTGCACCGGGACGGCCACCGGGTGCCGGTGCTGGTGGGCGGGGCGGTGATCGACACCGTGCCGCTACGGTGGGTCACCTTCGTCGTCGACCTCACCGCCCGGCAGCGCGCGGAGCAGGAACGCGCCGCGCTGCTCGCCCGGGAGCAAGTCGCCCGTGCCGAGGCCGACAGTGCCAGGGAGCAGCTCACGTTCCTGCTCCGGGCCGGCGCGTTCGCGGCGGCCACCCGCAACCGGCACGAACTGCTCGAACACGCCGCCCGGCTGGTAGTGCCCGGCCTGGCGGACCACTGCGTGGTCTTCGTGCCCACCGCGGACGGCACCCTCCACGCCGCCTCCCTCGCCCACCGTGACCCGGAGCGGGCCCCGGTCCTCGCGGAATTCCGCCACCACAAGATCCCCACCGCCGGCCCGATGGTGATCCAGAGCGCCTACACCACCGGGACCAGCCAGGTGCTCCGGGGGGCCGCTGAGCGGATAGCGCACTGGCAGGAACTGCCCGCCGACCTGGGCCTCACCCTGACCCGCCTGCGCGCCGACAGCGTGCTAGCAGCGCCGCTGATGGCCGGACGGCAGCCCATCGGGGTCCTCACCCTGGCCCGCGACGCCGAGCGGCCAGCCTTCGCGGAGACCGACGTCAAGGTGGCTGAGGCCTTCGCCGCGCGCCTGGCCGATGCCATGGCTAACGCGGAGACCTCCGCCCGCGAACACACCATCGCCGAGACCCTGCAGCGCGCCATCGTGCCGAGCACCCTCCCCGCGGTCCTGGGACTCGACCTCGCGGTGAGCTACCTGTCCGCCAGCGACGGCGTCCACGTCGGCGGGGACTGGTACGACGTCTTCCCGCTCGGCCAGCACCGGGTCGGGCTGGTGATCGGCGACGTGGCCGGCCACAGCATCACCTCAGCGTCGGTCATGGGCCAGGTCAGGAGCGTTCTGCGGGCCTACGCCATCGATCATCCGCACCCCAGCGACGTGCTGCGGCGGACCAACATCGCGCTGGCCGCGTTGCTGCCCGAGGCGATGGCGAGCGTCGTCTACGCCGTCCTCGACCTGAACACCGGCGATCTCACCTATGCCAACGCGGGTCACCCGCCGCCGGTCATCGCGCTCGGGAACGGCCGAGCCGAATACCTCGACGACGCGCCCGGCATCATGCTCGGTGCCTGCGACGACATTTCCCTGCCCGCCGGCCGGCGACGGCTGGCGCCTGGCGCCGGGGTGCTGTTCTACACCGACGGCCTGATCGAGGACCGGCGCCGGGATATCGACGAGGGCCTCAGCGCGCTCGCGGTCGCGCTGAGGCGATGCGAGGCCCGGTCGGCGGACCAGATCCGGGCCGCCGCCGAGAGCGTGCTGCACAGCGAGCCCTCCCGGGCCGACGACGTCTGCCTGCTCGCCGTCCGCTACCCGGCCTGATGAATCGGCGGCTTCTCCCGGGCTCGGCGCGGACGTAACATAAACCTGAAAAGTCATTATGATCGAGGAAAAAGCGGCGCGTGGCGGCCGGATCCAGGCGAGAAACTCCGCCGCGGAATAAGTTTCGGCGAAATCCCGGGTTGCGGCGCGCCCGGCGTTACTAAGCTTAGGCCGCCAGCCAGGCGCCCGGCACCCGGCACCCGGCAACCGGCAACCGGGACCAGGCACGCGGCACCAGGCAGGCCGCGACATCGCGTGATTCGTCGGCAAGAGAGCGGGAAATGTCACAGAACGCTGATTCTCGTCGTATTGCCATTGTCGTCGGGACACGGCCGGAAATAGTTAAGCTCGCCCCTGTCATACGCATCCTGGGTTCGGCTGCCAGATTCCTGCACACGTGCCAGCACCGTGACGAGGAACTCTCCGGCGTCTTCCTCACCGGCGCCCGCCTGCCCCAGCCGGAGACCCTGTCCGGCATCTGCGGCCAGCCGCGCCACGTCCAGATCGGCAGGATGGTGGAAGGCCTCGGCCGCCTGTTCGAGCAGCGCCCCCCGGCAGCGGTCTTAGTCCAGGGCGACACGAACACGGTCTCGGCAGCCGCTCAGGCAGCCAGTTATGCCGGGGCTCCGGTGGTGCACGTCGAGGCCGGCCTGCGCTCGCATGACCGCGCCATGCCCGAGGAGATCAACCGGTGCGTCACCGGCGTCCTGGCCGACCTGCACTGCGCCCCGACCGGCCGCGCCGTGGCCAACCTCCGGGCCGACGGCGTCCCGTCCGGCAAGATCGCTCTCACCGGCAACACGATCGTCGAGGCCACCCTGGGCATGCTGCCCGATGACGCGGCAGCCCGGCAGGTCACCGCCGCGCTCGGCGTCGAACCCGGGCAGTACGCCCTGGCCACCATCCACCGGCCGGAGAACACCGACGACCCCCGCCGCCTGCGCGCCATCCTCGACCAGTTGAGCAAGCTTGGCCTGCCGGTCCTGCTCCCGCTGCACCCGCGCACCAGGGCAGCCGCGGCCAGGCACGGCCTGGCCGCGGCGCTGGACCGGCTGCGGCCCGTCCCCCCGGCCGACCACCGGACCTTTCTCGCGCTGGCCCGCCACGCCCGCCTGCTGGTCTCCGACTCGGGCGGCGTCCAGGAAGAATGCACCGTGCTCAAACGGCCGCTCATCGTGGTCCGCAATTCCACCGAGCGCCCGGAAGCCATCGACGCCGGCTTCGCCCACCTGGTTCAGCCCGGACCCGCTATCGGCGACCTCGGCCGGCGCCTGATCGGCGACGACGGGCTGAACGAGCGCCTGGCCGGCGTCCCGTCCCCGTACGGCGACGGAAAAGCCAGCCAGCGGATCAGCGCGCTCCTGGCGGCTTTTCTGCGCTGATTCCCGGCGCTGACCGGGGCAGCCGCGGGCGGCACCGTACCCTGAGATATCCTGCATAGACGAAAATGTGCATCATCATGGGTACGAAATGGGGCTGAGGTGACGGCCGAGGAGCCGGACTGGGTACCGCCAGAGATCGACATCAAGCAGGCGAACGCGGCCCGCGTTTACGACTACTGGCTCGGCGGCAGCCACAATTTCCTGGCCGATCAGGACGTCGGCCGGGCAGTATGCGCGGTCGATCCGATCGTCCGGGCCGGCGCCCGGGCGAACCGCGCATTCCTGGGCCGCGCGGTGCGGTTCCTCGCCGGGGCCGGCATTCGCCAGTTCCTTGACATCGGCTCGGGCATTCCCACCGAGGGCAACGTGCACGAGATAGCCCAGCAGGCCGACCCGGGCGCCCGGGTCGCCTACGTCGACATTGACGCGGTCGCGGTCGCGCACAGCAAGGCCCTGCTGGCGGGGAACCAGGACGCCGCGGTCATCCAGGCCGACCTGCGCGAGCCGGGGAAGATCCTCGCCCACGACACCGTGCGCGGGCTGGTCGACTTCAGCCAGCCGACCGGGCTGCTGCTCGTCGCCGTCCTGCATTTCATCGCCGACGCCGACGATCCGTGGCGGATTGTCGCCACGCTGCGCGACGCGCTAGCGCCGGGCAGCTTCCTGGTCCTGGGCCAGGGCACCAATGCGGACAAGCCCGCCGTGGCCGGGGCGTTCGAGAAGGTCTACAACCGCCGCGTCTCCACGGACATCCACATGCGCTCGCGCCCGCAGATCCTGCGCTTCTTCGACGGTTTCGAGTTCGTGGACCCCGGGCTGGCCTACGTCTGCTCGTGGCGCCCGGACTCCCCCGCCGACGTGCCCGGCGACCCCAGCCAGTACGGCAACCTGGTCGGCGTGGCCCGAAAATGACCGCCCGCCACCGGTGCCGTGCACCCGTCAGTGTGAGTGTGGTGCTCGTCTGCGAGCACCACACTCACATTCATCGGCTGCGCTGGGCGGCTGGGCGGCTGGGCGGCTGGGCGGCTGGGCGGCTGCTGGCGCGGTTAGGCGCGGGCGGCAGGAGAAAACTTTGCCACAGGACTAGCAAAGCCAGCCCGGGCAGTTGTTTTGCGCCAATTCGGCGGGAGGTAACGTTGGCGCCGTCGCTGGCCCGACGGCAAGGCGATAGGCGGTCCGTTACGTTACGCCATGGCGGGGGCGAAGATGGCGATCATGTTCAAGCTCGGGTGCGTGCTGTCAGGCCTGGCCCTGGCCGCGGCGGTCGAAACCAGCCCCGCGGTCAGCGCGGCCGCGGCCAGGGTGCCGGTCGCGTTTGACTGCTCCGGCTGGCACCAGGGCGCGGTCCGCCCGCGTTCGTTCCTCATTGACTGCGGTTTCGACAACGTCTTCCTGACCGGCGGGCTCGAACTCGCGGACCGGATGCGGTGGACCTGGACCTCGCGGGACGCGTCCTCGCGGGCGGTCCTGTGGGTGAACCTGTGCGTGCCGTACTGCGCCAGCGGCCACTATGCGAAGTACCCGGCCACGCTGACGCTGTGGCGCCCGGAGAGGCACGGTCGCGTGCGCTACTACTCGCGGCTGACGCTGCGCTATCACCATGGTCATGAGCGGACGTACACCTACGGCTGGTCTCGCCGCGGCGTAAGGACCCCGCAATGGCAGGGCGGCCCGTAGCCGCCGCGGGCGGTCAGGTCGCCGCGGGCGGTCAGGCCGCCGCGGGCGGTCAGGCCGCCGCGGGCGGTCAGGCCGCCGCGGGCGGTCAGGCCGCCGCGGGCGGTCAGGTCGCCGCGGGCGGTCAGGCCGCCGCGGGCGGTCAGGCCGCCGCGGGATGCCGGCGGCGCATGCTGATCTGGTATCCCAGGGTGAACAGCAGGACCAGGCCGAATGCGCCAAGCGCGATCCGCGCCGGCTGCCCGGCCAGGCGCCGGACCCGGGCAAGACTGGCCGCATTGCTCACGGTAACTCCAATCGACTGTGTATTTGAGCACCGTTTGCCGGCTAAGCAGCTTAAGTAATTCCAGTTGCATATGCCGGATGCCTGCCCGCGGCTATCACAATATAAGCGGCTTGACGTTTTTGCCGGTGCTCGCGGCGGGCGTTCAGCCTTTCACTCATCAAATGCCGGCAGTACAATACTCTTGCCATCCATAATTGGACTGCCGTTGCGCTCGGCGGGCGGGCCGCCGTAGCGATCCTGCCGCACCGAAAGGCTCAGGCATTGGCGGATAGCGAGCCCAGGGCGTGGCAACTGCTCGGCCTCGTCCGCCGCGTTCGGGCGTACGAACGCCGCGAGCTTGTCGACTTCCTGCACGACGGCCCGATCCAGGAACTGGCTGCCCTGACCCTCGAAGTGCAGATGATGTCCCGGTCAGCGCCGCCCGGCGCGGCCGCCGACCTGGACGCGATGGGCGAGCAGCTGAATGCGGCCGCCTCGGCACTGCGCTGGCTGATGGACGGGGCCTGGCCGTTCCTCGCCGACCAGACCCCGCTGGCCGGCGCCCTCCGGCAACGCACCGCCTGGCTGCTGACCGAGCCGGTCACCGTCGACGCCGGCGGGCATCCGGCGGTCCCGGGCGCGTCCGCGGTGCCGGTCATCGTCGATGTCGTGGAGCTGATGCTGCACGCGATGCTCCCCGCGGGCCAGCCGGCCCGGGCGCACGTCGCGGTGCGGGCGCCGGACCGCCAGGTCCAGATCGAGGTGACCCTGACGCCTGCCGCGGGGGACGCCGAGCTCCCCGGCGACCCGGCGGCCGCCCGGGCAGCGCTGGACCAACTGGCCCGCGCGCTCGATGCCAGCGCGCGGTACACGCTCTGCGCGCAGCGCTGGCGAGCCCGGATCGTCCTTTCCGGTCAGGCCCAGGACGCTCCGGTGCAATAGATTAACTTCAGGTAATCATTCGACTGCGTAGGGTGGGTGAGGTGAAGGCTCTCGCGGACGACGTCTGCGCCGCGCTGCTGGAAGCGGCTCCGGACGCGATCGTGTGCGTGACGGCCGACGGGCGGATCGCCGCGGTCAACGCGCAGGCGGAGCGGCTATTCGGGTACCGGCCCGCGGAGCTGGACGGGCAGCCTGTCGAGATCCTGGTCCCCGACGCCGTCCGGGACCTGCACCGCCAGCACCGGTCCGATTACCTGGCCGATCCCCGGCCGCGCGCGATGGGGGCCCGGGGGGAGCTGACCGGGCTCCGCCGGGACGGCAGCACCTTCCCGGCGGAGATCTCCCTGTCCGCCATCCAGACAGGCGACGGGATCCTGATCGCGGCCGCGGTCCGGGACGTGACCGAGCGGCTGGCAGCCCGGGCCGAGCTGGGGCGGATCCAGGCCAAGGCCGAGCGGGACAGGCTGATGACGCAGCTCTACCGGTCGCAGCGGCTGGAGAGCCTGGGCCAGCTGGTCGGCGGGGTCATCCACGACTTCAACAACCTGCTCGGCGTGATCTCGAGCTACGCCACGTTCATCAGCGAGGAAGCGGCGAAGGACCCTCCCGTGATTCAGTGGGACGCCATCCGCGCGGACATCCAGCAGGTGCACCAGGCGGCGAGGCGTGCCTCGGACCTTATCCACCAGCTGCTGTCCTTCGCGCGCCCCGGGGTTGTCCAGCCGCGCGTGCTCAACCTCAACGGCCTGGTCGCCGGCCTCGAGCCGATGCTCCGGCGCACCCTCGGCGAGAACGTGGAGCTGGTCACCCGCCTGGCCGCCGACCTCGGCCCGGTGCTGGCCGACCG
>Ga0335078_10010708_pt1 | contig 13580 bp, 10 predicted proteins | sample Lox_Sample_32_FD_206711 | JGI IMG/M metagenome (GOLD analysis project Ga0335078, IMG submission 206711) | Soil microbial communities from Loxahatchee National Wildlife Refuge, Florida, United States - Lox_Sample_3.2 | ecosystem: Environmental > Terrestrial > Soil > Wetlands | place: USA...
TCGATCACAATGCAATAGGCATCGTGCATAGCCGGATTTTCTTCGAACCGCTTGTCGATCGCCTGCAGAATTCGCCGCTCTTCTTCTTGCCGCTCGGAGTTCAGCTTGTCCAGCTTGGCTGCGATTTCCTGTGCCCGGCCTGAGTCTTTCGTGCTGAACAATTCGATGACATCGGCTGCGATGTCCATGCGTCCGGCGGCATTGATGCGAGGAGCAATCCGAAAACCCACTTCGCCGGAATTCAGCGGACGTCCGCTTACCTGCGCCACTTCGAGCAGCGCCTTCAGACCCGGGTTCACCGCTCGCCGCAAGGCATCCAGGCCCAACTTGGCAAACACTCGATTCTCGCCCGTAAGCGGAACGGCATCGGCAATCGTGGCGATGGCAACGATTTTCGCGAATGAAGTGAGCAGAGCTTCCTGATTCCGCTCCGGCAATCGTCTTGCGAGCAGCGCCTGCGCGATTTTGAAAGCCACGCCCGCGCCACACAGTGCTTTGCACGGATAGCCGCATCCATTCTGATTCGGATTCAGGACTGCCAGCGCGGGAGGCACTCCGTCCTGCCCAGGCAAGTGATGGTCGGTGACGATCAGATCGATGCCGCTCTGCCTCGCCGTCTCGGCAGCGGCGAACGCCCGAATACCTGCGTCCACACTGATGACCAGCCGAATGCCCGCAGCCGCTGCCCGCTCGATCACGTCGCCGCGCAGGTCGTAGCCTTCTTTGATCCGATGCGGGACATGAAAATCCGGCGCTCCGCCGCAGAGTTCGATCGCAGTTTTCAGGATGACGATCGCCGTCGTGCCGTCGACGTCGTAATCGCCGTAGATGAGAATGCCTTCCTTGCGCTCGATTGCCGCTTCGATTCGGTCAATCGCCGCTTTCATGCCGGTCATGAGGTAAGGAGAGTGAAGATGAGCCAGCGACGGTTTAAGAAAAAGTGCGGCAATTTCCGGGTCGCTGATGCCGCGCAGTACAAGCAAGCGGGCGAGAACCGCGGACAGCTTGGGATCTTTCAGGATCTGATTCGGCAGCCCCGAAGCAAGCGACTGCACTTTCTCCGGTTCAGCTTGCTTTGGAATCCACTTCATGACTGAATGATTGTAGCCGGACGGGAGAGAATTTCTGCCTTGGCAGTCTTACGGTTCATCATCCTGGCCCGGTTCGTCGATCGGTAACCCGGAGAAATCATCGGACAATTCAATGATGCTTTGGTAGCGCTGATACCACGGAGTCGACGATTCATAGATCATCATCACGCCCTGGTAGGCGAATCCTAACTGCACAAAACCGGTCTTCCCGACGTAGGTGCGCAGCCAGCGGGCGTCCTCCAGATCCTCATCTGTCGTGAACTCCGCGTCGCTCAGACGCTGGATCATGGTGTCGAGTTCTTCGCGGTCTAATCGCCACGAGTCCATGGTCAGGAACGCCGCCCCAGCGGCTTTGGCGAGTTCCACAAAGTCCTTCCAGCCGTCCGGATTGTCCCCAGCCTTCCAACTGACGCACTGGACTTCCTCGTAGTCGACAAAGCCCGGGAAGCGGCGCATGCCATGGCCTTCGGTAAAGGCGATCATGTCATCCTTCAGGGTCGCGAGATCGTCCGGGGCTAAAGACATAGTGTTGCGTCGACAAAAAGCATTGTATGCCGGAACGCGGGCGGGTGTCACAGGAGCATTCACAGTCAGCATGGGGCCAGTTGGTTCGGCATTGGATTGCCCTCTTGTCGTGCCCTCGTTCACTACCTCGCTTTGCATGGGTCTGAACACTTACGCTCAGTGCTGAGTGCTGACTACTTGCTGTGCTACACTAACTGTTTCACTAACAACATCCGATCCGCTCATGCTGCTTTCCAAAGAATATGTGGGCTATCTAGCCCGCGAAGTCACTAAAAAGCTCATCGCTAGCGACTTCATTGAGACGAAATCAGCCGCGGTTGTAACGGAGAAGGTCCACTCCGCGATGCTTGAAGAGTTTTCCCTGGAAGATCGCATCAATGACGAGGTCCGCGTGATTCTCGAAGCTTATTCCGAGGAGATGCGGAAGAGCGGGGCCAACTACCAGGAGATGTTCCGCAAGGTGAAAAACGAGCTGGTGCGGAAGTACAAGGCGGTGCTGTGAGGGTCAACCGCGACAAAGTGAATAAGGTGGCACACGTGGTGACCGACGCTCTCGCCGAGATGGGCGAAGTCGATTTCGTCGAAGACCGCAACACCATTCGCCTCGAAGTCCGCAAACTCTTGGAAGAATTCCTCAATCAGGAAGCCAAGATCGACCAGTCGGCGCGCCAGAAGATTGAAAACCAGAAGCGCACGATTCTCGAAGGCAGCCAGGAATGGGACATTCTCTACCGCAAGTACTACGCTGAGGAAGTCAAAAAGCTCGGCGTTTAATCTTCCCCCGCCTCTGCAATTTGCCCGCAGCGAATACATCGACTACAAATGAAGGCATTCCGATCCTTGCACAATCTCGCCTGAATGGGCAGACGGGTTTTCACACCTGGTGGTGGAACGCGCGAACATCGATCGTTTGGGTCGTGGCAATCGCGTTTGCGGTTCGCCTCGGTTACATCCTCGTGGCGCACACCTATGTTTTCAAGCTGCACGACGACAACTTTGGGTTCGGCTATGAGATGGGTAGAATCGGGCGATCCCTAGCGCTCGGTCAAGGCTTCGGTAATCCATTCAATGGAATCACCGGGCCAACGGCATGGGAGCCGCCGCTGTATCCGCTATTGATCGCCGGGGTATTCAAGCTTTTCGGAATCTATACACACGCGTCGGCATTTGTGCTGCTGACTATCAATAGCTTTTTCGCAGCGCTGACGTGCATCCCGATCTTTTGTATCGCCAGAAAATCGTTCGGAGAGGACGTCGCGGTCTGGAGCGCATGGCTGTGGGCGCTGTTTCCGCCGATCATTTTCTGGTCCACACGTTGGGTGTGGGAGACGAGTATCTCCGCTTTTCTGCTGGCGATGATATTTTTCGTGACACTCTCGCTGGAAGAGCGAGATGAGAAAAGGCCGTGGTTGGGGTTTGGGCTGCTGTGGGGAATCGCGGCTCTGACCAACGCCTCGCTACTCTCTTTTCTTCCCGTCTCCGGACTTTGGGCTTGGTACCGCCGCTCCCGGGCAGGGAAGAGGTCGACCGGTGGAATCGCGCTGTCTGCCGTGATCTTTCTCGTCTGCATCAGTCCGTGGGTGGCCCGCAATCAGCGGACCTTCGGAAAATTCATCCCGACGCGCTCGAATTTTGGCGAGGAACTTCGTCTCGGAAACGGACCGGGAGCCGATGGCAAGTGGATGGACTCCGAACATCCCAGCAAAGACGCGGAGCAGTTGCGCCTCTATCAGCAGTTAGGCGAGATCGCGTTCGTAGCCGCAAGAAAGCGCGAAGCTTTGGCGTTCATTCGCGCGGATTGGAGCCGATTCGCCTGGCTCTGCGCCAAACGATTTGCGTATTTCTGGAGCGGTCCTCCGCATCCGCGCACGACATTTTCTTCTTTGCTGGGGAACCTGCTTTACCTGGCCACTTCAGTGCTCGCGATGTTTGGCCTTGCCGTGGCCTGGCGCAAGCGCCGGCCGGGCGCCGGTCTGTTTTTCTGGCTGGTTCTCATATTTCCGCTGGTTTACTACATCGCTTTTGTGCTGGCGCGGTATCGCCATCCCATCGAACCTGAATTACTGATCCTGATTGTCTACGCAGTGGCAGAACTCGCTTCAGGCGGATGGAGGTCGGCTCCGTCCCATGGCTGAAGCGCAACAAATCCTTCGAGAGAAGCTCAGCGGCGAAGATTCCCGGAGTGCCTGGATCGAAACCCGCTCTTTGGCGCTCGCGGCCGTGGTTGTGTTGATCGGCTTCATCGCCCGGCTTTGTACAGCTTGGGGAACATTCCTCAACCCCGATGAGGCGCTGCATTACTTCATCGCAAACCGAGGCTCTTTTGATGCTGCCTACCAAGCCAGCTTAACCATGGCGCATCCTCCGCTGCTCATTTTTCTTCTTTATTGGTTGCGTTCTTTGGGAGCTTCCGAGTTTTTGCTTCGCTTCCCGACGGTATTGTGTGGGACAACGTTCTGCTGGATATTTTTTCTCTGGCTCTCAAAACTACTCGGCCGAACCGTCGGATTAGTCGGCCTGATTTTCGTCGCGCTGCTCCCGCCGATGGTTAGTCTGACGGCGCAGGTCCGTCAGTACGGATTGCTTTTGTTGTTTCTGATCAGCGGCGCGTATCTGCTCGAGCTTGCGTTCGAAAGGGATTCGCCAGCCTTGGCCGCGTGCTCCTCACTTTGTTTCTACGTGGCGATGCTCTCCCACTACTCCGCTTTTCTTTTTGTGGCTTCAATCGGGTTTTATGCCTTGCTCCGATTCTTGCAGCGCAAGAACTCACTCGCGAACCTGCTCACGTGGTGCATCGGCCAGATCGGGGCGCTGGCCCTGGTTGTCTTTCTTTATGTCACCCACATTTCGAAGATCAAGGGCACCACCATGGCCGAGCAGGCCTTCGATGGATGGCTGCGCAAGTCTTATTTCCACCATGGCGACAACATTTTGAATTTCCTTGCGACTCGAACGTTCAGCATTTTCCAATACATGTTCGGACAGCTCATCATCGGCGACTTGATCGCTCTTCTCTTTGTAGCCGGAATCGTTTGGCTGCTCCGGAAAAAACCTCGCTATTCCGTGACCGCTCCTTCAATCCTTGCCGCGCTAATCGTTGTGCCTTTTGTTTTGAACTACGCTTTGGCCCTCTTTGATTTTTATCCGTATGGGGGCACGCGGCATTGCATGTACCTGGCGATCTTCGCCATTCCGGCGATTGCGCTCTGTGTAGAAAGGATTGCGCGTGAAAATACGTTGCGAGCCATCGTCCTTGCTGTTGGGATCGTCCTACTTTCCGCGGCTTTTCGCACCAATCATGCGCCCTACATCGCTCGTGCCGACCAGAACAAAGCCCACATGGATCGGGCCATGCAGTTCATCCGAGATCAGGTTCCGGGCCCGATCCTGGTCGACTACGAAAGCGGCATCGAGTTGGGTCACTACCTGTGCAAACAGCGGCAGATCTCGTACGAGATATCCACCTCGGAATTCCTGGTCTTCACTTGCGACGGCCGCCGCATCATCTCCACGATCACCGATCTCTGGGCCTTCACTCCGCCAACTTTTCTGACTACCCGTGATCAATTAATCCGCTCCGGTTTGGTCCAGTCGGGAGAGCGAATTTGGGTGATTCAAGCCGGTTGGATGGTGACGCTCGACGACGACCTGCGAAAAGACTTCCCCGAATTCCATGACCTGCAAACGCAAAGGTTTGGGAACAATATCCGTATATTTCCCGTGGTCCTTGGCAATTCGGTTCCTCCAGGTTCAACCGGGTTCTGACGAAAGTGGCTTCCTAACAAAAACACCCCTCACGAATTCGTGACTCGCCCGTCTATGACTTCGATGGAGGATGTCATGAAGCCTCAACGCAGCCTTTCCACCTTATTAGGCGCCATTCTAGGTACGATTTGCGCTCTGGCCCTCGCCGCTCACGCCGGCGATTATCCCGGGAAACTCACCGAGGAGTTCCATCACAGCTATCCTTTGTCGGCGGGCGGCCGCGTCGAACTCAGCAACATCAATGGCGCCGTACACATCACGGCGTGGGATCAGAACGAGGTCAAAGTCGACGCGGTGAAATATGCCAACACCAAAGAGAGGCTCGATGAGGCGCACATCGAGGTCGACGCCGAGTCAGACTCCGTTTCCATTCGCACCAAGTACCGCGATCACGACCTCACTTGGGACAGCGATGGCTCAAACAATCCCGCGAGCGTTGAGTACACCCTAATGGTTCCACGCAGTGCCCATCTTGACGAGATAAAACTAGTAAACGGGCCGTTGGATGTTACCGGTGTGGCTGGCGAGGTACGGGCCTCATGCGTGAATGGACATATGCTGGCGAAAGGCTTGCAAGGCGAAACGAAGCTGAGCACCGTCAATGGCCGCATGGAAGCCCAGTTCGATCGCGTACCCAATACCCATGTCGAACTGTCTTCAGTGAATGGAACTCTTGATGTGACTCTTCCGTCTGATGTGAACGCTGAAGTCGAGGCATCCACGGTCAACGGGGGAATCGAGAACGACTTCGGGCTCCACGTGAACCATCATCGCTGGGTCGGTCACGACATGCATGGAGAATTCGGCTCCGGCGGGCCTCACATCCGGCTATCGAACGTGAACGGCAGGATCGATGTGCGCCGCGCCAGCGATGGCCGCGCCATGAGTCCGGTGAAAGATCTCGGACGCAAAGAGAAAGATGAAGGAGAGATCTAGAACTTTCTCGAGTGCTCTTTGGCCCAGCGCTCGATCACGACTTTCTTCTCGGTAAAGAACTCGACGGCATCGCGGCCCTGTCCGTGCATGATGCCGAAAAAGCTGTCCTTCCAGCCGCTAAAAGGGAAATAGGCCATGGGAGCCGCAACGCCGATGTTGATCCCAATATTTCCTGCCGGTGCTTCGTAACGGAAACGGCGTGCCGCCGAGCCGCTCGAAGTAAACAGCGAAGCCTGGTTCCCATAAGCACTGCGCTCGAGAAAAGCCAGTGCATCGTCGATGCTGTCAGCGTGGACCAAGCTCAGCACCGGACCAAAGATTTCCGTGTCGGTCAATTCGCTTTTTGGCGACAAATTATCGAGGATGGTCGGCTTCACGAAGTTTCCCGACTCATGCTTGGGAATCTTCGGATTCCGCCCATCGATCAGCACCTTGGCGCCTTCCTTTTGTCCGGTTGCGATCATGGCTTCGACTCGAGACTTGCTCTGTGGGCTAATCACCGGACCCATTTGCACGCCTTCTTCGAGGCCGTTCCCTACACGTAATTTCGACGCGGCATCGGCGATGGCATCACGGAATGTTTTCTGTGAGTCACCAACGGTAACTGCGACGGAAACCGCCAGGCAGCGTTGTCCGGCGCATCCGAAAGCGCTGTCGCTGATGATCTGTGTCGCCATCTCCATGTCCGCGTCCGGCAGCACGACGACGTGATTCTTCGCTCCGCCTTGGCACTGCGCACGTTTGCCGTTGGCGCCTGCTCGGGCATAGACATGCCGCGCGACCGGCGTCGATCCTACAAAGCTGACGGCCCGAACTTTTGGATGATCGATCAGCGCATTGACGACGTCTTTGCCGCCGTTTACCAGGTTGACCACGCCCTTCGGCAATCCCGTCTGCTCCAAAAGCTCGAAGCAGCGGTGCATGGCGAGGGGCACGCGCTCCGACGGCTTCAACACAAAAGTATTGCCGCACGCAATGGCGTAGGGCAGAAACCAGAACGGAATCATGCCCGGGAAATTGAACGGCACGATCGCCGCGACCACTCCAAGCGGCTGCCGAATCATGGTCTCGTCGATGCCGCGAGCAACGTCTTCGAGGTTGTAGCCCTGCATCATCATCGGAATGCCGCAGGCCACTTCGACGTTCTCAATGGCGCGTCGGAACTCCGCTTTCGCCTCGGTGAAGGTCTTCCCGTTTTCTTCCGTGATGATTCGGCTCAGTTCGTCAACGTGATCTTCGAGGAGTTGTTTCAGCTTGAATAACGGCTGAATGCGATCCTCCGGAGGCGTGCGGCGCCAAGCGGGAAAGGCTGCCGCCGCTGCTTCCACCGCAACTGCCACGTCACTCGTAGTCGACAACGGAACCTTGGCGATGACTTCGGCCGTCGCGGGATTGGTGACATCGAGCCACTCGCTTGCGTTCGGCTCCGTCCACTGGCCGTTAACGTAGTTGGGAACTCTCGTGATGGGCGGTGCAGCTACTGGCATATCTAACCTCTTTAGAGTTATCTGGCCTATGTTAACTGCGCCACGGCGGTTCGCTTTTCCGCGACCGATTGCAGCGCAGCCTCGAGCACGTCCATGCCTTCATCCACCTGATCATCGTTGACAACCAGGGGCACGAGTATTCGGATCACATTGCCATACGATCCCGCAGTGATCGTGATTAGACCATGCTCGTAACAATAGCGCGAAATTTCTTTGGTCTCTTCCGCGGCAGGTTCGCGGGTCTCGGCAGATTTCACCAGTTCCATGGCTTGCATGCCGCCGAGTCCGCGCACTTCGCCGATCATCGGCCAACGCTTTTGCCACTCTTTGGCACGCTTTTGAAAACGGCCGCCGATTCGGTCTGCCCGCGATAGCAGGTCTTCGCGATCGAAGAGGTCGAGCACCGCCAACGCAGCCGCACACGATACAGGATTCCCGGCAAAAGTTCCACCAAGGCCGCCGGGCCCAGGCGCGTCCATGATTTCCGCGCGTCCGGTGATAGCGGCTAACGGCAGGCCGCCGCCAATCGACTTTGCGGAAACCAGAATGTCGGGTTCGATTCCGTAGTGTTCGCTAGCAAAAAGCTTTCCAGTTCTGCCGAAGCCGCTCTGCACTTCGTCCGCGATAAACAGCACGCCATGCTTTTGGCAGATGTCGATCAAGATGCGGTAGAACTCCGGCGGCGGAACGACGAATCCGCCTTCGCCCAGGACCGGCTCGGCGATCACTGCAGCTACGTCTTCCGATGCGACGACGCGCTTGAACGTGTCTTCGAGGTGCTGCGCACAATAAACGTCACACGACGGATACTTCAGCGAGTAAGAACAGCGGTAACAGTAGGCGTAGGGAATGCGATAGACGTCACTCGGAAACGGAGCGAACCCAGCTTTGTACGGATGAGTCTTGCTGGTGAGAGCCAGAGTCATCATCGTGCGGCCGTGAAACGCGTCTTCGAAGGCGATAATTCCGGAGCGCCCGGTGTGAGCACGGGCAATTTTCACTGCGTTCTCGACGGCTTCAGCCCCGCTGTTCACGAACAAGGTTTTCTTCGGGAAATTCCCCGGCGTGACTTCGTTCATTCGTTCCGCCAGCCGAATGTACGATTCGTAGGGTGTCACCTGCACGCAGGTGTGCAGAAAGCTGTCCAACTGCCGCTGAATGGCCGTGAGAACCGGTTCCTGGCGATGCCCGACATTCAGGCAGCCAATGCCGCCGGCAAAATCGATAAAACGGTTGCCGTCGACGTCTTCGAGCCATGCGTTCTCGGCCTTGGCGACGTAAATCGGAGTCGAGTGAGACAGGCCTCGCGGTACAGCGGCTGTGCGCCGCTGCCCTAGTGCTTTTGATTTTGGTCCCGGAACTTCTGTGTGGAGATGAATCGTGCTCATGACAAATCCTCAGTACCAGCCAATCGGAGCTTCGTTCAAATTGATGTGGACCTGCTTGGTCTCGAGATATTCTTCGATGCCCCAGGGTCCGAGTTCGCGTCCGAAGCCCGACTGTTTGTAGCCGCCCCACGGAGCTTCGACGTATGTCGGCTGCATGTGGTTTACCCACACGACGCCGGCCCGCAGCGACTTCACCACGCGAAACGCTTTGAAGATGTCGCGGGTCCACACCGCAGCAGCGAGCCCGTAGGGCGAGTCGTTGGCGATCTTCATTGCCTCTTTCTCGTCTTCGAACGGAATCACGGAAGCGACCGGCCCGAAGATTTCTTCGCGGGCAATGCGGGCGTTATTCGGGACGTCATAAAAGATTGTTGGCTCGACGTAAAAGCCTTTGGCGAACTTCTCAGCCCTTCCGCCGCCGGTGGCTAATTTCGCTTCTTTCTTTCCAATGTCCTGGTAAGAGCGCACGCGATCGTATTGTTCCTTGCTGACGACCGGTCCCATTTTGGTATCGCGGTCGAGCGGAGCGCCCAGCGTGATCTTCTTGGACTTCTCCGTCATGGCATCGACAAATTTCTTATAAATCGGCTTTTGCACAAGAATCCGGCTGCCCGCCGAGCAAACCTCGCCTTGATTGATGAAGACACCGAAGAGAGCGCCATCGATCGCTGCTTCAAAATCAGCATCGGCGAAAAAGATGTTGGGAGATTTGCCACCGAGTTCAAGCGTCACGCGCTTCACGGTGTCGGCTGCCATTTTGACAATGGTCTTGCCGACGGAGGCGCTGCCGGTGAATGCCACTTTGTTGACATCGGGGTGCTGCACCAGCGGTGCGCCGCAACTTTCTCCAAATCCGGTGACGATATTCACGACACCAGGCGGCAGGCCGACATCCGCCAGCCAATTTGCCATTTCGAGCGCTGTGAGCGGGGTCTGCTCGGCAGGCTTTAAGATGCATGTGCATCCCGCAGCCAGTGCCGGAGCCAGCTTCCATGCAGCCATGAGCAGGGGATAGTTCCATGGAATGATCTGCGCTGCTACGCCGATCGGCTCTTTCATCGAGAGGCTGACGGCGTTGTCAGGAACCGGATTCACGAATCCTACGATCTTCGTAGCCAGTCCGCCGTAGTACTCAAAGCACGTGGCTACGTCCGCGATATCGAATTCGGCCTCCACGATGGGTTTGCCACCATTTCGCGACTCGAGTTCCGCAAGCATGGCTGCATTCTGGCGAATTTTATCGGCCAGGCGGAACAGCACGCGACCGCGCTCCTGAGGTGTTGTGGTACTCCAGGGCCCTTCCTCGAAAGCGGCCTTTGCTGCTGCCACCGCGCGATTCACGTCTTCAGCATTGGCGTCGGGAACTTGCGCGATCACTTCTTCGGTCGCGGGATCATAAACCGGGAAAGTCTTCCCGGACTTGCTGTCGACCCACTCCCCGTTGACGTACATCTGATAAGTGCGGACATCCGCTTTAACACCGGCTGGCATAAAAACCTCCCAAAGCAATCCCTCGGACTACAGTCCACTCGGAATCGCTATGCTCCTGCTGTGTGATACCTTGCGGCGGCCATAAACAAAAAAGAAGAATGCCGCCAATCCTACAAAGAACGCTGTGAATCCAAACATCGTCGCTTCGTACCGGAAAACCGAAGTGATCTGCTTTGCCGGCGAAAATGCCAGAACAATCCCGAGAATCGTGGTCAACAAACCACTGCCCCCCGCCAGGATCAGAACGGTTTTGCTATAACGGCCGCTACCATCGGGTTCTCGAAAGGCAAATTTCAGCAGCGCTGCAAAAACATAGACAAACGGCACGAGCTGCAGAACCACCGCCAACGAGAGCATCGTCTGAAAAGCTTCCTGCACACCGCCCGATGCCGCAAAGTTGATCACGCACAGCCCAAGCGACACCACAAACTGCACGATCAGCGCGGCATGTGGCGTCGCGTATTTCGGATGAATCTTGCCCAGCCACGACGGCATATACGAATCGAGTCCGGCCACGAACGGGATTCGTGCCGAGCCGCCCATCCACGCCGAGCCGATTCCCGCAATCGACAAGCTGAGCATCAGCGCAAACGGAGCGACGATCCATCCCACACCCACTTTCGTCGCCATGTGGCTCACTGCCTGCACAATCCCCTGTAGCACGCTGATCTGGTTCTTCCCGACAGCGATCAACAACGTCACCGTCACACCGACATACAACGCTCCCGAAATCACGCCACCCCAGGCCACCGCACCCGGCAAAGTGCGCTGCGGATCGCGGATTTCATCGCCCATCACGGAGGCCAATTCCAGCCCGACGAGTCCAAAGCAGATCACGCCAAACGAATTCAGCACGAACCGCGGATCGGCCGGAATCCGAAACTCTGCCGCCGTCACGCCGGTTCCGTAGTGCGAAACGATCACCACTCCCAGCCCGATCAGCGTAACCGCCGCGATTCCCGTTCCGATCGCGCCCAAATTGTTCAGCCACTTCCCGACGCCGAGTCCCACGATGTTCAACACCGTCAGAAACGCCAGCAGCACCAGCGACGCGATCAGCGCGAATGTTTTGCTGTCTGCCAGCGCCTCGTGGCCAGTCCCGAGGACAAACACCGATACGCCGACGAAGTACAGCATCACGGTCGGAACGTACAGCATGTTGTTCGTCCAATAGCACCAGCCGGAGAGAAATCCGTGCCAGTCGCCGAAGACTTCTTTCGCCCACAGGTACACGCCGCCTTCGCCCGGATAGCGGTGCGCCAACTCGATCACCGCGATCCCCTGCGGCCAGAAAAACAGCAACAAGGAGATAATCCAGAGCCAGACGGTGACGCCGCCGTTGGCTGCGATCGACGGCACGACGTTCAAGTTGAAGACCGCAACTACAAACAGCAATACCAGGTCCCAACGCCCGAGGACACGCTTGAGATGAGGCTGGTTGGCCTCAGCTTTCTCCGCCGCCAAGTATTCTCCTTGTGAGCGGAGTTGCGCTCCGCCGGGCGGACAGGAATGTCCGCCCCACAAAATTCTTTAGCCGATCGCCATCTCTGCGGTGCGCTCCTGCTGGGCTTTGGCCAGCGCCGGAGCCACATCCTCGAAAGCCGAGAGATGCTTGTCGATGTCGGCTTCGGTGTGTTGCACCGAGATGGTCCACTGCTCATCCCACCAATAAGGCTGAGCCATGACGCCGCGGTTCACCATGCCAAACCAGTAGTGTCGCCACAAGTCGGTGTCGACAGTCGTCCAGTCACGGTAATTGCGAATTTCTTTCGGATACAGCATGAGCGCGCCATTAGCGCCCGCGCTGGCGATGTAAGCTTGCAATCCGGTCTTGGCGATCGTCTTCTTGTAGCCTTCAACCAGTTTGTTGCTCAGCTTGTCGACGTGCGTGTAATTCTCGCGAGTGAGCACTTCGCGGAAGGTGGCTAAGCCTGCCGACATCGAAACTGGATTTGTGTTGTACGTCCCTCCGTGAAAGACCTTGTGCTGCGAAATCAGGTCCATCACCGAGCGATGCGTGCCGAATGCGGCCAGCGGCAAGCCGCCACCAATCGACTTCGCCAGACAAATCATGTCCGGCTTCACACCGAAGTATTCCGAGGCGCCGCCCCAACCCAGCTTTGCGCCGGTCTTCACTTCGTCGAAGATCAGCAACGAGCCGTTCTTGTCGCAGATTTCACGCAGCCCTTTCAGGAATCCAGCTTGCGGCATGCAGAGACCGACGTTCATCATGATCGGCTCAAGAATGATCGCCGCGATCTCGCCAGGATTTTCTTTGAACCGCCGCTCGACGCTGGCGAGATCATTGAAGGTCGCGACCGGCACATTGGCAATCGCAGCCTTGGGCACGCCAAGGCCGCCCGGCACCGAAACCGGAGCGTTCACGTCGCCAAATTCCGGCGCATGAGGCTTCACGCTGACCAGGGCAGTGTCGTGCAGTCCGTGATATCCGCCTTCGAATTTCAGAACCTTGTCGCGTCCTGTCGCGGCGCGAGCCAGTCGGCAAGCGTGCATGGTAGCTTCGGTTCCGCTATTACCGAATCGAACCATCTCCACCGGGAAGCGCTGCGAAATCTCTTCGGCTAACTGCCACTCCATGTCGTGCGGCATGCCAAACATTGTTCCGGTGCTCAAGCGCCCTTGCACGGCCTTCATGACGGCGGGATGGCAATGACCCGCCATGAGCGCTCCGAAGCACAAGTTGTGATCGATGTAGTCGTTGCCGTCGAGATCGCGGAAATGCGAACCGCTGCCCTCTTTTACGAAAATCGGGTAGGGATCATAAGCGCGGTAGTTGCTCGCTACACCGAGCGGGATGCGCTTCAAGTTGCGTTTATGCGATTCGGCGGACTTCGGCGTGCGACGCTCGAACGTCGCCAGTTCTTTTTGCAATTCGG
>Ga0335078_10010709_pt1 | contig 13580 bp, 10 predicted proteins | sample Lox_Sample_32_FD_206711 | JGI IMG/M metagenome (GOLD analysis project Ga0335078, IMG submission 206711) | Soil microbial communities from Loxahatchee National Wildlife Refuge, Florida, United States - Lox_Sample_3.2 | ecosystem: Environmental > Terrestrial > Soil > Wetlands | place: USA...
CCGAGGACCACCGCCTGCCCGCTGGTGGGGGCCAGCAGGCCGAGCAGGATCTTGATCAGCGTCGACTTGCCCGCCCCGTTCGCGCCGACCAGCCCGGTGATCCCGGGGGCGAACGCGACGGTCAGGCCCGCCAGCGCGGTCACCTCGCTGGTGTACCGCTTGGTCAGGGCGTTCGTCTGGATGACGGCCGCCGTGGTGCCCGCACCGGGCGGCGGGCCGGCGCGCAACTGCGGTGGTGCGGTCACGGTGATCCTTGCCTTCGTCGGTGGGCCGGGGGAACGGCCGCCATCGTCACGGCCGGCGATCCCAGCATGCCGGCCCGCGGGCGCCGCGTCGTCATCCTGAAGTCTGCTCTTCGCCTCCCCCTGGCGGCGCACCGGCCGGGACGGCCGCCGGATCCGCCCGGCGGGCTACGCCCGCGGTATGACGCGCCGCGCCCGCGCGGGCGTTACCGTGAACGGGTGAGCGCGGGGCCCCCACCGCTGAGCGTGCGATTGCGGCGGCGCGCCTGGGTCTGGCTGGACTGGGCGGTAGCCGCGGCGTGCGCGCTGCTGGTCTACGGCGTGCTGCGCCAGGAGCGCGGGCTCTACGTGTTCCCGCTGAGCCTGTGGCTGGTGGGCGCCTGGGCCCTGCCGCTGCTCGCCGCCATCGTGGCGCTGCCGGTGGGCCTGCGCCGCCGTGACCCGGTGGGCGCGCTCCTGCTGGCGCTGGCCGGCTGCTCGGTGATGGTGGCGGTGGGCGGGGATGTCAACCGCGGCCCGTTCGTGCCGCTGGCGCTGGTGCTGTTCACGGTGGCGGCCACGCGCACCCGGACGGTCGCGATCGCCGCGCTCGCCGCCTGCCTGGCGCTGACCGCGGTGCAAGGGCTCATCCTCAGCCTGAGCGGCCGGGGGGCGAGCCCGGCGCCCGCCGTGGCGCTGTTGCTGATCATCGCCTGGCTGGTCGGCGTGATCGCGCAACAGCGGCGCTCCTACACCGCGCGGGCGCGCGAGCAGGTGGCCACCGCCGCGGTGGCGCAGGAACGGCTGCGGATCGCCCGGGAGCTGCACGACGTGGTGGCGCACAGCATGACCGTGGTCGCGGTGCAGGCGGGCTTCGGCGAGTACGTGTTCGACACCGACCCCGGCGAGGCCCGGGCCGCGCTCGGCGCCATCCAGCGGGTGACCAGGGAGGCGCTCACCGACATGCAGCGGCTGCTCGGCGTGCTCCGCCAGGACGGCACCGGCGAGCCCGCGCCGCCCGCGCGGCCGCTCGCGCTGGCACCGGCGCCGGGCCTGGCCGACCTGGAGCGGCTGGTCGCCACCACCGCGGGGGCCGGCGTCTGCGTCACCGTGACCAGGACCGGAGAGCCCAGGGACATCCCCGCCGGGATCGACCAGTCGGCGTTCCGCATCGTCCAGGAAGGGCTCACCAACGTGGTCAAGCACTCCGGCGCCAGCTCCTGCCGGGTCGAGGTTGGCTACGAGCGGGCGGGCCTGTGCGTGCAGGTCACCGACCCGGGCAGCGCGGGCCCAGGGGCCGCGGTGGCGCCCGGAGACCGGCCGGCCGGCGCGGGCCACGGGATCCTCGGCATGCGTGAGCGGGTGAGCCTGTGCGGCGGCGAGTTCACCGCCGGGCCGCTGCCCGGCCGGGGCTTCCGCGTGGCCGCCCGCTTCCCCCTCCCCGCCCCCGCCCTGCCCGGGCAGGCCCGGTGAGACAGGAATTGCGCATCACGCCGGGCACAGCAGGCAGGCCAGCAGTGCCGCTGCGGGTGGTGGTGGCCGACGATCAGGCGCTGGTGCGGGCCGGGTTCTGCGGCATCGTGGCCGCGACGCCCGGCCTGACCGTGGTGGGCGAGGCCGGCACCGGCGGGGAGGCGGTCGCGGTGACCCGCCAGACCAGGCCGGACGTCGTTCTCATGGACGTGCGGATGCCCGCCGGTGACGGCATCGAGGCCACCAGGCAGATCACCGGCGCGCCGGACACCCGGGGCACCCGCGTGCTCATCCTGACCACGTTCGACCTGGACGAGTACGTCTACGCGGCGCTGCACGCGGGCGCCAGCGGGTTCCTGCTGAAGAGCACCCAGCCGAGCGAGCTGGTCAACGCCATCCGGGTCGTCGCGGCCGGTGACGCGCTGCTGGCGCCGAGCGTGACCCGGCGCCTGGTGGAGGAGTTCACCCGCCGGCCGGCGCCGCCGCGCCCGGCCCCGCCGGCGCCCGGGCCGCCCGCCCGGGCGCCCGCGGCCAGCCTGGCCGGGATCACCGGGCGCGAGCGCGAGGTGCTCGAGCTGATCGCCACCGGGCTGTCCAACGCCGAGATCGCCGCCCGGCTGTCCATCAGCGAGGCGACGGCGAAGACCCACGTCGGGCACCTGCTGACCAAGCTCGGCGCCCGCGACCGGGTGCACCTGGTGATCCTCGCCTTCCAGGCGGGCCTGGTCTCCTGCTAGCCCGGGGGCGGCCCGTCACCGGCCCGCCGCGTAGCCCTGCATGCCGCGCGCGTTCGCGCCCGCGTACAGCATCCCGCCGTCCCGGGCCACCGCGCTGACCCGGCCGAGGGACCAGGACGGCCACACGGTCACCTCGTGCCCCCGGGCGCGCAGGGCCCCGGCCACCGCGGGCCCGGCCCGGTCCTCCAGGTCCATCGCCGCGGGGAAGGACTCCCTGGGGTAGAAGGACGAGGGGAAGTGCCGGGAGTGGAAGGCGGGGGCGTCGATGGCCTCCTGCAGGTTCATGCCGAACTGCACGTGGTTGAGGAAGAACGACAGCGCCCACTGGTCCTGCTGGTCCCCGCCGGGAGTGCCGAACGCCAGGTAGGGGTCCGCGCCGCGCAGCGCCAGCCCGGGGGACAGCGTGGTCCGCGGCCGCTTGCCCGGCGCCAGGCTGGCCGGCAGGCCCGGGGTCAGCGTGAACATCTGCGCCCGGGTGCCCAGGCAGAACCCGAGCCCGGGGATCACCGGGGAGCCTTGCAGCCAGCCCCCGCTCGGGGTCGCCGCCACCAGGTTGCCGAACCGGTCGGCCACGTCGACGTGGCAGGTGTCGCCGGAGCGGGCCAGCGTGGGCTCCCCCGCCCACATGCCCGGCAGCGGGCCCGGGCGCGGCCCGGTGACGAAGCCGGGCAGGGCCGGCCGTGCCCCCCCGGGGCTGCCCGGGCGCAGGTCGCGCGAGGCGGCGGCGCCGACCAGCCCGCGCCGGGCCGCGGTGTACTCCGGCGACAGCAGCGCCGCCAGCGGGACCTCGGTGAACGCCGGGTCGCCGTACCAGGCTTCCCGGTCGGCGAAGGCCAGCTTCGCGCACTCCACCACGGTGTGGATGTAGTCCGCGCCGCCGGGTGCCATGGCGTCCAGCCCGAGCCCGGACAGCAGGCACAGCTGCTGCAGGAACACCGGGCCCTGTCCCCATGGCTGGGTCTTGCACACCGTCAGCCCGGCGAACGGGGCGGTGACGGGCGGCTCCGTGCTGGCCCGCCAGCCGGCCAGGTCACCGGCCGACAGCAGGCCGGCATGCCGGTCGCCGGTGGCGTCCATGACCTCGGCACGCGCCAGGTAGGACCCGATGGCCTCGGCCACGAACCCCTCGTAGAACGCCCGCCGCGCCGCCTCGATCTGCGCTTCCCTGCCGGGTCCCGCCGCCTCCGCCTCGTCCAGGATCCGCTGGTAGGTCGCGGCGAGAACGGGATTGGCGAACCGGGCACCGGGGGCGGGCGTGCCGCCGGCGGTGTAGATCTCCGCGGACGTGGGCCAGTGCTCGGCGAACACCCCGGCCACCGAGCCGACGGCGGCGCTGAGCCCGGGCGCCACCGGGTAGCCGCGGGCAGCGTAGCCGATGGCATACTCCATGACCGCGCGCAGCGGCAGGCTCCCCCGGGCGGCCAGCAGCAGCATCCAGGTGCCGAACGCGGCAGGCACGCAGGCCGCGAGCAGGCCGTTGCCGGGGACCAGGTCCAGGCCGAGTTCCCCGAACGCCTCGATGCTGGCGGCCCGGGGCGCCGGGCCCTGGCCGTTCAGCACGAAAACAGCGCCGTCGCGGGCGTCGAAGCCGATCACCGGCACCTCGCCGGCCGGCCCGCTCATGTGCGGCTCCACCACCTGCAGCACCAGCCCGGCGGCCACCGCGGCGTCGAAGGCGTTGCCCCCCCGCTCCAGCACCGCCATCCCCGCCGCCGACGCCAGCCAGTGGGTCGAGGCCACCATGCCGAACGTGCCGGCCAGCTGCGGCCGGGTGGTGAACGACGAACCTTGCGGCATCATGTGCCCTCCTTGGCGCCGGTCTGCTCTATCTGACCATTCGCACTGTCCGTGCGCGAGAGGTGATTCCCGGCTACAGTCAGTCACCGACATCTCACGCCACGCGCTTTCCGGAGGAAATGACCATGACCCCCGCCACCCGTCACGCCCTGGGCGCTGCGGGCATGCTGTGCACCGCGGTGCTGACCGCCGCGTGCGGTCCCACCTCGGGGACCTCGTCCAGCACCCCCGGCGGCGGGGGCGCCGCCACGTCGGCCAGCGCGGCGGTGCCCACCACGCCCGCGGCGTCGCCGGCCGCCTCGCCCACGGCGTCCCGCGGTGGCACCGTGGCCGCGGGCTGCTCCTCGGCCACGCTCGCCGCGAAGGTCGACCTGGCCCAGGGCGGCGCGGCGGCGGGCAGCACGTTCGTCCCGATCGACTTCACCAACACCTCGGGCGCCGCCTGCACGATGGACGGCTACCCGGGCGTCTCGTTCGTCACCCGCCCCTCGGGCGGGCAGCTCGGCAGGCCCGCCAACCGCAACCCCGGGGCCGCGCCGACGATGGTCACCCTCGCCCCCGGCGGCGTGGCCCACGCCACGCTGCAGGTGGCCGACGCGGGCAACTACAGCGCGTCCGCGTGCACCCCGGTCACCGCGCACTGGCTGCGCATCTTCCCGCCCGACCAGGTGACCGCGATCTACGCGCACTACACGGTCCAGGCCTGCTCGGCCAAGCTGCCCGCCAAGCTCGGCAGCCAGCTCGCCGTGTACGTGGTCCGGCCCGGCGCGGGCAAGGCCGGCGAGGCCCCGTAACGGCCCGAACCCCGCCGCGCCGGGTGGGGGCACGATAGCGTCGGGTCCCATGAGTGACCTCTCGCCGCGGTTGCGCGCGGTCTGCGACCTTGACCTCGCCGGGGTCCGCGAGTACAGCGGGCGGCACGAGTACGACGGCGCCGTCCAGGACCTGTCCCCCGCCGGGGTGCGCGCCGGGCTCGCCCGGCTGGACCAGGCCGCCGCCGGGGAGGCCCTGGAGGACGCGCACGATGAGGCCCACCTGGCCACGTTCGAGGACCAGGCCCGGGTGGCCTACGGCGAGGTGGAACTCCACCGGCGCAACCCGCTGCTCCACCTGAGCGGCATGGACCTGGCGTGTTACGACCGCGACTACGCGCCGCGCGCGGACCGGGACCGCGCCCGGCTGGCCCAGCTGGCCGCCTGGCCGGCCGCGGTGGACGCCGCCGTGGCCGCGCTCGACCTGGTCAGCGCGCCGGTCGCCGCCGCGATGGCGGGCGGGATCAAGGGGCTGGCGGCGGGCATCCCGGCCGACGCCCCGGCGCAGACCGCCCAGGCCGCCCGGGCGGCGCACGCCCGGCTGGTCGCCCACCTGGACCACGCCGCCGCCGACGGGGATCCGGACGCGGCGCTCGGCGGGCCCGCGCTCACCGCGCTGATGGGCAGCGCCGAGCGCATGGAGGTCGACCTGGGCAGCCTCGCCCGCGAGGCCGAGGCCGAGCGGGACCGGCTGACCGCGCGCCTGGCCGGGAGCTGTGCGCTGATCGACCCCGGCCGGCCCGCCCTCGCGGTGGCCCGTGACCTGGTCCGCGACCACCCCGGGCCGGACGGCGTGCTGGACGCGGCACGGCACTGGACCGAGCGGGCCATCGCGTTCACCGCCGAACGCGACCTGGTCCCCTACCACGACGGCGAGTGCCTGGTCGGGCTGGCGCCCGAGTCGCGCCGGTGGGCGATGGCGATGATGTCGTCCGCCGCGCCGGGCGAGCCGGAGGGGCCGTCCTGGTACTACATCACCCCGCCGGACCCGTCCTGGCCGGAGCGCGAGCAGGCGGACTGGCTGGAGGTGTTCAGCGCGACGACGCTGCCCGGGATCACCGTGCACGAGGTCGCGCCCGGTCACTTCTCGCACGGCCGGGCGCTGCGCCGCGCGCCCACCGAGGTGCGGCGGACCCTGCACTCCAGCGCGTTCATCGAGGGCTGGGCGCACTACGCCGAGGAACTGTGCGTCGAGGAGGGGTTCATGGCCGACGACCCCCGCTTCGCGATCGGCGTGTGGCTGGAGGCGCTGGTGCGGATCACCCGGCTCGCCTGCGCGATCGGGGTGCACTCGGGCGGCATGACGGTCGAGGAGGGCGCCGCCCGGTTCGAGGCCGACACGCACCTGACCGGGCCGGCCGCCCTGTCCGAGGCCCGGCGGGCCACCTTCGACCCGACCTACGGCCGGTACACCTGGGGCAAGCTGGAGATCATGAAGCTGCGCGACGAGGCGCGCCGCCAGTGGGGCGCCGGCTTCACGCTGGGCCGGTTCCACGCCAGCCTGCTCAGCCTGGGCTCCCCGCCGCTCGGCCTCATGGGCACCGCCATAGTCCGCGGCTGACCCCTCCCCGCAACCGCCCCGCCGCAGCCAACCCCCCGCAGCCAGCCCCCGCCCCCCGCACCCCCACGCTCGTTTCATGATCCGTTCGGTTTATGGCCCCCCGGGGGGCCAACATCCGAACGGATCACGGTTATCCACCGGAAACTGGCTTGGCATGGCGGCCGGGGCGGCGGATACTTTGACTATGTCAAATAGTTCGTTGACCATGTCAGCCAATGCCGCACCCGTGTCGGACGGCGAGGTGGCGGCGGTGCGCGAGTTCAACCGCTTCTACACCAACGTGCTCGGGCTGCTCCGCGAAGGGCTGCTCGACACGCCCTACTCGCTCACCGAGGCGCGGATCATCTTCGAGCTGGCCCGCCAGGACGAGGCCGAGGTGGCGGAGTTGCGGCGCTGGCTGGACCTCGACGCCGGCTACCTGAGCCGGATCCTGGCCAGGTTCGAGACCGACGGGCTGGTGCGCAGGTCCCGGGCCGCGGGGGACGCCCGCCGCCAGGTGATCGGCCTGACGCAGGCCGGCCGGGCGGTGTCCGGCAGGCTGGACGAGCTGTCGGCCGGCCAGATCCGCGGCCTGCTCGCCCCGGTCCCGGCCGCGCGCAGGTCCCGGCTGACCGCGGCGATGGCCGACATCCGCGGGGTGCTGGAGGGCGCGCCCGGGGCGGGGATGGTCGTGCTCCGCCCCCCCGGCCCCGGTGACCTCGGCTGGGTGGTGCAGCGCAACGGCGCGCTGTACGCGGCGGAGTACGGGTGGGACCAGACGTACGAGGCGCTGGTCGCCCGGATCGTGGCGGACTACGCCGCCCGCGCCGACCGCGCGCGCGAGGCGGCGTGGCTCGCCGAGTCCGGCGGCGAGCCACTGGGCTGCGTGTTCTGCATGCGCAAGAGCGACCGGACCGCCCAGCTGCGGCTGCTGCTGGTGGAGCCGTCCGCCCGGGGCATGGGCCTGGGCGGGCGGCTGGTCGGCGAGTGCCTGGCGTTCGCCCGGCGGGCGGGCTACCGCGAGGTCGTGCTGTGGACCAACGACGTGCTGCACGCCGCCCGCCGGATCTACCAGCGGGCCGGGTTCGAGCTGGTCGCCTCGCAGCCGCACCACAGCTTCGGCCACGACCTGGTCGGGCAGGACTGGCGGCTGCCGCTGGCCTAGGACGGCGCGCCGGGGACCACGATGCCCGTCTCGTAGGCCAGGATCACCGCCTGCACCCGGTCCCGCAGGCCCAGCTTGGCCAGCAGGTTGCCGACGTGGGTCTTGACGGTCGCCTCGCTCACGAACAAGGCCACCGCGATCTCGGCGTTGCTCCGGCCCCGGGCCAGCAGCAGCAGCACGTCCCGCTCCCGCGCGGTCAGCGAGGCGAGCCGCGACGGCGGCGGCGACGCCTCCGGCGGCCGGCGCGCGAACGCCTCGATCAGGCGGCGGGTGACCGACGGGGAGAGCAGCGCGTCGCCCGCGGCGGCGGCGCGCACCGCGGCGATGAGGTCGTGCCGGGGCGAGTCCTTGAGCAGGAACCCGCTGGCGCCGGCGCGCAGCGCCTCGTAGACGTAGTCGTCGAGGTCGAAGGTGGTCAGGATGACCACCTTCGGCGCGGCCGACGGGTTGCGGGTGATCAGCCGGGTCGCCTCCAGCCCGTCCATCCCGGGCATGCGGATGTCCATGAGCACCACGTCCGGCTCGGCCGTGGCCACCGCGGCCACCGCCGCCTCGCCGTTCGCGGCCTCACCGACCACGCTGATCCCCTCGGCGGCCGCGAGGATGACGCTGAACCCCGAGCGGACCAGTTCCTGGTCGTCGACGACGAGCACCCGGATCGGCGCGGGCGGGGCGGTCATCGCGCCGGGAGCCGGGCGGTGACGGCGAAGCCGCCCGCCGGGGTCGGGCCCACGGTGAGGCTGCCGCCGCAGGAGGCGACCCGCTCGGCGATGCCGGCCAGGCCGAAGCCGGTCCCGGCCGGGCCGCCGTCCGGCCCGGGCCGCCCGTTCCCGCTGGCGGGCGGCGCCAGCCGGTCCCGGGGCGGGCCGGAGTCGGCGACGTGCACGGTGACGAACCCGGGCTCGTAGGACAGTGTGACCTCGGCACTGGCCGCGTGGGCGTGGCGGATCGTGTTGGTCAGCGCCTCCTGCACGATGCGGTACGCGGTCAGGTCCACCCCGGGGGCGAGCGGGCCGGGCGTGCCCACGACCTCGAAATCGACCCGCAGCCCGGCGCCCCGCACCTGGTCCAGCACGCCGCCGAGCTCGCCGAGCGACGCCGACGGCGCCGTCTCCGGCCGCTCGGAGGGGCCGCGCAGCACGCCGAGCAGGCGGCGCAGCTCGGCCAGCGCCTGGCGGGCGGTGTCGCCGATGACCTCCACCGACCGCCGCGCGGCGGCCGGGGACCCGGGCAGCAGCGAGCTCGCCGCCTCGGCCTGCACCGCGACCAGGCTGACATGGTGGGCCACCACGTCGTGCAGCTCGCGGGCGATCCGGGCACGCTCGGCGGCCGCCTCCCGCGACGCGTGCCGGTCCAGCTCCGCCTCGGCGCGCTCGGCCCTGCTCCGCGCCGCCGCCAGGCTGGCCCGCTTGGCCCTGCTCAGCATCCCGGCCCCCCACGCGGTGAGGAAGATCATTGCCTGGAAGATCGCGTCGTACGGCTCGGTGTGCCCGGGCGCGGCCAGCGAGACGCTGATGCCGGCCACCACCACGGCCACCGTGATCCAGCGCCAGACGGCACCGCTGCGGTCGATCACCGTGTAGAACGCGATCGCGGGCCCGAGCGGCAGCGGCGCGAACCCGAACCCGATCTGGTCGTAGGCGACCCGGGCGGCCCCGATCACGATCATGGTCCCGATCGGCCCGGACCGGCGCCAGGCGAGCGGGACGCCCTGGGCGGCGACCAGGGCCAGGGCAAGCCACAGCGGGTTCAGCTGGGCCCGGTAGGGCACCAGCGAGAGCACGTTGACCGCGGCCAGGGCGGCCCCGAGGACCAGGTCCTGGATGCGCTCCTGCCGGCCGGGCGGCAGCCCGGCCACCCGCGCGGCCAGCCGCCCCGGGTACCCGGCCGCACGCGCCGCCAGCCTCGTCACGCCCCGATGGTACGGCGCGGCCGCGGCCGCGGGGATCGGCCGCGCGGCTGATGTCCGCGGTCAGCCCCGCGGCGGAGCCGGGCTGGCGCGCGCGCGCCGCGCCACCACGGCTATCGTGGAGGCGCCCGACACAGAAACGAGGCAGGACGGATGCACGAGGCGGGACCGGGGGCGGCGGCCGGCCGCAGGGCCCGGGCACGGGCGCTGGCCGGGTGCGCGGTGGCCGCGGTGGCCGGCCTGGCGGGGTGCGCCGCGCCGGCCGGCGCCAGCGCGTCCATCGAGCTCGCCACCGCCTACGTGCCGGTCCCGCAGGCGCCCGGCACCACGGTCGCCTACGTGGTGATCCGCAACAACGGCGGCGCCGACCGGCTGGTGTCGGCCCGGACCAGCGTCGGCGGCACCGTGACCTTCCGGGTGGCCCGCGGCCCGGCCGCCGCGCGGATGGGCACCGTCTCCTCGGTCGCCGTCCCCGCGCACAGCACCCTGGCGATGCGCCCGAACGGCGTGCACATGGTGATCACCGGCGCCGGGCGGATGCGCGGCGGCAAGGACATCACGCTGACGCTGGTGTTCGCCCGCGCCGGGCCCGTCTCGGTCATCGCGCAGGTCACCAACCCGCAAAGCGGCGGGAGCAGCTACTTCCTCAACTAGCCGTGCCGGGCGGGCGGCGGCCTGGCGCGGGCGGGCGGCGGTCCCGGGCGGTGACACCGGCGCGGCGTCGCGTACGGTGTCGTCTCGTGCCGTCCTACCGCCAGCCCGGCGTGGTGCTCACCGATCATTCCTTCGCCGTGCCGCTCGATCACGCCCGGCCCGGCGGCGAGCGGATCGAGCTGTTCGCCCGCGCGGTGGTGCCCGCCGACCAGGCCGGGGCGGACCTGCCCTGGCTGCTGTTCCTGCAGGGCGGCCCAGGATTCGGCGGCCCGCGGATGTCCGGCCGGGCGGGCTGGCTGGACCGCGCGCTGGAGAGCTACCGGGTGCTGCTGCTCGACCAGCGCGGCACCGGCCGGTCCTCGCCGGTGACCCGCCGCACCCTCGCCGCCCGGGGCAGCGCCGCCGACCAGGCCGGCTACCTGTCGTTCTTCCGGGCCGACTCGATCGTCGCCGACGCCGAGCTGGTCCGCCGCGAGCTCACCGGCGGCGAGCCGTGGAGCGTGCTTGGCCAGAGCTTCGGCGGGTTCTGCGCGGTGACCTACCTGTCCCAGGCGGCCGGCGGCCTCCGGGAGGTGTTCATCACCGGCGGGCTGCCCGGCCTCACCGCGACCGCGGACGACGTCTACCGGGCGACCTACCCGCTGGCGCGGGCCAGGAGCCTGGCCCACTACGACCGGTACCCGGGCGATGCGGAGCAGGCCAGGCGGGTGGCCCGGCACCTGCACAGCACGCCGGTGCTGCGCCCCGACGGGGCGCGGCTGTCGGTGGCGGCGTTCCAGGCCCTGGGCCACATGCTCGGCTCGAGCACCGGCAGCGACGAACTGCACTACCTGCTGGAGGGCGCCTTCGACGGCGGCCAGCTCAGCGACGCCTTCCTGCACGAGGCCTACGGCCAGCTGGCGTTCGCCGCCGCGCCGCTGTACGCGGTGCTGCACGAGCCCTGTTACGCGCAGGGGTGCGCGACGCGCTGGTCGGCGCAGCGGATCCGGGGCGAGTTCGGCGGGTTCGACCCGGGCCCGGCACTCGACGGCGACGCGCCGCTGCTGTTCACCGGGGAGATGATCTACCCCTGGATGTTCACCGACGACCCGGTGCTGCGCCCGCTGTGGCCGGCCGCGGACCTGCTGGCGCAGCGCACGGACTGGCCCGCGCTCTACGACCCGGCCGCCCTGGCGGTCAGCGAGGTGCCTGCCGCCGCCGCGGTGTACTACCACGACATGTACGTGCCCTGCGAGCTCTCGGCGCCGACTGCCGCGGCCATCGGCGGGCTGCGGGCCTGGATCACCAGCGAATACGAGCACGACGGGCTGCGGGTGAGCAACGGCGGCGTGCTCGACCGGCTGATCGGCCTGGCCCGGGGCCTGGCCTGAGGCCCCGCCTGAGGCCCCGGGCCCGCCACGCCGCCGGGCGCCGCCCCGGTGCGCCGCGCCCGGAGCGTAACGCGGCATCACCAGTATCTAGTTGCGATCAAGCAAGTAATTCTGGGTAGGCTTGGGACACGTGCGGGACGCTGACGACCAGAGGCAGGCGGGAACGGGCCGGGCGAACGGGCTAGCGCGGGCGGCGGGCGGCGAGCGGCCGGGCGACCACTACAAGTGGGTGGCCCTGTCCAACACCACGCTCAGCATGACCATGGCCACGATCGACGCGTCCATCGTGATCATCTCGCTGCCGGCCATCTTCCGCGGCATCGGCCTGGACCCGCTCGACCCGCATAACGTGAGCTACCTGCTCTGGATGATCATCGGGTACCTGCTGGTCACCGCCGTGTTCGTGGTCAGCCTGGGCCGGCTCGGCGACATGTACGGCCGGGTCCGCATCTACAACCTCGGCTTCGTGGTCTTCACGCTGGCCTCGATCGCGCTGTCCCTGGACCCGCTGACCGGCGGCCCCGGCGCGCTGTGGCTCATCGGCTTCCGGATGATCCAGGCGGTCGGCGGGTCGATGCTGATGGCCAACGCGGCCGCGATCCTCACCGACGCGTTCCCCGCCCGGCAGCGCGGCATGGCGCTGGGCATCAACCAGATCGCCGGGATCTCCGGGCAGTTCGTGGGCCTGCTGCTCGGCGGGCTGCTGGCCGCGTGGGACTGGCGCGCGGTGTTCTGGGTGAACGTGCCGATCGGCGTGTTCGGCACCGTGTGGTCCTACCGGAGCCTGCGGGAGATCGCGACCACCCGGCGGGCCAGTATCGACTGGGCGGGCAACGTCACCTTCGCGCTCGGCGCGGGCACGCTGCTCGTCGCGATCACCTACGGCATCCAGCCCTACGGCGGCCACCCCACCGGGTGGACGAACCCGTGGGTGCTGGCCGGCCTGCTGGGCGGCGCCGCCATGCTGATCGTGTTCGGCATCATCGAGACGAAGATCGCCGAGCCCATGTTCCGGCTGGGCCTGTTCCGGATCCGGGCCTTCGCGGCGGGCAACGCCGCCAGCCTGCTCGGCTCCATCGCCCGCGGCGGCCTGCAGTTCATGCTGGTCATCTGGCTGGCCGGGATCTGGCTGCCGCTGCACGGGTACCCGTTCCAGGTCACGCCGCTGTGGGCGGGCATCTACATGCTGCCGCTGACCGCCGGGTTCCTGGCGGCCGGCCCGGTGTCGGGGTACCTGTCCGACCGGTACGGCCCGCGGCTGTTCGCGACCGCCGGGCTGCTGGTGGCGGCGTGCGCCTTCATCGGGCTCATGCTGCTGCCGGTGGCGTTCCCCTACTGGGCCTTCGCGCTGATCATCGCCTGCAACGGCATCGGCTCCGGGCTGTTCGCCTCGCCGAACACCTCCGCCATCATGAGCAGCGTCCCGGCCCGGCACCGGGGGGCCGCCTCGGGCATGCGCTCGACCTTCCAGAACTCCGGCATGTCCCTGTCCATCGGGATCTTCTTCTCGCTGATGATCGCCGGGCTGGCCGCCACGCTGCCGCGGACGCTGACCGCCGGGCTGCGCGCCCAGGGGGTCCCGGCACACGTGGCCAGCCAGGTCGCCCACCTGCCGCCGGTGAGCACGGTGTTCGCCGCCCTGCTCGGCTTCAACCCGGTCCGGCACCTGCTGGCTCACTCCGGGGTGCTGGCCACGCTGCCGGCCCGCAACGTCGCGGTGCTCACCGGCAACCAGTTCTTCCCGCACCTGATCTCCGGGCCGTTCCATCACGGCCTGATCATCGTGTTCACCGCGGCGGCGCTGATGTCGGCGGTCGGTGCCTGCGTCTCGCTGCTGCGCGGCGGGCAGTTCTACTACGAGGAGCCGCCCGTGGCGGCGGCCGCCCCCAGGACGGCGGCCCG
>Ga0335078_10010710_pt1 | contig 13579 bp, 5 predicted proteins | sample Lox_Sample_32_FD_206711 | JGI IMG/M metagenome (GOLD analysis project Ga0335078, IMG submission 206711) | Soil microbial communities from Loxahatchee National Wildlife Refuge, Florida, United States - Lox_Sample_3.2 | ecosystem: Environmental > Terrestrial > Soil > Wetlands | place: USA: Florida...
TCGAAATCCCGCGCCAATTGCACCCGCTGCCTTGTGCAAAGAATAGCCAATGTGGCTTGGGCCCGGCAACTCAGGCGCAAACCAGGACATTGAGATTTGGCAAAATCGCCCTCCTAGACCTGCCATACGGGCTTGAGAAAGAAGCCGTCGTAGCGATTCGGCAAATGAGATTCTCACCAGCCGTGAAGAGCGGCCTGATCGGTTCCGAACCTCGCCACAATTGAGGTGGAATTCAGTCTTAGATAAAACGAGTTTTAGCGGAGTCCTATCGCAGCTTCTTCAGCGCGTTGTATTCAGGGCGACGGCCTTCTCAGGGACAATTCGGGAAAGTATGTCGCGAACCTGATCCGCTTTGAAACCAAAGGGTCCGGGATTGCTCTTCAAAGCAACCTTGCCTTCTTTGTCGATGACGTATAGCCGGTCCGGCCAGGCTGTGTATGCGCGTTCGGTCGAGTTGTTAATCGTATCCACCAGCGCCGGGAATTTGATCCCCAGATTGATAGAGCATGTCCCGGCGATCTCGGCTCGCTCGTCGTACTGTTGGGGATCCTTAAAGACTACGTTCTCTTTCTCATTGATAGCCATTTGCCAGGCGTCGCTCGAGTGGGCTTCCTGAATGTAAACCAGGTAGAACTCGGCTCGATCTTTATATTCGTCGTAAAGTTTGTTCAGAGCGGGAACCTCCCGCCGGAAGGGCGGTCACGTGTAACTGCCGAAGATCAGAACGACTGGCTTGCTGCCCTGGAAGCTCGAGAGACAAACCTGCGACTTCCCATCCTGCGAGTTCAACGTAAAGTCCGGAGCCGCGTCCCCGACATTAACCTTCCCAGCCCGCGCGTGGAACCACATCGGCCTGAACGGAATAACAGCGAAGACGATCCCGGGAGTCTTCGCCATGATCTGGGTGAATACCTCGGGCCGCTGGTACATAGCGATGAGAAAACCGGCAAGCAGGATGCAGTACACGACCGGCAGTACGAGTAGGACCTTCAGTAGTCGCCGCATTAGTCTCAGCCTCCGGTGCAAGAAAATCATAGGAGAGAGTTTTGGTGCAAGTGGGCTGACCGGTTGCGGCTACAAAGCAGCATCCGAACCTCAAAAATCTAACTAAATGATGATGTCCGCGTCCATCTATAGGCCGACTATTCGGTGTGAGCGAAATGGTCCAGCCCGACCGGCGTGGACGTGCGTGGACTCTTCCTGTTGACCACAGATGTGGCGCCGCCTTAACATAACCTCGCACAGCGCGGATGAAACCAGCACCAAAGACCTCAGCCGATAAAGACCTGGGAGTTGTCTTCACCCCGGAGCGCATCACCCGCTTTCTCAGCCGCTGGGCCATTCGATCGCCTCACGACGTAACCCTTGATCCCGGAGCCGGGAACGGTCAATTCCTGATCGCCGCCGGGAAACGGCTCGCTGAACTTAGAGCAACTCCGGATCAGTTGCCAAACCAGCTTCACGCGGTCGAGTACAGTGAAGAGCGTTTCCGGCACCTCTCGGAAAACGCAAGCACCGCCCTGGGATACTCGCTTCCGCATCTATACCGGGCTGACCTTTTTGGCGTCGAATTCCCCCCAATCGATGCCGTGATCGGCAATCCTCCCTATGTCATTCGGCATCGTCTGTCAGACGCGTTTTGAAGCAGGAAGGTTCTCAGCTCAACGTTCGGTCGCGGTTCCCACCACCACTGAATGAACGGTTGAGTCGGGCCAGCAGCGTAAACGAAAGTCAATCCGATCGGCCAGTTATGAGGTCACGAAAGGAAATGCATTGTTGGTCCGACACCTTGATACAGCCTCGGGCCGGACTTACCCCCCGATCAATTTTGAGTCAAACATTACGGCCTCCGAGAGTGAAATCCTATCTCTGCCGTTTCGTCCCCAAGTTATGATCACAGAACACGTTGCCTACGAAAAAATTCCCGCACCGGGTAATAACACCCATTGTTGAAGCCACCTCAGGATTAGGCGAATTTTGTAATTGTAAGATAAAACTAGGCAACGGTGCCGGGAACGCTGGTTGCTTAACCGTGGTCGAGCCCAATTAACGCGCGATCTGTGAAGACTCGTTGGCTTTATAAGGGTCTTCGTTATTCTTCGACCCTAGCAGGCCTGGCTCATACGTCTTGTGAGGCAAAGCGTCGGGTCTTTCGGCTACAAGTCCACAATCATCCGTAAAGCTGTCGAGGGTGGCAGCATTGCTGTTCTTAAAGAGCTCGTTGAAGAGCCACGGTGGCTCTAGTTGTTGTCCAGAACCACCTACCGAGTGGAGGTCTCATGGCTGACAAGAGAGTCCCAACCGGTGATTCCCAAGGGAAAGGCGCGCAAGCAGACAGCAGCGCTGGTTCTAAGTTTGGAGTCACGGCGCCAGCTATTACCCTACCCAAAGGTGGCGGGGCCGTCAGAGGGATGGGGGAGAAATTTGCCGCTAATCCCGTCACCGGAACGGGATCGGTGAGCGTACCGATTGCGACCAGCCCAGGCCGCTCAGGCTTTGGCCCACAGCTCTCGCTCTCTTATGACTCAGGCGCAGGCAACGGCCCGTTCGGATTTGGTTGGAGCCTCTCCCTTCCCGCGATAACCCGAAAGACCGATAAAGGCCTTCCCCAGTATCTGGATGCGGAGGAGTCGGACGTTTTTATTCTCTCGGGTTCCGAGGACCTGGCGCCGGTACTCGTTGAGGATGAAGCAAGCCGGCTCCCCATTGAAGATCAACGGCACTGGAAACGCGCCCCGTTTCCGCGAACTTTGGACAACCCTGAGAACCCTTCGGAGAAAATAACTTACCAGGTCCAGCGCTACAGGCCGAGGATCGAGGGCCTGTTCGCCCGCATCGAGCGCTGGACCGATGTCGGGTCGGGAGAAATCCATTGGCGATCGATTTCTAAGGACAATGTGACGACGTTGTACGGGAAGGATAACAACTCCCGCATATATGATCCTGATGACGCGGCCCCAGGACAACCTGCGCGGATCTTTAGCTGGCTGATCTCGGAGAGTTTTGATGACAAGGGCAACGCCATCACCTACACCTACAAGCCCGAGGACGGAGCCGGAGTTGACCTCGCACAGGCCCACGAGCGTAATCGGGGTGATCGCGCCAGCGCCCGTCGCCAAGTCAATCGCTATCTCAAAAGCATCCAATACGGTAATCGTCAATCGCTACTGGACGCTGATGGTCATCGGCCCATTTCCTTGACGAGCGATTGGGTCAACAGGGCTGGTTGGATGTTTGAAGTGGTCTTTGACTACGGCGAACACGACATCGACGATCCTACACCACAAGACGCTGGCGAGTGGCCCTGCCGCAACGACCCTTTCTCATCATACCGCGCTGGATTCGAGGTGCGTACCTATCGGCTGTGCCAGCGCGCCTTGATGTTCCATCACTTCGCCAATGAGCCGGAAGTCGGAGCTGACTGTCTTGTGCGCTCTACCGATTTCACTTACTCGTATGAGGAGAATCCCTGCGATGTCCGCAATCCGATCTACTCGGCGTTACTTTCGGTCGTGCAGTCTGGCTACAAGCGCCAGAATGCCGGCTACCTGAAGCGGTCCCTTCCTCCTCTCGAATTCGAGTACAGCCAAGTACCCCTTCCAAATGAGCTTGCCCAGCAGCCGATCTACGAAGTCGATCCGGCGGCGCTTGAGAATCTGCCCTACGGCGTGGACGGCTCGGCGTATCAGTGGGTGGACCTCAACGGTGAGGGCATTTCGGGAATTCTCACCGAACAGGGCGACGCCTGGTACTACAAGCGTAACCTCAGCCCGGACGGGTCGTATTATAAGGCCACTTTAGGTTCTGATCCTGGGCTACCCCAGGACGGAAATGGGCAGGCCGTCGCCTGGTTTGGCCCATTAGAGCCGGTCGCTACTCGGCCCGCTGCTCGACTCGGCGCCGGGCAGGCACAATTTCTCGACCTTGCCGGTGACGGCCAAATAGATCTCGTTCAGGTGCAGGGTCCCGTGCGTGGCTTCTATGAGCGCACCGACGACGCCGGTTGGGAGCCTTTCCGGCCGTTCAGTTCATGGCCTAACGTCGACACTCGCGATCCTAACTTACGGTTCGTGGACCTGACTGGCGACGGTCACGCCGACATCGTAATCACCGAAGACGATGTCATTACCTGGTACCCCTCGCTTGCTGAATCGGGATTCGGCCCTGCCGAGCGAGTGTGCCAGGCGCTGGATGAAGAAAAGGGACCAAGGCTAGTGTTCGCCGACGGCACGCAGTCGGTCTACCTTTCAGACCTGTCGGGTGACGGCCTTAGCGATCTGGTGCGAATCCGCAACGGAGAAGTCTGCTACTGGCCAAACCTCGGCTATGGCCGGTTCGGCCCCAAGGTCACGATGGATAACTCGCCGTGGCTTGACTCCCCCGACCAGTTCGACCAACGGCGCATCCGGCTTGCTGACACGGATGGCTCCGGGACAACCGATATCCTTTATCTGCGGCGCGACGGCGTACAGATTTACTTCAACCAATCGGGCAACCGCTGGAGCGACCCGGTCCCCTTGCCCCAGTTCCCACCTGTCGACAATCTGGCCGATGTGCAGGTCGCAGACCTGCTGGGGACGGGCACTGCTTGCCTGGTCTGGTCGTCACCTCTGCCGGGCGCCGCCTCCAGGCCGATGCGCTACATCGATCTGATGGACAGGCCGAAGCCCGAAGTGCGGCAAAAACCGCATTTGCTCGTTGTGACCAAGAACAATCTTGGAGCTGAAACCCGGGTCCAGTACGCTCCCTCGACCAGGTTCTACTTGCAGGACGAGCGCGAAGGCAAACCGTGGATCACCCGCCTGCCGTTCCCGGTCCATGTCGTCGAACGCGTCGAGACTTACGACCGGATCAGCCGCAACCGCTTCGTAACCCGCTACGCTTATCATCACGGTTATTTCGACGGCGAGGAGCGCGAATTCCGCGGTTTCGGCATGGTCGAGCAAAAGGACACGGAGGAGATCGGGCAAATTCAGTCGCGCGACGTCGACTCCACCGATACGAATATCGATGAGGCGTCGTTTGTGCCGCCGGTGTTGACTAAGACATGGTTCCACACTGGCGCGTTCATCCAGGGCGCTAAAATCTCGCGTCACTTCGAGGACGAATACTACCGCGAATCCGGCATAAGCGAAGGCGTTCCTGGCCCAAGTGACGAGCAGCTTGAGGCGATGCTGCTCCCCGACACGGTGCTCCCCGATAGCATTAGAACCGCGGACGGCGCCAGGGTCGATTTCGCATTGTCCGCGGATCAAACAAGAGAGGCATGCCGGGCCTTGAAGGGTTCGATACTGCGGCAGGAGGTCTATGCACTCGACGGTACAGATGAGCAAGACCGCCCCTATACCGTCTCTGAACGAAATTACACGGTCGAGTTAGTTCAACCTGAGGGGCCAAACCAGCATACCGTCTTCTTCGCGTCTCCACGGGAAACGATCGATTTTCACTATGAGCGGAAGTTGTACGAGGTACAAGCGGGCACAGCGACAATTAAGGTGGCCGACCCGCGAGTCACGCATTCGATCAACCTCGAAATCGACGCCTATGGCAATATTCTCAAATCGGTTGCTATCGGTTACGGGCGGCGCATCAAGGACCCAGATCTTGTTGAGGACGATCAAGACAAGCAGAGCCAAACGCTGATCACTTATACGGAGAGTCAGTTTACGAATGCGATTGGTGACCTTCTCTCGCTGCCGCCAGAGGACCGCGAGTATCCGGATGACTATCGCACGCCCCTGCCCTCCCAAACCGGAATATACGAACTGATCAACGTAACGCAACGGGCGCAGGTTCCGCCCGAGCCCCCTCTTCCGCAGGGCATCACCGATCTGTTTGGCTTTGAAGAACTCGAAAGCCTGGTAAATGGGCCGAAATTCGAGTCAGATGATTGGCAAATAGGCTACGAAGATATTTTTCATCAGCAGGCGACTGGCGATCATCCATACCGGCGGCTGATCGAGAATGTCCGCACGCTGTATCGCAAGGACGATTTGACCGCGCTTCTGCCATTAGGCGTGGTCGAGCCGCTGGCGCTGCCGGGCGAAAGCTATAAGCTGGCATTCACCCCGGAGCTACTGGCTCAGATCTATCAAAGGCCTTACGACCAGCAACTCGCAAACAACCAACAGCCGGAAGATCTCTTGCCTGACAAAGCCGGTCTACTGGGTGGCCGGGGTATGGACCAGGGCGGCTACGTCGACCTGGATGGCGACGGGAATTGGTGGATTCCATCAGGTCTCGTTTTCTACGACCCGAACTCACAAACCACCCCTGACCCCGACCTCCAAACCACTTATGAACAGGAGCGAGCCCAAGCCCGCCAGCACTTCTTTTTGCCTCGCCGGTTCCAGGACCCCTTCGGTTATTCAACGACGGTCACTTATGACCAGTACGATCTGCTGGTTCAGGAAACACGAGACCCGCTGGACAACCTCGTCACTGTCGCGGCCGTGGACGAACAGGGCAATGCGGTCATCGCCCTGGATTATCGTGTGTTGCAGCCATGGTTAATGGTCGATCCGAACGGCAACCGCGCTTCGGTCGCTTTTGACGTATTGGGGATGGTGGTCGGCACGGCCGTGATGGGCAAGCCTGGTGAAAACAAGGGCGACCTGCTGGATGACAGCTTTGTGGCCGACCTTGATGACGTAACCGCTCTATCTCACATCGAGTCGCCGCTCAGTGATCCTCACGGCATCCTACAGAAGGCGACCACGCGGCTCGTATACGACCTGCTTGCCTATCGACGAACGAAAGATGACGAACAGCCCCAGCCATCGGTCGTTTACACTTTGGCCCGCGAAACGCATTACTACGATGCGCCCGACCAGTCGAGCAAAATCCAGCACAGCTTCTCGTACTCTGATGGCTTTGGCCGCGAGATTCAGAAAAAGATCCGGGCCGAGCCCGGGTCGGTTCCCACACGTGATCCAGTCACCGGGAGAATCATCACAGTAGATGGCCAGCCGGTGATGACGTCGGACGGCCTCAACCCGCGTTGGGTGGGCAGCGGCTGGACGATATTCAATAACAAAGGCAAACCTGTCCGGCAATACGAGCCGTTCTTCACCGATACACATTGTTTCGAGTCCGAGGCGTGCATCGGCGTCAGTAAAGTGCTCTTCTACGACCCGGTTGAGCGCGTTGTCGCTACGCTGCATCCCAACCACACCTATGAAAAAGTAGTATTCGATCCGTGGCGGCAAACGACCTGGGATCTGAACGACACCGTCACACTCGATCCGCGCACCGATGAAGACGTAAAAGGCTTCACCGATGACTACTTTAAGACACAGCCCGCGGATTGGAAGACCTGGTTGCTGAATCGGATTCCTGACCCGGAGCATCCACCCAACGATACGCCGTCCCTTCCGCCTGACCAGGCCGTTGCCGTTCGCACGTTACCTCACGCCGCCACTCCTGCGGTTGCCTATCTCGATACCTTGGGCCGTACGTTCCTTACCGTTGCTGACAACGGCAAAGATTCGAATGGCGCCCCACTCCTTTACAAGACCCGTCTGGTGCTGGATATCGAAGGCAACCAGCGAGCTGTCCGCGACGCCGTAGTGCAGAATAACGACGCACTCGGCCGCGTCGTCATGCGTTATGACTACGACATGCTCAGCAAACGCATCCACCAGGCCAGCATGGAGGCAGGCGAGCGCTGGACGCTGAACAATGTGGCCGGCAAAACGATCCGCGCCTGGGACAGCCGCGGCTTCGAGCGGCAAATGACCTACGATGCACTCCAACGCCCACTCTACTTGTACGTCATCGAAAATGGGCCCCCTCGGCTAGCAGAGCGCACCGTCTATGGCGAGAGTCAGGGGGCTACCGACAATCACCGAACGCGGGCCTATCAAGTATTCGATGGTGCGGGCCTCGTTACCTACGACGCGTATGACTTCAAAGGCAACCTGCTGCGCGGCAAGCGCAAGCTCCTAACCGACTACAAAACCAGGGTCAACTGGAGCGACAATCCTTCGCTCGAAGAGGAAACGTTCGTAGGCTGTACTGCCTACGATGCCCTCAACCGTCCGATACAGATTTTGCCGCCCCACGCTGGCGCCACGACCGACGTGATCCAGCATAGCTACAATGAAGCGAACCTTCTGAACCAGATTGACGTTTGGCTGCGCTGTGAGGCAGAGCCCTCTCAAATGCTCGACGCCGCTACCGCGGATCTCCATCCCGTCAAGAACATTGACTACAACGCCAAAGGCCAGCGGGTGCAAATCGACTACGGCAACGGCGCATCCACGAGCTATGAGTATGACTGCGAGACGTTTCGCCTGACGCATCTCAAAACGACGCGCCCGGCGAGTAATAACGGTTTGACGTCGCAGCTCTTTGTAGACCCAACGGTGGTTCAGGACACTAGCTACACATACGATCCGGTGGGAAACATCACTAACATCTCTGACAGCGCGCTTCCCGTCATTGCGTATAACAACGAAGCCGTTGAGCCGGTTTCGAACTACACCTACGACGCGATCTATCGCCTGGTCTCGGCCAAGGGACGAGAGCATATTGGGCAGACCGCCTTCGATTTCAACCCACCAGATGGCGCCTATCGCGATTATCCGTTTATCGGATTGAGGGCTCAGCCGAACGACTACAAGGCCCTCCGCAACTACACCGAGACCTACGACTACGACGAAGTTGGCAATATCAAGAGACTTCATCACGCGGCCAACGGCGGCAGTTGGAACCGGACCCATCAGTACAACGAGCTAAGCCTCCTCGAACCCGGCCATATCAACGCCAACACCGCCACGAAATTGAGTAACCGCCTGTCAAACACGACTGTGGGTAACGGGACCACGTTTCCGACCGAGCACTACTCGCATGACGCTCACGGCAACATGACGAGAATGCCTCACTTCGAAAATCATTTGGACTCGGATGAGCCGAACATGCACTGGGACTTTAAAGACCAACTGCAGCAAATAGATTTGGGCGGGGGCGGCACAGCCTATTACGTTTACGACTCTGCTGGTCGGCGGGTACGCAAGGTGATCGAGTCACAGAATGGCGTCCGCCAGAAAGAACGGATTTACCTTGGCAGCAGCTTCGAGACCTACCGGGAATTCAATAGCCTCGGCCACAACGTGACGGTGGAACGCGAATCGCTTGACGTGATGGACGATAAGCACCGCATCGCATTAGTGGAAACCAAGACAGTCGAGAACTGCACTCGGATTGATGAACCTGTGGCTTTAACTCGGTATCAGCTCGGCAATCACCTAGGTTCCATCAGCTTAGAGCTGGCCGGAGACGGAGCCCTGATTTCGTACGAAGAATACCACCCTTACGGCACCACGGCCTTCCAGGCTGGCCCCAGCGACGCCGAGGTGAGCGTCAAGCGCTACCGATATATCGGTAAGGAACACGATGAGGAAAGCGGATTCTATTATCACGGAGCACGATATTATGGAGCATGGCTGGGAAGGTGGGTGAGTTGCGACCCAATTGAAATGAGAGATGGGCTCAATTTGTTTGTGTATGTGCGCGGCAATCCGATTTTGTTGAGTGACCCTAGCGGTCACAGCAGCGCCTCCGGAGCCGGCCTATCGTCTGGCAATCAATTAAGGCTTGATCCCGAGATGCAACGGATGCTGTTCAAAAGCGTCAAGCTGGATTACGAACCTCAATGGAAACTCGAAAATGGTCTCTTTCAAAGACTGCCGCCTCCTTTTCCGAAAGGCGATCCACCATTACTCGGCAAAGTCTCTAGCGACCTAAAACAGTCAATCAATTCTCTCACTTTCCAATATCGCTTAGGCGAAAATGCTGACCTGCGTTTTTCTCCCAAAGAGTTACTCAAAATCACTTACCGGAATCCGAAAGGAAGCCTGCCTCTCGAAATTCAGTTGGGACCGATCCTATCCGCTAAAGTTAGCGGCCATGGAGTCTTAGGAGTGCAATTTGATGTTAATAAGAGTGAGGTGAGTGCGAATCTGATTTGCCCGGTTAAAGGTCTTGTTTTAAAGGTTGGCGTTGCCACTAGTGTAAAGCAAGACCCAAGGGTCGGGGGGCAACTAACCTTAGGTTCAGCTAAGCCTCCCCCTAAACTACCCGATCAAAAGGTGATTGAGGCGGGGGTACAAGCAGCCACAAGCCTCGCCAGCTCCAACCCTTTCGCGAACATTGAGAAAACCGGAGAGGAGGGCGGCAGAGTAGGTGAGGCGGTCAAATCGCTGACCAGTCTGGTGACGGAAAACCCATATGTGCCGAATGAACCCACGCAAAGTAAACCCGAATCCTACCGAGTGCGACCGTCCTGGGAAGCGGGTTTTTATTCATCTTCAGAACAAATCCAAGGGATAAGAGGGCCGGTCACGAACACGAGCTTCAAGCTCAGTTTAAATGTCGATTTCTAATGCAGAAAGGACTCGGCTGAATGCAAATCAGCTCAAGGATGTTCGCTCTATTAGAACGAGCCGGTTCACTTCGCCCTGCCTGGGTTCTATCCCCAGTGCTCAAGCGTTCGGCTTTACGGCAGATTTTGGTAAATCAACCCGAGTTTAATACGTTTCGATTTCGCTATGTAAGGCCTCCACTCGCTGTGGACCCGTGTCGTGCGTGACTCTTGCCAAAGTCAATAGAGGAGGCATATGCAATGAAAAACATCAAACGTGGCTCGCACCGTCACAAGGTTACAGAATTATAGGTTCAAACTCTCGAGTGGGCTCTTCGGGTTGCCAGGTAAGGCTGCCTCTGTTGATTGGGTGCTGGTGAACGATGCAACAACCATCCCGTTTCGAGTGACGGTATACGAGGCTGGTGTGGGGGAGATAAAGACGATCGTGTCGGGCTGGCTGAGAATCTCACTTGAGCCTGGCGAGTTGATCACAAACGCGAATTCGGTGAGTGCCGGCGCACCTTCATACCTAGTCCGATTTGTTTTCAGCTCTTGTACAGATGTTTAACGAAGATAAGGAGGGAAAGACAATGAGCCAGAAAGTCCTACTGAGCGGCACACTTCACAAACAAGACGGTACTTGGCGCCTGACTACAGGTGAGCGTTCGCTCTCCGTTGTTTTTCCCTCCCCTATAGATCCCGCGTTGGAAAGCCAACAAGTGAGTCTGGTAGGCGAGATCGGAGACTCCTACGGCGGAGTGGGTGCCGATGGCTCGCTCAATGTGGAAAAGACGGTGAGTCATGAGGCCATAGCTGAGAGAGCTTCCGAGATATACAAATCGGGCACGGGAGGCTCTGCCGCCGACAATTGGTGTCTTGCCGAGCAGGAACTGCTGGGATTTGCGACAGACAGCATCTCGACGGTTTCGGGAAGCGTCACCGGCCCCGACTGCGCTGGTTTGACGGTCAAGGCATTTGACCAAAACGTCGGCGTGGAAGCCACGCTCCTCGGCCAGGCAACCACCGACGCTCAGGGTCATTACGTTATCACCTATTTCCTCGACCAACTGGGCGGCAAAGCAAACGCGGATCTAGTGATTACTGTGTCTAGAGACGGCCGAGTGTTGCAATCGTCAAAGGTCATATTCAATGCCGGGCACGAAACAACCAGGGACTTCGCTCTCCCCACGCCGGTCGCTCCCGAGTTTGCGCGTTTCAAGGAAGCTATCCAGCCGCTGCTCCGCAAGCAAATTAGTCTGCCAGCATTAAGGCGCACAGATATCGATTTTCTCAGCAAGAAAACAGGCATCGATGCTGACAAGATTAGTAACCTGGCCCAAAGCCACGCGCTTGCCGGCGACGATCAAACCCTCGCGACGTTCCTCTACGGAGTGGCATCGCAGAATCTCCCCTTTGACCCTGCGGCGTTGCTCGCAAGGCCGCGCGCGTCCATTAAATCTGGGTTGGACCGGGCGGCCATGTTCAATCGGATCCCTCGGCTGCAACCGCAGGAAATCGACAATATTTTGAATACGACACTCCCAAAACTGCGCGCGCAAAACCTATTGAAACCAGCAGCGGCTGGGCAGAAGGCGTCATTGGGAGATTTGCTGAAAACGATGCCGACACCTCAGGCATTGTCTGACGACCTTCAAATGAAAGTGGCCGATCTTGTAGCTCAGAACGGAATCCGCTATGACCAACTGCAGGACCAGCTCAATACTGCGGGATTCAGCAAAGATCAAGCGTCGACCGTAGAGCGCACCTTCAGGCTGGCGGAAATAACCCTGAATCATACGCCCTTGATGGAGCATCTGCAGCAGATCACGGCAACAGATCCAGACGGCTCTTTAAAATCGCTGACGGAGCTTGGACGCGATCAGTGGATAGATAAAGCCTACGCCTTCGGCGTTCCCGCCGGAACCGGTCAAACGCCTGAGGAATACGCAAAGCAATTAGAGTCAGCCGTGGAGGAGATGCACCCCACAGCTATGCTGGCGGCGCGTCTGACTAAGGGCGATCTGGTTATCAGGAGGCCCGGCTTTGAAAAGGCGGGCGCCTTTCTCAACAATAACCCGGACTTCGATATTCTCTATAGCAACCTGCCTGTTTACGCGGCAAAGGCGAACTTCAGCGGCGTGGAAGACAAAGAAAAAGGCCAGCTTATTGAGTCGCTGTCGAAGTTGCAAAGGGTCAAGAGGCTTTCGGCGTCCTGGGACGAATCGGGCGCTCTGCTGAATGCGGGATATGACTCCGCGGTCGATCTCGTGGGCGCCGGGCAGAGCCGAGTGATTGAAAAACTGTCCGGCCAGGCGCCGGCAGGGCGGGTCTCTTACATCTACGAACGCGCTCGAAAGGTGCACGATGTCAGCCTGGTTCTTATGTCCGGGTCATTGCCGCGGTTTTCGCCGATTACGATTGCGGCTATGGGCAACGCGACCCGAGTCACGGACTTGAGCGCTGCCAAAACATATGACGCGAATGTCAAAGACAGCAATTACCGCACGCTTCAATCGCTATTCGGGCCGCTTGACAACGCCTCTTGCGATTTCGATCAATCGGTACTGAGCCCGTCAGCCTACCTTGTCGATCTTCTGCAGTTCTTGCGGAACGCCGGCTGTCTCGAGGCTCTGCTGCTCGACGGCTATGCCGATCCGCGATGGCCCGGCAGAGCCGCTCCGCGCAGACCCGATCTGATCGATCTGCAACTGTCCCCCGATAACACCGAGATCGAACTTCCGCACATCGACCTGGTTTTAGAAATCTTGGAAAATGCAGTCGCGCTTCCTCTGACGGTAGAATTGAAGGGGGTCAATGCAGACGCAGAACTCAATAAGGACAAGCTGGACCCCGTCATTACCACCCTACTGCAAGCAACATCGCTAGGGACTATTGGCAGCGACCTGAAAGCCGTCAAGGAGGACCCGGAATTGGGTCTGCTCACCCAGGATGCAGTCGATACCTGGATTGTCGACGACAAGCAGAGGCGCTGGAGCCTTAAAAACTCCCCGGCATCATCGATAGTCTTCGACTTCGAATATCCCATCTATCTCTCCTGCAGGATTACGGTTTCAGACGTTGATGTGAACGTCACGCAGTTTGTCAGTGGGCTTGACAGCGGCCAGGTTCCCGATGATGTCAAAGATAAGATTGAAGCTCAACTCAGAGGCCTCCTGCCCGCAAACAAACAAAACCTCTTTCTTGTTTCCCAGC
>Ga0335078_10010711_pt1 | contig 13578 bp, 11 predicted proteins | sample Lox_Sample_32_FD_206711 | JGI IMG/M metagenome (GOLD analysis project Ga0335078, IMG submission 206711) | Soil microbial communities from Loxahatchee National Wildlife Refuge, Florida, United States - Lox_Sample_3.2 | ecosystem: Environmental > Terrestrial > Soil > Wetlands | place: USA...
GTCTCTCGCGCCCCTGGCGTCGTTCGCCCACGACTGGGTGGGCGGCGACATCCACGGGCTCGCCGCGTTCGCCGGGACGCTCTACGGCTACGTCCCCCGGATCGAGGACGTGGTCACCGCGCTGGACAAGAAGGTGGACCAGATCGTCGGCGACGCGGGCTGGGCAGGTGCGGCGGCAACGGCGTTCGCCACCAACTGGGAGAAGGTCTCGGCCGAGACCAACGCCATCGGGCTGGTGATCGTGCAGACCGGGAGCATCGTGGACCAGCTTGCCGTCGACCTGTCCAAGATCGAGAACGCCCTGGAACAGGCCGCGGCCAAGGCCGAGGCGCACGGGGTCGGTGTCGGCGCGGACGGGCAGCCGCCGCAGGCCTGCTACGCCAACCCCGCGCAGGAGAGCTGGCGGCTCGGCTACGACTCGTTCTACCAGCAGTGCATGGCCGCGGCCGAGAACGCCCGGGTCCAGGCCGCCGGCGCGCTGCACGGCGTGTACGGGGCGATGACCTCGGGCAAGTCCGGCCAGGGCGACATCAGCCCGTCCGGTGCCGGGACGAAGGTCGGCGAGGGCTCGACGCTCTCGGACTACCTCGCGGACCTGCTGGCCACGCCGACCGCGTACGCCAACCAGGTCGCGGACAAGGTGGCCGAGCTGACCACGAAGGCGGGCAAGGCTTACAAGGCCTGGCAGGCCGCCCAGGCCGCCGCCCGGCGGGCCGACGGCCGGTTCGGCGTGATGCCGGACGACGTCAAGGCTGACCTGAAGAACGCCAGGACCGAGCTCGCCTCCGCCGAATCGGACCTGGCCAGGGCCCAGGACGGCGAGACCGCGTTCACCAAGTTCTTCGGCACGCGGCTGCGCGACCTGCCCGGCCTGAAGGGGGCCGACGCGGTCGATGCCCTGCGAGACGGCAGCCTGCTCGACCGGGCGCTCGACGTGCCGGTCGTCGACGTCGTCGCCGGCGGGATAGCCACCGTGCTCAACGCCCAGCAGGACGAGCGGCATGGCGTGCCGGGCTGGCTGGCCTACCCGCTGGAAACGGGCGGCACCGTGGCCAGCATCGCCGCCGGGACGGCGGTCGCCGGCGTGGTCGGCGGGGCGGTGGCCGGCGCGTCGATCGTCGGCGCGCCGGTGCTCGGCGTGGTGGCGGGCGTCGCGGTGGGCGGCGCGGTCGCCTACGGCGTCGGCGACTACATTCACAACTACATCGAGGACTTCGGCGCCCAGTGGCATCAGCACGGGGTGCTGGGGATCGTGACCGATTTCGGCGCGGCCGGCGTCGGCACCTGGGACGACACCAAGCAACTGGTTGGAGATGCCGGGCATGCGGCCAGTAGCGTGTGGCACGGCATCACGTCCCTGTTCTAGCCGGAGGCGCCATGGGGCTCTTCGACCGCACGGCCAGCAGGCTGTCCAGCCACACCACGCTCCTGCTGCCCGCTGATCCCGGTGACGCGTTCCTCGCCGCCGCCCGGCTGTATGACCCCGAGGTGCACCGCTGGCACGACCGGCTGGTCTTCCGCAACGGGGTGCTGCTGTTCGGCCCGGTGGCGGTGACCCCCAAGCTCGAGCAGCAGGCCGGGCTCCCGGCCGGGATGGCGGTGGCCTGGTACACCGACGCGGCCGGGCAGAGCACCAGCCAGAAGCGCCCGCACGAGGCCAAGGTGGAGGACGGTGACCGGCTCGTGCGCGGCCTCGCGGAACGCCTCGGCGGCACCGCGCAGTACGCCGCGCCGCAGCCCAACCTCGCGCTGATCGCGTCGGTGTACAGCGAGCAGGGCCTGGCCGTGCCGCAGGTGATCGAGGCACTCCGGCCGTACGCCGGCGAGCTGGCGGCCGAGGACGCCAGCGAGGATTCCTACGGCCTGACCGGCAAGGCGGCGCCGTTCTACGTCGGCTACTTCTCCCCGCGCCTGTACTCGGAGCCGAACGCGCCGCCAGCGGTCGGCGCCATGCGGTCCCGGCCGCTGCACCACTGGGACCTGAACACCGGCACCAGCGTCAAGCACGCGGCGCGGCAGCTCGGGCTGACCGTCGGCGAGGCGGCGTTCGCGCTCGCCGGCCAGGCCGGCGGCGTGGTGCTCGACGTGCTCGGGTTCCGCATCAGCCGGGCCGAGGAGCTGCTCCCGCGCTGACGCCCGGGCGGGAATGTCAGAGGCCCGTCTTACATTGTTAGCGTGGGTTGTTATCCGCCCGTTCCCGTCGGCCAGCACCGCCGGGGCAGCACCGCCGAACCAGCACCGCCGAACCAGCACCGCCGAACCAGAGGGGAGGGCCATGCGTCCGGTAACTGACCTGCAGCGGCGCGTTGCCCCCTTTGAGGTGGTCACCGACATGGTGCCCGCGGGGGACCAGCCGCAGGCCATCGCGGAGATGGAGAAGCGGATCCGCTCCGGGGAAAAGGACACCGTGCTGCTCGGCGCGACCGGCACCGGCAAGACCGCGACGGTCGCCTGGCTGGCCGAGCGGCTCCAGCGGCCGGTCCTGGTCATGCTGCCGAACAAGACCCTGGCCGCGCAGTTCGCCAACGAGCTGCGCGAGATGCTGCCGAACAACGCCGTCGAGTACTTCGTTTCCTACTACGACTACTACCAGCCGGAGGCGTACGTACCGCAGACCGACACCTACATCGAGAAGGACTCCTCGATCAACGACGAGGTGGACCGGCTGCGGCACTCCGCGACCAATTCGCTGCTCACCCGCCGGGACACGATCGTGGTGGCGTCGGTGTCCTGCATCTACGGCCTCGGCACGCCGCAGGAGTACGTGGACCGGATGCTGAAGCTCAGCGTGGGCAGCACCATCGACCGCGACGCGCTGCTGCGCAAGCTGGTCGGCATGCAGTACGCCCGCAACGACCTGTCGTTCACCCGGGGCAGTTTCCGGGTGCGCGGGGACACCATCGAGGTGATCCCGGTCTACGAGGAGCTCGCCGTCCGGATCGAGATGTTCGGCGACGAGGTCGAGCGGCTGATGACGCTGCACCCGCTGACCGGCGAGGTGATCAGCGAGGACGACGAGCTGTACATCTTCCCCGCCACGCACTACGTGGCCGGCCCGGAGCGGATGGAGCGGGCCATCGCCGGCATCGAGGCGGAACTCGCCGAGCGGCTCGCCGAGCTCGAGCAGGCCGGCAAGCTGCTGGAGGCGCAGCGCCTGCGGATGCGTACCACCTACGACGTCGAGATGCTGCGCCAGGTGGGAAGCTGCTCGGGCATCGAGAACTACTCGCGGCACATCGACGGCCGTGAGCCCGGCAGCCCGCCTAACACGCTGCTCGACTACTTCCCCGAGGATTTCCTGCTGGTCATCGACGAGTCGCACAACACGGTGCCGCAGATCGGCGCCATGTACGAGGGTGACGTGTCCCGCAAGCGGGTCCTGGTCGAGCACGGGTTCCGGCTGCCCAGCGCGATCGACAACCGGCCGCTCACCTGGGAGGAGTTCGGCGACCGGATCGGCCAGACGCTGTACCTGTCGGCCACTCCGGGCCCGTACGAGCTGCAGCGCGTCCGCGGCGAGGTGGTCGAGCAGGTGATCAGGCCGACCGGGCTGATTGACCCCGAGGTGATCATCAAGCCGACCAAGGGCCAGATCGATGATCTCGTGCACGAGATCAGGGAGCGGGCCGAGCGGTTCGAGCGGGTCCTGGTGACCACGCTGACCAAGAAGATGGCCGAAGACCTCACCGACTACCTGCTGGAGCTGGGCATCCGGGCCCGGTACCTGCACAGCGAGGTGGACACGCTGCGCCGGGTGGAACTGCTCCGCGAGCTGCGGCTCGGCGAGTACGACGTGCTGGTCGGGATCAACCTGCTCCGCGAGGGCCTGGACCTGCCCGAGGTCTCGCTGGTGTCGATCCTGGACGCGGACAAGGAAGGATTCCTGCGGTCCGGCACGTCGCTGATCCAGACGATCGGCCGCGCGGCGCGCAACGTCTCCGGCCAGGTGCACATGTACGCGGACCAGGTGACCCCGTCGATGCAGCGGGCGATCGACGAGACCAACCGGCGGCGGGCCAAGCAGGTCGCCTACAACACCGAGCGCGGGCTCGACCCGCAGCCGCTGCGCAAGCGGATCGCCGACATCCTCGACCAGCTCGCCCGGGAGGACGCGGACACCGCGCAGCTGCTCGGCGGAGCCGGACGGCAGCAGAGCCGGGGCAAGGCGCCTGTGCCGGGGTTGTCCTCGCGGGCCAGGGCGGCGGCGTCGGCCGCGGCCGGGGCCCGGGCCGGCGAGCCGGGACCGGGGGAGGGCGGCCCGGCGCGCGAGGACCTGGTCGGGCTCATCGCGGAGCTGACCGATCAGATGCACGCCGCCGCCGCCGAATTGCAGTTCGAGCTCGCCGCGCGGCTCCGCGACGAGATCAAGGAGCTGAAGCACGAGCTGCGCGGCATGCAGGCGGCCGGCGTCTAGCCAGGACCGGGCGCGCTCGCCGGGCGCGGCAGGTTTGCAGGCGCAGGACGCCTGGCCAAGAAGGCTTGCCGGGTCCCTGCCGCAGGGGAACCGGCGCCCGAGCGGCGCCGTCCAAGTGTTATGAGTCACATCAGGATCGCAGGTTGCCCCCGGACCACGATCGCTCGAAGGTGGCGGGTCGCATGAGAAGCACAGCATGCCCGAGAGTTGTGAGCGGGCCGGGAACGCGCGGCGCCCGGGCGCTGCGGCGCGCCGCGGTCGCGCTGGGGGCGGTCGCGCTGGGCGCGGTGGCGCTGGCCGCGTGCGGGAGCGTCCCCGCGCCGGCTTCCGGCGCGCCGGCCGGGGCGTCCGGCCCGGCCTCGGCGTCGCCGTCGGCTAGCGCCAGCCCCAATGCCGGCGCCGGGCCGGACACGCTGTGCCGGGACACGGCCGCGGTCACCGGCTTGCAGATCGCCCGGATCGGCGGTACCAAGATCCCGGAGCGGCTGGTCGACTTCCCTGACGTGGTCACGGTGACCAGCCCGGCCGAGGCCCGCGCGGTGGCCCGGGCGCTGTGCGCGCTGCCGGCGATGCCCAGCGGCATATTCAACTGCCCGGCGCTGTTTCCGGGAACGAGCTACCAGCTGAAGTTCACGGCGGACGGGCGGAAGCTACCCGTGGTCACCCTCGAGGCGACCGGCTGCGAGACCGTGACCGGCGCCGGGCCGGTCCGTCAGGCCCGGTCAGCCGGGTTCTGGCGGGTGCTCGCCCGCGCGGGGCGCATCACCCCGCCAGCCCAGTCGGCGTTCGTCGGCCGTCGGTGCCAGCCGTCGGGCCCCAGCAAGATCAACGGCTGCCCGGGCCTGATGCAGCCGGGCGGTGCGGCCCAGTCCGGCTCGGGGGCCGCGCCGTAGCCGGGCGACGTCACCGGGCCATGGAGGGTGCGCGTGACCTGGGTGATGTTCGACTACGGCGGCGTGCTCTGCCACCCGCCCTCGCCCGAGGACCTGGCCTTGCTCGCCGCAGCCGCCGGCGTTGGCGTTCCGGCCCTGGTCGAGGAGTACTGGGGCTGGCGGCGAGCATATGACCTGGCCGAACTGGACGCCCAGGAGTACTGGCGGCAGGTGGGGAAGGGCGTGGGCCGCGACCTCAGCGATGCCCAGGTCGGCGCCCTCATCCGGCTGGACCGCGCCTCCTGGCTGCGGCTGCGGGCGGGCACGGTAGCGCTGGTCGAGGACCTGGCCAGGGCCGGGCGGCCGCTCGCGCTGCTGTCGAACGCGCCCGACGACCTCGCCGACGCGATCGCCCGGCTGCCGATCGCGGCCCATTTCGGTCACCTGATTTTCAGCTGTCAGCTGAAGTTGGCCAAACCGGATCCGGAATGTTACCGGCGCGCGCTGGCTATGCTGGCCGCGAAGGCCGAAGATGTCATCTTCATCGACGACCGGGCCGAGAACGTGGCCGCCGCGACCGCGCTCGGCCTGCATTCGCTGCGTTTCACCAGCTCAGAGGGCATCCGCACGGCCGTGGCCGAGCGGCTGGACGGCCGCCGGTGAGCAGCCGGCCAGGGTCGGCGGGCCGTGACATCCGGCCGGCTGGCTGGCCGGGCCCCGGGCGCCGCGCCGGGTTCGCGACGGCCCAAAAGCGGGCTGAGCGCCCCCGCGAGGACGGCGTAGGGTCGTAACTATGTTGGCGAGCCTGGTCGCCGCGCTGCTGTCGGCCCTCTGCTACGGGATCGCCGCGGTCATGCAGGCGGTGGCCATCCGCTCGGCGAGCCGCCGGCCGGGCCGGATCAAGGAAGGCGACCCGGCCGCCGCCCGGGTCGACCCGGGCCTGCTGGTCCGGCTGCTCGGCCAGTGGCGCTTCCTGGCCAGCCTGGGCATCGACATCCTCGGCTTCCTGGCCCAGCTGGTGGCGCTGCGGCGGCTGCCGCTGTTCGCCGTGCAGGCCGTGATCGCGTCCAACCTGGCGGTCATCGCGGTGCTCGCGGCGTGGCTGATGAAGGCCCGGCTGAGCTGGCAGGAGTGGCTGGCGGTGGCCGGGGTGGTCGTCGGGGTGGGCCTGCTCGGCTCCTCGGCCGGGGCCGAGGGGGCGGCGACGGTCGGCCCGGCCTTCCAGATCGCGCTGATGGTGGCGGTGGCGGGCGTGGCGGTGACCGGGATCGCGGCCGCCCGGCTGCCCGACCGGGCGCGCACGCCCGCGCTGGGCGCCACCGCGGGGCTCGGCTACGCGGTGCTGGCCGTCTCGGCCCGGATCCTGCCCGGCTTCTCGCCGATGCAGCTGGTGCGCAGCCCGGCCACGTACACGCTGGCCGCGGCCGGGATCGTCTCGTTCCTGATGTACGCCTCGGCGCTGGAGGGCGGCAGCGTCACCGTGGCCACCGCGGCCGTGGTCCTGGCGGAAACCGTCCCGCCGGCGATCGTCGGCGTGCTGTTCCTCGGCGACACCACCCGGCACGGGCTGACCGGCCTGGCCGTGGCCGGGTTCATCCTGGCGGTGGCCTGCGCGGTGGTCCTGGCGCGGTTCGGCGAGGCCGGCGAGCGGCCGCACGAGGGACAGGACGGCCAGCGGGCGCGGCGCGCCCGGGCCACGACGTCCGTGTGACCCGGTATCGGGCTCTTTGTTCCTGGTCATCGCCGTGCGGCGACCGCTGCCTTGGGCGTTGCGGGCCGGCCCGCCCCCGCCCGGCTGATATCCTGAGACCCCGTGGACCGGCGGATTTGCCGCCGGGCTAAGACCACGGGAGCCTCATTTGGCCACGGCACCGCACTCATCACGGCCCGTCTCCACCAGGCACCTTTTCGTCACCGGGGGCGTGGCTTCCAGTCTCGGCAAGGGCCTCACCGCTTCCAGCCTCGGCCGCCTGCTGAAGCTGCGCGGGCTGCGGGTCACGATGCAGAAGCTTGACCCGTATCTCAACGTCGACCCCGGCACCATGAACCCGTTCCAGCACGGCGAGGTGTTCGTCACCGACGATGGCACCGAGACCGACCTGGACGTCGGGCACTACGAGCGGTTCCTGGACACCCGGCTCCAGGGGTCAGCCAACATCACCACCGGCCAGATCTACTCCAGCGTGATCGCCAAGGAGCGGCGCGGCGACTACCTGGGCGACACCGTGCAGGTGATCCCGCACATCACCAATGAGATCAAGGCCCGCATCCTCGACATGGGCGGCCCCGAGGTTGACGTGGTCATCACCGAGGTGGGCGGCACGGTGGGCGACATCGAGTCCCAGCCGTTCCTGGAGGCGATCCGCCAGATCCGGCACGAGATCGGCCGGGACCGCTGCTTCTTCCTGCATGTCTCGCTGCTGCCGTACATCGGGCCGTCCGGCGAGCTGAAGACCAAGCCGACCCAGCACTCGGTGGCCGCGCTGCGCAGCATCGGCATCCAGCCCGACGCGATCGTGTGCCGCTCCGACCGGCCGATCACGTCCGGGCTGAAGCGCAAGATCAGCCTGATGTGCGACGTGGATGAGGAGGCGGTGGTCTCCGCGGCCGACGCCCTGTCGATCTACGACATTCCCAAGGTGCTGCACTCCGAGGGCTTGGACGCCTACGTGGTGCGGCGGCTCGGGCTGCCGTTCCGCGACGTGGACTGGAGCGACTGGGACGAGCTGCTGCGCCGGGTGCACCGCCCCGCCCGCAGCGTCACGATCGCGCTGGTCGGCAAGTACGTGGACCTGCCCGACGCGTACCTGTCGCCGGCCGAGGCGCTGCGGGCCGGCGGGTTCGGCAACGACGCGAGGGTCAACATCCGCTGGGTGCCGAGCGACGAGTGCCAGACCCCCGAGGGCGCGGCGCGCCACCTCGACGGCGCCGACGGGGTGCTGGTCCCGGGCGGGTTCGGCGTCCGCGGGATCGAGGGGAAGATCGGGGCCGTGCGGCACGCCCGGGAGAACGGCATCCCGCTGCTCGGGCTGTGCCTCGGACTGCAGTGCATGGCCATCGAGGTCGCGCGGGACCTGGCGGGCCTGGAGGGCGCGAACAGCGCGGAATTCGACCCGGCCGCCGCGCACCCGGTGATCGCCACCATGGCCGACCAGGAGGACGTGGTGGCCGGGGAGCGGAACATGGGCGGCACGATGCGGCTGGGCCTGTACCCGGCGGTGCTCGCCGAGGGGAGCCTGGTCCGCGAGCTGTACGGGACCGAGATCGTGGAGGAACGGCACCGGCACCGGTACGAGGTCAACAACGCCTACCGCGAGATCCTGGAGCGGGCCGGGCTGGTCTGCTCGGGCCTGTCGCCCGACGGCATGCTGGTGGAATTCGTCGAACTGCCGCGCAGCGTCCACCCGTTCTTCGTGGCCACCCAGGCGCACCCGGAGTTCCTGTCCCGCCCGACCCGGCCGCATCCGCTGTTCAGCGGGCTCGTGACCGCCGCGCTGGAGCGCTCGCGGGCGGTCCCGGCCACCGACCCGCTCACGGCGGCCGGCCGCCGGGCCGCGGCCAGCGCGTGATGACCGCGGGCGGAGCGGCCGAGGACCTGGACATCCGGGACACGGCCGAGCACTGGCCGGTCACCTCGTCGGCCACCCTGGGCCAGGGCAGCCTGGTCCGGCTGCGCCGGGACCTGGTGCGGATGCCGGACGGCGACGTGGTGGGCCGGGATGTCCTCGAGCACCCGGGCGCGGTGGCGGTGCTCGCGCTGGACGCGGGCGACCGCGTTCTCATGATCCGCCAGTACCGGCACCCGGTGGGCAGGCTGCTGTGGGAGATCCCGGCCGGCCTGCGCGACGTCGCGGGCGAGCCGCTGCACACGACCGCGGAGCGGGAACTGCTCGAGGAGGCCGGTTACCGGGCCGCCTGGTGGCGGGTGCTCACCGACTCCTACTCCTCGCCCGGCATCAGCACCGAGCGCCTGCGGATCTTCCTCGCGCGCGGCCTGACCGAGGTGCCGGAGGCGGAGCGCTCCTACGTGCCCGAGCACGAGGAGGCGCACCTGGTACTGGCCTGGGTACCGCTGGAGCAGGCGGTGGCCCGGATTCTCGCTGGTGACCTGCATAATGGCGTGACGTCACTGGGTATCTTGTCCGCGTATGCGGCGCGCCGGGACGGGTTCACCGGGTTGCGGAACGCGGATGCGCCCGAGCGGTGACCGGCGGCCGCGACACGGCCGCGACGTGGACCTGACCGGCAACGGGGCCGGGCAGGGCACCTCGACCAGGAAGGGCTGGGTGCCATGAAGGTCGGTATCCCGAAGGAGATCAAGAACCACGAGTACCGTGTCGCCTGCACCCCGGCGGGCGTGCACGAACTGGTCCGGTCCGGGCACGAGGTGTTCGTCCAGCACGACGCGGGCGCCGGCTCGCTGATCCCCGACGCGGACTTCACCGCCGCCGGGGCGGCGATCCTGCCCGACGCCGACGCGGTGTGGGAGACCGGCGAGCTGATCCTCAAGGTCAAGGAGCCGATCGGCGAGGAGTACCCCCGGCTCCGCAAGGGCCAGATCCTGTTCACCTACCTGCACCTGGCCGCGGACCGCAAGCTCACCGAGGTGCTGCTCGGCTCGGGCAGCACCGCGATCGCCTACGAGACCGTCCAGCTGGCGGACGGCTCGCTGCCGCTGCTGGCCCCGATGTCCGAGGTCGCGGGGCGGATGGCGCCGCAGGTGGGCGCGCACCACCTGCAGCGCGACGGCGGCGGCCGGGGCGTGCTCATGGGCGGGGTCTCCGGCGTGTACGCCGCCAAGGTGGTCGTCCTCGGCGCGGGCGTGTCCGGCATGAACGCGGCGGCGATCGCGCTCGGCATGCAGGCCGAGGTGCTGCTGGTGGACAAGAACGTCGCCCGGCTGCGCGCGGCCGATGCGATCTACCAGGGGCACCTGCAGACGGTCACGTCCAACGCCTACGAGATCGAGCGGGCCGTGATCGACGCCGATCTCGTGATCGGCGCCGTGCTGGTACCCGGGGCCAAGGCCCCGATGCTGGTCTCCAACGACCTCGTGGCGCGGATGAAGCCGGGCTCGGTGCTCGTCGACATCTCCATCGACCAGGGCGGCTGCTTCGAGGACTCGCACCCGACCACGCACGCCAACCCGACCTACAAGGTGCATGAGTCGGTGTTCTACTGCGTCGCGAACATGCCCGGCGCGGTGCCGCACACCTCGACCTACGCACTGACCAACGTCACCCTGCCGTACGCGGTGGAGATCGCGAACCGGGGCTGGCGTGCGGCGCTGCGCGAGGACCCGGCGTTCGCGCCGGGCCTGAACGTGCACGAGGGCATTCTCACCTGCCAGGGTGTCGGGGAAGCGCACGGGCTGCCGTGGACGGCCGTGAGCGAGGCGCTCAACTGAAAGCTGTCCAGCCGGTCACCGTTGACGAGGCGGCCAGGCGGTACCTTGACCACCTGATGGTGGAGCGGGGGCTGGCCGCGCACACCTTGCAGGCCTACCGCAGGGACCTGCGGCGTTACGCGTCGGTGCTCGGCGCGGCCGGCCGGACCGGCATCGCCGACGTGACCACGCGAGACGTGGCCTCGTTCCTGGCCGGGCTGCGCGAGGGAGACCAGGACCACCCGCCGCTGGCGGCCAGCTCGGCGGGCCGGGCCGTGGCCGCCGTGCGCGGCCTGCACGCGTTCGCGGCGGCGGAGGGGTTCGCGCCGTCCGACCCGGCCCGGCCGGTCCGGCCGCCGGCGCCGCCGCGGCGGCTGCCGCGCGCGATGCCCGTCGCCGATGTGGAGCGCCTGCTGGAGGCGGCCGGGGCCGGCGGCGGGCCGCGGGCGCTGCGGGACCGGGCCCTGCTGGAACTGCTCTACGGGACCGGGGCCCGGATCTCGGAGGCGACCGCGCTGGACGTCGACGACCTCGACCTGCGGGCGCAGCCGGAGGCCCGGCCGGCCACCGTCCGGCTGTCGGGCAAGGGTGACAAGCAGCGGATCGTGCCCGTGGGCAGCTTCGCCCGGGACGCGCTGGACCAGTACCTGGTCCGGGCCCGGCCCGCCCTCGCCACCGCGGCCCGCCGGACCTCGGCCAGCCCGGCGGTGTTCCTGAACGCCCGCGGCGGCCGGCTCACCCGGCAGGGCGCCTGGGGGGCGCTGCGGGCCGCGGCCAGGCGGGCCGGCATCGCCGAGGTGTCCCCGCACACGCTGCGCCATTCGTTCGCCACCCACCTCCTGGACGGCGGCGCCGACGTCCGGGTGGTGCAGGAGCTACTGGGGCACGCCTCGGTCACGACCACGCAGGTCTACACGCTGGTAACCGTGGACAGGCTCCGCGAGGTGTACGCCAGCGCGCATCCCCGGGCTTGTGTTGCGCAGGGCCCATTTCCTGGCAAACGGTGAGTCGGCTTGCCGCGGCTATGCACAAGCCCTAGCCTCGCGCTAGAGTCCGGGGTTTCAGCGGGCGCACTGCGGGCGACCGCCTTCACGAGTCCCGCCCGCAACGGACCCCGGCGGGGAGGTGCAGTAGGTTTGGCAGCGTCCCGAGTGCTGGCGGCCAGGCCCGGAGTGCTTGGCCCCACCGGCCGGCCGATACCGGCGTTCCCCGATCCTGAGCCGTTGCTGACGCATGGCCCGGCCCGGATCGCCGCGGTCTGCAACCAGAAGGGCGGCGTCGGCAAGACCACCACGACCATCAACCTCGGCGCCGCGCTGGCCGAGCAGGGCCGCCGCGTGCTGCTGGTCGACTTCGACCCCCAGGGCGCGCTGTCGGTGGGGCTGGGCATCCAGCCGCACGAGCTCGACGCGACCGTCTACAACCTGCTCATGGAGCGCGGGCTCACCGCGCGCGATGTGCTGTTCAAGACCAACGTCGACGGCATGGACCTGCTGCCGAGCAACATCGACCTGTCCGGGGCCGAGGTGCAGCTCGTCCACGAGGTGGGCCGGGAGTTCGTGCTCGGCCGCGTGCTGGCGCCGGTCATCCCCGAGTACGACGTGATCCTGATCGACTGCCAGCCCTCGCTCGGGCTGCTCACGGTCAACGCGCTCGCCTGCGCGGACGGGGTGATCGTGCCGCTGGAATGCGAGTACTTCGCGCTGCGCGGCGTGGCCCTGCTGATGGAGACCATCGACAAGGTGTCCAGCCGGATCAGCCCGAAGCTGGTGCTGGACGGCCTGCTGGCCACGATGTACGACTCGCGCACGCTGCACACCCGGGAGGTCCTGGCCGGGGTCGTGAAGGGCTTCGGGGACAAGGTCTACCACACGGTGATCAGCCGGACGGTGCGCTTTCCCGACGCCACGGTGGCGGGGGAGCCGATCACCCGCTTCGACCCGACGTCCAACGGGGCGAACGCCTACCGGGAGCTGGCGAGGGAGGTACTGGAGCGGTGGCGCCGGGCAGACCTCGCGGTTCCCGCGCACGGCGGGTAAGCCTTCCCGGGGTCGCCGAGCTGCTCCGCCCGGCCGGCCGGAGTGCGGCCGTCGAGGCCCAGCGTCAGGCCAGCGGCCGGGAGCGTCACCCTCAGAAGATCACCGTCTACCTGTCCGGCGGCGAGCTGCTCGACCTCGAACGGGCCCGGCTCACGCTGCGCGCCCTGGGCATTACCGTGGACCGGGGGAGGATCGTCCGGGAGGCGCTGGCCGTGCTGCTGGCCGACCTGGACGCCGAGGGGGACAGGAGCCTGGTGGCACGGCGGCTATGGGACGGGACCCAACCAGATTGACGTACCTGAGGTAAATGACGACGACGACGATGACCGGTGAGCCGGGTGAGGCCCGGGCGGCGAGCGGGTTCGAGGTGCACCTCGACGTGTTCGAGGGCCCGTTCGACCTGCTGCTCGGGCTGATCTCCAAGCACAAGCTGGACATCACCGAGATCGCGCTGTCCAGCGTCACCGACGAGTTCATCGGCTACATCCGCGCCAAGGCCGACGCCTGGGACCTGGATCAGGCCAGCTACTTCCTGGTCGTGGCGGCGACCCTGCTCGACCTCAAGGCCGCGCGGCTGCTGCCCGCGGGCGAGGTCGACGACGAGGAGGACCTCGCCCTGCTCGAGGCCAGGGACCTGCTGTTCGCCCGGCTGCTGCAGTACCGCGCCTATAAGGAGGCGGCGGCGGTGCTGGCCAGCAGGATGGCCGCGGCCGGGCGGAGGTTCCCGCGGCGGGTGCCGATGGAGCCGCGCTTCGTCGAGTTGCTGCCGGAGGTGCTGCTCGGTCTCGGCCCGGCCGAGTTCGCCGTGATCGCGGCGCGCACGCTCGCGCCGAAGCGGGCGCCCGTGGTCTCCACCGCCCACCTGCA
>Ga0335078_10010713_pt1 | contig 13577 bp, 11 predicted proteins | sample Lox_Sample_32_FD_206711 | JGI IMG/M metagenome (GOLD analysis project Ga0335078, IMG submission 206711) | Soil microbial communities from Loxahatchee National Wildlife Refuge, Florida, United States - Lox_Sample_3.2 | ecosystem: Environmental > Terrestrial > Soil > Wetlands | place: USA...
ATCGATCACAAGGATCGACCGCAATTCCGGCCGGCGTTTGACCGGCCGCAAAAGTGTACGGACCAGTTGGCAGGCTCAGGATGCCAGTGGTCGTGTCCACGACAAATTCGATAACTTGATCTCCCACGTGATCAACGGCATACAAGTACTCCGAGGTCGGCGGTGTATTGCCCGGCGCTTGGCAAACTCCGTTTTGCACTCCGTTGAGGCCAATTTGAGGAAATACCGTTGGCGTGGGAGCAACATCAACGATGTCAAAGCCCGACTGCGACAAAGTCATGACGGGAGTAGTCGTGTAGAAAGGAGAACCAGCGACCTCGCTCAGACTGCCTCCGCTTCCAATCGTAAAGACTGAAACGGCACCCGGCACATAACGGCCTGCACTATCGGTCGTCGCGCGATCGGATACGAAGAGAAACTTGCCGGCGGTATCCATCGTGAGCTTGAAGGGAACTACAGGAACCTGTTCCGTCGTAGTGGTGCCCTGGATGGTAATCGTTGGAACTGCGAGAGAAGTCAGGTTTCCTGCTGAGGTAATGGTCCCGTCCGAGTTGATTTTGAACGTCACAATGCCGGTGGCGCTGTTCTGACAGAGCGTCGTTTGATACTGGATGAGATAAGCGTAGGAGCCACTCGGATCGACGACAATGGATCCCGGTTGTCCGCTCAAAATGCAGGTCGAATTCCCAGTGTCATTCGTCGAATTCGCAATCGACGAGACATGCCCGTTATTCAGCCCAAAGCTGAACGTCTGGATCACCTGTGATCCCTGGCTGCCCACCAGCAGCAACCCGTTGGACGAGGAGTTGTAGTTGCTTCCGCACGCCACCAGCAGTCCGACCAGCACCAGCCCGACTAACCCGAGCAGCCACAATCGTTTCGACATTCTCTCGTCCGTCTCCATTTGTTGGTGAATTTGCGCGAGCACGCCTCGGAACCCGCAGGACGGGCTCCATCACCTTGAAAATGCGGGAAATCTCAACCCATTTGTGTATCAGGAATGCGCGGGAAGAGCAAACTCCCACAAAGATGAATTGGAACCATGGGAGCTCTGCGGAGTTGCCCGTATCGCCTGCAAGACAGTATACGGGAAAACAAGAGCAGCCGCCGGACCCTAGACCTCGGACCTCGGACTTCGGACCTCGGCCGGGGACCTTTGACTTCAAGAATCGCCCCGCTTGATATATTTTCAAGTTTTCCACAGCAGGAGTGTTTCCACCTGTGACATCTGACCTTGCGATTCCTCAGCGTCACCTGAAATGATCAGCGGCGTCTCACAAAGGACTTCGATGGCTATTTCATATCGCGATCTGCGGGTGTGGCGATCTGCGGGTGTGGCAATCCTCCGTGAAGCTAGCATTGACCATTTACACGGTCACGCAATTCTTTCCAAAATCGGAGGTTTACGGCTTATCAAGCCAGATGCGGAGAGCGGCGGTTTCAATTCCCAGCAATATTGCGGAAGGCAAAGGCCGTTTGACCGATCGTGACCGGGCGCACTTTTTTCCCAAGCACGAGGTTCACTCCTTGAGCTGGAAACCCAGATTCTTATCGCGCAAGAACTTGGTTATATCGAGCGGAAAGAGGGCGGGACGCTTGTGAAACTGTCAGGGGAGACCGGTCGGATGCTCAATGCGTTGATCCATTCGATCCGTCCAGACATCGCGTCAAAGACTGCCAATGCAGAGTGAGTGATTGTCTGAAGTCTGAAGTCTGAAGTCCGAAGTCTGAAGTCCAAGGTCCGAAGTCCAGGGTCCAGCCCTAAGCCGGCGACGCAGCCGACACTGGCACGCTCTCCTTGGAGCCAAGCCGCGTGGCGGCGATCAACGGAAGCCGTATTTCCACAACCAGCCCGCTCCCATCCTTGTTGTACGCCCGTACCTTCCCCCCGTGAAACCGCACCGCTCGCTCGGTAATGGCCAGCCCTAGTCCGACGCCTCCCGTCTGCCGACCGCGTGCCTCATCCAAGCGATAGAAAGGTTCGAACAGCTTGTCCAACACATCCGCCGGAACACCCGGACCGGAGTCGGTGACGCGGATGACTGCTTCGGCAGCTCCCCCTCGCGGCTCTTTTGAGAGTTCTACCTGAACGGCCGTTCCCTCCTGCGTGTAGCGAATCGCATTCCGTACAACGTTCTCCACTGCACTGTGTAGGAGCGATGCGTTGCCGCGCACCTCCCACGTGCCTTCCGGAATGATGGCATTCACGTGACAGTTACGAGCTTGCGCTTCAAACTCCGCGTCCTCGGCGATGCTCGCGACCACTTCGTCTAGCGGCACCGGAGTCTGCGAAACGAGTTGTTCCCCGTCTTCCAGCCGCGCCAGTGTCAGAATTCTTCCAATCAGTTCATTCAACCGGCTCGCTTCCAGCTCGATTCGGTCGAGCATGTCGGAGCTCTGCACATCCGCCCGTTGTCGCGCCAACCCCAACGCTACGTTCAAACGGGCCAGAGGCGAACGCAACTCATGCGAGATATCGTTCAACAAACGCGACTGGGCTTTGAGAAGCGTCTCTAACCTCTCCGCCATGGCGTCGAAGTCACGCATCAAGCCCGACACTTCATCGCGCCGTGTAATTTGCGAGGCTCCCGTTCGCGCCGTCATATCTCCGGCGGCCAACTGCCGCGCCGCTGTTCGCAACCGGACGATCGGCTTTGTCAGGTACCACGACAACAGATAGCAAACCAGTCCCGACGTAATGAATCCAATGATTAGGCCGGTGAATGGCACTCCTCTTGGCCCGATAAATACTCTCGGCCCCGGCGGCAATCCCAGCACAACCGTGTAGCGGTGCTTTCCGTCGAACGATGCTCGGGAATCGCGCTGTACCGGCGGCGCCGGAAAAAGAAAACCGTCATGCGGAGTGCGCGGTCCGCCCGCTGCTACCCGCATGGCCCAATCCGGAGCCCCACGCTGCGCAAGCTCGGTGCCACGCTCATCAAACAAATACGCCCGCACATGCTGCGTCCTGTCGAGATCCTCCAGGTATTGTCGAAGTTGTTGCTGCCCGCCGTCCTCATAGGCGACGACAGCATCGTTGAGGACCGATGTGCGGAGAGCCTCCCAGGTCGAACTGCGCGGGCGGAATGCCAGCGTCACCAGGATTGCCAGCACGAAAAACAGCGCCTGCGCAATCCAGAACGACAAAAAGATCCTCACAAAAAGGCTTTTCATATGGTTCCACCTTCGGTGGCTGGCGATTCGGCTTCAGGCCTTAACCTTCTCCCGCGGACGCGCAAAAATATACCCCACTCCACGCACGGTTTTGATGTGCTCGTCGTTTTCTGTGTCGCCCAGTTTCTTTCGCACTTTGCTGACGTGCATATCAATGCTCCGGTCAAAGGGAGAGAATTTCCGGCTTAGCACTGCATTGACCAGTCGCTCCCGCGGCACCACTCGTCCTGCCTCGCGCAAGAGCACTTCCAGGAGGTTGAACTCCACCGAAGTCAGGTCCACCAGCTTTCCTTCCAGCTTCACCGTTCTCGTCGCGGGATCGAGTTCGACGTCTCCAACCGTTACGACCTCCGGCGCCGAAGAGCTTGCCTCGCCTCGCGTCCGCCGCAGCACCGCGCGGATCCTGGCCACAAGCTCGCGAGGATTAAAAGGCTTGGGCAGATAGTCATCCGCGCCGATCTCGAGCCCAACAATGCGGTCGACATCTTCTCCGCGCGCGGTCAGCAGCAACACCGGTAATCGAGAGACCGCGCGGATCCTGCGCAAAACTTCAAAGCCGTTGATCCCCGGCAGCATCACATCGAGCACTGCCAGCAGATACTCACCCGCGGTGGCCTTTTTCAACCCGCTCTCGCCGTCGTGAACGCACTCAGTGGCAAATCCTTCGGCTCGAAGATATTCGCCTACCAGATGGCAGAGCTCTACGTCGTCGTCAATGACCAGAATGCGATCCATTCTCTTAATCATTGTGCATCAACCTCAAAGGCTTTGGCGGTAAAGAATTGTCAAACCTGACCTTACCAGCCGGCGCCTCTCTGACAAAACTTTACTCGGGTTGACCGACTCTTTACCGCTTCATTGCGGCCATCCGTGTTTCCATATCTGTACGCAACGTTCCGGACAGCCGGTAAATAGGAGTCCATAATGAAAACGATTACCTCTCGCTTGCTCATCGCCGCCCTCGCTGTGCTGATGGGCGCGACCCTCGCGAAGTCACAGACGGCAGACGCTCCGCCGCCACCGCCCATGCATCATCACGAATTCGGCATGGGGCCAGAGATGTTTGGCTTTATGAGCAAGAAGCTCAATCTGACCGACGACCAGAAAACTCAGATGAAAGCCGTGATGCAGAAAGAGCATCCGACGATGAAGCCGCTGATGCAGCAGGAACACCAGGTCGACCTGCAGCTTCGTCAATACGTCGAGGGCAGCTTTGACCAGGCGAAAGTTCAGGCTCTGGCCACGCAGAAGGCTCAGATCCAGGCGCAAATGACAGTGCAGGAAACCCGTATTCACAACGAGCTTTATCAGTTGCTGACTTCGGACCAGCAGGCTCAGCTCAAGCAGATGGAGGCTGATCACGAAGCTCGTATGCAGCAGCGCATGAAGAACCACGAAGAACCGCCGGCGCCTCCGGAGCAGTAGCGCGATCCACATACGGTGAACTGAAGTTCACACGGCAGGCGCGAGGTTTCTTATCCGATCGCTTCGCGCCTGCGAGGATTTTCAATATGTTCAGCGATTCCTTTCTCCTTGATGCCGGATTCCTCTTCACCGCGCTGTGGAGCATCCTCGTAGCTGGGCTCGGTATCATTGCCTTCGCCCGCGACTTCTTTCCCGGAGATGCGAAGCCCGCTTCAAGGCTTGCTCGCAACGCAGCATCATCATCGTCCGTCAGATCGATTACCGAACGTCTCTAACCGACACAGGTAGTTTCAACCCTGTACTCCTCATTTCCGGCAGAATCCACGCCCGGCGCGGCTTTTAGACAGATTGTCTAGCGGTGTGCAGTTTTCTGCATTCTTGACAGTCCTTCAAACTCCGATGATACTTCCCACACTTTGTTCGACCCGTTTCTCAGGCTTGGCTCCAACTTTCTATGGGGACGCTCCGGAATCCTTTGAGTCGATTCTCGAGTCAATCAGCATTGAGAAAACAGTGGCATAAGCGCATGATGTCCTTCCTGCCCTCGCGATTTTTCCTCTTGGAGAATGCCGCACGGCTGCCGGACCGTCGCTCGGAATCTGGCCTGATTCGAATACTCGCAACCTGAAACGCAACCGAACCTCGCTCCAGGTCTTCTCGATCGGAAATTGCCTTAGGAGGCTGAATTATGAAGTCGCCGACGCTGCAAGCATGGTTGACAGCTTGCTTTCTGCTCATTCTGAGCGTCACCGGAATCGCCTTCGGTGGGGACATCTCCTCCACACCGAGTTCCCTGAAGTTCGCCAACACATTCGTGGGCAAAGCCTCAGGAAGTAAGGTGCTGACGATCAACAAGGTGACCAGCAGCAAGATCACCATCAACAGCGTCAGCTTCGATTGCGCCGGCTACGGATTGGCCTCGGGCCTCGCTCCCTTCACTCTTGGTCCCAGCCAGACTCTCACCCACTACTCGGTTTTCTTCCAGCCCACCGCACCTGGAACGTACAACTGCAATTTCGTGATGGACCTCAGCGACGGCACGACATTTATGGTCCCGCTAAGCGCGACGGCATCGACCACCACTGCCAAGTCTTCGGTCTCGCCCGCGAACCTCACATTCTCGGATCAAACCGTTGGGAAGAAGAGCTCCGGACAAACTGTGACCGTTACCAATACCGGGACCCAGAGCATGAAGTTGACCGGCATCACCACTGCGCCTCCCGGTTTCACCACCAGCGCTGTCACTCTCCCTGCAACCATCTCCGCAGGCAAGAGCCTGTCCTTTTCCGTGTTCTATCAACCGAGCCAAGTCACCTCCGAATCAGGCGTGCTCGACTTGACGTACGACTCCGTTCCCGACAGCGGCTCCGGCCTTACTGGAAACGGCGTGGCTTCCAGCTCGCTGATCATCTCCAGTTCGCCAACTCTTCCGCAGGCCACCAAGAGCTCCGCTTACCAAACAACGCTGCAAACAAGTGGCGGCACCGGACCTTTCACTTGGAAAGTGTCTTCCGGTTCGCTGCCCAGCGGACTCACGTTATCTTCCGCCGGGACCATCAGCGGCACCCTGAATTCATCGGTCGCTACCGGAACTTACTCTTTCACAATTCAAGCCACCGACTCCAAGAGCGCGACATCGTCGACGGTATTCAGTCTCGGCGTCTACTCCAACCTCGGAGACAACTGCGCGGACATTTCCTTCGACGTTCCCAAGACGAGTACGCCGATTGTGGCTCTCAACGATCTCGGCACCGGAACCTACCAGGGTTCTGAAGGTGGCCTCTACACCAACGGCACCAACGTTCGGCCTGCCGGCCACGACTCCGATGGTGTCGGCATCGCTTCCGGAATCGGTCCGCTCGATTCCAACGGCAATCCCGATCCCAACGGAAAGATGGTCCTGATGGCGATCGGTGAATCGACCGCGCAGCAAGAGTTCAGCCGCTTCCTGCCCATCGGCAACGCCGATCCCACGAAGAATCCTGCTTTGGTTCTCGTCAACGGCGCACAAGGCGGTGCCACGCCCAAGAACTTCACCAGCACCACTTCAAACTACTGGGCGACGGTCATGAACGACTACCTGCCTCAGAACGGCGTCACCGCGCAGCAGGTCGTCGCCATCTGGATGGAAGACACCGACGGCATCGCCAGCGGTACATTCCCCAGCGACATGACGACGCTCCAATCGGAATACGAAACCATGATGCAGACCATGCTCAAGCTCTTCCCGAACTTGAAACTGGTTTATTTCTCTTCCCGCGTCTACGGCGGGTATTCCAACGGCGTCGGCAGCCCTGACAATCCGGAACCGTGGGCCTATGAAGTTGGCTTCGCGGTAAAGTGGGCCATCCAGGACCAACTCAATGGCAAGTCCAGCTTGAACTACGACCCCAGCAAAGGTGCGGTCGTCGCTCCTTGGATGTCCTGGGGGCCGTACTACTGGGCCAATGGCATGTTGGGCCGTAACGACGGAACCGAATGGGATTGCGAAGACTTCTCGCCCGACGGCACGCACCCATCTTCTACGTTCGGCCAGTTGAAGGTCGCCACCGCCCTGCTCAACTTCCTCAGGACGGACGACACCACAACTCCTTGGTATTCATCGCACTAGAGGCGCTCACGAATTAGTACCCTCACCGGTTGTCATCCTGAGACCCGCGTATTTTGCGGGTCTCAGGATCTACGTAGTTTCCCAGCGAGTTGCGGAGTTCTCGCGCCAGCCAGGGCTCTATACGCATCCCACACCGCTTAGAATCCCTCAGCCCGCTCCACGAATCTAATTCCCTGATGCGCAAACGATTCGTCGGATTCATCGTCGTCGTCCAGACGGTCCTGTTTCTGGCTCACTATTTCATGTACGTGACCTGGACGTTTCGGCACTCTGCAAGTTCATCAGAAAGACTCTGCCTTTCACTGATCACCGCTGCTCTCTCGCTCAGCTTTGTCGCAGCCTCCACGCTGGCGTTTTCCTATACCAACGGTCCCATTCGCGCGTTCTATAAAGCAGCCGCAATCTGGACAGGCTTCCTGAGCTTCCTGGTGTTCGCTGCGGCGCTGTCGTGGATCGTCTTCGCACTCGCCGCGATTCTAGGCATCGCTCTGAATTTTCATCTACTGGTAGCCACCCTTTACGGCGCGGCAATGGTGATCGGATTCTACGGTCTGTTCAACGCCCACTGGACTCGCATCACCCGCATCAAGGTCGAACTCGAGAACCTGCCCGAAACCTGGCGCGGACGCACTGCGGCCCTCGTCAGCGATGTCCATCTCGGTCACGTCCGTAACGGCAGCTTCCTTCGTCGTTTAATCTCCAAAATCCTCGACGAACGGCCCGACGCCATTTTCATTGCCGGGGACTTATACGACGGCACCGCCATCGACGCCCACCGCGCCGCCCAGCCTCTGAGTGAGCTCTCGGCGCCACACGGCGTGTATTTCGTAGCTGGCAACCACGAGCAATTCGGTGACGATTCAAAGTATCTGAGCGCAATTAAGTCCGCAGGCGTCCGCGTGCTCGACAACGAACGCCTCGACGTCGATGGACTGCAGATTCTCGGCGTACCGTATCGCAACGCGACTACGAACGGATCTCTTGACAAGATTCTTCGCAGCCTTCATCTCGACCGCCGACGCGCGAGCATTCTGCTCGTCCACGCTCCGGACTATCCCGAAGTCGCCGAAGCAGCCGGAGTCTCTCTCCAGCTCTCAGGACACACGCACTTGGGCCAATTTATTCCGTGGAGCTGGATGGCTCGCCGCATCTACCGCCAGTTTGTCTACGGACTAAGCCGCATCGGCAAAATGCAAGTCTTCACCTCCAGCGGCGTAGGAACATGGGGTCCTCCGATTCGCCTGGGCTCGAATCCCGAAATCGTCATGCTGGAATTCATCTAAGCCTGTAGCGCCGGCGTCTCGCCGGCTGTCGTGGCGGCGTCTCGCCCCCACCCACTGGGCGAAAACGGCGATGCAAATAGGTTTTGGGAAGGGCACGAGTTTACTCGTGCCGTAGAGAAGCGGGGGAATGCTGGCTTTAGCCGCTGAGGTTTGCCCCGGTCCGCATCACACTGCCTCGGGTTTCGTATCAGGGCACGACTTCAGTCGTGCCGAATAACCGTCACCCCCGCCGCGGCTTTAGCCGCGCGGAATACGCTGTTCAGGGCATGTCAGCACGTTCGATCGTTAACGACCCTCTTTCGCACAATTCATCGAGCAAGTTGCCATCAACGAAACGTTCCAGACGGGAGTGTAGACTTCTTTGCGGACGAAGCTCCGAGAGGTAATGGCATGCGATACCTGACCGCGATCTGCTTTTTGATCCTGCTCAGTGGCCATAGCAGCGAAGCCCAAGTTCTACCCACATCGAGTGGTTCGTGCGGAATCAGTGCTTCGGGCGCGGAGTCCTGCGATTGGATCTCTGCTATTACCTTGCAGAAAGCGGCCACGACGAAACTCGCTGACACGTCCTCCGATGCGCACCGGAAACTTTTCGTCACACGCGTCACCCTCGCGCCGGGAGCACCTTTGAACCCCCTCGTGAAGGGAACCGACGTGCTCATAGTTGGCATGAACAATGGCGAACTCGTGAACGAGAAGAAATCACCTCGGAGCCACGTTAACGTTTCAAATGGCTCAGTGATGTTGATGCCGAGAGAAGAACCTTATCTACTGCGGAACATTGGAAAAGAAAATGTTGAATTGCTAGTGATTGAAGTCAGGAAATGATCATCGGCCTGCCCTGCCCCGCCTCCTCGGACCGATCGTTGACCTAATAATCTCTATTCGATCAAAATGGCGCTTTGCCCCTCGAAGCATGCGATCGCCTGATTACCGCAGTTGACGACCCGAGTAGCAATGGAGCTAGCGGCGCCGGCATGAAAACTGAAATTCTGATCTATCGAGTTGTCGGGATTGGTTTCCTGATTTGCCTTCCCGTGGCACTAACCTTTGTCGTCCTACCCGCACGAACTCTGCTCAGGAAGCGTCTGCGCTGGAGTGCTGTCGCGTTCATAGGACTCGGGAGCCTATTCGTGGGTTGGGCGGCTTCTTGGCCGGGACCGAACACGATCACATCAGTGATGATGTTTGGCGGACTCATCGCCTTCGTAATGGGGTCACTCTGTCTTGCCCTTTCTTGTCGTTCGGGTCGATGAGTGAAATCACCTGATTGCAGCAGCCACGTCCGTGTTCCGCTGGAACCCGCGATCTTTAAGGTATAAAGTTTCTTTTGTGAAGCCGATCATCACGTTATTTCTCGCACTTTGCTCCGCCATGACCTCAGCGCAGGATAGAGTCGTGGATCAACGGACCCCATGCCGTAAGAACGTGCCGATTGATGAGTTTCTGTTACCCGACGATGCTGCGGCTGCAAAAGCAGCGTTCGAGGAGTTGCGCGTTGCGCTACAAAGCGGAAATAGATCACGTGTGATTTCGCTGATTGCGTTCCCGGCTGATCTGGTTTTGGATGGTCGCGGAGTCAAGTTCGATTCCGCTCGTGACTTTGAGAAACAGTTCGAAAAAGTTTTCAGTGCGTACGTGAGGAAGTCAGTTCGTGAGCAGGACTCCGAAAAGCTGAGTGCCGGATGGGAAGGAGTGAGTCTGTCGAACGGAACGTTGAGGTTCAGGAGAACGGAGGCTGGTGATTTCAAAATTGAAGACATCAGGCCTAGCCCTGCCGCTCTTCCAACTGGTTCCGTCAAGGACTTTCTGGACAAGCGCCTTACCTGCCCTCCCACAGTAGTCGAGGGGCGAATCGTCGCGTACAACTGGGTCACTCACACCATGCCGGGATTCGAGAATATCTACGCCGATCATTTCATTTTTGATGTGACGAACGTTTTGCGTGGAACTGTACCAGAGCACCGGATAAGAGTGGATTTTTGGGGAGTATCACACCTGCCAAATTACAACCTCCCAGCACATGCATTTGATCCCGGGCCCGTGTGGAGAATCTATCTGCGTCGCGATAATGAACCTCCTGTCTCTGAGGTGTGCACCAAGGATGTGCAGGAAATGATTTCCTCCGTAGATGAGGCAGGGCAGGAGGTTGACAAGGCGTCCGCAATTAGGGCGCTCTCCGGGGAAACTTCCCTGACTTACGAGGGGTTGCGGTGCTACGAGGCCAAACAGCAGTTTTTCGAACTGGTCCAATGATTGAAGAATCCCCATTGTACTCATCTTCCCAAAAACCTCCGGCCGCTGAGGTTTGCCCGGCTCCCGTGTGGTCTTCCTGGAGTTTCGTATCAGGGCACGACTTCAGTCGCGCCATACAGCCGTAACACCAGCCGCGGCTTTAGCCGCTGAGGTCTGCTAGTAAAAAAAATAAACGCCTCGTGCTCACGAGGCGTTCGCCGGAAATCCCTTTCCCCCAAAAGAAATCTCCGACTGCCGCACGATAATCGGAAATTGCTTTTACCATCCCGAAAAAGACGCCGCACCATCACTTCGCATGCGCAGCAATCAAACGCAGCTATCAACTCTTAACAATCAGGAAAACCTAATTCGCCTGCGGCAACGGCTGCGCCTTCTCCGTCGTGTCCAGCCGCTTCAGATACGGATAAAACGGCCCTACCTCGAACGGCCTCTTCTCCGCCGCAGTCACTGGATGCGCCGATTGCCCTTTCAAAATGTCGATCTTGTCCGACCAGGAATCAAGCGCGACGCGCGACCCTAGCGGCAACGCCGCCATCTGATCCACTTGGTCCACCTGCAACTGCTTCAGGCTCTTCGCTTGCGCCGTCATCCCAACCATATGGCTGCTGGCGAAATCGTTGCTCAATCGGCCATGCAGCAGATTCGGCAATTGCGACGACCGCGCATCCAGAGCCTCAAGAAACAACTCCGCGGGCGCCAGCTTGTCCTTATACGGAGACTTCCCGAACAACTCGATTCCCTTTTTGTCCGCAGCTGCTTCCTCGGCTGCATCGAAATGAAAATTGAGGTGCGAGAAAATCTCCAAATCCGGAAATGGCAACGTCAGCCCTGCCAGAAACTTGTCTCCAGTTGAGTGATTCAGGACAATATGGGCCAACTCATGCGAGAGCACGGCCGCCAGCGTCGCCTCATCCGGCAGCACATCAACCAGTCCGCGACTCAGTACGATCGTCCGCCCCATCACAAACGACTCCAGCGGCGTTGTCAGCAGGATCCGGCACCGCACCGCCGGAACATCCAGATCATTCGTCACCAGAATGTTGTTCACCACCGTTTCCAGGATATGGTTCACGGTGCCATCCGGTGCCATCAGGCCCGCGACCTGCAGCCGTTCCACCACTCTGTCGTCTGGAGAGTATGTATTGGTCCCCAGCGTGAGATCGGGATTCAGGTTCTGCGAGGCTTCGTGCCGGTTCGGGTCCGCTGTCGCAGCATTGTCCGTAAGCTTCTTCGCGTATTCCTTGTGATCCCCTGCGTTCGCAAGGTCGTATCCCCAGACTCGTGTCTGCGCTTTGAACCACAGTGTGTGGTGCGTCGGATCCTTCGGGTCGGACTCCTCGGTAAACACGTATGCTGGAGTCCACATGATGCTGATCGTGTTCAGGCGCCAGCTGTCGAAGTGGAATGAGCGCTTGGCATACGCCTTGGCCCGATACGTGCCGGTGAAACGTACGATGTTGTAGTCCTGATCTTCGACCCATATCCGGCCGAGAAATCCGCGATTCTCCGTCTTCGCCTTGGGCGCAACGTTGAGTACCGCGCAACGCACTTCGCCCAGTGTCTCCCAGCGGACGAATTCGAAGTCATAGTTGTCGGTGTTGAAATTATCGAGATCAGGAAACAGCGCTTCGGCAAAGCCCCCGGCCGAGAACGCGTCGTCCTTCTTGGACTTCTTCTCGCGGTCGTCACCGGTGAACGATAGTGTTGATGTGTCCTTCCCCGTCACATCCAGCCGGCTGAGGAAGTAGTCGTCGCTGCGCGGAACGCTTCCCAGCGCCGCATCCGGTTGTTGCTCCTGTACGTAGGTTTCAACGACCGGCTTGAAGTTGCGCAGCAGCCGGATCATCTTTCGTTCCTGCGCGATCGCCCCATGCACCACTTCACCGAGCGTGACCTGCTTCTTCGGAGAAGCCTGCGTGGCGGGGGAACCTTCGCTCGGGCCCGGAGCGGGAGTTGTCGCAGCAGCCTGCGCCGCGCTCAAACCGATCGCAGTTGAAATACAAATCAGCAAGTAAAAGCAGCTCTGCCGGATGGGGTACATGCGATCCCTAGTTTATATGCTGCCGCTTGCCTGACATCCTAAACCGCAGAGTTTTCCTCAGCCCTTTGTGACATCTGACCTTGACCGGAAAAATTGAAAAGCAGATCATCGTCAAGGCGATAGCGGCACGCGCAAGCGCGGTCCAGAGCTGGCTAAGTCTTTCGGAATCAATATTTTACCCGTAACTCATTGAGTCCCAGAGATTATTTCAGGAATTTCCGCTAACTCGGTGATTCTGCAAGACCCCAGGGGGGAGGGGGTATACCCGGCCCACTTCGTTTCCCAAAATGAAACTTGTAGAAAAAAAGCCAGAAACTCGCCCTCGCATCAACTTTTTTCAGGCAATTATCCACAACGACTCCGACGTCTGTCTCACCCCGAAAACCTGCACCCGCGCTTGCTAGAATCTCATCTACTGACTTTGCATGTTTCCTAAAAGCCTTCGTCCGCTGCTGCCCTATGCGAAACGTTATCGCTGGGGATACATTCTGGGCACAGCTACGGTCCTTCTCACCAACGGCACATGGATCCTTTTCCCGCTGGTTCTTGGAAAAGCAGCCGACGATCTGCACGGAGGCGTCACGCGTCACAAGCTTCTCGTCTACGCCGGAATTCTGATCGCCATCGCGGTCGTCAAAGGAATCTTCCAGTTCCTCACACGCTGGGTCGTGATCGGCATCTCGCGCGACATCGAGTTTGATCTGCGCAACGACATCTTCGCAAAGCTCGAGAGCCTCAGCTATTCGTACTACCAGCGAAATCGAACGGGCGACATAATGGCCCGCGC
>Ga0335078_10010714_pt1 | contig 13577 bp, 13 predicted proteins | sample Lox_Sample_32_FD_206711 | JGI IMG/M metagenome (GOLD analysis project Ga0335078, IMG submission 206711) | Soil microbial communities from Loxahatchee National Wildlife Refuge, Florida, United States - Lox_Sample_3.2 | ecosystem: Environmental > Terrestrial > Soil > Wetlands | place: USA...
CGGATATGATCCGCTTATCGGACTGCTCAAACTGGTCGCCGTTGACCTGATCTTCCAGCGCGTACGTAAAATTATTGTACAAATTCATGTTATACGCGATCAGGTATGCATTCGCCTTGGTAATCGCATTCTCCGTTGTCCGTTGCCCTTCAACCGAAAGGCTGTATCGATACGAATTTCCTGCATCCGTGGGATCGAGGGAGCCATAACGGGAGATCAGGCCTTCATCTATGGCGCGGATGGCGACCTGGTTCGTGGCATTCCAGGTACCATTGTAACCCATGGCGGTTATACTGTAGCCGTTTTGTGCATCGCCCCGACTGTAGCGAAGCACGCCATTGAGTCTATTATAGTCGTCAGGGTGAACCCAGGGACCGTCATGATGGTATGCTTCGAAACCATAGAGCAGATGCCCCCCGGCAAGCTCCGGAGATCCGGCCACCAAAGCCCGGCGATAGTTTTCGTTCCCTATGCCCACTTCAGCAATATTGCGTTCCAGCACATTGACATAATCCATGATTACGGCGCCGGCAGCGGAAAAGTCTCCCTGATCTGCGTAGTACGGCCCTTTTCTGTATTGGATGCCGCTCAACAGTTCCGGCATCAAGAAATTCAAGTCCGTATACCCCTGACCATGCGCGTGGGTCGGCATATTGATCGGCATGCCTGCCACCATGGTTGCCAGATCAGTACCGTGATCCAGGTTAAATCCGCGCAAGTAGTACTGGTTCGCCTTGCCTTCGCCGCTGTGCTGGCTGACGATCAGACCTGGAACTTCTTCAAGAACTTCGCCAGTCCGTAATATAGGCAGATCCTCAAGCTGCTTGGGAGTGACTGTCCCTTCTGTTGCTGAATCTGCTGTCCCGACTAAATCCTCGGTCGCGGAGCCGGTTACCTCCACTGTATTCAGGGTCTGGACTCCTCCGGCAAAGACAAATGCAATATGCCCACAAGAAAATAGCAAGACACCGATTGCAATTTTGGCAAGGAGCCGGCTTTTGATCCCTTTTTGCATAAACACCTCCAACAGAAAATTGGGTATACCTTTTCAGTTCCGATATGCTAATCGGGCCGTTTCACTTCCATGCGGACTCCTTGCAGGCACCGCCGTACATTCCCCCGTCGCGTTTTCGCATCTTGTTGCTCTCCCACCAGAACATGCCTACCGTGGAGCTGTCTTTTATCCAGAGATGGTCGTCTTGAACCGCCAATGTCTTTGTTATATCTCGTAACTCCGGGTCGGATAGCTTCCCACCCTTCTTGAACGTCCAATGGTCCATGACTTCTCCGATATGATGATAGGCGAACGAGCTTTCAGTCTCGCAATACTCGTTAAATCGCAACGTATAATCCTCGTGCTCCGGCAATTCCTCAATCCCCGGATACAGCTCGGAAACGAGAAACACCACTCGCGGTTCAAACTTGAATATTCTATTGAGCGAGTTGGCAAGTCCTTGCTCGGTCAAATGCAAACTGTTACATGCCATGATTAGATCGTGATTTCGATAGGCGTGCAAAGGGACCTCTTCCCATGTTCTCGCATCAACTTTCAACCCGTCCATACCTCGCGCAAACGCCTCTGCGAAGAGCAGGTTCCGCATGCCGATTGACGGTTCAAGTGCAGTGACCTCGCAACCAATCGCGCACAGGGGCAGGGACAGTACACCGTTGCCTGACCCGATGTCGAGGACTCTCCACCCCGGTTCCACGTTGTCCATCAACCTACTGATGATCCGGTCGTGATAATGGTTGTGCTCCATCCAGAGCTTGTACCATCGGGCATAGCCGTCCCAAAACCCGACTGTTGCTGCCCTATGGCAAATTGTCTGTTCCAAGCCTACCTCACGGTAAGTATTCTATCGTTTCAGCGCACGTATCATGACTGAACGGGCGCTAGGGGACAATATTTCGGTGTTACGATTATTATTATTGTGTGATTTTGTGTTACGATTATGAAATTAGTAGCACAGAGGATAAAATCTGTCAAGTGGTTTTTCAGGAAAGAAATAGATGATCAGTTTAGTGCGGTGTTCGCGGATTTTAACGCAGATGATGCCGATACCAGAGTGCATACAACTTTATGCCAGCTCTTTGCCTGTTGTCGTCATGGTCAGTTTGCCGTGCTTCACGCCCTTGGTTCCAATCAGACGGTCGGCTATTTTCTTAATCTCATGACCCTTGCCTTTTACGACCAGTACTTCGAGGCAATTGTGGGCGTCCAGATGGACGTGAAGTGAGGATATGATGTGGTGATAAGATTGGTGCTGTAAATCCGTGAGCGCATGATCCAGCTCGCGGGTATGGTGGTTGTAAACAATTGTAATAGTCCCCACAGTTTTGTGTTTTCCCGATTCCCACTGTTCTTCAACGAGGCCATCCCGGATCATGTCCCGGATGGCTTCGGACCGGGTGGAATAGCCCTTACGCTTAATGTGCTCATCAAATTTTTTGCTAAGTTGACCATCAATGGAAACGCCGAAACGTGTAATATCTGACATTGATCCTCCACATTACAATCCTAAATAATTGTTAGTTGTTTATTAAAGTGAAACGGGAGAAAGTAGTGTCATTTTATTGATGATGCCACATCACCTCAGTCTCTTGGGCAAATATATGCTTGATACCCTGCGTTGTCAATTATTCAAATTATGCTTGTCAAATTATGCTGTCGTAGGGGTAAGAGATGGGTAGATATCGATTGAAGAATACTACATCAAAGTTACAGTGTTACAAAAATGACGTCGTCAACATCTACAGGAAGAAGGTTTGATTTTATTATGATGTAAATAAGTCAAGGTTACATTCTGAAACTAACACCAATGATGCGTATTACTGTATGAAACATATACTCATCGATCTCGGCATGCGACTCAATAACCAATCAACAGACTAAAAGACAATAACCGAATGGATAAAGTAAAAATAGGCCAATTTCCGCAGAAATTGGCCTATTCGTATTGGTATGGCTCCCGGAGCAGGACTCGAACCTGCGACAGGGTGGTTAACAGCCACCAGCTCTACCGACTGAGCTATCCGGGAATGATCGGCTTGTAGTTCGGTTAGATGGAACGATGAAGTTAGACTGGTATAAATACCATATATAACCTGATATGTCAATGGGTTATTTTGTTTTTAGTCCCTCTTATTCGTGGCTTGTGGATCCTGAAAATTAACTTTCCTGACCCCTTTTCAATTGCATGATAACCAGTTTTGCAATCGCTTTGAGAGTATCGAACACACCCGTTCCCTCACTAGCCACGGCCTCGAAATCGGGAACGTTCCTCGGATTCAACGCTTTGCGCATTTCTTCTGCAGGCACGATATTCGGAAGATCACGTTTGTTGTACTGAATGATCATGGGCACCGTGTCCATGTTGTATCCCTGTTCTGCGAGGTTTAATCGAAGATTTTCGATGCTCTCAATATTGGCTTCCATGCGCTCGATCTGCGAATCGGCGACGAACACAACGCCATCAACGCCCTTGAGAATGAGTTTGCGGCTCGCATCGTAGAAGACCTGGCCTGGAACAGTGTAAAGGTGAAACCGGGTCTTAAATCCGCGGATTTCGCCGAGTGCCAGCGGCAGGAAATCAAAAAAGAGGGTGCGCTCCGTTTCCGTCGCAAGAGAGATCATCTTACCTTTGCTGTCAGGGTTGGTTTTTTTATAAATCCATTGCAGGTTAGTCGTCTTGCCGCAGAGGCCGGGTCCGTAGAAGACGATCTTGCAGTTTATCTCTCGCGACGAATAATTGATAAAAGACATGGGATCGTAATCTCTCTCCTTGCGATTATCGGGGAATACTCCAGGCCGGCCTTAACCAAAGAGCTTATCGATGTCTTCGTCGGTAATTTCGGCAAAGGGAGATTCGCTACCTTTGCCCGAACCTTTTTCCGTTTCAACTTTTTGCAGGAGTTGGTTAAATATGTTGCCGAGGACCTCAGCGCTCTTTTTCACGCGGAGTCGAACGAGACCCAATGAAGAGCGATGATCGAAAATGACAACGAGGATTACCCGCTGACCAATGATAGAAATATGTATATTGTCCCGTGCTCCCTCATGGAAGAGGATGGAAAATTCCTTCTCACCCAGAAGCTTGGCCATGCCGCCGGTTGCGGCAATGTTGCCGGCCGTCAGAGACGCCAGCGATGTCGTATCAAGGTTCTCCGTCTCACCGGTCGCTGCGATGAGCTGTCCGTTCTTGTCCACAAGAAAGACGACCTTTGCATTCGCCTGCTGAAGAAGACGCTGGAGTTCTCCATCTATCTGTTTAAACTCTTCTTCGTACATCACTAAATCGGAACCCAGCATGTCTGTATCTCCTCATTTAAGCAGTACCGCCCACTACAAAATGCACAGGTGACGTTATTAAACCATATTAATCGTGAGAATTCAAGCTTTTTTTGGCTCTTCCTCCACGTAAAAATAGCCGAGGGTGCCCACTCCCCGGCTATTCTTGATCGGTGTCAATATCGTGAAAATCAGCTCTTAGACATCTCTTGGAGCCTTTTTAGACTCTCCCAGTCTTCGTCCACAAGATTCTGGAACCGCTCCAGCAGCGCTTCATTGCCTGGCGCAAAGAGGTGCTTGAACCGTCCCTGCGGCTTGAGCCATTCTTCAATAGGTTTCTTTTTGTCCTTCGGATCATAGTTGATGGTCCACTTGCCGCCCTGGACTTCATAGAGCGGCCAGTAGCATGTCTCAACTGCGAGCCGTGAAAGAAGGATAGAATCGTTGGTCTGAGACCTCCAACCGCGGTTGCAAGGAGCCACAACGCCCATATAGGCAGGCCCGTTTGTTGCCAACGCTTTTTTCACTTTAATAATGAGATCCTTCCAATTATGTGGCGAGGCCTGCGCGGCGTAAGCCACATTATGAGCGGCCATGATGCGCGTGAGATCTTTGCGGCGCTGTGTTTTTCCCTGGATTTTAGAGCCCACGGGCTGGGTGGTCGTGTCAGCGCCGAGGGGTGTTGCGCTCGAACGCTGGATACCGGTGTTCATGTAAGCGCCGTTGTCGTAACAAATGTAAAGGAGCTGGTGACCCCTCTCCATTGCGCCGGAAAGAGCCTGGAAACCAATATCATAGGTACCGCCGTCGCCACCGAAGGCAATGAACTTAATGTCCTTGCTGATTTTGCCTTTTTTCCGAAGAGCACGATACATCGTTTCTATCCCTGAGGCAGTGGCAGCGGCGTTTTCGAAGGCACTGTGCATCCAGGGAACCTGCCAAGCTGTGTAGGGGAACAGGCATGTCGACACCTCGAGGCAACCCGTGGCATTTGTGATCACCACCGGTTCGTCTATGGCCAAGAGAACCTGGCGCACAACCGTCGGCGCGCCACACCCGGAACACATCCGGTGGCCACCGGTGAGCTGATTCGGCTTGTGTGACAGTGATTTAAGAGTAAGGGGTTTTTCCTCTGTCGTGCTCATTCTCTTCTCCTTGGATATAACCACAAAACCACTGAGGGAATCAACGTTCGATACTCCTTGTCCTCTGCGCTCTCTGCGGTTTATCTTTTTATTAATTTCTAACCGTGATGTACTCTTTCATTATCCTGACCTTGCCCGTCTTGGCAACTTCCGCGGTCTCTTCGATCACCTTATCCACATCGAGGGGCATCAAATCCCTGCCGCCGAGGCCGTAGATTTTATTGAATACGGCCGGTCCCCGTTGGGGATATACTGCCGAAGCGATTTCCATGAACAGCGGGCCATAGCCGCCGTAAGAGTCTGCACGGTCCATGATGCAGACGGCCTGAGCGTTCTTGAGCGCGAATCCTATTTCGTCATAAGGGAAGGGTCGAAAAAGTCTGGGTTTAAGCAGGCCAGCCTTTACACCTTGCTCACGATACCGGTCTATTTCATCCTTAATGGTTCCGGCGGCGGAGTTCAGCGCCACAAGCACGATCTCGGCATCCTCGATCCGGTACGATTCGAACAGGTCGTATTTCCTGCCCGTAATTCTGGCGAATTCCTTGGAAACCTCTGTTACGATCTTCTTTGCATGGAGCATGGCTTCGTGCTGAGCTCGCTTGTGCTCCATGTAGTAGTCCGGTAGCACAAGAGCCCCGATGCTCTTCGGGTTGTCGATGTCGAGAAGCGGATCGATGGCGATATATTCTCCCACGAATTTTTTCACGTCTTCATCGGTCATAAATTGCATGCTCTCGATGGAGTGGCTGATGATGAATCCGTCCATATTGACCGCGATCGGTAGCCGCACGTCCTTGTGCTCCGCGATGCGGTAGGCCATGATCGTGTTGTCGTATGCTTCCTGGGCATTTTCCGAGAAGAGTTGGATCCAGCCGCAATCGCGCATGCCCATACCGTCTGAGTGATCGCCGTGGATATTAAGGGGGGCAGACAATGCCCTGTTTACGAGCGCCATCAAAATCGGCAGGCGATAACCAGACGCGATGTGGAGCATCTCCCACATGAGGGCCAGACCCTGTGCACTCGTAGCCGTTGCAACGCGACCGCCCGCTGCGGATGCACCGATGCAGGCGCTCATGGCGCTGTGTTCACTCTCCACAAGGATAGTCTCGGTGTCCACCTTGCCGTTCGAAACGAAGGTGGTAAACGACTCCATGATTCCTGTTGACGGCGTGATCGGATAGGCGGGCATCACGTCGGGGTTTAACTGGCGGAACGCTTCGGCAACAGCCTGGTTGCCGGTAACCGCCACGGTTTTTGTCGTCGTTACAGCCATGTTATTTGCCCTCCTCTTCCATGACAATGGCCTTATTGCCCTTCTTGCCCGGGCATTCCATCGCGCACACACCGCAGCCTTTGCAGTGATCATAGTCGAAGCCGGTCATCTTTTCGTCTTTTACCGTGACCGCGGAATCCGGGCAGTAGATCCAGCAGAACAGGCACTGAATGCAATTCTCTTCAACCCACTTCGGTTTAAACGAGCGCCATGAACCCGTTTTATATTCATTCGCATTGCCGGCCTTCAGAACCGTTCCGGCATGGGGCAACTCTTTCCAGTTCATCTGTTTCATCCCTGCTTTACCTCCTCGTATCCGCGCTTCACTGCGGCGAGATTTCCATCGATAATCTTCTGGGAGAACTTTTTCCCGAAGCTCCCTTTCACGTCATCGAGCAGCACGTCCAAGGCCACAATCCCCGTGGCCTTGTTTACCGCGCCAAGCATGGGAGCGTTCGGCATGGGACGGCCGATCTGCTCAATCGCGATTTTGGTTGCATCAATCGTGAAAACCTTCTGGGAAGGTTTCGCCTTCAGTTTTTCCCGGACATCTTTCGGGTCCTTACTGGTGTTGATGACGAAGATAGCATTGTCTATCGCACCTTCCGCAACGTTGATCGCGTCAAGGAGTGACGCATCCACCACCGCGACCACGCCCGGGTTCAGAACCGGGCAGTGCATCCTGAGCGTCTTTTCGCTGATGCGGTTGTATGCACGGAGCGGCGCGCCGGCGCGTTCTGGCCCGTATTCCGGGAACGCCTGCACTTGGCGGCCGCCGGAAAGACAGGCGTCGGCGAGCACCTTGGCCGCAGTGACTGTCCCCTGACCACCTCTTCCGTGCCACCTGATCTCAATCATATCTGCCATGGATTTATCCTCCTGCTCAACTTCGGATTGCGAATTCGCGATTTCGGATTAATTGTTCAAGCTACATTCCGCCATCCTCAATCGGCAATAAACTTACATTTCTCGCCGGCCTTCGAGCGCTCGTTGAACAGTGTTCTCATCGGCGTACTCGATATCACCGCCGACTGGAAGGCCATAGGCGATCCGGCTAACAGTGATCCCGAGGGGTTTGATCAATTTGGAAAGATAGAGCGCTGTTGTTTCGCCCTTGACCGTCGGGTTCGTTGCAATGATAACTTCTCTGACCAAACCTGTCTTCAGCCGGTTCATGAGGGCATCAATCTTAAGGTCTTCCGGGCCGATGCCGTCGAGCGGAGAGATAGCGCCAAGAAGTGCATGATAGCGTCCCCGGAAAATACCATTCTTTTCAAGAACGAGAATGTTGCTCGGCTCTTCAACAACGCAGATGCGGGCACCGTCGCGTTTTTCATCGCGGCATATGCCGCACATTTCGTCCTCGGTGATATTACTGCACACGGTGCAATACCGGGTGTTGTTTTTGAGATCCAGAATAGCCTGCGCTATGTCAGCGGCCTCGCTCTGCGGCATACCGAGTACGGCAAAGGAAAGCCGCTCGGCGCTCTTTCTACCGATGCCGGGCAGTCTCATAAAAGCTTCGACCATCCTGCCGAGTGCCTTACCCGAGACTTCAGTGGTTTGTGCACCAGCCTTCCCCTGTTTTCGTTCTTGCGGGGATGTCCGGGACGGTTGCTCCTTCACCGCTACCCTATCCTGTGCGCTACGCTCCATGCATCACCCTTTGCTAGAATAAACCGGGCGGGATCCCCATGCCTGAAGTAAGTTTGGACATTTCTTCCTTCATCAAGTCCTGAGATTTTCTGAGCGCCTCATTTACCGCAGCAGTGACTAAATCTTGAAGCATTTCAATGTCTTTCGGATCGACTACCGAAGCGTCTATCTTGATGGAAAGGACTTCCTGTCTGCCGTTGGCAACGACGGTCACCATTCCGCCGCCCGAAGAAGCCTCTACGGTCTTTCCCCCCGCTTCTTCCTGAAGTTTTTTAACCCGCTCCTGCATCTGCTGGGCCTGTTTCATGATGTTGCTGAGCATATTTTTTGACATAGGAAGTCCTGATTTAAAAGGTATTTGGAAAACCATTAAGGGATGATATATTAAAAGAAATTTTTCAGTTTTGCAACAAAAAATGAGGGGTTTATGAATGTATAAAAAAATTAAATGGCATACAACGGCTGTAGAAACTGTTAGTCAGACGAGTTGTCGTGTTCTATGACTTCTCCCTGAGGAAAAACACGAAGCACATCCTGGACAGCGGGGTCGTGTTCTTCGGGTTTGTTTTTTTTAGAACTTTTCGATTTGATATCACTCTTTGGCGTATCTTCCAGGGGCTTGACCTTCAACTGAACTTTTCTGCCCAGAACCTCTAGGGCCGCTTGCTCGATGATATCGAGATTCTCCCGCTTTTCCACCTGACTAACCTGAAAAACACCTTTCACACCAAGGACTAAAATCGTATCGGTGTCTTCAAGCAAGCTGCTGTGCTCTAAAAAAGAGGCAAGACCCGGCTTTTTTGATTTGAGCGACTTCATGATCACATCCCAAACATCATCCTGTTCGGCACGCCGTACTGCTAACGGAGAGGGAGGAACCGCTAAAGCGCGTACAGAGTTGACATAAGGCTGAGGCGTCTCACGCACCTTCTGGGACGAACGTGTCGACGCTCCCGAAGGATTCGGCAGCGGCTGCTTGCCCGATGCGAGCCGAGCCTCTAGTTCTTTCATGCGATCAAGCACTTCGGCAAGCGGCTGAAGCGGTACAAGACTACAGGCTTTAATGAGACCGACTTCAAGCGTAAATCGTTGCTGAGGCGACCAGCGCATATCGTCGAGCGTTTTTGAAAGACTGTCAAAGAGCATCAGGAGCTGGTTCGCTTCCGCCTTGTCAGCCTGCTGCTTGATGGCCTCGATATCGACGGTGGAAAGCTCTATGATCTGGCTCGACTCAGACGCGATTTTCACAATCATCAGATTTCGCAGGTGTTCCACCAGCCCGGAAAGAAACTGGCGCATATCCTGTCCCTGCTCCATAAGGGCATCAACCTGCTTAAGGAGATCGCCAGCATCCCTCGCCAGGAGACTCGCAGCGAACTGCAGTAGACGCTCTTGGGGTACGGTACCGAGAGTCGCCTGAAGATCACCGTCGTTAATCTCCATACCGCTGTACGAAACCGCCTGGTCCAGGAGGCTTTGGGAGTCCCGCATACTGCCTTCCGCCGCACGCGCGATCATCGCAAGGCCCCAGTCCGAAATTTTAATGCCCTCGGTATCGGCAATCGTGCGAAGCCTTCCGGTGATTTCGTGAAGCGATACGCGCTTGAACCCATAACGTTGGCAGCGGGAGTGAATCGTTGCGGGTATTTTTTGCGGTTCAGTTGTCGCGAAAATAAAAATGACGTGGGGCGGCGGTTCTTCGAGCGTCTTGAGCAAGGCGTTGAAGGCTTCGTTCGTGAGCATATGAACCTCGTCGATCACGTAGACCTTGTACTTGCCGCCGACAGGAGCGTATTTAACGGCCTCGCGCAGCTCGCGGATGTGCTCAATGCCCCTGTTCGATGCGCCGTCGATCTCAACGACATCCACCGAGGTGCCAGCCGCAGTCTCAAGGCAGGAATCACATTTACCGCACGGGGTCGGGGTTGGTCCCTGGCTACAGTTCAGCGCTTTGGCAAGGATACGGGCCGTGGTGGTCTTTCCCACGCCGCGCGGGCCTGAGAAAAGGAATGCATGAGCGAGTCTTCCCGACAGAATGGCGTTTTGGAGCGTTCTCGTTATGTGCCCTTGACCAACCACATCATCGAAAACCTGGGGCCTCCATTTTCTGGCCAGCACCTGGTAGCTCATAGCGCCCTCTCAACAACCTGGGAATGCTTATTAACCACTGATTAATGCCGTTTAAAATTGAAATCAGTGACAAAAAAGCATCCCCTGGCGGGTAATATCACTTTAAAGATTAGCTTGATGTTAACAGACGCAACCAATGTCCCATCAGTTTGTTCAGTTTTGTTGCGTTTTGATTCGGCTGTTAAAAAAAGGCTCATAAACCCGGGCGCCCCTGCGGCACACCCGGACCCCGCTTACCGCTGCTTCCTTCCGGACCTGACGGGGTTCACGGGGCCGTGGTTGCGCAGGACCCGGGCTCATGAGCGCTTATGAATAGTTCGCCGTGAGGGTTCAAAGTAAAATCATACTTCACCATTTTCAAGTCTTTATTTGAACGATGAACCCTGAACTATTATTTTAAACATGGCGGAGAGGGTGGGATTTGAACCCACGTTAGGTTTCCCTAAACACGCTTTCCAAGCGTGCGCCTTCAGCCGCTCGGCCACCTCTCCATGTTCAACATCTTGATCAATTGCGTGAATCGTTCAAACCGTTTAAATTATTATTGCATGGCGGAGAGGGGGGGATTTGAACCCCCGGTGGAGTTACCCCCACAACAGTTTTCGAGACTGCCGCCTTCAGCCGCTCGGCCACCTCTCCGATTTTCATAAATACTTATAGTTCTGGAGTAACATAAACGTGCCGAGCTTTCAAACCGTTACCCTATCACACCTTCGAAGCTTTCGATCCGTGAGACTTATTTCTGACTTTTTCAAAAAAGCGCTGAAGTACTTGGCGGCATTCAGCCTCCAGAATACCTGCCGTTATCCGGTAGGTATGGTTTAGTTTGCCGTCGCGCACTACATCGTATACCGATCCGAGTGCACCAGCTTTGGGATCGCGACAACCATACACCAGCCTTCCAACTCTCGCGAGCACCAAGACACCTGAGCACATCAGGCACGGCTCAAGAGTTACATACAGAGTCGCGTCCGATAGTCGCCACCTGCCGAGCCTGGCCGATGTCTCACGTACTGCAAGCAGTTCGGCATGGGCCGTGGGGTCCTGCCATGTCTCGCGCATATTGTGAGCCGAGGAAATGACCTTATCGCTGATGACAAGAACGGCGCCAACAGGCGTTTCTCCCAGAGATTCCGCCCTGTGAGCCTCTGCCAAGGCCAGGGTCATGAAATCCTCGTCTGTCCTCTGCCCCGACCCCATCTCCCTTTCCTGCGTTTGGAGAATAATTCTGTTCACGATAGTTGGTGCGCCCAAGAGGATTCGAACCTCTGGCCTACGGATTCGTAGTCCGTTGCTCTATCCAGCTGAGCTATGGGCGCAAACAAAGTGCACAGATGCGCAAAAAACGCATCTGTGCATAATCTAGTGACACTCCAAAAATGAAACTACCTGGAAACACCGCCCACAAGCGTGATACCGATCCTCTCATGCTGGAAGGGATGAATTGTGGGCTGCAACGAGAACAGCCAGTTGCTCCAAATCTCCTTTCCATTCTCGGCAACAACAATCTGCGCCGCGGGCATGTTCGGCTTGTCCGTAAGGGATGTAAACTCCTTGTCTGACATTTTGAAGTCCGGCAGGAAATTAAGTACCTTGACAACCATCTTGGTGCCGGGAATGGTAACCTCGGAACCAATCTTTACGGTATATTCCTTAGTCTTCTTGGTTGCTTTATCTTCAACTGCGAGTTTAACTGCCTTCCACTTCGCCTTTACTTCTGGCGAAACCACAACCTGCCGCTCAACCTTCGGCATGTTTGGCGCACCAGCTTGCGGCATACCAGCTTGCGGCATACCGGCCGGGGGCATTCCCCCTTCGACACTAGGGTGCCCTGATGGCAGCTCAGGCTTCTCCTCTTTTTTCTTACATGCACTAAATGAGAGAACCAGAACAAATACGGAAACAATAGCGATGGATCTTTTCAACATGGTAAATACCCTCCTTAAAAATGATAAAAAAATGTTATTGCGGTGTTCTGTTAGCTGATGCTTATAAGCCTTCTTAAAACTGGCGGAGAGGCCGGGATTCGAACCCGGGGTGGAGTTACCCCCACAACTGCTTAGCAGGCAGCTGCCTTCAGCCGCTCGGCCACCTCTCCCTGTTCATCATTTTGCTCAACCGCTTAAACTCTTCAGGCCGTTTAAACGTTTCCTCATTGTATGGCGGAGAGAGAGGGATTCGAACCCCCGGAGCTTTCGCTCAACGGTTTTCAAGACCGCCGCCTTAAACCGCTCGGCCATCTCTCCGTGCTTCGCAAGTCCATTGCGTTTGTAGAGTCTCAAGCGTCCGTAGAATCTCTTGGGTACTAATTCTTCGTCTCCATAAACTCTCAACTCCAAAGAACTCAACGAACGATTCTCTCAGCTTCGCCCATGTATGGCCTGAGTACTTCGGGTATGACCACGCTCCCGTCAGACTGCTGGTAGTTCTCCAGAATCGCGACGACGGTCCGGCCGACCGCAAGACCCGAACCGTTCAGCGTATGCACCAACTCGGTTTTCTTGCCGCCTTTGAGCTTATAACGGATGTTTCCGCGGCACGCCTGGAAGTCTTCGAAGTTCGAACATGACGAAATCTCTCGATACTTGTTCTGACTCGGTAGCCACACTTCGATATCATACGTCTTTGCCGCGGAAAAACCCAAATCCCCTGCGCAGAGTACGATTACCCGGTATGCAAGGCCAAGGCGTTTAAGGACCTCCTCTGCATGAGCTGTAAGCTTTTCAAGCTCGTCATAAGAAGTATCGGGCCGGACGAATTTAACCAGCTCTACCTTGTTGAACTGGTGCTGTCGGATAAGACCGCGCGTGTCTTTTCCATATGATCCAGCTTCGCGCCGGAAACAGGGTGTATACGCGGTATAGCGCACGGGAAGGCTTTCTTCCGACAGGGTCTCGTCCCGATGAATATTGGTCACCGGAACCTCCGCAGTGGGAATCAGGAAATATGTCCCGTTCTCTACTTTGAAAAGCTCCTCCTCGAACTTCGGCAACTGACCCGTCGCCGTCATGCTCGCCCGATTCACCATGAACGGGGGAAGCACTTCTCGGTAGCCATGTTCCGTGGTATGGAGGTCGAG
>Ga0335078_10010715_pt1 | contig 13576 bp, 10 predicted proteins | sample Lox_Sample_32_FD_206711 | JGI IMG/M metagenome (GOLD analysis project Ga0335078, IMG submission 206711) | Soil microbial communities from Loxahatchee National Wildlife Refuge, Florida, United States - Lox_Sample_3.2 | ecosystem: Environmental > Terrestrial > Soil > Wetlands | place: USA...
ACTTTCAGGCTGATTTCCGGCTGCTTCATCGCCGCGCTGACCTCGGCCTCGTCATAGGCCGGATCGCGCGCGCCCCTGTGGGCGACGCGGATGCCGTTGAACCAGATCGACAGCCTGTCGCGGTCGGCCGGCTCGCCGGCCTTGCCGACCGCCATCACCACGCGGCCCCAGTTGGCGTCCTCGCCGGCGATCGCGGTTTTCACCAGCGGCGAATTGGCGATCGACATGGCGATGCGCCGCGCGGAAGCCTTCGACACCGCGCCCTCGACCACGATCTCCACCAGCTTGCGCGCGCCTTCGCCGTCGCGCGCGACCTGCTCGGCCAGATTGGCCAGCACCGCTTGCAGCGCGCGCTTGAAGTCCTTGAGCTTGAGATCGGTCGCGCGCACAACGCGCGCATTACCGGCTTTGCCGGTGGCGAAGATCATCAGCGTGTCGGAGGTCGAGGTGTCGCCGTCGATGGTCACCGCATTGAAGGTGTCGGCGACGCCGTCCTTGAGCAGCGCCTGCAGCGCCGCCGGCGCAATCGCCGCGTCGGTGAAGACGAAAGAGAGCATGGTCGCCATATCCGGCGCGATCATGCCGGCGCCCTTGGCAATGCCGTTGACGGTCACCGTCGTCGTGCCGATTCGTGCCGTGGCTGTCGCCACCTTGGGGAAGGTGTCGGTGGTCATGATCGCCTTGGCCGCGGCGAGGAAATCGCCGGGCCGGGCGCGGGCGGCGAGGCCCTGCATCACCGGTGCGAATTTCGAGGCGTCGAGCGGCTCGCCGATCACACCGGTCGAGGCCAGGAACGTCTCCTGAGGCTTGCAGCCCACGGCTTTGGCGGCGATGCCGGCGGTGAGCTCGGTCGCCGCCCGCCCGCTCTTGCCGGTGAAGGCGTTGGCATTGCCGGAATTGACCACCAGGGCGCGCGCCACGTTCTTTGCAGATTTGCCCGCCTGCAAATGCGCGCGGCACCATTCGACCGGCGCCGACGGACATTTCGACTTGGTGAACACGCCGGCGGTGGTCGTGCCGTCGTCGAACAGCACCAGCAGCACGTCGGTGCGCCCGGCGTAGCGGATGCCGGCTTCGGCAGTGGCGAGCCTGACGCCGTCGATCGCCGGCATGTCCGGCACGTGCTTGGGGGCGAGGGGGGAGATTGAGGTGCTCATCGTCGGGTCACCCGATGTGATCGCGCACCACGTGCCTATAGAAGCGAAATGGCCGGGACAAGCCCGGCCATGACGAATTCATTTGATAGCTGCGATCGGTCTTATTTCTTCTCCGGCGCGGGTGGCGCCGTCGGCGCCACCGGCTCCTCGGTCTTGTACATCTTCTCGATCTTGGCGCTGGCGCGCAGCGAGGTGACGAGCTCGGCCTGCGCCTTGCGCGTCACGTATTGCTCGATCTGCGGCTTGACCTCGTCGAAGGTCGGCGCCGGCTTCACGCGCTTGTCCTCGACCTTGATGACGTGCCAGCCGAACTGCGTCTTCACCGGCTCGGAGATCTGGCCCTTGTCGAGCTTGAAGGCGACCTCGGAGAATTCCGGCACCATCTGCTCCTTGGTGAAGTAGCCGAGATCGCCGCCATTGGCCCTGCCCGACGGATCCTCGGTGAGTTCCTTGGCGACCTTCTCGAAATCCTCGCCCTTCTTCAGGCGCACGATGATCGCCTCGATCTTCGCCTTGGCGGCGGCGCTCGCCTTCTCGTCGCCGGCCGCGGCGCGGATCAGGATATGGCGGGCATGCACTTCCTGCTGCGCGCCCATCTGCTTGACCGCCTCGTCATAGACCTTGTGCATGGCCTCGTCGGTGAGCGCGGCCTTGCCGGTCGCCTGCAGCAGGTCCTCCATCAACAGCTTGTTGCGGGCGAAGGCGAGGCGGCGCTTGAACAGGTCGCTGTCGGCCATCTTTTTGGCCTCGGCCGCCTTCGACACCAGGATCATGTCGGCGATGAACTGCACCAGGTAGTCTTTCTTGGCGTCCGGCGACATTGGCGGCAGTTGGCCCGCTTCCTCCTCGGCGACGCCGAGGTCGCTCTGGTGGATCTCGACGCCGTTGACCTTGGCGATGAGCGGGTCCTTGTCCTGCGCCGCGGCGGGGCCGGCGGCCACAAGCGCGAGCGCCAGGATGGCGGCGAGGTAACCGGCCGGGCGGCCGAACGGCAAAATCGTCATGGCGTGATCCTTGGCGCTGTCCTTGGAATGGTCCGCAAGCCTGCGGCGGCGGACTTGTCACCCAACAACCGTGGCTTTGCAATGGCCGCAGCCGATAAAGACCTTAACGAGCGCGTGAGGGGCCCCGTTAAGGCCCCGCAGCGGCCGCCAATTGACAACAATCCGACCCCCTCCTATGTCTCGCCTAACCTCGGCTGGTTGAAGCTTTACAGGCGCGTTCGCGTCGTTTTTGCCCGAAAAGTGCCGCATTTTCGGAGCGCCGGAAGCAAAATCCGGCCGTGGCAGCGTGCTAGAGCGTGATCCCGAAAAGCGGGTACCGGTTTTCGGATAAAGATCACGCTCCCGCAAAGAGACACGCCCGGCAGTTAGGAGTTCAATCGATGATCGGCGCCGTTGCCCGCAAGCTGTTCGGCTCCGCCAATGAGCGGCGGATTCGCAGCTATCAGCCGCGGGTGGCCGCGATCAACGCGCTGGAGCCGGAACTCGCCGCGCTCAGCGACGAGGCGCTGCGCGCGCGCACAGCCGAGTTCAAGAAGCAGGTCGCCGACGGTACCTCGCTCGACGACATCCTGGTACCGGCCTTCGCCACCGTGCGCGAGGCGGCCAAGCGCACCATCGGCCAGCGCCATTTCGACGTGCAGTTGATCGGCGGCATGATCCTGCACGAGGGCAAGATCGCCGAGATGAAGACCGGCGAAGGCAAGACCCTGGTCGCGACGCTCGCGGTCTATCTCAACGCCATCTCCGGGCGCGGCGTGCACGTGGTCACCGTCAACGACTACCTCGCCAAGCGCGACGCCGAGTGGATGGGGCAGATCTATAAGTTCCTGGGCCTGAGCGTCGGCGTCATCGTGCATGGGCTCGACGACGAGCAGCGCAAGAAGGCCTACGACTGCGACGTCACCTACGGCACCAACAACGAGCTCGGCTTCGACTATCTGCGCGACAACATGAAGTACCGGCTGGAGGACATGGTCCAGCGCGGGCACATCTTCGCCATCGTCGACGAAGTGGACTCGATCCTGATCGACGAGGCGCGCACGCCGCTGATCATCTCCGGCCCGCTCGACGACCGCAGTGAATTCTACAACACCATCGACAGCTACATCCCGGCGCTCGACAAGGCCGACTACGAGGTCGACGAGAAGCAGCGCACGGTGACGCTCACCGAAGCCGGCATGGAAAAGCTCGAGCGGCGCCTGGAAGCCGCCGGCCAGCTCAAGGGCGAGTCGCTTTACGACGTCGAGAACGTCTCCGTCGTGCACCACGTCAACCAGGCGCTGCGCGCGCACAAACTGTTCCAGCGCGACAAGGACTACATCGTGCGCAACGGCGAGGTCGTCATCATTGACGAGTTCACCGGCCGCATGATGCCGGGCCGGCGCTATTCGGAAGGGCTGCATCAGGCGCTCGAGGCCAAGGAGCATCAGCCGATCCAGCCGGAAAACCAGACGCTCGCCTCGATCACCTTCCAGAACTATTTCCGCATGTACGAGAAGCTTGCCGGCATGACCGGCACGGCGCTCACCGAGGCCGACGAGTTCCTCGACATCTACAATCTCGACGTGCTCGAAGTGCCCACGAACATGCCGCTGGTGCGCATCGACGACGACGACGAGGTCTATCGCACGGCGACCGAGAAATACCGCTCCATCATTTCGCTGATCGAGGATTGCAAGAAGCGCGGCCAGCCGGTGCTGGTCGGCACGACGTCGATCGAGAAATCCGAACAGCTCGCCGACATGCTGCGCGAGGCCGGCTGGGAGGCGCACGACTTCACCGATCCGAACGCCTTCGCCAAGCTCTATTCCGGCGATGAGGGCGCCACCAAGACCAAAGTCTTCGCCATCCTCAACGCCCGCTATCACGAGCAGGAAGCCTTCATCGTCGCGCAGGCGGGCGTGCCGGGCGCCATCACCATCGCCACCAACATGGCCGGCCGCGGCACCGACATTCAGCTCGGCGGCAACGCCGACATGCGCATCCGCCAGGAGATCACCGACGTCGCCGATTGGGCCGCGCGCGACAAGGACCCGCGCGCTGCCGCGATCCGCGAGCAGGTGGCGCGCCTCAAGCAAAAGGCGCTCGCCGCCGGCGGCCTGTTCGTGCTCGGCACCGAGCGGCACGAGAGCCGGCGCATCGACAATCAGTTGCGCGGCCGTTCCGGACGCCAGGGCGACCCCGGCCATTCCAAGTTCTTCCTGTCGCTGGAAGACGACCTGATGCGCATCTTCGGCTCCGACAAGCTCGACGGCATGCTGCAGAAATTGGGCCTCAAGGAAAACGAGGCGATCGTTCATCCCTGGATCAACAAGGCGCTGGAGAAGGCGCAGCAGAAAGTCGAAGCGCGCAACTTCGACATCCGCAAGAACCTGCTCAAGTTCGACAACGTGATGAACGACCAGCGCACGGTGATCTTCGAGGAACGCCTCGACCTGATGCGCGACGAGGCGGTGGACGACACCGTCGCCGGCATGCGCCACTCGGTGATCGAGGAATTGGTCGCCAAGCACATCCCACCCAACGCCTATGCCGAGCAATGGGACGTCGAGGGCCTCGACAAGACCTTGCGCGAGGTGCTCACGCTCGACCTGCCGGTGAAGGACTGGGCCAAGGAAGAGGGCATCGCCGACGAAGAAATGAAGGAGCGCATCGAGCGCCGTGCCGACGAGCACATGGCAGGCAAGGTGGCCAAATGGGGCCCCGACGTCATGCGCTATGTCGAGAAGTCGATCCTGTTGCAGACGCTCGACCATCTCTGGCGCGAACACCTGGTCATGCTCGAGCACCTGCGCCAGGTGATCGGCCTGCGCGGCTACGGCCAGCGCGACCCGCTCAACGAATACAAGGCGGAAGCCTTCAGCCTGTTCGAGGCGATGATGGCGCGCCTGCGCGAGGCTGTGACCGGGCAGTTGATGCGCGTGGAGATCGTGCAGCAGCAGCCGGAGGAACAGCAGCCGCAGCAGCTTCCCTACATGGAGGCGCACAAGGTCGACCCGACCACCGGCGAGGACGAATTGGCGCCCGCCTTGGCTCCGGCATTAGTGGGCGCCGGCAACGGCCATGGCGCACAAGCCGCGCGCAATCCGAAAGATCCTGCCAGTTGGGGCAAGGTCGGCCGCAACGAGCAATGCCCCTGCGGCTCCGGCAAGAAATTCAAGCACTGCCACGGCAAGTTCGCCTGAGGCGTCTCCCGTCCATTTTGCAGCGCGCATAGTGCCGGCGGCGTCCTTGCCATAGGATGCGCCGATGGCCCTGCTCGACGACCGCACCCATCTTTCGCCGCTGGCCGAGGCCGAAGACTGGCTCATCGCGTTCGCGACGGCGTTGCAGGCGGGCGAGCCCGCCGCTGCGGCCGGCCTGTTCCTCGCCGACGGGCTGTGGCGCGACGTGCTCGCCTTCACCTGGAGCATCGGCACAACGGCCGGCCGTCCGGCGATCGAGGGCATGCTGCGCGAGACGCTGGCGCGCACCAAGCCGGCGAACTTCCACATCCCGCCGCAGCGCACGCCGCCGCGCTGGGTCAGCCGCGCCGGCGCCGACTGCATCGAAGCGCTGTTCGAATTCGAGACCGCGGTCGGCCCCGGCGACGGCGTGCTGCGTCTTGCGCCCGACCGGGCGGGCCGGCTCTACGCCTGGACGCTCAACACCAACTTGCACGAAATCCGCGGCCATGAAGAGGCGTTCAAGCGCCGCGGCGAGCCGGATTCGACGCGCGACTTCGGCGCCGAGAACTGGTCCGACCGGCTCGCCCGCCAGCGCGCCTTTGCCGACCGCGACCCCGCCGTCCTGGTCGTCGGCGGCGGCCAGGCCGGGCTCACCATCGCCGCGCGCCTGCATCAGCTCGGCGTCGACACGCTGATCGTCGACCGCCACGCGCGCGTCGGCGACAACTGGCGCACGCGCTATCACTCGCTGACGCTGCACAACGAGGTCTACGTCAATCATCTGCCGTACATGCCGTTCCCGCCGACCTGGCCGGTCTACATCCCCAAGGACATGCTGGCGAACTGGTTCGAATCCTACGTCGAGGCGATGGAATTGAATTTCTGGACCGGCACCGAGCTGGTCGGCGGGAGCTACGACGACGCGCGCAAGCAATGGAGCGTCACGCTGCGCCGCGCCGACGGCAGCGAACGCGTCATGCATCCGCGCCATCTGATCTTCGCCACCGGCGTCAGCAGCATTCCCTATACGCCGGATCTGCCCGGGCTTGCCGACTTCGCCGGCGTCAAGGTCCATTCCGGCGACTTCAGGGACGCCGAGCAATGGCGCGGGCGCAAGGCGCTGGTGCTCGGCACCGGCACCAGCGGTCACGACGTCGCCCAGGAGCTGCAGGCGCACGGCACCGACGTCACCATCATCCAGCGCAGCAAGACCTATGTCGTCAGCCTGAAGGAGGCGCAGAGCGTCTACGCCGTCTACTCGGAGGGCATTCCGTTCGACGACTGCGACCTGCTGGCGACCTCGATGCCTTATCCGGTGTTGCAGCGCTCGTATCAGGTCTCGACCGCGCACGGCCTCGAGGTCGACAAGGCTTTGCTCGACGGCCTAGCGAAAACCGGCTTCCGGCTGTGGGCGGGCGAAGACGACACCGGCTTCCAGATGATGTATCTGCGCCGCGGCGGTGGCTATTATTTCAACGTCGGCTGCTCGGAGCTGATCATTTCCGGCAAGGTCAAGCTGCTGCAATTTGCCGAGATCGACCGCTTCGTCGCCGACGGCGCGCGGCTCAAGGACGGCTCGCTGGTGCCGGCCGAGCTCCTGGTGCTCGCCACCGGCTATAAGAACCAGCAGGAGACGGTGCGGCTTTATCTCGGCGACGCGATCGCCGACAAGATCGGCCCGGTCTGGGGCTTCGACGAGGGCGGCGAGTTGCGCAACATGTGGCGGGCGACCGCGCAGCCGGGCTTGTGGTTCACCGCCGGGAGCCTCGCGCAATGCCGCATCTTCTCGCGCTACCTGGCGCTGCAGATCAAGGCGCGCGAAGAAGGACTGCTGAGCTAGCTCTTGCGAAGTCCGCATGACGCTTCCACGACGGGGTTTCCTGCACCTCGCGGCAGGCGCCGTTGCGCTGCCGGCCGTCTCGCGCATCGCCCGCGGCGATGGCTATCCGTCGTGGCCGGTGCACATCGTCGTCGGCTTTCCACCCGGCCAATCCGCCGACATCAGCGCGCGCCTGTTGGGACAATGGCTATCGGACCGCCTCGGTCAGCCCTTTGTCATCGACAACAAGCCGGGCGCGAGCAGCAGCGTGGCAACCGAATTTGTCGTGCGCGCCCCGCCGGACGGCTATACGCTGCTTTGGGTCGCGACCAGCAATTACATCAACGCCACGTTCGCCGACGCGACGATGAACGTGCGCTTCGCCGATTTGGGCGTGACGCCAGTGCCCGGCTCACCGGCCGAATTCGGCAGGCTGATCGCCGCCGAAACCGACAAGTGGGCTAAGGTGATCATGTTCGCCGGCATCGAGCCGCAGTAATGCGCGAACGAGGCCGGCAACTGAAGGGTCTCGACCAACAGGAAGCGCCATGTTCACCGTACGTTACGATATCACCGTGTTGACATCCATTACCGGCGGCAAAGACAATTTGCGCGATGATCAGTGTGTCGGCGGAGCAAAATTCATCGCCTATGTGACGCAACCGCGCGGCTCGCAAATCTGGGAAGAAAAATCCGCATATGATCGCTTCCGCTCCGATCGGCGTAACTCGCGAGCGCCGAAAATCCTTTCACACAAGTTTTGTTCCACTGAATACTCGGTCTGGCTAGACGGCAACATTGCATTATGTGTCGATCCGAAACAACTCGTCGGCGAATGGCTTAAAGACTACGACTTGGCCGTCTTCAAGCATCCGGACCGCGACTGCGTCTATGACGAAGCGCGTGTCTGTATTGAGGCAGGTCTCGATGATCACACCGTCATCTCAGCTCAGATCGACAAGTATGCTGCCGACAACTTTGCCAGAAATCAGGGGCTGGCGGAATGTAACGTCATGGTGCGGCGTCACACGCCGAAGGTAATTGAGTTCAATAATATATGGTGGGGAGAATACTGCGTTCATTCTGTTCGGGATCAGCTCTCATTTATGTACGCGGCTAATAAAGCCGGACTGCGCATCAACTGGATTGTCCCGACGGCACGAACTGGCAACCCGTACTTCAAAGGCGCGGCGCACTTAACGCCTCAGCCAGAACCTCAGTTGGTCGGAGCAAATCCGGTCATTGATGACTCCAAAACCGGCCACTAGGGATCATTGGAGGTATTTGCATGTCTCAAAGCGAGCTTGTCACCGAAGCCGAACAGCCTTTGCGCCGTCTCGCAGAACAGTTTGCGGCGCGCGGCGGGGTCGGGAAACAGCACTTCGGCGAGTTCGACCAGCGGGCCGTAGTCCTGCCGTTGCGCTGAGCGCAGGAACGGCCAGTCCGACGCCCACAGGCAATGGTCGAGCGTGAACGCCTCGACGATGGCGCGGACGAATGGCCATGTGTCCTTGAACGGGTAAGGCAGCTTTGAAAATTTCGCATAGCCCGACAGCTTGACGCTCACGCGGCCCGTGCGCGTCAGCCGCAGCAGCGCCTGGAAGCCGGGCTGCTGCAAACCGTCCTTCACCGTCGGCCTTCCGCAATGGTCGATCAGCGCGCGCACCGGCATGGCCTCGATCCACGGCACGAACAGCGCCAACTGGTCATGCTCGCATTGGAGCTGAAGAAACATGTCGAGCTGCGCGAGCTTTTCGATCAGCGCCGCGGACTTTTTGTAATACTCGATGCCGTGGAAGGTCGGGTTGAACGCCGCGCCGATAATGCCTTGCGCCTTGAGATCGCGTAGCGCCGCAAGATCGGCGTCGAAATCGATGATAGCGATGCCTTTATAGCGTCCGCCGCCATGCGCGATGGCGTCGAGCATGCAGGAATTGTCGGGACCGTAGCCCGAGTTCGGCTGCACCAGCAGCGCGTGCGTCACGCCGTAGGTCCGCATCACGGCTTCGAGCTGCGGCGGCGTGCCGACCTCCTGGCCGGACGGCTTGTAGTCGATGTCCTCGCCGTAAGGGAACGCGACCGGATCGAGCACGTGTACGTGGCAGTCGATCTTGGGCTCCTGGAAAACGCTCATCCGGCGCGTTCGCTTGTCAGCTTCCGCGCCAGCGTCTTGCGGAACTTGCGGTCGCGCTTCAAGTGCCACTCGCGGCTCATCGCCTCGCGTCGCGTCGCGAACCATTCCGAATGCAACAGCACCCAGACGCGGCCGCGCGTCGTGCGCGCGCCCTTGCCGGTGTTGTGCTGCTTGAGCCGGCGCGCGACGTCGTTGGTCCAACCGACGTAAGTGAGGGGGCGGGTCTTGGAGCGCGTGCCGAGAACGTAGACGAAGCAGTCCATCCGCGCGCGGCTTAGCGCAGCGCGGTCCAGCGGCTCTCGAACGAGCCGGCCGGCACCACCGGCTGCGCGCCCGACAGCAGGGGTTTGTCGCCGCCTTGCGTCTGCGAATAGGCGGTGCGCATTTCCGGCGCGGGCTGCTGCGCTGCCGGAGCAGGAGCAGTCTTCGCCGCCTCTTTCGGCTTGGCCGGCGCCTCTTCATGCGGCTTGGCCGCAGGCGCCGGCACGGATGCCGTTTGCATCACGGCGTGCTTGGGCTTCGCCGCCAATTGGCTGCTGCCGCGCAAGGCGACCGTCTGGGTCGGCGCCGGTGCGGCCGGCTGCGCCGCTTGCGCCTGCGATCCGCCGAACAGGTTACCCAGCAGGCCGGCGATCGATTTCGGCTGCTCGGGCGGCGCTTCGCCTTCCTTCGGTTGCGGCGCCGGCGTCGGCATTGGCACGCTCGCCAGGACCACGGGCTGCGGCTGCGCGGCCGAGGGCTGCGCCTCCGGCTGCATGGCCGAAGCCGGCATCACCACCTGGTTGGCGGGCGCCGACTGATAGGCCGTACGCGGCAGCGCGCCGGGCGCGGTCGCCACTTGGATCAGGTGGCCCTTGTTGTCATAGGCTTCCTGGGTGCCGAGCTGCGAGGCGAACACCGGGTTCATGCCGCCGTCGCCGATATGCGGCGGTGCCAGCGCGACGCCGCGCGCGATGTACTCGGCCATCTGATATTGCTCTTGCCGCCGGTGATCGTTGACGGCGTCGGCGTAATTCGGATCGAGCCGGTAGGCCGGGCACTTGCCGCGCGGATCGAACGTCAACGGCTTCGTCGAATTCTCCGGCGGCGCCGCGTCGAACACGTAGCGCTTCTCGCACACCGCGACCTTCGGCTCCTGATGCGTGGCTTCGAAGGCGTCGTAACCCTCTTTCAGCTCTTTCCAGAACGCGAAGTTCGGATTGTTGCGGTGGCGCGCCATGTTGAGCGCGGTCATGCGGAACGGGAAGGCCTCGAACTGGAATTCCTTCTGTCCGCCGTAGAACGACTCGCGCGCCAGCGCGTAGATCTCCTGGATCTGCTCGTCGGTCATGGCGTAGCAGCCGCGCGACGAGCAGTCGCCGTGCACCATCAGCTCGGAGCCGGTGCGGCCCCAAGCGCGGTCGAAGGCGTTCGGATAGCCGGTGTTGAAGGCGAGGTAGTAGTTGGAATTCGGATTCATCTGCCCGGGCGTGATGGTGTAGAAGCCCTCGGGCGCCTGGCGGTCGCCTTCCTTGATCTTGGGGCCGAGGTCGCCGGACCAGCGGCAGATCGGATAGGTCTTCAACAGCGCGTATTCGCCGTTCTGGTCCTGCTTCCAGATTTCCATTTCCGCCTCCTCCTTGAAGAGGCGGGCAAGAATCGGCGAGCCCTTGTCCATGTGCTTGGCGTCCATATCGGCCAGCATCTTGTCGGACAAAGGAGCAAGCGAACGGCCGGTCGGCGTGACGTCTTGCGGATTGCAGCCCGCAAGCACAATTGCCGCGGCTACCGCCGCCGAGACGAGCAGGGCGCGTAGAGTGGGTCGGTGCAAACGCGATTACTCCCCGATGCGGCGGGCCCTCGTTCCCATATCGTTATCCATAAGATGTGGCATCCGCAAGGCACACCGAGGCGCCTGTGCGTCGTCCTAAGCCTATGGTGAACCGAGGATAAAAGCTTCAAATCCATGCGGATTTGCAGCCCTGGGACGGTCCGGACGCAAGCCCCGGCGTGGCCGCCTTAGACCGGGCTACGCCCCATGGCGAGAAATTTCTCGCGCCGCTGCCGGCGCACCGCCTCGCGGTCGAGCGGACGCAGTTCGGCGAGTGCATTGGCGATCGCCTCGCCGGTGACCGCGATGGCCGCCTGCGGGTCACGATGGGCGCCGCCGGTCGGCTCGGGCACCACGCTGTCGATGACGCCGAAGCGCACCATGTCTTGCGCCGTGATCTTCATGTTGGTCGCCGCTTCCTGCGCCTTGGCGGTATCCCGCCACAGGATCGAGGCGGCGCCTTCCGGCGAGATCACCGAATAGATGGCGTGTTCCAGCATCAGCACGCGGTTGGCGGTGGCGATAGCGATGGCGCCGCCGGAGCCGCCTTCGCCGAGGATCACCGCGACGTTGGACACCGAAAGCGCGAGGCAGGCCTCGGTCGAGCGCGCGATGGCTTCTGCCTGGCCGCGCTCTTCGGCACCGATGCCGGGATAGGCGCCGGCGGTGTCGACCAGCGCGAGCACGGGAATGCCGAAGCGGTCGGCCATGTCCATCAGCCGCACCGCCTTGCGGTAGCCTTCCGGCTTGGCCATGCCGAAATTGTGCTTGATGCGGCTCTCGGTGTCGGAGCCTTTCTCGTGGCCGATGATGCAGACGCTTTCGCCGCGGAAGCGGCCGAAGCCGCCGACGATGGCGGCGTCCTCGCCGAACTTACGGTCGCCCGCGAGCGGAATGAAGTCGTCGATCAGCCCGGCGATGTAGTCGAGGCAGTGCGGCCGCTGCGGATGGCGCGCCACCTGCGTCTTCTGCCAGGGCGTCAAGTCGGCATAGAGTTCCTTGAGCGCCAGCGCCGCCTTCACCTCGAGCCGGCCGATCTCCTCGCCGACGGCGACTGCCTGGTCGCTCTCGCCCATGGCGCGCAATTCCTCGACCTTGGCCTCCAATTCGGCCACCGGCTTTTCGAAATCGAGGTACGTGCGCATGGTTCCGGCAAGCATTTGATGGGGTAGTGACGCGGCTCCACGCCTTAAGTCAAGCAATCGGGTTAATATGGATTTTACGGGCGTTTCTGGCTAGGGAGCGAATTCTAAGCGGTTGGGAAATCTCGTGGGTCGGTCAATGCAATTGATAATGTGAGCACCGCATATACGCCCGATCGACTAGAACACAATATAAGCAAAATTGTATCGCTGATATCCCTCGTAAGGATCGGGCGGCGCCCGGCCGCCGGGCATATTGCGCCTGAGGTGTCGTCGTGAAAATGAGCAAAGTCGGCTATTTTTCTGAGTTTTTACTTTTCCCTCCATTGTTCGTCTTCGCCACCCTGTTCGCATTTCGAAATTCAATCCCGCTGCATCCCGTAATCTGGGCGGCCGTCTATGTCGTTGGACTGGTCGCGTGGACATTGATCGAATATTTGCTCCATCGCGCGCTCTTTCATCACGCGCCAATTCTTTCGCGGATACACGAGCTTCATCATCGCTCCCCGCGAGACCTTATCGGCACTCCGGCATGGGTAAGCGCATTGATTGGCTTGATCTTGGTCGCTGGCCCTTTATGCGTGGTGCTCGGATTTGATTTGAGTATTGCGGCAACGGCCGGCATTGCGACCGGCTACCTGTGGTACGTGTTCGTTCATTACGCGACGCACCATTGGCGCCCGCGCAGGAATTCTTACCTTTACCGCGCGCGTTTGCGCCACGCGCGACACCACCATTTATCCCATAGCGGTAATTTCGGCGTGACGACCAGCACGTGGGACCATGTCTTCGGCACTGCGCTCGAAGCGCATGCGCCAAATCTTACCAAGCCGAATGAACGTCTAGTGACGTGAAAGAACCGCCACGGATGGCGGCTTCTGCCACAAGGCGGAGGTGCACAACCCGATTTGTGAGTATACGCGCTAGCCGTCCGCCAGCGGATGCAGGTCGCGCACCAGTGCCTTGAGGCGCTCTTCCAGCACGTGGGTGTAGATTTGCGTGGTCGAGATGTCGGCATGGCCAAGCAGCGTCTGCACCACGCGCAGATCGGCGCCGTTGTGCAGGAGATGGCTGGCGAAGGCGTGGCGCAGCACGTGCGGCGACAGCCGCGCCGGCGCAATGCCGCAGGCGGCGCCGAGGGCTTTCAATTCGCGCGCGAAATGCTGGCGCGTGAGGTGGCCGGTCTCGCCGAACGAGGGGAACAGCCATTTCGATTGGGCGTCACGCCCGGCCTCGCCGCGCAGCGCGAGATAATCCGCCATCGCCCGCTTGGCCGCCTGGTTGAGCGGCACCAGCCGCTCCTTGCCGCCCTTGCCGCGCACAACCAGCATGCGCTGATCGCG
>Ga0335078_10010716_pt1 | contig 13576 bp, 10 predicted proteins | sample Lox_Sample_32_FD_206711 | JGI IMG/M metagenome (GOLD analysis project Ga0335078, IMG submission 206711) | Soil microbial communities from Loxahatchee National Wildlife Refuge, Florida, United States - Lox_Sample_3.2 | ecosystem: Environmental > Terrestrial > Soil > Wetlands | place: USA...
ACAAGGGGAAGCCTCCGGGCGCGAGAGGGCGCTTGTAAGGGCGCGCCGGCGGAGATATCGGTGGGCGCCGTGCCCCGGCGGCCCAACATGACTCTGGCAGTGAAGAGGCTGATCCGCGACGTGGCGGGGCGGGTCCCGGAGCTCTCCCACGTGAAGGTGTCCCGCGTGCTGGTGGTGGCCGGGGAGGCCCGCCGCGCCTCCCGGGCCACCATCCGGCCGGCTCACTTCGAGGAGACAGGGGGCCGGGGCGGGCGAGGAGGGCGTCGCAAGCCCCTCGTCCGCATCCGGGGCCGGAAGATCCTCTACGTCATCACCCTGCGACCGCGCTGGTTTCTCGAGTCCACCCCCGAGCAGCGCATCGCCACCGTGCTCCACGAGCTCTACCACGCCAGCGAGTCGTTCGACGGGACTCTCCACCCCGAACGCCTCCACGAGCGACTGCCGCGCCCCCGCTACGACCGCCACATCCGCACCCTCTGCGACCGGTACCTGGCGAGCGCGCCCGACGAGGTGGTCCTCCCCTTCTCCCACCACGGCCTGGTGCGGGCCCGGATGTGGCTCGAGCGCCCGGGCGGCTCCTACCGCGTGGGGGAGTACGCCGGACGCCGCCTCTACACGGAGAAGCAGCTCTTCGTAGGGACGATGCCCATGCGCAGCGCCCTCTCGCGCCGCCGCCGGAGGGCGAGCGCCCGGATCCCGCCGTGAAGCGGCGCCTGCGGCTGCCGGAAGGCGCGGCGGGACGCCTGGACCGGGCGGTGGCGGACGCGCTCCAGGTCGGGCGCGCGGCCGTGAAGGAGGCCTTCCGGGCGGGGAGGGTCCGCTGCGAGGGGCGGAGAGCCCGGCCCAGCGACCCGGCTCGCCCGGGTGCCGAGGTGGAGCTGGAGATCGAGGACCGCCACGCCCCGCCCGCACCGGAGCCCGGGGCCGCGCTCTCGGTCCTCGCTCTCTCGGAGCGCTGGCTCGTCGCCGACAAGCCGGCCGGCGTCCCCACCCACCCGCTCCGCGGCCAGGAAGGGGGGACGCTCGCGAACGCCGTGGTGGCGCGCTACCCGGAGTGCGCCGGGGCCTCGCCGGAGGCGCGGGAGGCCGGCGCCGTCCACCGCCTGGACGCGGACACGAGCGGCTGCGTCCTCTTCGCGCGCGACCGGGCCGCCTGGGAGGCCCTCCGCGGCCAGCTCGCCCGGCGGGAGATGGAGAAGGTCTACCTGGCGCTCGTCGCCGGCCGGGTGGCGGCCGGAGGGCGCGTCTCCGTGCCGCTGGCGCAGCGGGGCGGCCGGGTGGTGGCGGTGCCGGAGGAGGGCCCGGCCCGCCGCCCGCCGGGCCGCGCCGGGGAGCCGCGGGCGGCCGAGACCCTCTACCGGGTCCGGGAGGCCTTTCCCCGCCACACGCTCCTCGAGGTCCAGATCACCACCGGCGTCATGCACCAGATCCGGGCCCACCTCGCCCACCTGGGCCATCCGGTGGTGGGGGACCTCGTGTACGGGGGAGCGGCCGCGGAGCTCGCCGGCGTCTCCCGCCACCTGCTCCATGCCCTGCGACTCGGCTTCGAGCGCCCCGAGGGAGGGCGCGCGGAGGTGGAGAGCCCGCTGCCGCCGGAGTGGAGCTCGGTGCTCGCGCGCCTCTCCTAGGCGCCCCGGCGGAGGGCCTCCCCGGTCTAGGGCGCCGGCGGTGGCGTCCCGGCCGAGGGGATGGCGCTCGCCGGCCCGGGTTCCTCCACGAGCGGCGGATCGGTCATCATCCCGATGGTGTTCACGCCGGCCTTGTGGGCCTCGTCGAGGACCTTCACGGCGAACTCGTAGCGGGTCCCGTCCTGCGCGTTGAAGAAGAGGACCTTCGAGTAGTGGCCCTCGAAGACCGGCTTGAGCTTCGCCATGGCCTCCTCCACCGAGAGGTTCTGCCGGTTGAGGAGGACGCGGCCGTCCTTCAGGGCGGTGAGCACGATCTGGTCCGGCGGCACGGAGTCGGGCGGCACCACCTGGTTCGGCGGCTCGTACTCCGGCACCCGCATGTACATCTGCTTCTCGGCGAGCGGGGTGAGCACCATGAAGATGATGAGGAGCACGAGCACCACGTCGATGAGGGGGGTGACGTTGATGTCGGTGACCGGGCGCTTGCCCCCGAGCTGCATCGCCATGGCTACTTCGCCCCCTTCACGTCCGCGGCGTCCCGGAGCTGGGTGGCGGCGAGCGACATGCCCATGACGTGGGTCTTCGAGACCTCCAGGATCACCTCGCGCACCGCCTTGTAGTCGGCGTCCCGGTCGCCCTTGAACATGAGGGGGGACCCGGGCATGCGGGCCATCTCGGCCTCCAGGGCGGCGGGGAGGTCCTCCTTCTTCACCTCGGTCTTCTCCAGCCAGGTCTTCCCGTCCCGGGTGACGGAGAGGAGGATGGGGTCGCCGCCGGCCTTGAGCTCGGAGACGAGCTTGGCGTCCGGGAGCGTCACCGCCTTGCCGCGCTGGAGCATGGGCGTGATGACCATGAAGATGATGAGGAGCACGAGCACCACGTCGACGAGGGGCGTGACGTTGATGTCGCTCTTCACGCGCTTGCTGCCGACGTCCATCGACATGGCGGTTCCTCGGGAGCGGGAGGGAGGCGCGGAGCGCAAGGCCCCGCGGCGGGGTCCCTACCGCCCTTCCTTCAGGAAGAAGTCCATGAGCTCGTTGGCGGAGTCGGTGACGTCCACCTGGATCTCCTCCACCCGGTTGGTGAAGTAGTTGAAGAACATCACCGCGGGGATGGCGACGAGCAGCCCGAAGGCGGTGGTGACGAGCGCCTCGGCGATGCCCGCCGACACGGAGCCGAGGCCGCCGGAGCCGGTGGCGGCCATGGCCTGGAAGGCGGTGATGATGCCGGCCACGGTGCCGAGGAGCCCCACGAAGGGCGCGGTGGAGCCGATGGTGGCGAGGGAGCCGAGCCCGCGGCGCAGGTCGGTGATGGTCCGCAGCGAGCTGCGGTCCACGGCCCGGTTCACGGCGGCGACGACGTCGAAGTTCCCGACGTCCCGCTCCCCCCGGTTGTTCAGGGCCTCGAGGCCGCGGTGGTACTCCTCCAGGGCGAGGCCGAGGACCTTGGGCAGGTACCCGTGGGCGAGCGGCTTGCTCTTCGCCAGTTCCACGGCGTCCTGGAACTTGCTCGCCGGCAGCAGCTGCGCCAGGTCGGTCGCGTACTTGCGCGAGGCGGCGGTGGCGCGCGAGTAGGTGACGAGCCGCTCCACCGCCACGCCGAGCGACCAGACGCTCATGACCGCGAGCACCATGGCGATGAACTTCGCGAACGGGCCCATGGAGCGCCACATGTTGAGGAGGTCGAAGGACATCACCGGCTCGGTGGCCTGGAGGGCGAGTTGCTGGAGGGTGTCGATCACGAGTAGGGACATCGTTTGTTCTCCTCAGAGGAAAAGGCGGGCGCGGAGGTCAGTCCGCGAAGCGGAAGGGCTGGATGACCCAGAGGGCCGTGGGGTGGCCCTGGGCGTCCGCTCCCGGGATCCACGCGCAGCTGCTGATGGCCTCCTTGATGGCCTCCGAGATGCGGGGGTCGGGGACCTGGGTGAGGATCTGGATGTTCCCCACCGAGCCGTTCGGGTAGACGGCGAACTTGACGGTGATGGCGCCGGTGACCACGTCGAGCAGGTGCGGCGGAAGGTGCACGCTCTCGGCGAGGCAGGTGCGGTTCGCGACCTTCGGGGGCCGGAAGCCGCTCGTGACGTACCGCGGCGCCTCCTCGAAGCTCCGTTGGGCCGGGCCCGGCGGGGCCTGGCCCGTCCCCCCGACCACGCCGCCCACCACGCCCTCGCCCTCGCCGTCGGCGTCGTACTCCTCCTCCGGCTCGTTCGGGTCCGGAGGCTTGATCTCCTCCTGGACCGTCTTCGGCTGGATCATGGCCACGGGCGCGACCTTCTTCACCTCGGTCTTCGGGCGGGGCGGCGGCTTGTGCGCCGGGGGCGGCGCCGGAGGAGGGGGAGGCCTCGGAGCCAACGCCTTCACGAACTTCACCTCCACGAGCGGCTCGGACTTCACGGCCGCGCGGATCCGCTCCCCGGCGAGGATGAGCAAGGCGACGAAGGCGATCTGCGTGACCGTAGAGCCGAAGAGGAAGGCCCCGCGCCGGGCGACGCGCTGGCCGCCCTGCTTCCTTGTCACGTCGTCGAACACGCCGAGCCCCTCAAGTCGTTGACACAGAAATCAGCCCGGAAATGAAGCGCGTGTCTAGCCCCCCGACGCCTCGTTGTCAACAGGCGCCTGGGCTGGCCAATCCGGGCGCGACCGCCGCGGGCACCAAGCGATCGCGGGGCGTTGACCCAGAGTGAGCGCCGGCGGAGCCGGGGATCACTCGGGGGGCCGCCCCTGCGCCTCGCGCCCTTTCCGGCCGTCGGCACCTGCAAGGCCTCCCGGCGGCAAAGGCCCACCATCGATTCAACAATCAATACCCGGTTGACATTCCCCTTTGCGGGTGCGAAGAAAACCTACATCGTGTGAAGAAGCCTTAAGGAGTGTGTTCAATCGTTTTTCCCCTTCTCGTCACTGGTGCAACGGTTTTTCCAGGGAGGTAGTCATGAGGAAGAAGGTCTCGGCGCTCCTCCGGCTCGCTCAGATCGGGATCCTCCTCACCGGGGCGGCCGCAGCGCAGGAAGCGGGTACCACCGCGGCGGCGAGCGGCGTCATCACGGGCGTGGTCACGGACGCCGCGACCGGGAAACCGGTCGCCGGAGCACTCGTCATCGCGACGAGCCCGGTCCTGAGCGGCGAGCAGACGGTCGTCACCGACGCGAGCGGCAAGTACGTCATCGGCGCCCTGCCTCCCGGGAACTACAAGATCTCCGTGCAGCTCGGCGGCTACAAGCCCGCCGAGCGCGCCGACCTCGTCGTGAAGGCGGACACGACGCTCCGCGCCGCCGTCACCGTCACGCCCGAGGGCGTGCAGATGGAGGAGGTGCTCGTCACCGGGTCGCGCGTCCGCCGCAAGGACCTCGACACCCCGGCGCCGGTTACGATCATCAACAGCCAGACCATCCAGGAGAGCGGCCGAACGACCATCGGCGACTACCTCCTCACCCTGCCGCAGAACTACGGCGCCCTGAGCGCCCAGTCGAACAACGGCGGCGACGGCACGACGCAGGTGAACCTGCGCGGCCTGGGCTCCAACCGGACCCTCGTCCTCGTGAACGGCCGCCGACTCCCGGCGAGCTACACGGCCGGCGGCGTCGCCGGCGGGGTGAGCGCCGTCATCGTGGACCTGAACTCCATCCCCACCTTCGCCGTCGACCACATCGAGATCCTCCAGGACGGCGCCTCCGCCGTCTACGGATCGGACGCCATCGCCGGCGTGGTGAACATCATCACCAAGAAGGACTTCAAGGGGGCGGAGGCGAACGCCTACCTCGGTACCTCCCAGAACGGGGACGGCACCACCGTCGACGTGAACGGGGCGGTGGGCGTGTCGAGCGACCAGGGGAGCGCCATGTTCGGCCTCGGCTACTTCAACCAGAACCCGGTGCTCGCCGGGCAGCGGTCCTGGGCGAGCAAGATCTGGAGCTACGACTACAGCGCCGGCTCCCGCTTCTTCTCCGGGAGCTCGGCCACCCCGGCCGGCACCTTCACTCTCGACCCCTCCACTTGCAGCACCGCGGCTTGCAAGGCGCTCCTCAAGGCCTACGGCCCCGGGCTCAACTTCTGGGTCGTCGACCCAAGCTCGCCGGCGGGATACCGGCCCGCCGGCGAGGCGGACCGCTACAACTTCGAGCCCACGAACTACCTCTACACCCCGGCGCAGCGCATCTCCCTCTACTCGGAAGGGCACTACAACCTCGGCGACAACGCGCGCGCCTACTACGAGTCGAGCTTCGTGAACCGGCAAACGGCCCAGCAGCTCGCCTACGAGCCGCTCTTCACGCTCACCGCCGGCAGCAACGGCGCCGTGGTCTCCGCGAACAGCCTCTACAACCCCTTCGGAGTCGACCTCCCCGACGTGCGCCGCCGCCTCACGGAGTTCGGCCCTCGCTACTACAGCGAGGACATCGACACCGTCCGCTTCGTCGCTGGCTTCAACGGCACCACCCCGGATGTCTGGGGGGCGCTGGGGCGTTGGTTCTGGGACACCTCCATCAACTTCGGCTACGTGACCGGCGACACGACCACCTCCGGCACCCTCATCGTCCCGAGCATCCAGAACGCCATCGGGCCGAGCATGATGGTGAACGGCACGCCGGTGTGCGTCTCCAAGCCCGGCGATCCCTCCACCATCATCAAGGGCTGCGTGCCCCTGAACCTCCTCGGCGGGCCGAACACCATCACCCCGGACATGAAGACCGGCCTCACCTACACGGGCATCAACGGGAACGCCTGGCAGCTCGTCCAGTACAGCTTCAACCTGAGCCGCGAGCTCTTCAAGCTCCTCTCCGAGCGACCCGTGGGCCTCGCCGCCGGCTACGAGTTCCGGCGCGAGTCCGGCTACAACCGGCCGAACCCGATCCAGCAGCAGGGCTGGGACAGCGACAACAATGCCCAAGCCACGAGCGGCGCCTTCAACACGAACGAGGCCTACCTGGAGCTCGTCGTGCCCATCGTGAGCGACCTGCCCGGCATCGACGACCTCGAGGCCCAGCTCGCCACTCGCTTCGTCGACTACACCACCTTCGGGACGGACTGGACCTACAAGCTCGGCCTCCGCTACCGCCCCATCCGCGACGTGACGCTCCGCGGCACCTATTCCACCGCCTTCCGGGCCCCCTCGATCTTCGAGCTCTACCAGGGCAACACCGACAACTTCGAGTCGGCCTCGGACCCCTGCGCCGGCCCCGGGATCGCCCCGGGCTCGACGCTCGGCCAGCGCTGCGGCTCGGCGGCGAACAACCTCTCCAACCTGACCCAGATCAAGTCGAAGAACGGCGGCAACACCGGCCTGGAGCCGGAGAAGGCGAACACCTGGACCGCGGGCATCGTCTTCGAGCCGCGCTGGGTGAAGAACCTGTCGGTGACTGTCGACTACTACGACATCGACATCACCACCACCATCGGGACCATCGGCACGGCGACCATCCTGGCGCAGTGCTACTCGAGCAACCCGAACGTCACGCCCCAGTACTGCAGCCAGGTCCACCGCGACCCCACCACCGGGCAGATCACCCTCGTCGACGACACCTTCGTGAACCTGTCCGAGACGAAGACCGCGGGCATCGACTTCGGCCTCACCTACAAGCTCCAGGTCGACCCACTCGGGATCTTCGGCCTCGCCTTCGCGGGCACCTGGCTCAACTACTACGACCAGACGAACCCGGACGGCACGGTGATCCACGGCAAGGGCACCTACGACGTCACCATCGCGAACCAGAGCCTGGGCGTCTTCCCAGCCTTCAAGTCGAACACCGTCGCCTCGTGGGGCCTGAACGGCTTCGGTGCTGCCCTCACCTGGCACTTCGTGAGCTCGTTCAAGGAGTGCGGGACCCCGGCCACGGCGCAGACGGACAGCACCTCCACCGGCGGCCTGTGTTTCATCGACTCCTCGAACGCCCGCACCGTGGGGTCCTGGAACTCCTTCGACCTCACGGCCTCCTACAAGCTCAAGTCGGCCTTCGGCACCACCACCTTCGCCGCCGGGGTGAACAACCTCTTCTACGCCATCCCCCCGACCGTCTACAGCAACGGCACCTACGTCTCGGATCCCTCCGCGTACGACTTCATGGGTCGCTATTTCTGGGTCCGCGTCGGCCAGAGCATCTAGCTTGAATGCAAACGCAAAGGAACGGAGCCTACCGATGCCATCGAGATACCTAGCCCTGGCGGCGGGAGCGATCGCGCTCACGGGGATCGCGGCCCCCGCCTTCGCCCAGCTTTCGAGCCCCACGAGCGCCGACCTCACCGTCAGCCTCTCCGGGCCCACGGACGTGCAGGGGGACCCGGTCCTCTCCTTCGGGGATGCGCCCAGCTTCACCCCTGGAATGGGTACCTACCAGGTGACGGTGACGAACAACGGACCCCAGATCGCCTACACCGTGCAGGTGGTCGCGACCCTCCCGCCCGGCACCAACATCGACCCGGCGATCCAGTGGGCCGGCTGCGACAGCATCGCCACCACGGTCGTCGCGAGCGACACCTGCGTCTTCAACCAGGTGGAGCTCACGAACCCCCCGAACACTGCGCCGGCCACCGCCACCTTCAGCATCGACGTGACCCTGCCGACCCCGCTCCCCACCTCGTGCCCGACGGTGACCGCCGACACCCTGGTGGTGGTCTCCCCGGCCGGCACGACCACCGACCTCTCCGGCGCCGTCATCCCCTCCACCGTCGATCCGGACAGCTCGAACAACAGCGCCTCGGTGACGAACCCCCTGGCCCCGGCGGCCATCCTCGTCATCAACCTCGACGGCTGGAGCGGCGGATACGAGCAGGTGGCCGGCTCGGAGGGGGAGCTCGTCGTCTACAACGGCACCTTGCAGAACCTCGGCCCCTGCGTCGCCCCCGCCGTCGGGATCACCTCCAACAACTCCGGACAGCTCATCTGGCAGAAGAACATCGGCTTCCAGGACAACAGCCAGGAATGCGCCGGTGCGAACTGCCTCCTCGGCGACCTCGCCCCGGGCCAGACGGCGGAGTGGACGAGCGAGTACACCATCGCCAACATGGGGAGCGACATCCAGAGCGCGGTGCCCATCCTCTGGTTCACGTCCGCCCCCACGGCGCAGGTCTTCATCCCCATCGCCACGCCCGCCTCCACTGTGAACGTGGACGACCCGGGGATGCCGCAGGGCACCGACCTCAGCACGAGCACCACCACCGGCTTCGTGGTGAAGGGTCCGAACTCGAGCTGCGCCACCTTCGGCTCGGGAGGCCCGCTCGGACTCCTCGCCCTGCTCGGCCTCGCCGCCCGCCGGCGGCGGAGCCCGCGGCCGCACGACTAGAGAGGGCACGGCCCGAAGTCACGCGAGGTGGGCTCCTGCGGGGGAGCCCACCTCCGCTCCGAGACGACCGGGAGGCGGCCTTGCAGACCCACGGACGGCACCCTCGGCACTCGAAGGCGGCTCTCGGTGCCCTCCTCGCTTGCCTGCTTTTCGCCCCCCTGCCGGTCCGGGCGGCCCGCCACTCCCCGGGCACCCTGTCCCAGGGGGTCTTCACCCCGGAGCTTCCCCCCTTCCCTGCCTACGGCTCGGAGGGAGATCGCCCCTGCCCGAAGGGGGGCGGCCTCTTCGACCTCGTCCCGGACGACCTCGCCGCCGCCGCGAAGGCGGCGGGGCGCCCGGAGCCGAGGACGGACGGGCGGCTCTGCGCGCTCGCGGAGACGCTCCTCGGCTGGCCCACCCCCGGGACGCCGCCGGAGCACCTCGTCGCCTTCCTCTCCCGCTACTTCGGGCTCGTCTCTCCGACCCCCGACGTGTTCGTGACCATCGAGAACGCGGAGACGGACGACTCCCGGGTCGTCGCCGACAAGGTGGTGGCGACCGTCAAGTCCTATCTCCCGAACCTGGGGCGGCTCCGCTACGGGATGGCGGCCGAGCGCCTGCCGAAGGATCGGCAGGGCAGGGTCTTCACCCGCGTGGTGATCGCGCTCGTGGACGAGTCCCTGGTCCTCGAGCCCTTCCCCCGCCGCCTGGCGCCGAAGGCGTCGGCCGCGCTCGTGGGGAGCCTCGCCGGCGACCTCGAGAACCCGCACCTGCTCCTCTCCGGGCAGCGAGGGCAGCTGCTCGAGCCCGCCCAGGCCCCGGGAAAGACGCTCCGAGCCGAGATCTCCTGCGAAGAGAAACCCGCGCGCCTCTACGTGGAGGTGAAGGCCGACGAGGCCGGGAAGCCGCGGACGGTGGCGAGCTTCCCGGTGTACTGCGGGCTCGAGCCCCCCGCCTCGGTTCCCGAGAAGGACTCTTGGCCGGCCGAGGTGTCGAAGGGGGAGCGCCGCGTTCTCGAGGAGGTGAACGGGGAGCGCGCCCTCGCCGGGCTCTCGCCGCTCGCCTGGGACGAACGGCTCGCCGAGGTGGCGCGCGGCCTGGCGGACGCCTACGCCGAGCAGGTGCGCACCGGGCGCCCCGCCCTGAGCGACGCGGGCGAACGCCTGGAGAAGGCGGGGGTGGCCGCGAGCGTCGTCCTCGTGAACCCGTCCCAGGCGGGCAGCGCCGAGCAGGCCGAGCGGCAGACCCTGGAGAACCCGCCGAACCGCGCGAACTTCATGAGCCCGGAGGTGACGAACGCCGGGGTGGGCCTGAGCCTCACCACCCGCCCCGGGGGCGAGGCCGCGGCGATCCTCGTCGAGATCTTCGTGAAGGTCATCCCCCCGCTCGACATCGCCGAGACCCGCAAGGCGCTCGCGGCCGCCATCGCGAAGAGGCGGTCGGACGAGCACAAGCCGGCGCTCGCCGACGATCCAGCCCTCGCCGAGGTGGCCCAGAGCTACGCCAGGGAGCTGGCGGCCGACAAAGGGGATCTCCCGCCGGACCGGGAGGACTCGATCCTCGCCCCGCTGAAAGCCTACGCGAACCTCAACGTCCTCCTCGGGGCTTCCCGCTCCCCGCTCGCCTTCGCGAACGAGTCGAAGGCGCTCGCGAGCGGCGACCACCTCGGCGTGGGAGTGGCGCAGGGGGACCACCCCAAATTCGGGAAGAACACTCCCTACGTGGTGGTGATCATCGGGACCAGCCGCCCCCCCGAGAAGAAGAAGGGGAAGAAATGAGAATCCCCGCCGCCCGGGGGCCGGGGGCGGGGACTCGAAGCGCGAGGGGAACGGCCGCCTACTTCAGGCCGGCGACCTTCGCCACCTCTTCGGCGTAGTTCTCCGACTTCTTCTCGAGCCCCTCGCCGAGGACGAAGCGGGCGAAGCGGCGCACCTGGATGTTCTCGCCGATCTTCGCCACCTGCTCCGTGATCATGTCCTGGACGCTCTTCTTGTCGTCCTTCACGAAGGGCTGCTCGAGGAGGCAGCTCTCCTTGTAGTACTTGTCGAGCTTGCCCTGGGCGATCTTCTCGATGATGGCCTCGGGCTTCTTCTGCTCGCGGGCCTGGGCCCGTGCGATCTCGAGCTCCTTCGCCACCAGCTCCGGCGGGACCTCCTCCCGCCGCACGCAGAGGGGGGCCGAGGCGGCGATCTGCATGGCCACGTCCTTCACGAGCGCCTGGAAGGCGTCGCTGCGAGCGGCGAAGTCGGTCTCGCAGTTCACCTCCACGAGCACCCCGATCTTCCCGCCCATGTGCACGTAGCTCGCCACCGCGCCCTCGGTGGCGGCCCGGGTCGACTTCTTGGCGGCGGCCGAGAGCCCCTTCTTGCGGAGCACCTCCTCGGCCTTGGCGAAGTCCCCCCCGGCCTCGGCCAGGGCCTTCTTGCAGTCCATCATGCCGGCCCCGGTCTTCTCCCGGAGCTCCTTCACGGCGTTCGCGCTGATCTCGGCCACGTCTTTGGTCCTTTCCTTTTTCCTTCACTGGAAGACGAGGGGCGGATCCACGCGGGACCCGCCCCCTCTACCGCTCGCCTGGTCGGGCCCGCTACTGGCCGGCCGGCGGCTCTCCGGTCGCCGGGGCCACCTCCCCCTTGCGCAGCACCTCGACGTTGGCGCTGGCGGCGCCGCGGTCCTCGCGCGGACGGCGCTCGCGGCGACCGCCGCGGCGCTCCCGCTTGTCCCCGCGCTCGCTGGCCGCGTCCCGATCCTCCTGGGCCTCCTGCTGCTCGCGGCCCCCGTGCTCGGCGACCCAGGCGCCGTAGCGCGCCTTGCCCTCGATGCAGGCCTCCGCCACCTTCCCGGTGAAGAGGCGGATGGAGCGGATGGCGTCGTCGTTGCCGGGGATGACGTAGTCGATGCCCTCGGGATCGCAGTTCGTGTCCACCACCGCCACCACCGGGATGCCGAGGCGGTTCGCCTCGTGCACGGCGATGTACTCCTTCTTCGTGTCGATGACGAAGAGGGCCGCGGGCAGGCGCGACATGTCCTTGATGCCGCCCAGGTTCTTCTCGAGCTTCTCCCGCTCCCGCTCCAGCGACGCCACCTCCTTCTTCGGCAGTCGCTCGTAGGTGCCGTCCGCCGCCATCTTCTCGATGGCCTTCAGCCGGTCGATGCCGGTCTTCACGGTCTTGAAGTTCGTGAGCGTCCCGCCCAGCCACCGGTTGGTGACGAAGAACATGGTGGAGCGGCTCGCCTCCTCCCGGATGGCGTCCTGGGCCTGCTTCTTCGTGCCCACGAAGAGCACGCTGCCGCCCTTCGCCACCGCGTCGGAGACGAAGCGGAAGGCGGTGCGAGCCAGGCCCACCGTCTTCTGCAGGTCGATGATGTAGATGCCGTTGCGGGCGCCGAAGATGTACGGCTTCATCTTCGGGTTCCAGCGCTTCGTCTGGTGGCCGAAGTGGACGCCGGCCTCGAGCAGCTGCTTCATGCTGATGGCCGAGCCGCTGCCCTGCAGCGCTCCGGCCATCGAGTCCGCGGGCGAAGCGGCCTCCACGGGTGGGGGGGGGACGGGGAGTGAGGGGGACGCCTCTGGGATCTGGTTCTCCATGCTGGTCTCCGGTTGTTCCTCCACTTCTCTTCACCCGGCGGCCTGCAAGCGGCGGGGGGAGGAAACGACCTCCACCCGACCGCCTGACCGGAGGCAGCCGGACGAGAAGTGTGTGTATTTGCAGCGGGTAGCTGCCCTTCTCGCGTCTCGCCGGAGGAGCCCGGCGGGGCGTGGGCTTCCTAACACAACCCCCTCCGAGGTGCAAGTCCGCAGAAGGGCGGCGGAATCCGGGTGGCTGCGCGGTCTCCCGGCCCCGCCGCCGCGCGTCGTCAGCGGCGCCGCCACCAGCCCATCTCGACGAGGGCGCCGTCGTAGCCCCGCCAGGCGACGGCGCGGGGCGCCTGGCCCGGGCAGGCGTGGCGGGCGAGCTGCTCCCCGAAGTCGAGCGCGCTCGCACCGCAGGACGGGCAGCGGAAGGCGCGGCGGAGCTTCTCGCGCTCCCGCGCCGAGAGGGGCCTTTCCTCCCCGCGCGGGGCGCCGCCCCGGGGGCCGAGGAGGCCCCGGGCGCGGTAGGCCTCGAGCTCGGCGCGGATCGCCTCCTCGCCGCCCCGCGCCCGGCCGAGCTCGGACCGGGCCAGGGAGGCGCAGGCGGGGCAGGGCGAGAATCCCTGGCTCCTCGCCGAGGCGACGAGAAAGCCCCCTTCCGCGTCCTCGCGCTCCCAGCCGGTCCGGCCGTCGACCTCCGCCACCGGGACGGAGAGGGAGGCGAGCGCCGCCTCCTTCCCGGCCTCGAGGGCGTGGGTGACGCGCACCTCGAGCGCCAGGGAGGGGCGCCCGCCGCGGGTGACGAGGACGTCGGCGCGATAGGCGCCCACGGCGCCCTCCGCGAGCGCCCCGTCCCCGGCGCCGGCGAGGTCGAGGGAGAGGGGGCGGCGGCAGCCCCCGCAGCGTATCTCGAGCCGCACGCGCCGCCGGCCGGCGAAGGCCTCCCGGCACAGCCACAGGAGCCGCTCCTTCGCGTTGTGGTGCAGCGCCGACTCCGGCGCCGTGAGCGGGCAGGCGGATCCGGGGCGATGGGCGAAGTGGCGGGCGCGGACGCGACCCAGGCGGGCGAGCACCTCCTCCCCGCAGCGCGGACAGGTGAAGGGAGCCCGCCCGTCGCCCGGGCGTATC